>Ga0268266_10006556_pt1 | contig 10641 bp, 5 predicted proteins | sample KBSS13metaG_FD_190356 | JGI IMG/M metagenome (GOLD analysis project Ga0268266, IMG submission 190356) | Switchgrass rhizosphere microbial communities from Kellogg Biological Station, Michigan, USA - KBS S1-3 metaG (SPAdes) (version 2) | ecosystem: Host-associated > Plants > Roots > Rhizosphere >... | reverse complement strand
GACGAGCCATACTTTATGGACGGGTGCTGCGACATGAGCTGAATCGCATGATTCATGTCACGCGCTTCAAGGACGAGAATGCCGCCGAGCTGTTCCTTGGTCTCCGCATAGGGACCGTCGGTGGTTACGACCTTGCCGTTCTTCCAATACAAGTACAGAGTGGTTTCAGGGGGCTGAAGAGCTTCTCCTGAAGAAAAGTGCCCGTTGGCGCGCAGATGGTCGTCGTACTCGAAGCATTCGTCGAACATTGCGTTTCGCTCGTCCTCGGTCATCTCTGCGTGTTTTGCTGGATCGTAGTATCCCAAACAGATGTATTTCATAGGTCTCTCCTTATATTGGTTGCCGGCAGCGCAACCCGCGCACTGAATTGTTCACCCTATAGTCGTCGGGCGGAGGGGAAATCGACAGCAGAGTCTTAATTCTTTTAAAGATTTCTGCAGTCATTTTTATTTCAATTCCTCGAGCCGCCCCAGAAGGAAACGACGCTCCGGTTCCTGCCGAACACCATCCCGAAGCAGGGCAAGCGCCTTCTCATACGAGGCACGAGCCTCCGGAAGCCGCCCTAGTCTGCGGCACAGATCCGCGCGGGCTGAGTACGCGAGGGAATAATGGGCGAGCTCCTCGCGCGCCAGAAGTTCATCGATAAGACGAAGCCCCTGCTCCGGACCTTTGTACATGGCGATGGCAACTGCACGGTTGAGTTCGACGACCGGAGAGGGCTGAATCCGAATCAGCCGGTCGTAGAGCAGCGTGATCTGGTGCCAGTCAGTAGAAGCCGCCGAGGAAGTTTCGGCATGAACTGCCGCGATGGCCGCCTGCAGGGTGTAAGCGCCGAAGCGGTGTGATCGAAGAGCGCTCTCGGTGAGCGCGATGCCTTCGGCGATCTGATCTCGATTCCACAGGGAGCGATCCTGCCGGTCCAGCAGGATCAGCTCTCCTTCTGCGGAGCTTCGTGCGGCGCGGCGCGATTCCTGCAGCAGCATGAGCCCCAACAGGCCCATCACCTCGGGTTCGGGGAGAAGGTCCGGACCCGGAACATCAAGGAGCAGTCTACCCAGCCGGATCGCCTCGTGGCTCAATTCAGCTCCTGTTGCCTGCGCTGAATAACCCGCGTTGAAGACCAGGTATACAACCTGAAGTACGGCCCCCAGCCTCTCCAATAGTTCCTGCGACACGGGCACCTGATAAGGGATTGCCTTATCGCGGATGATGGCTTTCGCGCGAACGATGCGTTGAGCAAGCGTCGCCGGCGTAACGAGAAATGCCTGGGCAATCTCCTCTGTTGTGAGGCCGCAGACTTCACGCAGCGTGAGCGCAACCTGCCCCTCCGATGGCAATGCAGGATGGCAGCAGGTGAAGATGAGACGGAGACGATCATCCTCCATTTCATCTTCATGACGCGCTTCCTTGACGCGCGCTTCGAGTTGAAGCGCCAGGTCTCTCTGTGCAGCGTTGAAGCGTCCCCGGCGACGCATGACGTCGATTGCCTTGAATCGCCCGGTCGATATGAGCCAGGGGCGCGGCTTGTCCGGAAGGCCGGTCTGCGGCCACGTCTCCAGGGCGACGGCGAAAGCCTCGTGCATGGCTTCTTCAGCGAGATCGAGATCGCCGAGCAGGCGTAACAGCGTAGCCAGAATTCTGCCCGATTCCGACCGGTAAAGAGTCTCTATGAGACTGCTGAGATCTTCGGGCGCATTCGGCGGCATGCATGTCAAAGCTAGCAAACGGACAAGCACGATACAACTGCAGTTGGGTATTGCTGGAAATCATCTTCTGTATGGGGCCCGGCAAGTGGTTATTCTCGGGAGCTAGGCAGTTTGCGCGATCAGGAGAATGGCGCAGTCCTTTCGTTTTTTTGCCCTTCTATACGATACTCTGTAGGCCACCTTTTCTCTCGGCCCGGGATTAAGATGCTGGTAAGTCCAAGAGAGAAGAGCGTAAACGAAGCGAAGATGAAATCCAGTCAGCCCAAACGCGCGAACTCAGCGAAAAAGAAACCTAAGGCGAAAGATTTGGCTGAGCGTAACGGTTCCTTTCCTATCGTCGCTATTGGAGCCTCCGCCGGTGGCCTTGAAGCCTACAAGGAACTCTTTCTCGCGCTGCCGTTAGACACTGGAATGGCATTTGTGGTGATCCAGCATCTGGACCCGAGCCACAAGAGCATGTTGACGGAGATTATCTCCAAGACTACAAGGATGCCTGTTGAAGAGGTTAAGTCCGGCGTCACCATCCGGCCCAACTGCGTCTATGTAATTCCCCCCAACGCGCTGATGGCGGTGGCCGGCGGCGTTTTTCAATTGTCACCGCGCAGCAACACGCCGGGGCAGCATCTGGCAGTGAATTTTTTCATGCACTCCCTTGCGCAGGAACGTAAAAGCGGGGCAATCGCCATCGTCCTTTCCGGCACGGGAGCGGATGGCACGGCCGGCATGGAGGACGTCAAGGCCGAAGGGGGCATCACCTTCGCTCAGGACCCCGCCACGGCCAAATACGATGGAATGCCGCGCAGTGCGATCGATTCGGGGTGCGCAGACTTCATCCTTTCGCCAAAGGATATTGCGAAGGAGTTGCGGCGCATCCAGCATCATCCCTATGTCCACATGGAAAAACCAGGGGAAGAGGAGTTGAATGCCGAGAAGGCGGGTATCGAGGAGTCTGGTGCCGAGCCTCAAGACCTGGGATTGTCAAACTCCGATTCTCCCGCCTCCCATGCAAGAGACTTCGGCGCGGTCCTTGCTCAACTTCGCAAGTCCAGCGGCGTCGACTTCAGCCAATACAAACCGAACACGATTCACCGCCGGGCTTTCCGCCGTATGTTGCTGCTCAAGATAGATTCGTTGCATGACTATGCGATCTACCTGAAGGAGCATGCGGAAGAGGGAGAGAAGTTATTCGACGATGTTCTGATTCCTGTCACGAGTTTCTTCCGGGATTTCGAGGCTTTCGAGGCCCTGAAGACACAGGTTTATCCCGCCATCGTGAAGGACAAGGGAAACAAAGGCACCATTCGCATGTGGGCGCCGGGCTGCTCGACGGGCGAGGAGACCTACTCGCTGGCTATGACTCTTCTGGAGTTCCTGGGCGATAGAGCCTCCAGTTTTCAGGTGCAGATCTTCGGAACCGATCTGAACGAGAAGGGCATTCAAAAGGCGCGTACCGGGATATACCGAGAGAGCATTGCGGAGGAGATCTCGCCGGAGCGCATGAAGCGCTTCTTCGTCAAGGTGGACGAGGGTTACCGCGTCAACAAGGCGGTGCGTGACATGTGTGTCTTTGCCCGGCAGAACCTGGCGAACGATCCACCTTTTTCGCAGATGAATGTTGTGGCTTGCCGCAACCTGCTGATCTACATCCAGCCTGTGCTGCAAAAGAAGATCATTCCGATCCTGCACTACGCCTTGAAGCCCTCCGGGTTTCTGGTTCTGGGTAGTTCCGAGAGTGTCTCCGCTTTTCCCGAATTGTTCTCAACGGTGGACAAGAAGCACAAGATTTACGCGAAGAAGACCGTTGCATCACGGCTGCACTACGACTTTGCCCAAAGTTATTACCCACAGCAGAGCGCGCTCAGAGGATCCGACAACCCGCTAAAATCCTTCTCCGTGGATAAGGATGAGCTAGAGGTGCAGGCTGAGGCGGACCGCCTTGTGCTGAGGGAACACGCTCCGGTTGGAGTAGTGATCAACAGTGAGATGGAGGTGGTTCAGTTCCGCGGACAGACGTCACCCTATCTCGCGCCTCCGCCCGGCAAACCGAGCCTGAATGTGTTGAAACTCGCGCGAAACGGCTTGGCAATTGAGCTGAGATCTTTGATCAACAATGCGGCGAAGATGGGCGGAACTGCCCGCAAAACCGATGTCTCCTTCGAGGAAAACGGGCACAGGCGGACGCTAAACCTGACCGTGGCCCCTCTGGGAGACAGGCAGCCCACAGAGAAAGGAGAGCGGAATAGAAATTTTTCCCTGATTCTGTTCGATGATGTTACGCCGCCGTTTCCCTCTGCCGTCGACGCTGGTTCGGCACGCAAAGTGAAAGGTCGCAATCAAAGCGACCAGGAAGCCGAACGGATGAAGCAGGAGCTTGCCAGTACGCGCGATGCCCTGCGTTCCGCCATCGAGTCGGAAGACTCGCTCAAAGAAGAGTTTCAATCGGCCAACGAAGAGATCCTTTCTGCGAACGAGGAGCTGCAATCGGCGAATGAGGAGTTGAACACGCTGAATGCCGAGTTGCGCAACAAGAACAACGAACTCCATGACCTGAGCAACGATATTCAGAATTTATTGAACAGTACGCGAATTCCTGTCGTCATGCTGGATCGGCGGCTTTCCATACGACGCATCACGCCAGCGGCAACGAAACTGTTCAAGGTGGTGCCAGCAGATATTGGGCGACCCTTCGCCGATATCAAGCTCAATATCGAAGAGTCGGACTTAACGTCTCGCGGTCTCGAGTTAGAGATCACAAAAGTCCTGGATAGCCTGCAGCCAGTCGCGCGCGAGGTGCGGGACCTGGAAAGCTGCTGGCACGAATTGAGCATCCTGCCGTACCGGACGCAGGACAACAAGATCGATGGCATCGTACTGGCGCTGCAAGATATCGATGCGATGAAGCGCGGTCAACAGAATCTGCAAATCATTATCGAAAACGTCCCGACGCCTCTGCTGGTACTGGACGCCGACCTGAGGGTATGGTTTGCGAACGAGACATTTTGCGCGACATTTCAGGTCGTCCGCGAGGAGACGGTCGGGCAGCTGCTGTACCTCCTGGGAAGTGAGCAATGGAGGGTTCCCGCGCTGACCGAATTGCTGGAAAGAGTGCTGCCGGAGCGCAAACTGGTACAGGACTTCTCCGTAACGCATGAATTTCCGAGAATCGGACGGAAGACCATGCTGGTAAGCGGCCGGAGAATTGAAGATGTCATCGGACCTCGCGCTCCGCTGATCCTGCTGACCATTGAAGATGTCACCGAGCGCAAGGACGCAGAGGTTGCACTCGCGCGGCTGGCCGCGATCGTCGAGTGCTCCGATGACGCTATTATCGCTACGAACCTTGATGGAGTTATCGAGACCTGGAATCGCGGCGCAGAGCGGCTCTATGGATATAGGCCGGGGGAGGCTATTGGGCAGCCCATCACTATGCTCATGCTTCCCAAACAGGTCGCTGAGGAACCTGCCATTATGGAGCGCATCGGCCGCGGGGAGCATATCAATCATTACGAATCCGTCCGCCGGCGCAAGGATGGGAGGCTGGTCGATGTCTCCCTAACGATTTCGCCGGTTGTCGATGAGCATGGTCAGATTGTGGGCACATCGAAGATCGCACGCGATATCGGAGGACGAAAGCTTACGGAAGCGGCATTAATCAAATCGGAAAAGATGGCCGCTGCAGGACGCCTTGCGGCCACGCTGGCCCATGAAATCAATAATCCATTGCAAGCTGTAGCGAACCTGGTAACGATTTGGGCACGATCTCCCGGACTGGATGAACACGGTAAGGAATATGCGGCGATGGCGGAGAGCGAGCTACGCCGTTTAAGCCACCTCACCCAACAGTCTCTCAGCTTTTACAGGGAGTCGGTTGTCCCAATACCTGTCAACGTAGAAGAGACGATCGACAGCGTCCTGAGTATTTATGAGAAACGCATCGAAGCGAAGGGGATTCTTTTAACAAAACGATATCAAGCAGACGGCGCAACGATCAAAACCTATCCCGGCGAGATCCGGCAGGTATTTTCGACTTTGTTTCTGAATGCGATGGAGGCAGTCGAAGTGGGCGGCACCATCGGAGTCCGCGTCCGCAAAGCATTTCGGTGGCACAATCCGGAGATCCAAGGCGTGCGGATCACCGTCTCCGACAACGGAGTTGGCATTTCCGCAGACAACATTCCTCGCATATTCGAACCGTTTTTTACTACGAAGGGTGAGAATGGGACCGGGTTGGGTCTCTGGGTGGCGAGCGGGATTGTAGACCGGTCTGGTGGTTCAATTCTGACTCGAAGCAGCGTGGATCCAAGCAAGCAGGGAACTTGCTTTTCGATCTTTCTACCCGCCAAACCCTAAACCAGAGATTGGTAGCGACCAATAGTGATTGAGGTCGCAGGTGGGTGACCTGTCGTTTCGGGAAGAGGACTTCTTCTGAGGACTATCGCGGAAGGCCGTCGATAAACTCGTTCACCTCTTGCAGTACTTCTTGTTCGTTCGACTTGAAGACGAAGTGATTCGCATTCGGTATGCGCACGATGTGGGCGGAGGGAACGACTGTTTTCAGCGCCTCGACATGTTCCTCTGTGAATACTGTGCTCTCGCCGGCAGCCTTACGTCGTTGTTCATCCTGAAGCATGCCGTCTTCGGGCAATTGATGCTGATAAGCAAAGATTGCCAGAACCGGTACGGTCATCTTCGTGAACTTCCGCTGCCCTCGAGACATCGCGACCACTTGAGGTGGCGGCAGTTTGGAGGGATCGGAAGGAGGTGGATGGTCATTCATTCGCTGCAGCAGCGATTCGAGGCCTTTTGTAAGGCTGGGTAATTGGCTTAGCAGCTCGCGCAGCTGGTCCCGCTTATCAAGAGGAAGCTTTCCGGGGTCGATATTCGCAAGCTCCTCACGGACATCGCGCACGTCGATCTCAAGGTTGCCGAAGCGCGGATCGTAGAACGCATAGCCATACGCCGCATCAAGGTAAACGAGTCCCGAGACCATTTCGGGATGTGATGTGCCAACCGAGCTCAACTCTTCTCCACCGAAGGAGTGCCCGATCAACACTGCTTTTGAAATCTTGAGGTAGTTCATTACAGCGACCACATCGGCTCCAAGCCGGGCTGCCGTGTAGTTTGTCGCAGTGGGTGCGGGGGCGCTGGACTTTCCAATGCCTCGACGGGTGATACCGTACACATGGTGTGTCGAGGACAGCTTTTCCGCGAACGCATCGAACGAGTGAGCTGTCATACCCAGTCCCGGGATGAGGATGACGGGGCTTCCTTTCCCGCCCCAGTCCAGGACTTCAAGCTGCACCGAAGGCTCAACCTCCACGGTGACAACCGCGTGTTTCGTTCGATCTTCCGGCGGAACGTCCGGTGATTGACAGGTGGCCGAGCGGAACGCGATAGCCAAGACAACTGCGAATAGGCAGCCTTTCAAATTGCTCTCCTGAGGACATCAGCAACTCTACACGAAGGTATGTGCGGTGTTTATTTCAAGAGGGCAACGCGGTGGCTGAATGGAAGAGATGTGACGGCTCCTCGACTAAGCCTTCGCTCGGAATGAAACTTCAGGGAGAGGTAGTGTCTAGTCTGCGCTGAGAGGTTCGAGGCGAACGTCGGCGGCTGGACCGGCGCCGAGCTCCTGGTCCTTGTACTGGAGCTGGTAGAGCTTCCAGTAGAGACCGCGCTGCGCAAGGAGCTGCTGATGGGTTCCATGCTCGCGGAGCTGGCCCTTATGCATTACCAGGATGGTGTCTGCCTTTTGAATGGTGGAGAGGCGATGCGCGATGAGGATCGAGGTTCGGCCGGTGATCATGCGCGAGAGAGCCAGCCGGACGCGAAGCTCGGTGTCGGTATCGACTGAGCTGGTGGCCTCGTCGAGGATGAGGATGCGTGGAGCGTGCGCGAGGGCGCGGGCGAAGCTGATGAGCTGTTTCTGTCCGGTGGACAGAGTGGCACCTCGTTCCTGTACGGGCTCCTTGAACTGAAGAGGGAGCGTGCGGATGAAGTCGCCGACGTTGACCTCGTCGCAGGCGAGCTCCAACTGCTCGTCGGTGATCCAGGATGAGCCGAGGCGGACATTGTCGGCGATGGTGCCGGTGAAGAGGAACGGGTCCTGGAGGACAACACCGAATCGGCGGCGGAGGGTGGTGAGGTCCTGCTTGCGAACGTCGACTCCGTCGATGAGGATCTCGCCGCGCTGGATGTCGTAGAAGCGCATCATGAGTGCGGTGATGGTGGTCTTGCCTGCGCCGGTGTGGCCGACGATGGCTGCGGTCTCGTCGGGATCGATGGTGAAGCTGACGCCGCGGAGGATCCACTCGATATCCGCGAAGGATGCGAGCTCTTCGGCGGTCGCGGTGTGGATGCGGGAGAGCTGATGTTCGTCGAGCGTCTGATAGGTGAACCAGACATTACGAAACTCGACGCGGCCCGAGTTGTCGCCAGCAATGGGAGCGGCAGGGGAGACGATTTCGGATTGAGTGTCGAGAAGCTTGAAGATGCGCTCGGCCGCGGCCATGGCTGCCTGCAGGATGTTGTACTTGTCGCTGAGATCCTGAATGGGACGGAAGAAGCGCTGCGCGTACTGGATGAAGGCAATCAGAATGCCGAGGGTGACCGTGCCGAAGAGGCTGGTATGGATCGCATTGCTGCCGGGCACGATGTAGGTGTGGCTGGTCAGCCAGTGGAAGCTCTCGGTATGGAGGACGCTGATGCCACCGCGCCAGATCACCAGGGCGATTGCGGTGGTGCTGAGAAACTCAACGATGGGATAGTAGAGCGCGTAGGCGAAGATGGCGTCGGTCCACGCTTTTTTATTTTCGGCGTTGACGGTGGAGAAGTCGTCGAAGGCGCGTCGCTCGCGGTTGAAGAGCTGCACGATGGACATGCCGGAGACGTACTCCTGGGTAAAGGAGTTGATGCGTGCGGTGGCGGAGCGCTGCCGTCGGTAGCTGTCGCGAACGTGTTTCCGGAAGATGCGGGTGACGTAGAGGATTGCCGGAATGACGGAGATGGTGAGCAGCGCCAGAGGCCAGCTCATGCGCATCACGATGATGACGATGAAGGCCAGTACGAAGACGTCTTCGAAGATCGCGAGGACACCTGAGGTGAACATCTCGTTCAGGGCGTCGACATCGGAGGTGACGCGGGTGACAAGGCGGCCGACGGGGTTGTGATCGAAGAAGGCCGGCGACATGCGTTGAAGATGCCGGAAGATCTGGCTGCGCAGATCGAACATGATCTTCTGACCGGTCCACTGCATCAGGTAGGTCTGGACAAACTCGAGCCCGAAGGTGAGAACCAGAGCCCCAAGATAGAGCGTCGCCAGCTGGGTAATTCCGGTAATGGGAGCTGGATCCAGATGCCGGGCGAGCCAGGAGAGCTGGGCCGGAGGCGTGTCCGTCATGTAGGTGTCGACGGCAACTTTAACAAAGTACGGTCCGATGACGTCGGTGGCGGCTTTGAAGAGGATGGCAATCGCAGAGAAAACGACCTGAAGTCGATAGGGACGAAGATAGGTGATCAGCCGCCGCATCAGGCGGCCGTCATAGACCTTACCTACGACCTCATCTTCCTGTACCGGTTTTTTCGCAGGTTCTTTCGAATTTTTACCGGAGCTCTTCTGGTCGGCCATCTATATCCATTCTAGATGCTTGCCCGGAAGGCCGGATGCGAAAGTATCGTCACCTGCTTGCAGCGACTTCGGAGTGGGTGTCGATCTCTGCGACTCCGCGTACGGGCCCCTGATCGGGGAGTTGCGCGAAGACGACGAGCTTCATGTGAGCCGGATCTTCGCCGTTGGGAGCGTTGATATTGAAGGTGATGGGGCCGCGGGTAAGATCCTGCAGCTTTCCGATGCGCTGGAAGGTACGAGCCACGCTTACATGGTCCATACGTCGACCGCCATTTTCGCCAGCTTTGACTTCTGTGGAAGCCGTGGGGGTTACGAGCACAGCATACAGATCGCCGTGTGGAAGGGAAGAGGAGGCGGCAGCAGAAACCGAGCCGGCAACCCTCCTGCCGTCAATCGTGGGAGGGGAGAGCGTGAGACTGATCTTGGGACCCTGCGCAGCTTGAGAGATAGCGGCACTGGCTTTAGGGGAGTCGCTGCCGAGAAACTGAGCCTGGCCATCGACAACCATCTGTGGCGTATAGGGATCGTCGAACTTCAATCTAGGAGCGTAAAAGTTCTGCCGCTGGGTGAACTGCGCGGAGGAAAATCGGTCGCGCCACCCCTGGCGGTCCCAGTAGTCGACGTGCTCCTCGAGAACGATGATGTGAGCGTTGCCGACGGGCTGCTGCTTTTGAAGTGCTGCGAGAAGACGGTCTGCGGGTGGGCAGCTGGAGCAGCCCTCTGAGGTAAAGAGCTCCACGAGCACAGGGGTCGGCGTCGAAGCGGCAGATTGGGAGAGCAAGGGAAGAGGAAGTGCGAAGAGGAGAGTAACAGCGGAGAGAAGCCGGGTCGTGATCACGGGTGCATCCTTTCGGAGAAAGACCGCAATGCGGGATTCTACCGTCTATTGGAGTGCGGGGCGAGGGGTTTGGTCACATCCGGCCTCTGCATGTGGATCGGAGTAAGCATGGGATTTGCTATGCTCGGCGTACGTCGTTCACTGAGGCCGGGGATAGATGCTGCTCGAGTTACGCGCTGAAAATTATGCTGTGATCGATCGGACCGTTGCCAGTTTTGGAACGGGGCTGAACCTGATGACGGGTGAGACAGGAGCGGGTAAGTCGATCCTGATCGACGCCCTGCAAATGCTGCTGGGTGGTAAGGCATCATCGGACGTGGTGCGGCATGGTGAGGAGAAGGCCGTACTCGCATGCGTCTTCGAGAGGACCGCGGGGGCCGAGGCTGTGCTCGAAGCAAACGGAATCGATCTGGAAGGCGATGAGATTCTTCTGCGTCGCGAGATTGGAGCCACTGGCAAGGGAAGGGTCT
>Ga0268266_10006555_pt1 | contig 10643 bp, 7 predicted proteins | sample KBSS13metaG_FD_190356 | JGI IMG/M metagenome (GOLD analysis project Ga0268266, IMG submission 190356) | Switchgrass rhizosphere microbial communities from Kellogg Biological Station, Michigan, USA - KBS S1-3 metaG (SPAdes) (version 2) | ecosystem: Host-associated > Plants > Roots > Rhizosphere >... | reverse complement strand
GCTCTTCCGATCTGGCCGACGCGTTGCAGCGCACCGCCGATGCCGCCACGCGCCTTTGCCGCTTCGGTCGCGACGCTGATGCGCCGCAGTTTTTCGAGCCCTTCGCGGAACGCCGGCGCATCGAGGTCGAGCGTCATCGGAAACACCTGCCGCGTGATCGCCGAGGTGATGCGGAACACTTCGAAGTCGTAGGCGGTCGGGTCGAGTCCCATCGCGGCGTGCATCTCGGGGCGCTGGTGGTCGCGCACGTACATGGTGGCAAACACCGCCAGCACGAAGAAGCGGATCCACAGCGTGTTGACGCCGCGCAGCAGCTTCGGGTTGGCGCGCAACAGCAATGCAAACGCCTCGCCGTGCCTGAACTCGTCGTTGCACCAGCGTTCGAACCACTTGAAGATCGGATGAAAGCACAGCTCCGGGTGGCGCTCCACCTGGCGGTAGATGGCGATGTAGCGTGCATAGCCGATCTTCTCGGACAGGTAGGTGGCGTAGAAGATGAACTTGGGCCGGAAGTAGGTGTACTTCTTGGCCCGCGCCAGCAACCCGAGGTCGACCCCGATGCCGAAATCCTTGAGCCACTGGTTGATGAAGCCGGCATGCCGGCTTTCGTCGCGCGCCATGTAGCCGAACAGCTCTTTCATGTCGGGGTTGGTCACGCGCTTTCTGATCTCGGCATAGAGCACGCAACCGGAGAACTCCGAGGTGATCGAGCTGATGAGGAAGTCCGAAAACTCCTTGTAGAGCGGCGCGGGCAGTTGCGAGTAGTTGCCCGCCATGTCGGCCGGGCGCTGGAAGTGGTCGGTGTTGTTGTCGGCCCCGAACTCGGCCATCAGCGCATCCCATTGCGGACGGATCGCCTCCACGTCGATGCGGTCCATCGCCTTGAAATCGGTGGTGTAGAAGCGCGGCGTCAGCAGGGTGTCCTTGAGCGCCGTTTCGGTGGAAACGTTCGGAACGTTCGTTGCGAGCGTGGTCATGAGAGTCCTTCCGGTGAGGGCCGCGGCGGCTATCGGGCGGGCGGCGATTCGCGCATCAGGCCGGCGAACACGGCCGCGTTGCTCGGTCCGAACGAGCCGAGGTCGACCCGGCGCCCGGTGGCGGGGTCTTCGAGCGTGAGCTTGCCGTCGGCACGGCCGGTCATGCGAAACGGAATCTCCGGGCCGATGCCGCGCCGATGGCGCTCACGCGCCAGGCCGCGCATGGTGCCGCGCAGGAAGCCATTGGTTTCGGGCGCCACCTGATGCACCACCCGGCCGCTGCCCGCATCGAGCACCACGATGCCGCCATCGGGCCGGTCTTCGAAGCGGAACTCGCGCACGCTCACCGCGGGCGCATCGGCGACATGGGCCACTCCGATCCCGGTCATGCGCACGAAGGCCACGCCGATCAGCGCCACGGCGAGCAGCGCGCCGAGCGCGGCCAGCATGCTGCGCGGCACGGCATCACGCGAGGCGAGGGTTGCGTTGGTCATGGTTGGCGGACCTCTCAGGTGGCCAGTGCGTCCGGCGCGGGGCTGCGCTTGCGATCGCGGTCGCGGTCGCGGTCGCGTTTGCCCGGCGCTTCGGCCACGTCCAGCACGGCCGGGCGCGCCATGCCGGCCGACTCGGCCAGCGCCTGGGCCAGCACGGTCGCCACCGCCTGCACGTCGCCCAGGCCGCGCAGCATCGGCTGGGTGCGCTTGATCTTCCAGGGGCGCACGTGCGGCCACAGGTGGACGTAGGCAATGCGGTCGGGGCCGTTCAGCGCCAGCGCGATGTCGCCGCTGCCGTCGGCGTTGGCGTGCACCGAGGCGGCCTCGATCGCGCGGAAGGGCAGGTTGAAGGTGATCGTCAGCACGATCCCGACGCGCATCACCACGCGCCGGTCGGTGATGGTGTAGACGCTGGTGCGCGCGCTCAGCCAGGCCAGCAGGGCCGTGGTGGCGAGCGCCAGCACGGCCAGGGGCGCGAGCCACGCGATCGACACCAGCGCATCCGTTGCATGGCCGCCGCCCGCCATCGTGTTGGCACCGCGCCAGATCAGCAGCACCGCAAAGTAGATCGCCAGGCCGCGGATGTGCATGGCGCCGCGGGCCAGCGGCTTCCATTCGGGCGAGCCTTGCCAAAGCAGGCGTTCGCGCGCCGGCAGACGCTCGGGCAGGCCATAGGCCGGCTCGAAGTCGTGGTCGTCGCTCGCGCTCACAGCAGCGGCTCCTGGCGCTGCGGCGTGGCATACAGCGTGCCGCCGCCGTAGTAGGCAACGATGCGGTCTTCTTCGAGCAGCGTCACCAGGTCGGGATCACGCAGGCCGGGGACGTGGGCGAACTGTGATCCGAGGATCGAGCGCACGCGCACGCGCTGCCGGTCGATCCTGGCGAAGTTCATGGGCAGCAGCACGCTGCGCGACCCGGCCGCGCCGTCGGCATCGACCTCGACTTCCAGGTAGCGGAACAGCATCTCGGCGCGGTCGACCCACAGGTCGGTCACCACGCCGCCGATCACGCCATCGGCCCCGACGACCGGCAGGCCGATCGGATCGGGGTCATTGCCGGCCACGCCGAAGCCGGGGCCAGCGGCGCGCAGCGGCACGATGCGCGCATCGCCATCGACCGTGGTGTCGACCAGGTCGGCGCGTTGCGCCCATGCGCCCGGCCCGACGCCGTCGAGCATCGGGTTGCCGGTGGGCTCGAGCGGCGCGCCCTGGAAGGCGCCGAGCGGCTCGGCCGCCAGCTCGCGCTCCTCGCGCAGGGCGTTGGGCACGCTGACGGTGCGGCCGTCGCGCAGCAGAAAGGTTTTGGGCGAGGGCACCGCCGGAAAGCCCTGCACGTCGACATGGCCCGACCGATCGTTCTCCAGCGGGTAGCCCTCGCGTTTGTTCTCGCGGTGCAGGTAGTAGATGAGGCCCGCGAAGAAGGCCCAGAACACGTACAGCGCGATCTGCGCGACGTCGATATACCCTGTGATGGATCCGGTTCCCATGCTGCTCTCCAGGTAGGTGAGGGTGAAGGTTTTGTTGTCGTTGTCGTGTGGCTGTTTTCAGCCCGGAAACTCGGCCAGCCCGAACCCGTTGGCGCGCCCGGACCGCGATGGCGTGTCGGACCTGCGGCGCTTGCGCACCAGTGGCCCGAGCGCCATCAGGGTGCAAAACAGCAGCACGATCTCGAGGTAGTAAACGAAGCTGTAGCCGATCGAAGGCCCGGTCACGGCCGGGCCGAGGGCGCCGCTGGCCGCCAGCCACGACACGCCGTCGCGCAGCGCGCCGCCCAGGCCGATCGCCAGGCCGGTGGTCGAGGCCTGCACCGCGCCCCAGGCACCCAGGGCCAGTCCGCTTTCGACGCCGATGTCCAGGTTCATGGCGGCCGTGAGCGTCGCCACCGAGAACAGCCCGCCGCCGAAGCCGATCAGCGCCGCGCCCATGCGGAACATCAGCGGCGAGCCCAGCGGGTCGGCAAAGATCACGCCCGCGAACGCCACGATGCCGACCAGCGCGCCCAGGGCCGCGAGCCGGTGCTCGTCGCCGCCATGGTGGAACCAGCGCGCCGCCAGCACGAAGGCGGCCAGCGCGCCGAACGCCATCATGGCCGTGAGCGTGGTGGTCGAGGCCACCGCCATCTTCATGATCTGGCCGCCATACGGCTCGAGCAGGATGTCCTGCATGCTGAACGCCGCGCTGCCCAGGCCGACGGTGACCAGCAGGCGCGTGGTGCGTCCGTTGCCGACGAAGCGGCGCCACGAGGTGCGGAAAGCCGGCCGCGGCTGGCCCGGTTGCGTGGCGGTGCGGTCGGGGTTGCGCGCCTCCTGCTTCCACAGCGCGATCAGGTTCAGGATCATCGTGAGCAGCGCTGCGCCTTGCACCACCTGGATCAGCTTGATCTGCTTGAAGTCGGCCAGCAACGCGCCGAAGCCGAGCGCGCTGACCATCGTGCCCAGGAGCAGCATCACGTACAGCAGCGCCACCACGCGCGGCCGGTTCTCGGGCGTGGCCAGGTCGGTGGCCAGGGCCAGCCCGGCGGTCTGCGTGGTGTGCAGGCCGGCGCCGACCAGCAGGAACGCCAGCGCTGCGCCGATGTGGCCGTACACCGCCGGGCCGTTCGAATCGCCCGACAGCACGATCAGCGCAAACGGCATGATCGCCAGCCCGCCGAACTGCAGCAGCGTGCCCATCCAGATGTAGGGCACGCGCTTCCAGCCGAGCGCCGAGCGGTGGTTGTCCGATCTGAAACCGAGCAGGGCGCGAAACGGCGCAAACACCAGCGGCAGCGCGACCATCGTCGAGACCAGCCAGGCCGGCACGTTCAGCTCGACGATCATCACGCGGTTGAGCGTGCCGTTGAGCAGTGCCACGGCCATGCCGACCGACACCTGGAACAGCGACAACCGCAGCAGCCGGCCGATCGGCAACTCGCGCGTCGCCACGTCGGCGAACGGCAGGAAGCGCAGTGCCACCATGCCCCAGCGCCGGGCCAGCGAGTTGTTGACGCGAACCACCGGGTTCATCTTTTCACCAGCTCCAGCGCTTGCGATGTGTAGAAGCCGCTGGCCACGCGCTCGGTGCGGCCGGGTTGCCATTGGGCCAGCAACGGTTCGGCGGCGAGCTGGCGATACAGCGCCTTCTCGGCCACCGGCTCGATCCATGGTGCGCGGTTGCCGCGCGGGAACAGCCGGCCGACCGCGCGCATCGCCACCAGCGCGGGGTTGCTGGGCGCGAAGGTCAGCAGGATGGCGCTCTCGGTGCGCTGCGCCAGCCCGGCGAGCACGCGCACCGCGTCGTGCGTGCGGTAGTGGATCAGCGAGTCCATGCCAACGATGAAATCGAAGTGGCCCAGCGCCGGATCGAGCATGTCGCCGGCGCGAAAGTCGATGCGACCGGAGCCGGTGCCCGCGAGCAGCTCGCGCGGCTGGCGCTCGCGCGCCAGGTCGACCAGCGTCGGCGACAGGTCGATCGCCAGCACTTGCGCGCCACGCATCGCGGCCTCCACCGCCAGCGCGCCGGTGCCGCAGCCGGCATCGAGCACGCGTGCGCCGTGCAGGTCACGCGGCAGCCACGACAGCAGCGTCGCGCGCATGCGTTCTCGCCCCGCGCGCACGCTGGTGCGAATGCGCCCGACCGGCGCGTCGGAGGTCAGCCGGGCCCAGGCCTGGACCGCCGTGCGGTCGAAGTAGGTCTGGATCTCGGCGCGTCGCTCGAGGTAGCTCACGTGGACCATGGCGATCAGTCGAATCCGAGCAGGTCGAAGATGTCACGGTCTTTCATGGCGACCGCGTGCAGGGGTTCCGCGCCCAGCCACAGCGCGGCGGCCAGGCGCATGTATTCGTTTTGCACCGCCTCGAGCTCGGGCGAGTACTCCATCTCGAACAGCGTCGACTTCTTCAGGCGGCTGCGGCGGATCACGTCGAGATCGGGAAAGTGCGCCATCAGCTTCAGGCCGATTTGCGCATTGAACTTGTCGATCTGGTCGGTGTCGGTGCTGCGGTTGGCGATCACGCCGCCCAGCCGCACGTTGTAGTTCTTGGCCTTGGCGCCGATCGCCTGCACGATGCGGTTCATCGCGAAGATCGAATCGAAATCGTTGGCCGTGACGATCAGCGCGCGGTCGGCATGCTGCAACGGCGCGGCAAAGCCACCGCACACCACGTCGCCCAGCACGTCGAAGATCACCACGTCGGTTTCCTCGAGCAGGTGGTGCTCCTTGAGCAGCTTGACGGTCTGCCCGACCACGTAGCCGCCGCAACCGGTGCCCGCCGGTGGGCCCCCGGCCTCGACGCACATCACGCCGTTGTAGCCGGGGAACACGAAGTCCTCGACGCGCAGTTCCTCGGCATGGAAGTCGACCGTCTCCAGCACGTCGATGACGGTCGGCATGAGCTTCTTGGTGAGCGTGAAGGTCGAGTCGTGCTTGGGGTCGCAGCCGATCTGCAGCACGCGCTTGCCGAGCTTGGAGAACGCCACCGACAGGTTGCTCGACGTGGTGCTTTTGCCGATACCGCCCTTGCCGTAGATGGCGAAGACCTTGGCATTGCCGATCTTCAGGTCGGGGTCGAGCTGCACCTGAACGCTGCCCTCGCCGTCGCTGCGCGGTGAGCCTGGCAGGGGCCGCGGGCCAGGTCGCTTGATGTCTGGAAACGGAACGGTGACGGTGCTCATGTGGTGGCCTTTGCAGTTTCCGATCCGGTGTTCACGGTGTTCATACGGGCGCCATGTCGTACACGCCTTCGAGGCGGTCTTCCAGTTCGTCGCCGGCGCGGCGCAACGCGGCCAGCATGGCGGCGTCGGGTTTCCAGAACTGGCGGTCCGAGGCTTCCAGCAGCCGGCTGGCGACCCGCGCCGAGGCCGTGGGGTTGAGCTTCGACAGTCGCTCGCGCATGGCAGGGTCGAGCACGAAGGTTTCGCTCAGTTGCTGATAGACCCAGGGCTGCACCTGGCTGGTGGTGGCCGACCAGCCCATGGTGTTGGTCACGTGCACCTCGATCTGGCGCACGCCCTCGTAGCCGTGCGCGAGCATGCCCTCGTACCACTTGGGGTTGAGCATGCGGGTGCGGCTTTCCAGCGCCACCTGCTCGCTCAGCGTGCGCACCGTGCCGCCGCCGCCTTCGCGCGTCTGGTCGCCGATGTACACCGGCGCCATCGCGGCGTCGGGCCCGCGGGCGCGCTTGATGGCCCGGCTGATGCCGCCCAGCGTGTCGAAGTAGGTGTCGATGGTGGTCACGCCCAGCTCGACCGAATCGAGGTTCTGGTAGGCCAGCTCGACACCGGCCAGCACGCTTTGCAGCAACTGCGCCTGCTGCATCGGCCGGCCCGCGCGACCGTAGGCAAAGCCCTTGCGCCGGCTGTAGGTTTCGGCGAGCTCGTCGCCATCGTCCCAGCGGCTGTTGTCCACCAGGCTGTTGACGTTCGAGCCGTAGGCGCCCTCGGCATTGCCGAACACGCGCAGCGACGCGGTCTCCAGGTCGCCACCATGTTCGGCCTGGTAGGCCAGTGCGTGCTTTCGGATGAAATTGAGCTCGGCCGGTTCGTCGGCCGACGCTGCCAGCCAGGCCGCTTCGGCCAGCAGCTTGATCTGCAGCGGCAGCAGATCGCGAAAGATGCCCGACAGCGTGATGACGACATCGACGCGGGGCCGGCCCAGTTCGGCCAGTGCCGTCAGCTCGGCGCCGGCCAGCCGGCCGTAGCCATCGAAGCGCGGTCGCGCGCCCATCAGCGCCAACGCTTGCGCGATCGGGCCGCCTTCGCTCTTGAGGTTGTCGGTGCCCCACAGCACGATGGCAATCGATTCCGGAAAGGCGTTGCCGTCGGCCCGATGCTTGTCGAGCAGGCGCTCGGCCTGACGCGCGCCGTCCTTCATCGCATACAGGCTCGGAATGCGGAACGGGTCGAAGCCATGCAGGTTGCGACCGGTCGGCAGGATGGCGGGCGTGCGCAGCAAGTCGCCCCCCGGCGCAGGACGCAGGAAGCGGCCGTCGAGCGCGCGCAAGATGCCGTCGAGTTCGTGATCGTGTGCCAGCAGCGGGTCGATGACCGCGAGTTCGTGCATCAGCGCCGACAGGCTGGCGGTTTCGATGTCGCCGTGGCCCACGGCTGCGATGGCCTGTTCGGGTGTGTGGCCGGCCACCAGCGCCTCGACCAATGCCCTGTCAGGACGCACGCCGTGCGAGGCGTCGGCCAGCGACAGCAGCATGTCGACGCGCTGCGGCGCAGTCAGCGCGGTGCCCACCACGTGCAGCCCGTGCGGGATCAGCGTGTATTCCAGTTCCAGCACCGCGTCGTTCAACGCAGCGATGCGTGAAGGGGCGTTGGTGGCCCATGGCGGCTCGATCGTGGCCAGGTCCAGCGCGGCCGCCTGGGCCTGGATCATGCAAGCCAGTTCACATCCTTCCTGCTCCGCGTGGGTCTCGAGCCCGCGATAGCGCTCCAGCGTGTCCTTCAATTCGACCAGGCCCTTGTAGAGCCCCGCCTGCGCCACTGGCGGCGTGAGGTAACTGATCAGCGTGGCGGCGGCGCGGCGCTTGGCGATGGTGCCTTCCGACGGGTTGTTGGATGCGTAGAGGTAGAGGTTGGGCAAATCGCCGATCAGGCGGTCGGGCCAGCAGCGCGCGGTCATGCCGTTCTGCTTGCCGGGCATGAATTCGAGCGCGCCGTGCGTGCCGAAGTGGAGTACCGCGTTGGCACCGAAGTCCTCGCGCAACCAGCGGTAGAACGCCGAGAACGCGTGCGTCGGCGCAAAGCCTTTTTCGAACAGCAAGCGCATCGGGTCGCCTTCGTAGCCGAAGGCCGGCTGGATGCCGACGAACACATTGCCAAAGCGCTCGCCCAGCACGAAGATGCCGGCGCCATTGCTCTGCTGCTTGCCGGGCGCGGGGCCCCACTGGGCTTCGATCTCTGCAAGGTGCTTTTCGCGCCGAACATGGTCGTCGGTGGCAATGCGCGCATGCACGTTGGCCATGGCACCGTGCAGCGCGGCATTGCCGTTGATCACGCGCTCGCGCAGGTCATCGACGCTGGCCGGTAACTCGACGGTGTAGCCCGCCTGCTGCATCGCCCGGAGCGTGTTGAAGAGCGACTCGAAGACCGACAGGAACGCAGCGGTGCCGGTGTTGCCGGCGTTCGGCGGAAAGTTGAAGACGACCGCCGCGATCTTGCGGTCGGCGCGCGCCGATCGGCGCAGGTCGACCAGCCGCGCGACACGCGCTGCCAGCATGTCGGCACGCTCGATGCAACTGTGCATGTCGTGCTTGCCGGCTTCGTTGGCGAAGGTGCAGCCGTGCGCGCAACCGGTGCAGACGATCTGCGTCGTGCTGCCGCGGCCACCGAACACCATCGAGCCCGTGGCACCGTCGAGTTCGGGAATGGCGACCATCATGGTGGCCTCGACCGGCAGCAGGCCGCGGGCCGATGCACCCCATTGGTCGAGCGTCTGAAACTCGACCGGCGTCACCGCGAGATAGGGCACGTCGAGCTTTGCCAGGATCGTGTCGGCCGCCTGCGCGTCGTTGTAGGCCGGGCCGCCCACCAGCGAAAAACCGGTCAGCGACACCAGCGCATCGATCGCGGGCTGCCCGTCGCGCAGGAAGAACGCATCGATCGCCGGACGCGAGTCGAGCCCGGTCGCAAAGGCCGGGACCACGCGCAGCCCCCGTGCCTCGAGCGCCGTGATCACGCCGTCGTAGTGGTCGGTGTTGCCGGCCAAAAGGTAAGAGCGCATCAGGAGCAGGCCCACCGTGCCGCGCTTGCCCGTGGTGGCCACCTTCGGCAGCGCCGCGACGTCCGCCGCCATGCGGGCTTTCATGCGCGGGTGGTAGACACCCACTTCCGGGTACTCGATCGGCTCGTGCGCCTTGGCGCCACCGCGCAGCGCGCGACGCGGGCCGCCGGCATAGCGGTCGACCAGGAACCGCACCATGTGCGAAATGTTGTCTTCGGAGCCGGCCAGCCAGTACTGCAGCGTCAGGAAATACGCGCGCACGTCCTGCGCGGTGCCGGGGATGAAGCGCAGCATCTTGGGCAGCCGGCGCAGCATCTTCATCTGGCGCGCGCCGGCGCTGGATCGGCTGGTGGCGCTGTCGGCCGGCTTGCCACGAAGGCGTTTCAAGAGCGCGATCGGGCCCGAGGCGGGCGCCGACATGTCGAACTTGCCCATCCGCGTGAGCTGGGTCACTTCGCCCGCCGACATGGCGCAGACCATGGCGTCGCAACGATCGCGCCGTGCCTTCAGGTCGGGCAGCACAGGCAGGAAATGTTCTTCCATGAAGAGCATCGCCGCGATCACGATGTCGCCGCGTGCGATGTCGGCCTTGCAGCGCGCCAGCGCCTGCGGATCGTCGCCCCATTGCGCCGCGGCATGAATACTCAACTCGACGCCCGGCATCGCGGTCGTCAGGGTGCGTTGCGCGCGTTCGGTCGCGCCGGCAAGGTGCCCGTCCATGGTCACGATCACCACGCGCATGGGTACCGCCGCCGTGGCCCGCTCAGTGACTGAAATGGGCTTTGGCGTCATAGAGGGTCTCGATGGTGATGACCGACAGGCCACGGTCGCGCGCGTACCGCTCGGTGTTGCGACGCGCCTTGCCGCGCACGAAGAACGGGATCTTGTGCAGTTCCTTCTGTGCGTCGGCGGCCCAGTCGGCCTCGGCGACAGCGGCCCCGATGTCGACTTGGGCCGCAGCCGCGACGACCGGTGGTGCATCGACCGGCGTCGACACTGCGGCGGTCGATGCGCCCAGATGCGAGGGCGCGGCGTCGGCGTGGAACTCGGTATCGCCGCGGAACATGCCGATCAGGTGCTCTTCCAGGCCCATCATCAGCGGATGGACCCAAGTGTCGAACAGCACGTTGGCCCCTTCGAATCCCATCTGCGGCGAGAAGCGCGCCGGATAGTCTTGCACGTGCACCGGCGCCGAGATCACGGCGCAGGGCACGCCCAGGCGCTTGGCGATGTGGCGCTCCATCTGGGTGCCCAGCACCAGCTCGGGTTGCAGTTCGGCGATGGCCGCCTCGATCTCCAAGTAGTCGTCGCTGATCAGCGGCGCGACGCCGTACAAAGCCGCGGCGGCACGCACTTCGCGCGCGAACTCGCGGCTGTAGGTGCCCAGACCGACGACGGTGAAACCAAGTTCGGTCGATGCCACGCGGGCCGCGGCCACGGCATGCGTCGCGTCGCCGAAGATGAA
>Ga0268266_10006552_pt1 | contig 10647 bp, 8 predicted proteins | sample KBSS13metaG_FD_190356 | JGI IMG/M metagenome (GOLD analysis project Ga0268266, IMG submission 190356) | Switchgrass rhizosphere microbial communities from Kellogg Biological Station, Michigan, USA - KBS S1-3 metaG (SPAdes) (version 2) | ecosystem: Host-associated > Plants > Roots > Rhizosphere >... | reverse complement strand
CGGGTGGAACCGACCTCCCACGCCTGCGCCCGGCTGCGGAACCGGGTGTGGGCGGAGACGGTGCGGCGACGCTCCGCCGCCAGGTGGGCCTCACCGGGCAGCGGAGTCGAACGAACGGCGCTTTCGCTCCATAGGTGTGAGCGAAAGCGCCGTTCGCTCAGGTGGGGGGAGGGTCAGGAGACGGTCGGGGGGAGCATGTCGCCGATGAACTCGGCGGCCTCCTCCAGGTTTCCGAACATGACCGTCCGGTCGTCCATGTGGATCATCTTCCCGTAGTGGGTCGACATGTTCTCCTCGAACTCGGCGGCGTCGTAGAAGCCCGGCTCCTCGCCGAGGGCCTCGGAGATGTCGTCGTAGACGAAGTCCATGCGGCCCACGCAGTCGACGCGGATCATCGACGGCAGGTGGGTGATCGTGACGTTGTCCTGGCGGTCCATGACCTCCGCGACGACGACGCCGATCTGGTTGTTCATCAGCGTCACGCCCGCCTTGCCGGACGCACTGCGGTCCGCCTTGAACGGGCTCTCGGCGGTCTTGAAGCTCGTCACTGGTTCAGCTCCTTCGGGACGGAGAGACCGAGGTCGGTCACGATGCCGGAGAAACGGTTCTTGACGTGGTCGAGGCTGTCCTCGAAGCGCGGCGGCTTCGCGTCCGGCAGCGACCAGATCGGCTGCAGCGTGCGCGCGGCCTCGATGGCCTGCGGCACCCACTTCGAGAGCCAACCCTGCATCAGGTCCTTGTTGTGCTGCGCGAACTCGGGGTCCTGGGTGAGCGGACCGAAGCACGCCTGCGTCCAGCGCAGGTCGCGCTGGGCGTAGTCGAACTCCGCGGCACCCATCACCGTCGGCGTCACGAAGTCGCCGTTGCCCGCCGCGGCCCGCAGGACCAGCTGCGAGCGGAAGAGCTCGCCGAGCAGCGGCTCGAAGACCACGTTGGCGGCGAACATCGACTCGCCCCAGTCGTCGTCGACGGCCGTGAGCGCCTCGGTGACCTTCCGGACGCCCTGCCACTCGGCGTCGTTGTTCCACGCGTCGAGGTGCGCGGCGCCGTCGAAGCCCTCGATCTCCTCGGAGAGGGTGAGGTTGTACAGCGCCAGGTCCTGGGCGAACCGGATCTTGTGCATGCTGTTCACCGCCATGGCGGTGTTGTGCATGTTGGTCGGTCCGGAACGGTTGCACGCCGCGAACACGTAGAGCCCGAGGATGTGCTCGATGTGCATCCAGGCGCCGACGTTGCGCTCCACGAACTGGATCCAGTTCGGGGTCCACTGCGAGAAGGCCTTGGCGTTGCGGGCGTTCTCGATGTTCTGGTTGACCTGCCGGACGACGTTGGCGTTGTACCGGTAGAAGGTGAGTTCCCACTCCTCGTTGGGGTCGCGGAACTCGTGCCAGCCGTGGGCGGGCCACTCGTAGCCCTTGCCGCCGGACCCGGGGAAGCGCTCCGGGTCGGGTCGGTCGACGCCCCACGCCTTGAGCTTCGTCCAGGTCAGCGGGTAACCCGCGGAGCCGTCGGCGAAGCCGTAGATCCAGCCCTGCGACAGGTAGTGCCGCGGGTCCGGCTGGACGTCGACGGTGACGTCCTCGTAGTGGGTCTGCTTGCGCTTGGCGGGCTTGTAGTAGTTGTAGCGCCGGGCGCTCGCGCCGGAGTCGGGGAACTCGCGAGCGCCTGCCTCCGCGTCCGTGAACACGGGCTTCGGGACGCTGCGTTCGGGCCTCTCGGTGGTGGTCATTGGCCGTCCTCCTGCTCACCTGTGGTGGTGAACTTGTCGTAGAAGATGTTCTCCTCGCGCACGCCCAGTGCGGTCAGCGTCGCGATCGCCGCGTCGACCATGGGCGGTGGACCGCAGACGTAGGCGTCAGCACCCTCCAAAGTGGATTCCGATTCCTGCATGACGTCCGTGATCAGGCCGGTCTTGCCGTCCCACGGCGCGTCGTCCGGCTCCGACAGGGCCGGGGTGTAGGTGAGGCCGAGCGGCAGTCGCTCGCCCAGCTCCGCGATCTCCTCGGCGAAGCAGAGGTCCTTCGCGGTCCGCGCGCCGTAGTAGAAGCGCGCCCTCCGCTCGACCGAGCGCTCCGCCATGGACCGCAGCAGTCCGAGCACCGGCGCCATCCCCGCGCCCCCACCGACGAACACGATGTCCGACGTGCGGTTCTCGCGGAGCGTGAAGGTCCCGAACGGCGCCTCGACCTCGAGCTGGTCGCCGACCTGCAGCTTCTCCGCCAGGTACTCGGAGAACAGGCCACCGGGATAGATCTTGATGACGAACTCGAACTCCCCGTCTCGGTTCGGGGTGTTCGCCATGGAGAACGACCGGGACTCCTCCGTGCCGGGCACGATGAAGTCCATGTACTGGCCGGGGAAGAACTTGATCTCCTCCGGCTCCTTCAGCCTGACCACCAGGCGGCGGAGGTCGTGGGTGACCTCCTCGTTCACCAGGACCTCGACGACGCCCTTCCGCAGCGGCAGGCCGGAGCGGATGATCTCCTCGTCGTAGTTGAGGAGCTCGATGGTCAGGTCCTCGTAGGCATGGGCCCGACACAGCAGCGTCGAGCCCTCCTCCTTCTCGTAGTCGGGGAGGGCGAAGGTCGAGTAGCTGTCCAGCTCGATGTCCTCGCCCTCGAGGACGAAGGACTTGCAGGCCGCGCACTGGCCCTCCTTGCAGCCGTGCATGAGCTGCACACCCTGCTCGGCGGCCGCGCGCAGGATGGTCTGGTCCTCGTCGACCTCGATCTCGATGCCGACCGGTTCGAACCGGACGACGTGCTTGTCACCCAAGGAAGGGCCCCTCTCAGAAGGTGTCCGTCTTCGCGGGAAGAGGGCTTCGGTAACAGCGGGGAGGGAGCCGGAGGCCCCGGCCCCCTCCCCTCGCCTGACCCGCGCTCAGGCGCCTTGAGAGCCGGTCAGCTCTGCGGCGCCGGGCGACCGGCGGGACCCTGCCGGTTGTAGTCGGCGACGTAGGCGGCCCGCTCGTCCGCGCTCATCTCGTTGAGGAGCACGTTCGGGCTCTGCAGCGGAGGACAACGCCGCATGTGGTCCAGCGTCCACATCTTCTTGGGGTCCAGGTCGAGGTGGGGCTGTGCCGTCATCGTCTTGCCGTCGTCGCGGACGAAGCCCATGTCGGAGACGACGTCGGCCCAGTTCCAGCCGTGGTACAGCGTCTCCCACTCGCGCTTGCCGACCAGACGACCCATGTTCGGGGTCTCGCGCCCCTGGAAGGTGGGCCGGAAGGCCTCGACGTCCGTCCAGCGACAGACCTCGTGGCAGTACGTGCGGTGCATGCCGTCCACCTCGGCCGTGACCATGTCCTCACGGACCAGGCACGGGACCATGCAGGTCCAGCAGCGGGCCGGGTAGACGTAGTCCACGTCCTCGAAGACGATCGGGTTGTGCCCGTTCGGCTTCGCCAGGCGGGAGTAGTTCTCCCACCACTTTCCGTACTTGTCGTACCAGCCCGGGTACTTGTACTCGAACCACTCGAAGTCCTCGTCGGTCATCGCGTCGATGCGCCAGTAGTTGGCGAGCCAACCGGTGGCGAAGAACTGCGCGACCTCGTGGACGTAGCCCTTCTCCCAGATCTGCTTCCACGACTCCTCGATCAAGTCGTGCGGGATGACCAGGCCGTACTTCTCGAGCGGGACGAGGTAGGCACGGTAGTAGTCGTCGTAGATCCAGCGACGCCACATCTCCGCGTAGGACTCACGGTCCTTGCGGCGGTCCTTCGTGCCGTACTCGATGAACGTACCGATGGCCGCGTCGACCACGCGGTGGTTGTTCCACCACGCGTAGCGCAGGTCGCGCTCGAGCAGCTGGCGGTTGTCCTCGTCCGACAGCGCCATCAGCAGCGTGGCGTAGCCGTTGGAGATGTGCCGCGACTCGTCGGACTGGACCGAGTGGAAGACCGTCGGCAAGAGGTAGTCGCCGTTGGCCGCCGCCTCGGCGGGCATCGCCACGAACAGCGTGTTGGTGAACGCCGTCTCGGCCACGATCGTCAGGTAGATCGAGGCCGCGGTGATCGCGTCACCGGTGATGAACCCCTCGGCGAACTGGCGGCCGATGGTGCCGCAGTAGTCGCTGTGGAAGTTCCGCAGGCTGTTGTTGAAGCCCGCCGGGTCGATGTAGTTGTTCATGTACAGCCGCTTGAGGTTCTGCTGGATCGTGCTGTGCCGAACCTCGTCGATCATCTGGATCGCCTGGCCGTTGTGCAGCTCCGGGTTCGGAACCACGTGGAACAGCATCGGCATCGATCGAGCCGCGGACACCTCGGGCAACGGGATGATCGACAGGAAGAGCTTCTGCCATTCCAGCCAGCGCTCCTGCACCTGGCGGAACATGTTGCCGCGGATAGCGCCGTCCGACGCTCCGTAGACGCGGTGGTCCTTCTCCTCCTGCATGGGGAAGTAGGACCGCAGGACCTGCTTGAGCGGGTCCTTCTTGGCGGCCTTACGGAAGGTGTAGTCGGTGCCGTACTTCATGTACGGCTCGTGGTACTGCGGCTCCCAGGCCAGTTCCTGGATCTTCTGGTGAGCCTTCGCCAAGCTCTGCCGACTCACGTCGTCTCCTCACGGTGGTGGGCGAGTGGCACAGAGACCGGCGGTCGAAGAAGAGACGGCGCGGGAGCCCACCTCGTCGTCGGACCCTGTGCCGGTCGAGCTGCGACGTGGGTCACAGCCCGTCCGGTGTCCGAATCACACTCCGGACGGTGCTCACCTGGGGTCTCAATCTGAGACGGCGCCCCCTGACCTGCCTCTATCGCTCCACGTATCCGCGCAGTAGCGTTCGAAAGCGATACCGGCTGCCGCGTCACCGCGGACCACAGCTGCTCCGAGAAGGGCAACCGGTTGGTCACAATGAACGAGCGCGTCCACCACCACGAGGCGCCCGACACGATCGATGTGTCAGGGGCCGGCTTCCTCGCGCCCGTCGCCGTCGGGCCCGCCGCCGAGCGGGTGGCCCTGGCGCGCGAGTCGTTCCTGCACGACGAGCATCCGCCGCCCGGTCTCGTCCGGGCTCCGATCCTCGCCTCGTGGACGCGGTCGCGGGACTTCTCCGTGCCCAGCGACCATCTCGAGCTGCCTCACGAGATCGACTGCGAGCCGGACTCCCCGCTGGTCAGAGCCGCGGGCCCGATCGTGGACGACATCGCCGACCAGTTCGCGACCGAGCCGATCAGCGTGATCCTGTGCGACGACGAGGGCGTGGTCCTCGACCGCCGCACCGGCGACAGCGCGCTGCGCCAGCACCTGGACCGCATCTGGCTCGCGCCGGGTTTCAGCTACGCCGAGCAGTACGTCGGGACGAACGGCATCGGCACCGCCCTCGAGGGGCGGGCGCCCGCGCAGGTGTTCGGCCACGAGCACTACGTCGAGCACCTCGAGGACATGGCGTGTGCCGGGGTCCCGATCCATCATCCGGTCTCGGGGAAGCTGCTCGGGGTGTTGGACCTGACCTGCTGGCGCACCGAGGCGAGCGCCCTGATGGCGGCCACCGCGGCGACCATCGCGCAGCGCATCGAGGAGCGCCTGCTGGAGCAGTCCGGCCGGCGCGAGCTGACCCTGCTGCACGACTATCTGGCCGCCTGTCGACGCGGCCGCGGGGCCGTCGTCGCCGTCGGGGCGGACCTGTTGATGATGAACGACAAGGCCCGTGAGCTGATCGACGCCGCGGACCAGGCCCCGCTGCTCGCCGAGGCCACCGAGGCCCTGCGCACCGGCCGTCGCAGGCAGCTGCTCGTGGACCTGCCCAGCGGCAACACCGCCCGGGTGCAGTGCCGTCCGAGCTGGGCCGAGGGCTCGCTGTCCGGCGGGGTCCTGCAGGTCCACCTGGTGTCGCGGGCCCCAGCGGCCTCCCGTCCCTCGGCCGCCGCAGTCGGGGCCGCGCTGCCCACCGCCGTCGGTTCGGGCGCGCTGTGGACCAAGTGCGCGCAGACCGTCGACCGGCACTTCCGGATGCGGGAGTGGCTGGTCCTGGAAGGCGAGGAGGGCACAGGGCGGACGACGCTCGCCCGCGCCACGCACCAGGCCCACTCCCCCGCCGGGCACGTCCGGGTGCTCGACGCCGCGCACTGCGGCCCGGCGTGGATCGCCGAGGTCGCGGACGAGCTGCACACCGGCGGCGGCACGCTGGTGCTGCAGCACGTGGACCTGCTCGCGCCCGAGCACGCGCTGACCCTGGCGGACGTGCTCGAACCACACCGCGAGTCCACGGACCCGGAGCGGCAGTGGGTCGTCGCCACGCGCGCGCAGGCGGGGACCATGGACTCGCCGGAGCTCGTCGAGCTGCTGGGGTGCTTCCCCCGCAGCATCGAGGTGCCGCCGCTGCGCCACCACATCGAGGACGTCGCCGAGCTCGTCCCGTACCTGCTCGCCCGGCTGACCCGGGGTGCCGACCTGCACTGCTCGCCCGAGGCCATGCGGGTGCTCATGCGGAACCGGTGGCCGGGGAACGTCGACCAGCTCTACCAGGTGCTGCGCAAGGTCGTGGCCCGGCGGCGGACCGGGTTGGTGCGGCCGGAGGACCTGCCGCCGGAGGTCCGGGCGATCACGCGCCGGGTACTCACCCCGCTCGAGGCCATCGAGTGCGACGCCATCGTGGACGCCCTGCTGGACACCGACGGCAACAAGGCCGAGGCGGCACGCCGGTTGGGGATGAGCCGGGCGACGATCTACCGCCGGATCCGGGGCTACGGCATCACCATGCCCGACGGATCGGCGGTCTGAGCGAGGGTGTCGAGGCGGGCGGCCGCCTCCTGCCAGGAGCCGAGGTGGACCGCCACCGAGCTCGCCCCCGCCGCGGCGTAGTCCGGCAGGGCGGCGCGGTCGTCGTAGCCGATCCTGGTCGTCTTCCGGGCCTCGACCTCGACGGCGGCGAACTGCTCGGGGGTGAGGGAGAAGCCCTGCCACTCGTCGGCGAAGCGCGCGGCGCGGCGGAGGGCGGCCGGGCTGGTGCCGCCGACGACGATCGGGACCGGGCGGGCGGGGCGCGGTTCGAGGACGCCCTCCTCACCGCGGTGCAGCGCCTGTACTCGCTCCAGGATCTCGTCCGTGCGGGCGCCGCGGCGACGGAACTCCGCCCCGACGGCGTCGAACTCCGAGCGCTCCCACCCCGTTCCGACGCCGAGCAGCAGCCGGTCGCCGGAGAGCCGGGCCAGGGTCGCGGTCTGCTTGGCCAGCAGCACCGGCTCGCGCAGGGGCGTGATCAGCACGGACGTGCCGAGCAGGATCCGTTCCGTGACGGCGGCGAGGTGGGCGAGGGTGACCAGCGGTTCGTAGACACCCCCGTAGACCTCGCCGAACGGGGCGGGTGGGAGCAGGTGGTCCGGGAGCCACAGCGCCCGGAACCCCAGCTCGTCCGCCCGGCGGGCCAGCGTGACCAGCACGTCGGGGGGCATGTCCGGGGCCTCGTCCGGCAGGACGACGTCGAGCTCCATGATCCGACCGTAGCGCTCAGGCGGCTCCGAGCAGCGCCAGGAGCTCCTCGTAGGGACCGACGACGTACGCGACGTCCCCGTCGGTCAGCCGGGTGTCGCGACGGGGCGCCCGGTCGAACCCGCCCTCCGCCCGGACGAGCCCGACGACCCGGGTGCGGGCGGACAGCTCGTGCAGGGCCCGACCGTCGAGCCCGGCGCCGACCCGCATCCGCCCGACAATGAAGGGCGTGCGGTCGACGTAGAAGGTGCCGAGCACGTCCAGCCCCAGCGCAGCGCCGACGAACCAGGGGGCCGCGAGCGCCGCCGTCGAGCGGACGTAGCGGAAGTCGAAGCCCTCCTCGACGGCCTCCGAGAGGTCCCGGTCGAACAGCCGAAGCACCACCGGCACCTCGGCCCAGCGGTCGCCGAGCTGGTCCCGCACGGCCAGGCCGGCCTCGATGTTGACCAGGTCGTCGCTGGTCAGGACGGCGACGGCGGCGCACTGCGCGAGGTTGACCTCGGCCAGCACCGCCGCGTCCGTGGCATCGCCCGCCACGACGGGCACGCCCAGCTCCCGGGCGCGCGGGAGGTGCCGGTTCGCCGGGTCGCGCTCGAGGACGACCGGGCGGGCCCCGGCGGCGAGCAGCCCCTCCAGCACGCCGATCCCGACCGCCCCCAGCCCGACGACGAGCACGTGTCCGCGCATCGACCGGATCCGCCGCCGCCCCACCGAGCGCTCGATCCCGCTGCTCACCAGCAGCTGGGTGAGGAGGGAGAACAGCACCGCGGCGAGCACCACGCCGAGGAACATCATCCCGATCGCGTAGATCCGCAGCCAGGTCGCCTGCTCGGCGAAGGAGAAGTCCCCGTACCCGACGGTGCCGATGGTCTCGACGCTGAAGTAGATCGCGTCGACCCAGCTCATGCCGCTGCCGTCGGATTTCACGTATCCGGCGTGCAGCACGAACACGGAGAACACGAACACGGCGATCAGGCCCAGTGCAGTCGCCTTCAGGGGCCGTTCGGCCTCCTCGAGCAACGTGCGCAGGACGGCGGGCAGGCTCGCCCGGCCACCCTCCTCCGCGCGCCGCACGGCCCGTTGCGCGCCCGCGCTGCGCGCCCCGATCCGCACCGGCTCGGGCGGCACCTCCACCGGGTGGCCCGCCTGCGCGAACTGGTCCGGGGTGCCGATCAGCGTGACCCGCGCCCCCGCCCCGACCGGGTGGTCGCGGCCCGGGCACAGCACGGGCTCCTCCTCGATCGCCGCCAGCGGCGCGAGGTCCCCGTACAGGCTGCGCAGGGTGCCTGCGTGCGGGGCGACGAGGGTGGTGACCACGAAGCGGATCCCCTCGACGTCGACCGGGTGCGGACGCTGCCCCAGGCACGCCTCGACGACCGAGGGCGCCGCGACCGCCGCCACCCCCAGGACGGCCCCGCCCGCGCTCCGGCCGGTCAGCGCCCGCCCGACGGCCGGGTTCTCGACCCGCACCACCAGCCGGGTCCCGGGGGCCGTCCGCTGGACGAGGAGGGCGGCCTCGGTGGCGGCCAGGTCGTCGTCCGGCACGACGACCACCGCCGCCGCCTTCCCGATCCCCGCCTCCACCAGCGCCTCCCGCAGCCTGCCCGGGAAGCGCGGCACGCCCCAGGAGCGCAGGAGGTGTTCGGTGACGGGGCCGGGTCGGTCGCCTGCGTCGACGACGGCGCAGTCGACCCCCGCGGCGTGCAGCTGCTCGACGGTCCGCAGGCCCACGGCACCGATCCCGCAGACCACGACGTGCCCGGACGGATCGGCCATCCGCGGAGTCTCGCGACGTCGTGTTACGGGCGGATGACGCTCGACCCGTGGGTCTCGAGTCCGTCCATTAGATTCGCGGACGTGCTGGACATCGGGGGGTTGGCCAAGAGGTTCGGAAACCGGACCGCGCTGGAGGACGTGACGTTCTCGGTGCGGCCGGGCGAGGTGTTCGGGTTCGTCGGGAGCAACGGCGCGGGCAAGACGACGACGATGCGGATCGTGCTCGGGGTCCTCAGCGCGGACTCCGGCGAGGTCCGGTGGAAGGGCTCCCCGCTCGACGAGGACGTCCGCCGCCGGATCGGCTACATGCCGGAGGAGCGCGGGCTCTACCCGAAGATGAAGGTGGGTGAGCAGCTCGCCTACCTGGCCCGGCTGCACGCCGTGTCCGCCGCGGACGCCGCCGCGGCCGTGACCCGCTGGACCACCCGCCTGGGTGTCGAGGAGCGGGTGAACGACGAGGTCCAGAAGCTGTCGCTGGGCAACCAGCAGCGGGTGCAGCTGTGCGCGGCGCTGATCCACGATCCCGAGATCCTGGTGCTCGACGAGCCCTTCTCCGGGCTGGACCCGTCCGCCGTCGAGGTCATGAGCCGGGTGCTGCGGGACAAGGCGGACGAGGGCGTGCCGGTGGTGTTCTCGTCCCACCAGCTCGACCTCGTGGAGCGGCTCTGCGACCGGGTGGGGATCATCGCGGACGGCCGGATGGTCGCCGTCGGGACGGTGTCGGAGCTGCGGTCCGGCGGAGGCGGAGTTCACGGAGCCGACCATCGGCCCGTGCTCTCCCGGATCGACGTGGTGGGCCCGCCCGCGGGGTGGGCCTCCTCGGTGGACGGGATCCGGGTCGTCGCGTCGGACGGCGCGCACACGCGGGTGGAGCTCGACGGGGCCACCGACCAGGACGTGCTCAAGGCCGCGCTGGCCGCCGGGCCGGTGCACGAGTTCTCGCCCTACCGACCGCCGTTGACCGAGCTCTACAAGGACGTGGTGTCGCGATGAGTGAACGTGCGAGGGAATCGTCGGCGCTGCGCGGACTGTCGCCCGGGCAGGCGATCGGGCTCGTCGCCCGTCGCGAGTTCTCCACGCAGGTGCGCTCCAAGAGCTTCGCCATCGGGATCGTGATCTCGCTGGTCATCTTCGCGATCTACGCGTTCATCTTCCAGTTCGTCGGCAGCCAGTCGTCGTCGAGCACGCTGGGGGTCACGTCCGCGGCCCAGCCCGTGGTCCCGGCACTGCAGCAGGCGGCCACCGCCGTGGGACGGACGCTGACGATCTCCGAGGTCAGCGCCGCCGACGGCGCCGCGCAGGTGCAGGCGGGCGACCTCGACGCCGTCCTGGACCGGAGTCCGGGATGGACGCTGACCGGGCGGGACGCGGTCGGCGACGAGCTGTCGTCGCTGGTGTCGACGGTCGTCCGACAGACCACACTGGACCAGGCGCTGCAGTCGGCCGG
>Ga0268266_10006550_pt1 | contig 10650 bp, 9 predicted proteins | sample KBSS13metaG_FD_190356 | JGI IMG/M metagenome (GOLD analysis project Ga0268266, IMG submission 190356) | Switchgrass rhizosphere microbial communities from Kellogg Biological Station, Michigan, USA - KBS S1-3 metaG (SPAdes) (version 2) | ecosystem: Host-associated > Plants > Roots > Rhizosphere >... | reverse complement strand
CCGCAGGCTCGACCGCTACAGCTGGGCAGACCTCACGTTCGCCGACGTGCAGTCGCGCGGGCGGATCCTCGCGCGCGGGCGCAACGGGAAGTTCAACCGGTCGCGGTGGATCGTGGTCGTCGAGGTCGACGACGAGGCGGGCGGCTCGCGTGTGCGGCTGAGCGTGGAGACCGCGCCGAAGCTGCCGACGGATCGCCTCATGGAGGCGGTCACGTTCACGAAGCACTACCACCGGCGGCGCTGGGGCAAGGCGATGCGCCGGCTTCGCAGCATCCTCGAGGACGGCGAAGGGCGGGGTACCCCCGCGACCATCTCCGGTGGGGCCCGCAAGCCGGCCACCGGTTCGCCGCTCCGCGCCGCCTGAATCGCCCTCCGGCGTCCATCCCAGGTTCATACGCACTCAATACTTCGTGCGCGCTGCGAACGAACGTGCGCACATTTCAAATTAATTCGTACGAGTCTTGACAAAAGTTCCCTTTAGGAACAGGGTGCCGCGCCATGGGTCGCCGGAGTCCGGGCTCGTTGCGCTCCCTGCGTGAGCGCAACCGCCTGCAGGTTCTCGAGGTCGTACGTGGCAGTGGCAGCGTGTCCCGCGCGGACATCGCACGCCGTACGGGCCTGGCGCGATCCACCGTCTCCACGCTCGTCAACGAGCTGCTCGGCGCCGGGCTGCTCGTCGAGCGCGGCGCGCCCGAGGACGGCAACACCACGCAGGGCCGCCCACCGGTGCTCCTGTCCTTCGATCCCGGCGCGGGCGCGGTGATCGGCATGCACTTCGACCATCCGGTCCTGCGGGTCGCCGTCGCCGACCTCGGCTACACGATCCTCGCCGAGGCGACCGTCCCGGTCGATGTCGACCACGACGCCCAGGACTCGCTCGACGCCGCGGTCGCGCTCGTCGACGAGGTCCTCGCGAAGTCGGGTGTCGAGCGGGAGCGCCTGCTCGGCGCGGGCGCCGCGCTCGCGGGCCCGATCGACCAGGCTACGGGCACCGTCGGGTCCTCGGCCATCATGCCCGGTTGGGTCGGCATGCCGCTCGCGCAGGAGCTCACCGCGCGGCTCGGCCTCCCCGTCTACGTCGACAACGACGCGAACGTCGGCGCCCTCGCCGAGTCCGTGCTCGGCGCCGGCCGGGGCGTCTCCGAGATGGCCTACATCATGCTCGGCTCGGGCATCGGCGCCGGGCTCATCATCGGCGGGCAGGTCTACCGCGGATCCGGGGGGACCGCGGGGGAGATCGGGCACGTGCTCGTCGACGAGCACGGCCCGCTCTGCCGGTGTGGCAACCGCGGATGCCTGGAGACGTACGCCGGCGCCGACGCCCTCCTGGACCTGCTCCGCCGGCAGCACGGCGACGAGCTGACCGTCGACGGGCTGGTGGATCTCGCGCGCGCCGGCGACGCCGCATGCCAGCGCGTCATCGCCGACGCCGCGCGCTTCGTCGGCGTCGCCGCGGCGACGCTGTGCAACCAGCTCAACCCCGAGCTGATCGTGATCGGCGGCGAGCTGGCGCAGACGGGCCAGCTGCTGCTCGACCCACTTCGCGAATCGATCGTGCGCTACGCGATCCCGGCAGCCGCTGAGGACGTCCGCGTCGTCGTGGGAGAGCTGGGGGAGCGGGCCGAGCTCCTCGGCGCACTCGTCCTCGTGCTCGGTCGGTCCGACCGGGCACTGACCAGCCGCGTCTCAGCGGCCACCGGGGGGTGACGCGATTGGGGCTCGGCTGACGGCGGTGCAGGAACAAGGTCTCACACGACAAATTTGCTTCAAGAGGAGAGGTGGCAGCACATGAGGAAGACAGCGTTGGCGCTCAGCGCCTTTGCAATGGCAGGAGCGGTGTTCGCAGGCTGCGGCAGTGACGACAACTCGTCGAGCGGCGGTGGCAGCACCAGCACGACCGGCGGTGGCGGCAAGGCGCAGAAGGTCGCCGTGCTCCTGCCGGACACGAAGTCGTCGATCCGCTGGGAGAGCTTCGATCGTCCGCTGCTGCAGAAGGCGTTCGACAGCGCGGGCGTGCCCGTGGAGATCCAGAACGCGCAGGGCGACAAGTCCGCCCAACAGCAGCAGGCCGAGCAGGCGATCACCAACGGGGCGAAGATCCTGCTGCTGACGAACCTGGACTCGGGTTCCGGCGCGGCGATCGAGGCGAACGCCAAGTCACGCGGGGTCAAGGTCATCGACTACGACCGCCTGACGCTGAAGGGCTCGCGCGACTACTACGTGTCGTTCGACAACGTGAAGGTCGGCAAGCTGCAGGGCGAGGGCCTGAAGAAGTGCCTCGCCGACAGCGGCGCGTCCAAGCCGAACATCGCCGAGCTGAACGGCTCGCCGACGGACAACAACGCGACCCTGTTCAAGCAGGGCTACGACTCGGTGCTCGATCCGATGTACAAGGCCGGCGAGGCCAAGAAGGTCGCCGACCAGTCCGTGCCCGACTGGGACAACCAGCAGGCGCTGACCATCTTCGAGCAGATGCTGCAGAAGAACAACAACAAGATCGACGGCGTGCTCGCGGCCAACGACGGCCTGGGCAACGCGGTCATCTCCGCGCTCAAGCAGCGCAAGCTCAAGGCGATCCCGGTCACCGGCCAGGACGCGACGCCGCAGGGCATCCAGCACATCCTCGCGGGCGATCAGTGCATGACCGTCTACAAGGCCGTGCAGAAGGAGGCCGACGCGGCATCCCAGCTCGCGATCTCGCTGTCCAAGGGCACGCAGCCCCCGGCCGGCCTGGTCAACGGCAAGTCCGACGACGGCACCGCTCAGGTCCCGTCGGTGCTGCTCGACCCCGTCGCCATCACGAAGGACAACGTCGACGTCCCGTTCAAGGACGGGTTCCTGAAGAAGGCGGACGTGTGCACCGGCCAGTACGCGGATCTCTGCACCAAGGCAGGGATCTGACCCGATGACCGACAGCCACCCGGTCCTCGAGCTGCGGGGGGTCTCGAAGAGCTTCGGGGCCGTCCAGGCGCTGTACCAGGTGGACTTCCGCGTTGCCGCCGGCGAGGTCATGGCCCTCGTCGGCGACAACGGCGCGGGCAAGTCCACGCTCATCAAGTGCATCGCCGGGATCCATCCCGCCGACCAGGGCGAGATCGTCTTCGAGGGCAAGCCCGTGTCGGTCCACGGTCCCAAGGACGCCTCACGGCTCGGGATCGAGATCGTCTACCAGGACCTCGCGCTCGCGGACAACCTGGACGTCGTCCAGAACATGTTCCTGGGACGCGAGGAGCTCGACGGGCTCCGCCGGCTCGACGAGGTCGACATGGAGAAGCGGGCATCCAAGACGCTCAGCGACCTGTCCGTCACGACGATCCGCTCCGTCCGCCAGACGGTCGCCGGCCTGTCCGGCGGCCAGCGGCAGTCGGTCGCGGTCGCCAAGGCGGTCATGTGGAACTCCAAGCTCGTCATCCTCGACGAGCCGACCGCGGCGCTCGGCGTCGCGCAGACCCGCCAGGTGCTCGACCTCGTCAAGCGCCTGGGTCAGCAGGGACTCGGCGTCGTGCTCGTGACGCACAACATGCACGACGTCTTCGAGGTCGCAGACCGGATCACGGTCCTGCGGCTCGGTCAGAACGTGGCCGAGTTCGCGACGAAGGACGTCACTCCGGCCAAGGTCGTGGAGGCCATCACCGCCGGTGCGCTGTCGAAGGTGCCCGGCCTGTCCGAGGAGGTGTTGGCGTGAGCTCCATCGCACCCGCCGAGACCCCGGGCGCGGTCGCGCGCGACCGTGTGACCGTCGGCGACGCGGTGCGCGGCTGGTGGCAGGGCGTGCGCGGCGGCGACCTGGGCTCGCTGCCGATCTTCATCGGCCTGATCATCATCGCGATCGTCTTCCAGTCGCAGAACTCGAACTTCCTGACGTCCGGGAACTTCGTGAACCTCATCGTCCAGGCCTCGGCCTACATGACGATCGGCATGGGGCTCGTGTTCGTCCTCCTGCTGGGAGAGATCGACCTGTCGGTCGGCTTCGTCAGCGGCGTGGCCGGCGTCATGACCGCGCTGCTGCTGCTCGACGACGGCAACGCGATCGGCGCCATCCCGGCGATCATCATCGCGGTCGCGGCGGGCGCGGCGATCGGGACGCTGCACGGCCTGCTCATCACGAAGATCGGGATCCCGTCCTTCGTGGTGACGCTCGCCGGCCTGCTGGCCTGGCAGGGCGTGGTGCTGCTGCTCATCGGCGATCGCGGCACCGTGACCCTCTCGAACCCGACCGTGATCGGATTCGCGAACGACTTCCTGCCCACGGCCACTGCGTGGATCGTGCTGTTGGCCTGCGTCGGGATCTACGCGGCGACGCAGATATCCGGTCGCATGTCGCGGGCGAAGGCGAACCTGCCGACGGAGCCGATCGTGCTCATCCTCCTGCGGGTCGGTGCGCTGCTCCTGGTCGGCGCGATCGTCGTGGCCGTCGCGAACGACGACCGGGGCATCCCGTACGTGTTCCTGGTCCTGGCGGTGCTGTACCTGTTCTGGACGTTCGTGCTCAACCGGATGAAGTTCGGCCGCTACGTCTACGCGGTCGGCGGCAACACCGAGGCGGCACGGCGCGCAGGCGTCAACGTGGACCGCATCAAGATCGCGGTGTTCGCGATCTGCTCGGCCATGGCGGCCCTCGGCGGCATCATCCTGGCCTCGCGGCTGCGCTCGGTGGACACCGGCGCGGGCGGCGGCCAGATCCTCCTGTACTCGATCGCGGCACCCGTCATCGGCGGGACGTCGCTGTTCGGCGGTCGCGGGCACATCAAGTCCGCGGTGCTCGGCGCGCTCGTCATCGCGTCGATCGACAACGGGCTGGGGCTGCTCGGCCTGAGCTCGGGGACGAAGTTCGTCATCACCGGCCTGGTCCTGCTGCTGGCCGTGTCCGTCGACTCGCTGTCACGACGCAGGCAGGCGAACACCGGTAGAGCCTGAGTTGGCTCAGCTGCGACTCGGGCTGCTGTCCACGGCCCGGATCAACGACGCGATCATCGCCGCCGCCGCGGCCTCCTCTCAGGTGGAGGTCGCGGCGGTGGGCAGTCGTGAGGCGGGCCGCGCGGCGCGGTACGCCGAGGAGCGGTCGATCCCGCGCTCGCACGGCTCCTACGAGGAGCTGCTGGCGGACGACGAGGTCGACGCCGTGTACGTCTCGACGCCCAACGGGCTGCACGCGCCCTGGGCGCGCGCGGCGCTGGAGGCGGGTCGCCACGTGCTCTGCGAGAAGCCGGTGGATGCCGACCCGGAGGTCGTCGAGGGGCTGTTCGCCCTGGCGGCGGAGCGCGGGCTCGTGTTCACCGAGGCGTTCATGTGGCGTCACCTGCCGCAGACGCAGGCGATGTGCGACCTCGTCGCGCAGGGCGCGGTCGGCGAGCTGCGCATGATCCGGGTGTGGTTCGGCTTCCTGCTGTCGCGCTCGGGTGATCCGCGGCTCGATCCGGCCCAGCAGGGCGGGGCCCTGATGGACGTCGGCTGCTATTGCGTGAGCGCCGCGCGGCTGCTGGCCGGCGAGCCCGACGCGGTGGCGGCGCAGGCGGTGCGCGACGGCCGCCGGCCCGACGGCGTCGACCTCCGCGTCGCTGCCACGATGCGTTTTCCCGGACACGTGCTCGCGCACTTCGACTGCGCACTGGACCTTCCGCAGGGACACGGACTGCAGGTCGTCGGATCGGAGGCCGTCATCGAGATCGACGACCCGTGGTTCGGCGTGGAGCCCGGCATCCGGGTCCGCGCGGCGGAGGGGACGGTCGAGGAGATCGCGGTGGACGCGGCCGACCCGTACCGCGCACAGCTGGAGGACCTCGCCGGTGCGATCGCGGACGGCCGCAGGCCGCTGCTGGACCGCGCGGAGGTCGTGGGACAGGCCCGCTCCCTGCAGGCACTGCTGCGGGCGATGAGCAACGACGAGGAGGACGTTCGATGAAGACCAGCCTCGGCATCTGGGCGCTCGGGCCCATGGTGACCCGGTTCGTGCCGGGTGGCTACCAGCCGGAGCACCTGGGCGAGACCATGCCGGAGAAGGTGCGCAGGGCCATCGACGGCCTCGGCGACCTCGTGGACGGCTACGAGTTCCACCACCCCAACGAGCTCTCCGACGAGAACCTCGACGAGGTGCGCGCGGCGCTCGGCGATCACGACATCTACTGCATCGCCTCCGGGCTGCACCTCGACCACCGCTTCGGCCGCGGCGGGCTCGTCTCGCCCGATGCCGCGACGCGCAAGCTGGCCGTCGAGCGCACGATCGAGGCGGCGGACTTCGCCGGCCGGCTCGGCGCGCACTTCATCATCTGGCCCGGGATCGAGGGCTACAACTACCCGTTCCAGACGCCCTACGCGGACTCGTGGCGCTGGCTCGTGGAGGGCATCGCCGAGGCGGCGCAGGTCTGCGCCGACCGTGGGGTGAAGCTCTTCCTGGAGCACAAGAACTCCGAGCCCGCGATGAAGATCCACATGGGCAACATCGGGATGGCGCTGCACATCATCCACAAGCTGCGCGCCCAGGGGTTCGACAACGTCCAGGTCAACATGGACTGGCAGCACCTGATCATGAACGGCGAGAACCTCGCCGAGTACGTCGCGCTCCTGGCCTCCGAGGGCCTGCTCGGCCACCAGCACGCGAACTCCGGCTGGGGGACGTTCGACGACGACAACATGGTCGGCGCGACCGCCTTCATGGAGACGATCGAGCTCGCGATCGAGCTGCGCCGCGCGGGCTACGGCCAGGACGGGGATCCGCGCCGGCTGGGCATGGACCTGTACCCGTACACGGAGGACCAGGTCGGCGCCGTGAAGCGCTCGATCATGCAGTGGCGTTTCATCGACGGGGTCGCCGCGCGGATCGACGACGCGGCGCTGCGGGAGGCCCAATCCCGCAAGGACGCGGTCCGCGCCTACGAGATCGTGTACGCCGCCCTGGGGGCCTAGCCTCCGGGGATGGACGACGGAGCGGGCGGCACTCCGGGCTCGCTCCGTCTCATCCGAGGCGCCGCGTTCTGCTCGGCGTTCGACCGGATGTCGATCGCGCCCATGCTCGTCGCGATCTCCGAGGACCTCGAGGTGTCGCTCTCGCGCGTGACGCTCGCGGCGACGGCGTACTTCCTGCTGTACGGGGCGATGCAGCCCGTGTGGGGGATGCTGTCGGACCGGGTCGGTCGGGTGAAGGTCATCCGGTTCACGCTCGTCGGCGCGGCGGTGGCCTCGGTCGTCTCGGCGCTGGCGCCGACCATCGGCGTGCTGCTCGTGGCGCGCGCGTGCGCAGGGGCGCTCTTCGCGGGCGTGATCCCGACGACGCTGGTCTATGTCGGCGACACGGTGCCGATGGCGCGACGCCAGATCGCGATGACCGAGCTCATGGGCGCCACGTCGGCGGGCATCGCAGTGTCCACCGTCGCGGCCGGGATCGCGGTGGTGCTGGCGGACTGGCGGGTCGTGTTCGCGTGGTCGGCGATCGCCGCCTGCGCGCTGGCGTTCGCGATGCGGGCGGTGCCGGAGCCCGACGTGCCGCGCGTGCCGAGCGCGCTCGGTGCGGTCGTCGACGTCCTGCGCCGCCCGTGGCCGCTCACCGTCGTGCTGCTCGCGCTCGTGGAGGGCACGCTCGTGCTCGGGATCATCACGTTCATGGCGCCGGCGCTCGAGGAGGCGGGGCTCTCCCCGGCGGTCGCGGGCGGGATCATGGGCGTCTACGGCGCCGCGATCATCCTGTGGACCAGGGTGGTGCGCCATGTCGCCCGGACGGCCGCGCCGGCGCGCCTGATCGCGATCGGCACGACGCTCATCGTCCTGGGGTACCTCGCGGCCGCGGCGGACCCGGATCTCGGTGGGATCAGCGTGGCGGCGCTCCTCGTCGGGGGCGGCTTCGCGTTCGTGCACTCGACCCTGCAGACCTGGGCGACCGAGGTCGCTCCCGACCTGCGGGCGACGGCCGTCTCGCTGTTCGCGGCCGCGCTGTTCACCGGGGGCGCGGTCGGGACCGCCGTGGTCGGCCCGCTCGCCGACGGTGGCGAGTTCGCCGCCGTCTTCCTCATCGGCGTGGCGGTCGCGTTCGTGCTGGGGACCGCCGCGGCCGTCGCCCGGTCTCGCTGGGCGCTGCAGGCAGGGTGAGCCTCCGTCGTCCCGACAGCTAAGATCCGGCGCCCATGCGCCGACCCCTCGTGCTCATCGCCGTGCTGCTCGCCGGCCTCGCGCTCAACGCGTGCGGCAAGGCTGACGAACCTGCCTCCGAGGGCGAGACCGAGGCCGTCTACCTCGATCTCAACGGTCTCCAGTACCAGGTGCAGATCTCACGCCAGCTCAACCCGTACGACGTCGAGGACAGCTACTACGTCCGCGGCACGACCGAGCCGCCGCCCGCGCGCGACGACACGTGGTTCGGCGTCTTCGTGCGCGTCTACAACCCGACCGACACGCCGAAGCAGTCGACGACGGAGTTCGAGATCCACGACACCCAGGGCAACGTCTACAAGCCTGTCCCGCTCGACAACACGAACGTGTTCCGGTACGTGCCGGCGTCCCTGGGCAGCGAGAAGATGATCCCGACGCCCGGGTCGCCGGCCTTCAACAGCCCGATCCGCGGGTCGCTGCTGCTGTTCCGGGTGAAGATCGACTCCTTCGAGAACCGCCCGCTGGAGTTCATCATCAAGCAGCCGGGCAGCACCGCGCACGCGCAAGTCCCGCTCGACGTCTAGCGGCCGCTCTTCAAGCCGGCCTCGAGCACCGTCTTCGCGATCGGCGCCGCGGTGTCCCCGCCGGCGCCGGCTCCGACGACGAGCACGCCGACGGCGACCCGCGGGAGACCGGCGGGCGCGAAGGCCGAGAACCAGGCGTCCGTGTCCGACGGGTCGTTCGCCTGGGGGCACTCGGCGGGCGGGCCCGCGGCGACGGTCGCCGCCTGCTCCGGCGGCGTCGTCCGACACTCGGGCCGCTGCGTGCTCTTGAGCTCCGCGGTGCCGGTCTTGCCGGCGACGCGCACGCCGTCGATCGCCGCCGCCGTGCCGGTCCCCTCCGCGACGACGGCGGTCATCATCCTGGCCACCTGGCTCGCGGTCGACCGGCGCATGACGCGGTCGGACCTCTGACCGTCGGGACGCGCCTCGAGCGACAGGCGCGGGCGGCGGCCGCGCAGACCGATCGTCGATGCGATCCAGCCCATCTGCAGCGCGGTCGCCTGCACACGGCCCTGGCCGATCGCCGTCGAGCCGAGCGTCAGGGGATCGTCGATCTCCTTCGCGGCCGGGATCGTGCTCGTCGCCGCGCCCGCGATGCCGGTGGGGCGGTTGAAGCCGAAGCTCTCGGCCATCCCGACGAGCTTGTCGGCGCCCGCCTTCACGGCGAGCGGCGCGAAGACGGAGTTGCAGGAGTGGGCGAAGGAGTTGGTGAGCGATCCGCCGCACGCCTCGCCGTTGGCGTTCTGCAGCTCGACGCCGTCGAGCGTCGTGGACGTCTGGACCGGATAGCTCGAGTTCGGGCCCGCGACCTTCGCCTCCAGTGCCGCGGCCAGCGTGACGATCTTGAACGTCGATCCCGGCGGCTGGAGCCCCGAGTACGCGACGCCGGAGAGCGCGAGGATCTCGCCGGTGCTGGGCCGGATGGCCGCGATGCCGCCGAGCCGGCCGGCCAGGGCGTCGACCGCGGCGGTCTGCACGCTGGGTGCGATCGACGTCCGGACGTCCGTCGCGCGCTTCGCGACGCCGGCCCCGAGGTCGCGGCCGCCGGCGCGCAGCACGCCGCCGGGCGACCCGCGGAGCTGGTCGTCGAACACGCGCTCGAGCCCGGTCGTGCCGACCTGGGCGTCCGAGGGCACGCCGTCGCGGCGCAGCTCGCTCGCGCGCTCCTTGGGGATCGGTCCGAGCGCGCCGGCGATCGCGCTCGCCGACGCCAGCGAGGAGGTCCGCGCCGCGCCCTCGGCCAGCGGCGTGCCGTCGCGTGCGAGCAGGTCGGCGCGCTCCGGGAGGTTCGTGCTGCGCTGCAGCTTGTCGCCGTCGCGCAGGCCGGGGAACGTCAGTCGCTGCGCCCACGCGATGCGCGGACGGTCGCCATCGGCGCGCACCGGCACCTGCATGACCCCGCGGATCGTGCCGAACACGCGCGTGCGCACCGTGACCGGCACGTCGATGACGCCGTCACGGGGGCGCGCCGGCCGGCCCGTGCGCACCGAGACGACGGTGGCCGTGTCGGCGGCCTGACGGTAGCGGCGCGCGAAACTCGCCACCGGGACGCGCCCGGCCGAGGCGTCCGTGAGCTCGGCGTGCATCGCGCCGTAGTCGCCTTGCTCCCACGCCCGGGCGAACCGCTCGACGACCTCGCGCTCGTCGGAGCCGCGCCCGGCGGCGACGACCATCCCGCCTGCGAACGCAGCCGCCGCGACCACGAGTACGGGCAGCAATCGCAGAGCGCGGCGCCTCCTGCGCGGCGCTGGGCGGGTCACCCCCATTGCCCCATTGTGCCTGCCCGAACGGGCTGTACGGGAGCGCGTGGCGCGGCACCGCCATGATTCACGCGCATGACGGGCCTCGACTGGGCGATCCTCGGCTTTACGGCACTTCTTGCCGCGCTTGGGTTCCTGCGCGGTTTCATCGTCGGGGCCCTCTCGCTCGTCGGGTTCGCGGCCGGGGCGTTCCTCGGCACCCGACTTGCACCCGCGCTGCTCAGCGGCGGGAGCGCCTCGCCCTACGC
>Ga0268266_10006548_pt1 | contig 10653 bp, 11 predicted proteins | sample KBSS13metaG_FD_190356 | JGI IMG/M metagenome (GOLD analysis project Ga0268266, IMG submission 190356) | Switchgrass rhizosphere microbial communities from Kellogg Biological Station, Michigan, USA - KBS S1-3 metaG (SPAdes) (version 2) | ecosystem: Host-associated > Plants > Roots > Rhizosphere... | reverse complement strand
GAAACGCTCATAGCACGAGATCGAGTCCGGCAAGGTCTCGCTCTACTTGAGCAAAGGCAGTCCCTTACTGTTCGGCGTGATGAACTCGCAGCTTTGAGGCCAGCTCGAAAGGCGGAAAAGCCCAAGCTTGGCATCACCGCCGCCACAGTTCATGATTTTGCCCAGACTGTAAGTGTCGTTCTCAAAGATTGGCACTTTCCCGGACAGCGGCACGTTACTTTTGACGAAACCTCGTATGACCTTCGCATTGACGGAAAGCATCGCCGTGACAACGGGAAAGGCGTACGCGCGATTACTCACGCGGCATTCAAGGTTGCTCTTCTATTGTATTGCCGCGAGCGGAATCTGCCTCATCCAGGCTTCCTCGTCCTAGACACTCCGCTCCTCACTTACAGGGATCCGCTCCGCTCTAGGGCGGGCGCGCTGAGTGCCGATGAGCAGGAGGTCAGTCAAACTTCGCTAAAGGACCATTTCTTTGAACATCTAGCCGAGCACTCAAAGAACTCCCAGTTTTGGATAATTGAAAATGTGGACCTGCCAGCAAACATCCATCAAATCGCGCATGTAGAGACTTTTACAGGAGAAGCAGGAGTCGGGCGAAGGGGCCTTTTTCACCATCGCTCGGCTGGCGTGAACTAGTGCAGCAATCCCGAAGAAAACTACAATATCCGGAACGTCAGCGTTGCCGACCCAAAACTTGCACTCGCGGGTCGCTTCGGTCATGTGGGTTATGTTCTATCGGCTTGGTTAGGCCTCCAACTAGTCGCCAGTATTAACTTCGGTCACCCTACATGACAGCGCCCAGCACCCAATTAGAGACAGAATTCGTCTTTTTAGATACCGAGATATTTGTTCGGGAAAAGTTTGACTGGCGCTCAAAATCGCTTTCTCGACTTAAGGAGCTGATCGCCTCGAAACATGTAACGGTCCTTACAACAAGCGTTACACGACAGGAAATCAAGCGGAAGATCTTCGAAAATCACGCCAATGCCAGCGCCGCGCTCAAAAAGTATGAGACTCTTTTGGGACAGCTTGATGCACGCAAGTGCTTAGAGTTGGTTACCGACGCGCGAGCAAGTGGGACACTAGAGGCCCTATTTAATGATTTCATGCGCGACTTGGGTGCTATTGATGTACCCTTGACTGCCGACTTGCATGCGGTGTTCGATGACTACTTCAATCAACGGCCTCCGTTCAGCGATAGAAAGAAGTCGGAATTTCCAGACGCGGTCGTGATACATGCGCTCCGCCATTGGTGCACCCAGAGGCTTGTCCGCGCCTATATTGTCTCAGGCGACCCTGATCTAAAAGCGTGCTGCGATAATGTTTTGATCCACGCAGAGGCTCTCAATGAAATCATTTCAAAGGCAACAGTTACTAGTCGCGTGTACAACCACTTGCTCGAATTTGTGAGACAGAGTTCTCTGCTGCGAAAGGACATCCTTCGAATATTGCACGGGCGAAAGGTTAGCGTCTCAAACCGTTACGGACCTCCCTACATCGAAATCGATCTGACAGGAGAAGTCTACGGAGTGTCCAACCTCGAGATTTTTGAGCTCAACGTACTAAGAAGAGCGGGCACCCAATTCACTTGCGAAATAGAGTTCGAAGTAAACCTCGATATTGAGTTCATACTTGCGTTCGAGGGCGGCGTGTCTGCCTATCGCGCTGGGTACGAGCCTGGCAAACCGTATTTCGAATCAGAATCGAAGGCGTTTACGTTTGTCGCCGGCGTGCTGGTGGCCTTTGATTATTTAAATTCAGGGTTCATCGAGATTTTAGCTCTAGACTTTAATCCCGAGGTCGAGATCGAACTCCGTGACTTGGACCTCTACCGGTCATTGAGATAACGAACCGACCGACCCCGACGAGCGAGGCGACATCCAGAATAACTCTCACATCACCCCCGGATATCGCTGTGCTCATCCGGCTACTCGTTCAATCTTGTCTGACAACAACTTATTGATCATTGCGATTGCCCTGCGACGCTCTGCTGGGCCAATCTCCGCGTAACCACTCGACCGCATTTCCCGCGGAGAATAAGCAGAAAGTGAAAGCCCAATGAGACGCCCTATCCAGGCTTCGCTCGCCCTCCTCGCCTGGAGCCTTCTCCCGTCCTCGCCCGCATCCGCCCAACTCAAGGGCAACCCCGACAACGTGTGCCGGAACGGATATTTTCCACGCGAGAGCACGAACTACAGGCTGGCCAAGATCACGGGCGCGGCCGGCGACAGGATCTATTTCCACGGCGATGCCCACGAGCGCTGCCCGGACGACCAGGCCTGCCGCCTGAAAACCTATGTCGTTTCCAACGATGAAGTCATTGTTTCCCGGACGTTCGGCAAGTTCGCATGCAGCTGGTTTCAGCCGCGCAAGGGCACCGAGACGGTCGGCTGGATCGAGACCGACAGGCTTGCGTGGCAGGGTGACATGCGACCGCCGGCGATGCGGGATTGGCTCGGCGAATGGCTCGCTTACGACAATCTCATTCGCATCTCGAAATCTAAAGAGGCCGGTCAGCTGGCCATCAAGGGCGAGGCCACATGGGGTTCGGGCAGCCGCACCCATACCGGCGAGCTCGACTACAACGCAAAACCTTCCGCTGATAAAATGAAGTTCGGCGACGGGACGGACGAACTCGACTGCCAGGTCACGATGCAGCTCGTCGGCAAGCTGCTGGTCGTCGGCGACAATCTCCATTGCGGCGGCGCAAACGTGTCGTTCTCAGGGATCTACCAAAGGAGACCGAAGCGATAACGCAGCAAGCGTGGGGCAGATTGGGACGCGGACTCATTAAGGCGCAGCCATAGCCTGATTGACGCGAGTTGAACGTGATTCGAGCCCTCAGTTCGGGAGTTTGAATCACGGCAGTCCGGCCGAACGCAACGCTGTCGTCCGCCCCCTGGTACGGTGCTTACGGACAGGAGCGGACATCAACCAAGCCGCAATCTCTGCTAGAACCGTCGCAAATGACCCGAAGGCGAACTCGCCGCGCTGTTCAAGAGCGGCCAAACCGGCTAAGATAGCGGTATGGCAACGTTACTCACCGATGCCGCCGCTGTAGTTGCGGGCCTCGCGATCGTCGCGACCGTTTTCATCGTTGCGCCCGCGCAAGTTAATCGCGGGTTGCTAAAAGGCACCGCTCTGGCAGTCACCCTCGCTGTCACCGCCGCCTTACTCCTGACTGCGATCCGTCAATTCGGGTGACGGAATAGTTGGCGGCCTCTTTCATTTCGCAATGTCGGCTGTTGGCCCATCGCGACATACTGCTCTGCCGCACGAACTCGGTCGCTAACGGGGCAAAGCAGACATTGCTTTCGTCGCATCGCGCCGCCGGGTTTATGGGTACACGGCCTAGCCCAACGGATCATCGCAACGCGCGGCCCGATGACAGACTCCGGCGTAATCAGCCGCCCCAGGTGAACAAGGTCGTGGCGATTCCCGGAATTTCAATTCTAGGCATCCATGCGCCAGCAGGCTTCCCTTTGCGAAGGAAAGCCTGCTGACACTTCAGCCTTGCAGGATCACCTCAGGCTCCGACGACGGAGCAGAGGTCTTTCGAATTTTACCACCCACGATCCACGTGGCGCACTTCGCCGGTTCGCGAGTCGATATAGACCTCCATCCATCGGCCGCGGCCGTCGCGGCCTTCGATCTCCCACTGGTCGCCCTGAAACTCGGTGTGGGACACCGTCATGACGCCGAGATCGGTCGCGACGTCGAGCGCGACCTGCATCGAGATCTGGCCACCGGAATCCTGGGCCAAGGCGGGTGTGATGGCAGGCACCGCCGCGCCAAGCGCAAGCGCGGCAACGATTGGAAGAATGACACGTCGCATGAAGCACTCCTGTCGAACGTTGAACTCATACGTCAGTCAGAACGAGCGTCAGCGGCATGTGTTCCGGCATTGGAAATCGGGGAACAGCAGGAAATTTCAGCAGTTGCGGCGATTTGGTGGCAGTTCCCCGCTTCGATCACGCAGCCTTGTTCTCGATCCGACTCCATTTTGTTCGCAAGGAACGAATCGCATCGGCGCAAACCGGCGCGGACCAATTCCTAACAAATGGTTGGCGGCTTGCAGCCAGCGTCGCTGGATTGCGCGCATGCTATCCGCCGCGCGGCGCTCGTCCGGCTACGACGCCACTCCCTTCACGCACATCTGTCGCTCTCCCCTGCGATCACCCCTTGCGCGTCCCTTCCTCGATGACCTCGACGATACGCGACATGTCCTGCTGCGCGCGCCCCTGAAAGACGCCGTGCTTGAGCACCAGCCGTACCGTCTGGCTCACCCACATCGGCACACCCAGGTCTTCACCTTGCTCGATGGCGAGATCGACGTCCTTCATGAGGATCTCGATGGTTGCGCCGAAGTCGAACGTGCGCGGCAGCACGGCGCCGGGGAAAATATGCGTCGTCGCAAAATTACGGCCGGTCCCGGCGTTGAGAATTTGCAGCATGGCATCGTCCGGAATGCCTGCCCTGCCCGACATCGTCATGGCTTCCGACGTGGCGACGAGGGCGACGGCACAGAGCATGTTGTTGGTGAGTTTCATGATCTGCGCAGCCCCCGGCCTTTCACCGGCAACGACGATCGTCTGGCCCCAGAGCCGCAACACGGGCATCAGGTCGGAAACCACGGCCGGATTTCCTGATACCATCATGGCCAGCGTGCCTGCCCTCGCGCCCGCGACGCCGCCGCTGATCGGAACATCGATAACGGTAACGCCGTTCGCCGCACACGCCTGCTCGATCTCACGGATGAAAGACGCGCCCACCGTGCAGGTGTTGATCAGGATCTTGATGGCGTTCCCCGCCAGCAAGCCGTCGGGTCCGGAAAGGGCCAGCCGAAAAATCTCGAGCGTCGGCAGCGAGACAATGATCGTGTCGCATTTGTCCGCCAGATCCCTGGGCGAGGCCCCCCTCCGCGCCTGGCGCTCGAGAAGCGGAAGCATGGCTTCCTCGCGGACATCATAGACCCACAGTTCATGCCCGCCGTCGAGCAGCTTGCCCGCCATGGGTTGGCCCATGTTGCCGAGGCCAAGGCAGCCGATACGCATGGTGTGCTCCAGTGAAAGGGTTCGCGACGCTGCAGAGCGCCCGTGCCTGATCCCCTATCTGCGATGAATTGCGCGGCTATGCACCGGGCGCCTTGTAATCGGTCTGGTGGACTTCGACGATCGTGCCGTCCGGATCCTGCAGGAAAATCTGGTACCAGCCGCTCATGGCCCAGACGCCGTAATCGGCGAACTGGATGTTCTTCTTCCGCAACATGGCCTTGAACGCCTCGATATCGTCGGTGCGAAACGCGATGTGGCCGCGGTCCACCGGATTGAGGCTCTGCCCGGTCCGGAACGCGACGCCGAGATCCTGCGGCGAAATGTGAAACTCGGTGGTGCCGTCGGTCAGAAACTCGACCTTGCCCTCGTAGCCCTGCGACGTGATCCGGGCATCGCCGTAGCTCGTCACCGGTTTCATGTTGAAAAGGGATTTGTAGAATTCCGCAACCGCGCCAACGTCCTTGGTCGAATAGTTCACGTGATGGAGCTTCAGTTCCATGGCACTCCCTTTCCTCCGTCAGGCGGTGATCCTACGCCGGAAACCGTGGACCATGAAGGCGGCTGTTGGCGTCGCGGTCTCGTGTTGCGCGGCGATCTCCTTCGGCAGGCCCCTGGGCGCCACAAAGCCGCGCCGCACGCCGCGATCCTACTTTGCATGGGGTTGTTTTCGATATTTTGGTTGAGCGACGCCATCGCCGGGCGCCCGCCCGGCGCTCCCCGTCAGCCGGCGCCCCGTTTCGGCTCCCACCGATAGGCCTTCGCACACGCCCCGCCCATCAGCATCGCCCGCTCGCTCTCGCTCAGCCGGCTTGCGTTGCGGAACGGCTCCACCCCCTGCTCGTAGCTGACGACAGCGGCCGCGCGCGTCCAGTCGGTGCCCCACAGGCAGCGGTCGATGCCCCAGGCGTCGAACAGGCGGGCGAGCGGGTCCCAGATGTCGGCAAAGGGATACGGCTCCTTCGACAGCGTGCAGGCGCCGCTGACCTTGATCACCGCGTTCTTGCGCTTGGCCAGTTCGAGCACCTTCGGCAGCGCCGCCCACGGCTGCGCCGGCGCCGGCGGCACGCGCGGCTGCAGGATGCCCATATGGTCGATGATGAACCGCGTATCGGGATGGCGATCGATCACCACGGCGGCCGCGTCCAGATTGTCCCAGCAGTGGATGTTGACCGGGAGGTCGTGGCGGACCGCCGCGCGCGCGATCCTGTCGACGCCGGGATCGTCGGGCGCCCGGCCGGTGTCCTTTGTCAGCCAGATCCGGATGCCGACCGTCCCCGGCGTCCGCTTCCACTCCGCGACGACGTCCTCGACCGCGGGATCATCGGCATCGACCGGCTTCACGATCGCGAGCCGGTCGGAATGGGCACGCGCCACTTCGACCGCATAGCTCGCGTCATAACGATACAGCGAAAAGGCCGAGATGAAGATCGCGCCGTCGACGCCGACCTTGTCCATCGCCGCTACCATCTCGTCGCCGGTGACGTGAGGCGGCCAGTTCGGCACGCTGTGCCACGGCCGCTTGGACGTGTTCGCCTCATAGGCGTGGACCTGGGAGTCGATGATCATCGTGGTTGCTCCTGCATTCTTGCGCGCAAGTTATTCCCGCCCACTGGTCGTCATACCCCGCCTTGTGCGCGATTGCGCACTGAGGCGGGGTATCCAGTACGCCGCAGCGGCGCGGATTTATCAATGCGGTCTCTGGAATACTGGATCCCCGCATTCGCGGGGATGACATCTGTTGGGAAGCACCGTAGGGCGCGCGCCCTCCGCGGCTATTTCGCCAACCCGAGCGACTTCAGCGCCTTGCCGTTGTCCTCGTCGTCGGTCTTCATGAACTCGCCGAACTTTACCGAGTCCAGATAGATCATGTCGAAGCCGCGCCGGTTCATGAACTCCTTGAACTCGTCGCTGTCCCAGGCCTTCTTGATCGCGGTCTCGTACTGCGCGGCGATCTCCTTCGGGATGCCCTTTGGCGCCGCGAAGCCGCGCCACACGCCCTTGTGCCATTTGTGACCCGTCGCCTCGTCGACGGTCGGCACATCGGGGAAGTTCGCCGCGCGCTTCGGCGAGAAGAATGCGAGGCTGCGGATGCGCCCCGCCTTCAGTAGCGCCTCGGCTTCCGGCATCGAGCACGCGACGAAGTCGATGCCGCCGGCCGCGAGATCGGTCAGCGCGGTCGCAGCCCCGGTTGACGGCACCCAGCGGATCGAGCCGGGCGGAACGCCGTCGGCCTGCATCAATCCGGCGAGCGCGACATGCCAGCTTCCGCCCTGCCCCGTGCCCGAGGCCGTGAGCTTGTTCGGGTTCGCCTTGATCTGCGCGAACAGCTCCTTGACGTTCTTGTAGGGCGAGTCCGCCTTGACGTGGATCGCGGCGGGGTCCTGGTTGACCAGCGCGAGCGGCGTAAACTTCTCGAAGGTGAGATCGGTGAGGCCCGCCCAGTGCATCAAATTGATCTCAAGCGTGATGAGCCCGAACGTGTAGCCGTCAGGCGCGGCTGTGGCGATCGCGGTATGGCCGACCACGCCCGAACCGCCCGTGCGGTTCACGACGTTCACCGGCTGCTTGAGATCGCGTTCGAGCATCAGCGCGATCTGGCGCGCGACCGCGTCGGTGCCGCCGCCGGCCGCCCACGGCACGATCAGCGTGATCGGCCGGTCCGGGAAGGCCGCTTGCGCGTTTCCGGCAGTGAGCAGGCTTGCGGCCGCAAGTGCTGCAAGCGCGAAATTCCTGGCCAAACTTCTGACATGGCGAAACATTCGCAAACCCTCCCCCTTTGTTTTTTGATGCGCCGGGTGCGACACCGCGACGCGCGCTTTTGCGCTATCCGCCATTCCGACGGCGGAACGGGAACCTGTCAAGGGGAAGCAAGGGTCCGGGTGTGCGACCCGTTGGCTAGCAGCCTCGCTATTGCAAGCCGCGCTTATGCAGGCCGATGATGATGATGCGAATGATGCAGTCGGATATCGACTCGTCTCGCAGCCGCAACCGCTGCAGCCACCGCCACGTCGCCGCGTTGATCTCGGTCCGCCAGTTGCCGTTCGGCAAGCGCCGTCCGGGCGGGGGTTCGAACACGCTCGCGATCAGGGCGCGGCACTCCTCGGTGATCTCGGTATCCGGCATCGTCTGAATGGAAAGGAAGTCCTCGCGCGCCTAGCGCCGCCGGCGTGTTGCCGCAATCCGGCAAAATGCACCAGTTAAATCGCGGCAATGCTGATGGGGCCGACACGGGCCCTTCGCCTCGCGTTCACGGCATTCTTATCAGCGTGCGCCAAGCGGCTTGACGATGCCCTTCTTCCACAGCCGGAATCCGCCCTCGAACGCGTTGGTGTTTTGGCCGAGGCGGACCTTGCGTGGCAGCTTGTCGATCTTGTCGGCGTTGCCGCCGCCGAGGATAATGTAATCCGGCTCCAATGCCGCGAGCAGACGCTTCAACACGTCATCGACCTCGCGTTGCCATTTCTTCCGGCCGAGCCGTTTGAGCGCTGCGGCGCCGACCCATTGCTCGAACGTCTTGCCATTGCGGTACGGCAAATGAGCCAGCTCCATCGGCTCCAGAATTCCCTCCACGATCATCGCGGACCCAAGACCTGTTCCCACGCCCAGAAACAGCATCCGCCCGCCCTCGTAGCTGCCGATGGCCTGCATCAGCGCATCGTTGACGACTTTCGTCGGGCGGCCGAACGCCTTTTCGAAATTGAAACCGGCCCATCCCCGGCCGAGATTGTGCGGCTCCGACAGCGGACGGTTGTTCACCACAGGCCCCGGATATCCGATCGAGACGACGTCGTAGGACCAGTCTTTCGTCATTGCCCTGACCTGGCTCACCATCGCTTTCGCGGAGAGACCGGGACCGGACAAGAACGCGCGTCTGGTTCGCTCCTTGTCGGTCATGAATTTTACGCGCGAACCGCCGATGTCGATCGCCAGGGTCGTTGGTCGCAATTTGCGCTTGCTCGTTTTCTTCGCCATCAATTCGCATCCTGCGCTGCCGCACGAGCACGACTATAGCTCATACGCCGCCGAGATCGAGCAACAACCGGCACCGCGGTTTTGTTCTCCATCCGACTCTATTTTGTTCGCAAAGAACGAATCGGAATCGCGCAAATCAGCGCGAGCCAGTTCTTAACAACACGTTTGCTTTCGTGCTTGCGCAGCGCGGATGCCGTGCTCGATTGATGGAAGCGATTATCATTTGGTCGCCGCTTCACCCGCCCTCCGGCTTGATCCCGGCCGCCTTCATGATCGGCAGTAGCCGCGCTTCCTCGCTGTCGCGATAGGCGGCCATCTCCTGCGGCGTGGTCGGCCAGGTGGTGGCGCCCAGATCGGCGTAGCGCTTTTCCACCCAAGGGTCTTTCAGCGCTTTCACGGTGAGCGCGTTGATTTGCGCGACGAGGTCCGCGGGCATGTTCGCAGGCCCCACCAGGCCGGCCCAGGAGGTTAGCTCGTAGCCGGGCAACAATTCGGCCATCGCGGGCACGTCCGGGAGTTCCACCAGCCGCGTCTTGGCGGTGACGGCCACAGCCCTGATCGCGCCGGAGCGCACGCTCGGCAACGAGCCCGGCAAATTGTCGAACAGTAGGTCGACATTGCCGCCGAGCAAATCGTTCAGCGCCGGCGCGCCGCCGCGATAGGGCACATGGCGGACCTGCACGCCGGCCATGCTGTTCATCATCTCGCCGGAGAGATGCAGCGTGGTGCCAAAGCCGGCGGACGCGTAGGTGTATTTGCCCGGCTCCTTCTTGAACGCGGCGAGCAATTCCTTGATGTCGGCGGAGAACAAGCCCTTCTTCGCGGTCAGGATGTTCGGCAATTGCCACATGCCGGAGATGAAGGTGAAATCCTCGCGCGGGTGATATGGCAGTTTGGCGTAGCTGCCGATTGCGAGCACGTTGGATGCGATGCCGCCGAGCCCGACCGTGTATCCGTCCGGCGGCGATTTCACGATCGCATCCGCGCCCAGCACGCCCCCGGCGCCGGCCTTGTTTTCGACCACGAAGGACTGCCCGGACAGTTCGGTCATCCTCTGGCAGATCACCCGCGACAATGTATCGGTGGCACCGCCGGCCGGAAAGCCGTTGATGTATTTCACTTGCCGGATCGGCCACGCCTCCCCCGCGCGGCCGATACGAGGCGCCAGCCATGGCGCGGCGATCGAGGCGCCCATGATCGAAAGTGCGTGACGGCGGCTTACAGACAACGGCATCGTGTCCTCCCTCAAGGCGACTGCGTTGCGTCGACAGCTTGTCGCTGTTCTCGGGATTGTTGGCGCGCGTTCGGCCGCTACAGCTTACGGGCTGCGCGCGACGGTGGAAACCGGTTTATCAGGACAAAAATCTCTCGGCGACGCGCAATTTCCGCAAGGCGGATTGGCAGCTCATTCGGGCTACGGGTCGTACCCGAGCCCCGGCCGCAGCGTCTTCATCTTTGCGGCCAGCCGCCGGCTCCCGCTCTCCTCCGCGCGGGCCAGCTGATTGGCGACCGCGACATGGTCGTCATCGCTCTTGTGCTGATTGAGTTTCGCCTGTCCCTCAATCTGGTCGACGACGAGATCGACGACGCGAATAGAGGCCAGCATCGACTCGCGCTTGACCGG
>Ga0268266_10006547_pt1 | contig 10656 bp, 5 predicted proteins | sample KBSS13metaG_FD_190356 | JGI IMG/M metagenome (GOLD analysis project Ga0268266, IMG submission 190356) | Switchgrass rhizosphere microbial communities from Kellogg Biological Station, Michigan, USA - KBS S1-3 metaG (SPAdes) (version 2) | ecosystem: Host-associated > Plants > Roots > Rhizosphere >... | reverse complement strand
GCCGGTTCCTGCGTCCGACATTCCCGGCGAGAAAGCCTCGCCCACCCAGCCTTACTCCACCGGCATGCCGGATTTTTCGGGTCCGGTCCTGACGGAAGCCGATATGTGGGGCATTACGCCCTTCGACCAGCTTTATTGCCGCATCAAATTCCGCCAGGCGACCTATCATGGCATGTATACGCCGCTGCGATTTGGATCGTCGGTACGCACGCCGGGCGAATTGGGGGGCATCGACTGGGGCAGTGTCTCGGTTGACGAGGTGCGCAACATCCTGGTCGTCAATTCCAACCTGATGGCGGACTGGGACGAGTTGATTTCACGCGAGCAGGCCGATCGCGAGCATCTGTTCACCAGCCGCGATCCGCGCAGCAAGGATGCACCGCGGCCTCCCTATCGGGGCGCCGCCATGGAGGGAACGCCCTACGGACTGCACTTCGACGGATTCCGCACTTGGCTCGGGATTCCGTGCCAGCGCCCGCCATACGGCTATCTGACGGCGGTCGATCTCCCCAGCGGCAAGATCGTCTGGCAAAAGCCTTTGGGCAACGCCTCCAACAGCGGACCCTGGGGTATCGCCCTGCACCTGCCGTTTGCACTGGGCACGCCCAATATCGGCGGCTCGATCGTCACCCGCGGCGGGGTGATCTTTATCGGCGCGACGCAGGATGGATATTTCCGGGCTGTCGATGAAGCCAATGGCAAGGTGCTGTGGGAGGTCAAGTTGCCCGCCGGCGGCCATGCGACGCCGATGACCTATCGAGGCGGCGACGGCAACCAATATGTGCTGATTGCGGCAGGCGGGCAGGGCTCCTTCGGGACCGGATCGGGCGATGAACTGATTGCCTATAGACTGGGTCTGTAAGGTTCAAAGGTGCGTAATCTCGTGACAAGACTTTCTTGGGCGATCGGGCTGTTCCTGGGGTTCGCGAATTGCGCCTCCGCGGCGACAGGCGATTGGGCGCTCTATGGCGGTGAAGGGGGGCGGCGTTTTTCCCCCCTGACACAGGTCAACCGCAGCAATGTCAGCAAGCTGGAACAGGTTTGGCGGTTCGACATGGCGGAGGCGGGCGATCCCCAGACCCATCCCTTGGCTGTCGATGGCGTGGTGTACGCCTATACGCCCTCGCTCGATACCATCGCGCTGGATGGCGTTTCCGGAAAATTGCTGTGGCGCTTTCATTCCGGCGTAAAAGCGGGCGGTCCGCAACGCGGCCTGGCGATGTGGCAGAAGGGGCCTGCACGGCGCCTTTTCGCCAATGCCGGCAGCTATCTTTACGCGCTCGATCCCGCGACGGGAAAGCCGCTTGCCGATTTTGGCGAGGGTGGGCGCATCGATCTGCGCGCCGGCCTCGGCCGCGATCCGGACAAGGTCAGCGTGGCGCTGACCACGCCGGGCACGATCTGGCGCGACATGATCATCATGGGGTTCCGCACCGCGGAAAGCGCGCCGGCTGCGCCCGGCGACATCCGCGCCTTCGATGTGCACAACGGAAAGCTGCGCTGGGTGTTTCATACCATCCCCCATCCTGGCGAGCCGGGCTATGAAACCTGGCCGGCGGATTACTGGAAAACCGGCGGCGGCGCCAATGCCTGGCCCGGCATGGTGCTGGACGAAAAGCGCGGGTTGTTGTTTGCGCCCACCGGTTCGGCGGTGAGCGATTTTTATGGCCATGACCGCGCCGGTGACAATTTGTATGCCAATTCCCTTCTGGCGTTGGATGCGGGCACTGGAAAGCTGATCTGGCATTTCCAGGGCACCCATCACGACATCGCCGACCGGGATTTTCCGTCTCCGCCGGTGCTGCTGACGTTGAAACGCGACGGCAAGGCGGTGGACGCGGTCGCCCAGGCCAGCAAGCAGGGCTATCTGTTTGTATTGGACCGCCTGACCGGAAAACCGCTCTTTCCGATCACCGAAATGGCTGTGCCGCCGAGCACCGTGTCGGGTGAAAAAGCGGCCGCCACCCAGCCTGCGCCGACACTGCCCGCGCCGTTCGCCCGCCAGCATTTGAGCGAGGAGTTGCTCACAAACCGCACGCCGCAAGCCCATCAATGGGCGCTCGCGCAATTTCGCAGTTTTGCCAATGACGGCCCGTTCCCCCATATGCGGGTGGGACAACAGACGCTTGCCTTTCCGGGTTTCGACGGCGGTGCGGAGTGGGGCGGCCAGGCGGCCGACGCCAGGCGCGGCGTCCTGTATCTCAACGCCAATGACGTGGCCTGGACCGGCGGGCTGGTGGAAAACCACAAGGCCGCCAGCCTGGGCGAGGGACTCTATCTGGACAATTGCGCCGCCTGTCATGGCGCTGACCGCAAGGGGTCGCCGCCTGCTTTCCCCTCACTTGTCGACAGCAAGCTGACGGTGGAGGGGATGGCGGATGTGATCAATGCGGGGCGCGGCCGCATGCCGGCTTTTCGCGGCTTGTTGGCCGGCGATCTCAAGGCGTTGCTCGCCTTTGTGCGGGGCGATGCGGACAAGACCGAACTCCAGGCGCCCGCCAGCGACGCCCCTGGTGATAATCGGCCGCCTTATCGCTTCACCGGCTATCGCAAATTCCTGGATCCCGACGGCTATCCGGCGGTGGCGCCGCCCTGGGGCACGTTGAGCGCCATCGATCTCAACAGCGGGACGTATCTGTGGCGCATTCCGTTCGGCGAATATCCGTCCCTGGCCGATAAGAGCACCGGCTCGGAAAATTATGGCGGGCCCATCCTCACCGCGGGCGGGGTGTTGTTCATCGGCGCCACGCTGTATGACAAGAAATTCCGCGCCTTCGATCCGCGCAGCGGCAAGCTGTTGTGGGACGCGCAACTGCCCTATGCCGGCAACGCGACCCCGATCACCTATCTGGCGGGTGGCCGTCAATATATCCTGATCCAGGCAGACAATGCCCGGGACAAGAATGCGGAGCAGGGGGCGGCCTATGTCGCTTTCGCCCTGCCGCGCCGCTGAGGAACGCCATGAAGCAGGTACTGATCACCGGTGGAGCGCGAGGCATCGGCTTTGGCATTGCGGAGGCGATGTTGGCGGCGGGTTATGATGTCACCGTTACGGGCGTGACGGCAGAGGAAGTTGCTGCCGTCCCCCGGCGCGACAATCTCAGGGCCGTGACCCTGGACGTGACAAGTGATGCGCAGGTGGCCGCCTGCGTCGGTGGGCAGGAACGGCTGGACGCGCTGATCAATTGCGCCGGCATCGTCCTGCGCGACGGTCAGGAATTCACCGTCGAAGGTTTTCAACGGGTCATTGACGTCAATCTCACCGGCACCATGCGGATGTGCGTGGCGGCCAGGCCGTTGCTGGAAAAGCAGGGCGGCGTCATCGTCAATACCGCCTCGGTCTGGTCCTTTTTCGGCGGCGGCCTGGTGCCGGCCTATACCGCCTCCAAGGGCGGCGTGGCGCAGCTCACCAAGGCGCTGGCAGTCGCCTGGGCGCCCGGTATCCGGGTCAATGCCATCGCCCCCGGCTGGATTGAGACCGAACTCACCAAGGGCGCGCGGGCCGATCCCGCGCGCTCGGACGCCATTGTCGCCCGCACGCCGTTTGGGCGCTGGGGCAGGCCGGATGACATTGGCGGCGCAGCTGTGTTTTTGTGTTCGCCGGCGGCAGGCTTTATCACCGGCGCGGTGCTGCCGGTGGATGGCGGCTACCTGGCCAAGTAGGAAATCTCAATGGCGCAAGACAATTCCCGCATTCCTTATCGTCATCCGCAGCCTTTGGAATCGCCGCCCGAACTGGTGATCCCTTCGGTGATCCCCAGCGACGAACGTGTGTGGGTGCCGCAGGGCGAGAATGTCTGGTTTCGGCCTTTGTGCCTGTGCGCCAGCCGCGGCTATTGGATGAACCTGCTCAAGGTGCGCAAGTCCGGCGTGCTGTCGCGCCATCGCCATCCCCAGCCGGTGCACGGTTATGTCATCAAGGGCCGCTGGCGTTACCTGGAGCATGACTGGGTGGCCCAGGAAGGCGGCTATGTCTATGAGGCGCCGGGCGAGACCCATACCTTGGTGGTGGACGAGGATGTAGAGGAGATGATCACCCTCTTCCAGGTCAACGGCGTGATGATCTATGTCGATCCCGATGGCGGCGTCCTGGGCTATGAGGACGTCTTCACCAAGATCAATCTCTGCCGCGCCCATTATGAGAAAGTCGGTTTGGGCAAGGATTATGTGGATCAGTTTATCCGCTGAACCGGTCCGCCAGGATGCGCAGATAAAGTTCTTCGATATTGCGGGCAAAGCGTGTCGTGTCGAACAAAAGCGTCGTGGCGCGGTTGTGCGCCAGACGGCCCCGTAACGTCTTCAATCTTGCCGGGTCGCGCGCCAGGGCGATGGCCAGCGCTTCATAGGCTTCCCCTGTCTCTGTCACGAGCTCCGGCAAACCCACCGCGTACAACTGACTGGCTGCAACCCGTGCCGCATAACCGTTGGCTTTGCGCGTGAGCACGGGCAGCCCGCACCACAAGGCGTCGCAAGTCGTGGCATGGCCGGTGTAAGGGCAGGTGTCCAGGAACAGGTCGGCCAAGGCATGCCGTGCGAGGTGATCTTCCAGCGGCACGGGCGGCGCGTAAATCAGGCGGGCAGGGTCAACGCCCAGTGCAGCGGCACGGACCGCCAGAGCGGTCTGTGCCTGTGTGGGAGGCTGTTTCAACCACAGCACGCTCTGGGGAACCGCCTTCAGGATGCGTATCCAGGATTGGAAGACAGGAGCGGTGATTTTCCAATGGCGGTTGAAAGCGCAAAAGACAAATCCGTCCTGGGGCAGGCCCGCAGCGGCGCGCGTCGGTGGCGGTCCCGGTATGCGCCTGGTATCGGCGCAGAACACCGTGTCCGGCAGGAGGTAAAGCTTTTCAGAGAAGGCCCGAGCCTCAGGCGCCACCACGGCATCGCCGATCATGGCGTCGATAAAGGGCGCGCCCGTGGTGCCGGCATAGCCCAGCCAGCTCACTTGCGCGGGCGCGGGTCGGCGGCGCAGCACATCGAAATTGTCGTGCTCGGTGTGGCCGTTGAGATCCACCAGAATGTCCACTTCCAGCGCGCGAATGTGCCGGGCGATGGCAGGCGCGCCCTGGCCGTATACGTCATGAAAGGCGTCGAAACCTGTCATCAGCCGGCGGCGCAGGTCGCTTGCGTCATCGGCCCCGGTGGAGATGGCGATCACCTCAAAGCGCGTGCGGTCATGGCGTTCGATCAGTTCGGCGATCTGGCCGGCCACGGCGTGGTTTTTGAAATCGGAAGAGATATAGGCCAGCCTGACGCGACCATGGTCATAGGGCGCGCCCGCCCATAAGGGCGGCTGCGAAGGAAAGCGTTTGGCGATCAGGTTTTTGGCGTTCTGCAATTGCAACGCCTCATCGTCGCAGGACAAAAGCAGCATCCAGGCCGGCACGATGGCGCCTTGCGACACCAGCGCGGGAATCTTGGCGGCCAGATCCTGCAACCAGTCCAGATCGCAGGCGTCGTGCGCCATCATCATCTTCAGGTGCAGCAGATTTTCAGGCAAATCCGGCCGCCCAGGATCCAGCACCAAGGCGCGCTCCAGATCGGCCAGGGCGGCGGGAAAGTCCCGCTTCTCATCCCACAAAAGCGCGCCGCGATTTTGCAGCGCTTCGGCGAAATCGGGCCACAATGCCAAGGCGCGGTTGAAGCTCTCCAGCGCCTCTTCGGTGCGCCCCAGCTTGTGCAGCAAGGCACCGCGTCCGCTCCAGGCGTCGGGATTTCCGGGATCGATCGTGACCACCACGTCATAGTCGGCCAGGGATTGCTGGGTGCGTCCCAGGCCGCGAAAGGCCGCAGCGCGGCCCGTCAGCGCAAGCACCATTTGGGGTTTGGCCGCCAATGCCGGGTTGAAATGCGACACGGCCTCGTCAAAACGTCCCAGCCCGACCAGGGCCATGCCGTATTGCGCCTGGGCCGCGGGATCGTTCGGCGCGAGCCTGACCGCTTCGGCCAGCAAATCCGCCGCTTCGCCGCTATCGCCCTGTTGCAGGCGCAGGCCTCCCAGCAGGCACAGTGCCGCAAACACATGCGGATCGATGGCCAGAATTCTGCGATAGACGGTTTCGGCCTCCGCCAAGCGTCCTTGGCTGTGCAGGGTCATTGCTTGCTGGCCAAGCGCGCGCAAGTCCATCAACTGCCCGCTGTTACCTCAAAGGATGCCGGCTTTTCCCCCGCGAGCCAGCGCTTCCACATGATGCGATAGGCTTTCTCGATATTGGCGCGGAAGCGGTCGGTGTCGAACAGGGGGCAACTGCTCTTGCTCGCCGCCAGCCGGTCGCGCAGCGCCTTGACCTCGGCAGGCGCGCGCCCCAGCCGGACCGCCAGCGCTTCGAAATCGGCCGCATTGTCGGTGATCAAATCCGGGAGGCCGGCCGCCAGCAGCAGGCTGGCTGCAACCCGGCCCGGAAAGGTCGTTCCTTTGCAGGTCACCAGCGGCACACCGGCCCACAAGGCATCGCTGGCCGTGGTGTGGGCATTGTAAGGCAGGCCGTCCAGGAACAGGTCCGCCAGCGGAAGACGGGCCAGATGCTGCTCCAGCGGCAGTTCGGGCGCGAAGATCAACCGCTCGGCCGCCACGCCGCGCCTCTGCGCTTCGCGGCGCAGATTGTCGGCATAGGGCGGGGCGCTTTCCAGCAGCCACAGCACGCTGCCGTCCACCTGTTTCAGGATTCGCATCCAGCTGTCGAAGGTGGAAGGCGTAAGCTTGTAGGCATTGTTGAAATTGCAGAACACGAATCCATTCTGCGGCAATCCGGCTTCGGCGCGGCTTGGCGCGGCTGTCATGTCGCGGCCCCTGTCGTCATTGGCCTGATAACTATCCGGCAGGTATACGACCTGCTCATCATAGAAGCGCTGCTCGTTTTCGGGGATCACCACGGCATCGGCAATGATATAGTCGATATAGGGCGCTCCCAAGGTGGCGGGAAATCCCAGATAGTTGACCTGGATCGGCGCGGCGCGGCGCGCGAAAATCCCCATGCGCGCATCGCCGAAATAGCCGTTGAGGTTGACCAGTATGTCGATCTTGGCGTCGCGAATGACCTCGGCGGCGTCCTCATCCGACAGGTCGGTGATGGGGATCCAGCGGTCGAAGGCTTTTTCCAGCCGGGCGCGCATGGGCGTTGCGTCGCTATAACCGGCATCCAGCGCGATGATCTCGAACTGGGTGCGGTCGTGGCGCTCATACAGGCCCGCCATCAGGATCGCAGTGGCCTGCAAACGGAATTCGCCGGAGACATAGCCGATGCGGATCTTGTCCCGTCCTTTGCGCCCGGCCCCGTCCTGCGGCCGGCTTGCCATTTCGGGATATTTGTCCTTCATCCAATTGCGGGAGCAGGCCTGTGCGATCTCCGGCGCCTCCACCACGGCCTGAAAATTGAACGGCTGCACGGCCCGCGCGCCGGCCAGGACCAGCTTTTCCAGCTCAGCCTTGCGACGGTCGAAATCATGCCAGTCGGCGTTGTACATGCGCATATGCAACAGTTCGCCGCGCCCGTACGGATAATCGGGCTCCAGCGCCAGGCCGCGCTCCACATCGGCGGTGCCGGCATCGTTTTTCTTCAGCGACCATAGCGTGTAGCCGCGATTGATCAGGGCTTCCGCATAATCGGGACGGACCGCGATCGCCCGGCTGTAGCTTTCGACGGCCGCCTCATAGTCCTTCATGTCGCGCAGGACATTGCCGCGGCTGTTCATCGCCACCGCATTGTTGGGCTCCAACCGCAGCACCATATCGAAGCTGGCGATGGCTTCCTCCCACCGCTTCAGGTCGCGCAGCGCCAGGCCACGATTGCCCCAGACTTCCACGAAGTCAGGCTCCAGCCCCAGCGCACGCTCATAGCTTTCCAGGGCTTCGGCGGGCCTTTTCAGGTTCCACAGCGCCAGGCCGCGATTGTTCAGCATTTCGGCATTGGCCTGATAGGCATCCAGCACCGCATCGAACGATTCAAGGGCATCGGCCGCCCGTTCCAGGTCCATCATCGCCACGCCGCGATTGTAGCGGGCTTCCACATGGGCGGGGTCCAGCGCCAGGAGGCGGTCGTAGTCGGCGAGGGCTGCTTGCGGCCGCCTTGCGGCGCGATTGGCCAATCCGCGATTCAGCAGCGCCAAGGCATTGCTGGGCTGCAGGACAAGCGCCCGGTCGTAGCCGGCAAGGGCGTCGTCGAAACGCTGCACTGCCGCCAGCGCCGCGGCGCGGTTGATGATCGCGGCCATCATCTCGGGCCGCAGCACCAGGGCGCGGTCATAACTGTCGACCGCCAGTTCAAAGCGCTTGAGATCGCCCAGCGCCACGCCGCGATTGTAGAGGCCTTCGGCCATGTTGGGCTGGATCGCCAACGCCCGATCAAAAACCCGCACGGCTTCTTCCGGGCGGCCGGCGGCGCGCAGCGCCATGCCGTAATTCATCAGGGCATTCAGGTCATTGGGGGATATTTCCAGCGCCTCGCCCAGGTAATCGCAGGCTTCCTGGAAGCGGCCCTGTTGCAGCCGCAGCAGGCCCAGATAAAAACGCGGTCCGAACAGGCGGGGATCGGCGTCCAGAATCTGCAGGTAAAGCGTTTCGGCCTTTGCCAGATCACCTTTTTGATGAAAGGCGACGGCTTGTTCGGCCATGGCTTTCAGATCCAGAACTTCCATGTCCTTCTTTCTTTTTGGCGCTGTGCGCGATCAGCTTGCCGGGGACGCGGCTTGCGCGACCGCCAGGGCGGTCATATTGACGATGCCGCGCGCCGTCACCGACGGCACCATCACATGCACCGGCTTGGAAACGCCCAGCAGCAGGGGACCGACCAGCAGGGCCTCGGTTGCAGCCGACAACAGGGTGAGAGCGATATTGGCGGCGTCCAACGTGGGCATCACCAGGAGATTGGCCGAGCCGGTGAGGGGGCTGTTGGAGACGTTGCGCAAGCGCAAGCTGTCGCTCAAGGCCGCATCGGCGTGCATTTCGCCGTCGATCTCGAAATCGGGATTGGCGGCGCGCAGCAAGGCCAACGCCCTGCGCATCTTGAGCGCGCTGGGCGACTGGGAGGTGCCGAAGCTGGAATGGGACAAAAGCGCGGCCTTGGGCGCCAGCCCGAAGCGGCGCACGCTTTTGGCGGCCAGCAAGGTCATCTCGGCGATCTGTTCGGCGGTGGGATCGACATTGACATGGGTGTCGCAGAAGAACAGCGCCCCGTTGGGCAGGATCAGCGCCGACAGCGAATAGAGCCGGGTGACGCCGGGCTGGCGCGGGATGATGGGAAGAATATTGGTGAGCTGGCGGGTCCAGTCGCCCAATCCGCCGCACAAGGCGGCATCGACTTCGCCCGCATCCAGCAGCATGGCGGCGGCGATGCCGTGACGGGTGGCGATCCAGCGCGCCGCCGATTCCGGTTGCACGCCGCGCCGTTCCACCAGCCTTTGGTAGCGTTCGGTGAGGGGCGCGAAAAATTCGCGATCGGTGAGCGGATCGAGAATCCGCACCTGCTTGTTGAAATCCAGCCTGAGGCCGAGCTGCCGGGTCTTTTCCAGGATGACGTCGCGGCGGCCGATCAGGGTGGGATGGGCCAGGCCCTCGTCCACCACGGTCTGCACGGCGCGCAGGGTGCGGTCTTCCTCGCCTTCCGCATAGACCACGCGGTGCGGGCTTTGCCGGGCGACATCGAACACCGGACGCATCAGCTGGCCCGAGCGATAGACGAACTTTTCCAGCTCGTTTTCATAGGCGTCAAAATCGGTGATCGGCCGGCGCGCCACGCCCGATTCCATGGCGGCGCGCGCCACGGCGGGGGCGATATGCAGGATGAGGCGCGGATCGAAGGGCTTGGGAATAATGGAGTCCGGACCAAAGCCGCTATGCGCGCCGCCATAGGCATTGGCCACCACGTCACTGGCCTCGGCGCGGGCCAGGGCTGCGATCGCCTCCACCGCCGCCACTTTCATCTCTTCGTTGATGGTGGTGGCATCCACGTCCAGCGCGCCCCGGAAGACAAAGGGAAAGCACAGGACATTGTTGACCTGGTTGACATAGTCCGAGCGGCCGGTGGCGATGATGGCGTCTGGCCGCGCTTTCTTGGCCACTTCCGGCAGGATCTCGGGATCGGGATTGGCCAGCGCCAGGATCAGCGGCTTTGCCGCCATCTGCGGCAACCATTCCGGCTTCAGGACATTGGGCGCGGAAAGGCCCAGGAACACATCGGCGCCCACCAGCACGTCGCCCAGGGTGCGGGCGTCGGTTTTCCGGGCATAGCGCGCCATGTTGGGCGGCATGGTGTCGCCACGGTCCTTGTGCACCACGCCCTTGATGTCGGTGAGCGTGATATTGTCCACCGGCAGGCCCATCGCCACCAGAAGGTCCACGCAGGCCAGCGCCGCGGCGCCCGCGCCGCTGGTCACCAGCTTCACATCCGACAAGGTCTTGCCCTGCAGCACCAGGCCGTTGCGGATGGCGGCGGCGCAGACGATAGCGGTGCCGTGCTGGTCGTCATGGAAGACCGGAATCTTCATGCGCTCGCGCAGCTTCTTTTCGATGACGAAGCATTCCGGCGCCTTGATGTCTTCCAGATTGATGCCGCCGAAGGTGGGCTCCAGCGACGCCACGATATCGACAAAGCGGTCGATATCGGTCTCGTCCACTTCCAGGTCGAACACATCGATGCCGGCGAATTTCTTGAACAGGAC
>Ga0268266_10006545_pt1 | contig 10659 bp, 9 predicted proteins | sample KBSS13metaG_FD_190356 | JGI IMG/M metagenome (GOLD analysis project Ga0268266, IMG submission 190356) | Switchgrass rhizosphere microbial communities from Kellogg Biological Station, Michigan, USA - KBS S1-3 metaG (SPAdes) (version 2) | ecosystem: Host-associated > Plants > Roots > Rhizosphere >... | reverse complement strand
AGCGAGACGCCCGCCTTCTACGCCCGCCCCGCCGAACCGCTCGGCTCCTCGCCGGCGCGATGGGCTTGAATTAGCTAATATGCCTAGCTAGATTATTGGCATGCCGATCTACACCATCCACGCGGCGAAGACCAACCTGTCCAAGCTCGTAGCCCGCGCCGAAGCCGGCGAGGAAGTCGTGCTGGCCCGGGGCAAAAACGCTGTCGTGAAGATCGTTCCTGTAGCCCCGAAGCCAAAGCGTCAATTTGGAAGGCTCAAAGGAAAAGGGTCGGTCGGTCCGGAATTCTTCGAACCGTTGCCTGAAGGCGAATTGAAGCTCTGGGAGTGAGAAGTGCGTTTGCTCCTCGATACGCACGCATTCCTCTGGTGGGTCTTCGCAGATTCGAAGTTGTCGCATCGAGCGCGCACGGCCATTGCCGATGACGAACAGAACGACATTTTCGTCAGCGCTGCCTCAGCCTGGGAGATAACGACCAAATTCCGGATCGGGAAGCTGCCTGACGCTGGATCGGTGGCCCACGACGTTGCCGCGGTGATGGCATCAGAAGGTTTCGAGGAGCTGTCGGTGTCGGTACGGCACGGACAACGCGCAGGTGACCTTGGCGGCCGCCACAGGGACCCATTCGACCGCATGCTGATCGCGCAAGCAATGATTGAAGATTTGACGCTGGTCTCGAATGAAAAGGCGTTCGACGCCTATGCCGTTAAGCGGCTGTGGTAGAGCCACTCCATGTCCAAGAAGGCCATGGGGAAGCCCCAGCGCACCACCCAGCCTTTCGCCCGCGCGGCGAGACATAGTCGACCGCCGACATGGCCGACGACAAGGTAGCCGGTAGGGATTGGTCGAGTGACGAGCTCGACGCCATCGTCGCCGATTACTTCGCCATGTTGCGCGCAGAGCAGGCCGGCCACCGCGCCAACAAGACCGCGCATCGTCGTGTCCTGATGGAGACGGTTCATCGCAGTAATGGCTCGATAGAATTCAAACACCAGAACATCTCTGCCGTGCTGACACAACTCGGCTTGCCTCGTATCGCGGGATATAAACCGGCGTGGAATTTCCAGGGTGCGATCGCCGATGCAATCGGACGCTTCCTCGCCGTCAACTCGGATCCAGTGCCTTTCGCAGCGGCAACAAAGATCGGGCTCGCCGAGCCACCAGCGCTCTTTATCGAACCGCCTCCTCGGCCACCACCCATGAGTCCGGCGGCAAAGAAAGCATTTGATCGTGTCGCCCGAAAATTCGATCCGGCGCTCAGGGACGAACTCAATCGAGCGCTCGGCCTTGCAGGTGAAGAACACATTTACGAAGCGGAGCAACGCAAGCTGTTCGACGCCGGTCGAGGTGACCTTGCCAAACGGGTTCGATGGGTCTCCCAGACCGATGGCGACGGCCTTGGCTACGACATTCGCTCCTACGACGAGGCCGGCGCGGAAAAATGGATTGAAGTCAAAACGACCCGAGGCGGCAATACGACGCCATTCTTCCTGACACGAAACGAAAATGAAGTTGCGAAAGAGCGGCCTGAGGCATTTCGCCTTTATCGCCTCTACGACTTTTCGAAGAGCCCGCGGCTCTTCACTTTGACGCCGCCGCTGGAGGCATTGCTGACCCTCGAACCCCTGACGTTCCGCGCGACATTGAAGTAGTCGAATTGCAATGTCGGACACCGGCATCGCAAACCGGCTCACTCGGACGGTGTGCTGCCCGCTACGCCGCCGCCCTCGGCACCGACTGCGCCTTGACCTGGCCAAGGGCTTCCATGAAGCGCTCGCTGTAGGCATGGGCGGTGGTGCGGAACACCTTCTCCTTCAACGCCAGATGCCGCTCCCGGCGTTCCGGCGTGGGCATGGAAAGGGCCTGGTGCATGGCGTCGGCGATGGCGTCGGGGTCGAACGGATTGACGATCAGCGCTTCGGTGAGCTCGTGCGCCGCGCCGGCGAACTGCGACAGGATCAGCACGCCGGGGTCTTCGTCGCTCTGAGCGGCAACGAATTCCTTGGCCACCAGGTTCATGCCGTCGCGCAACGGCGTCACCACGCCGACGCGCGCGGTCCGATAGAGACCCGACAGGGTCGTGCGCGGCGCCGCGCGCGTCGAATAGCGGAGCGGCGTCCAGTCGAATTCCGAGAAGCGCCCGTTGATGCGGCCGGCCAGCCGGTCGAGCTCCGAGCGCAGCTTGCGGTACTCGTCGACCTCCTCGCGCGAGCGCGGGCAGATCTGCAGCAGATGGACCTTGCGATGATGCTCGGGGCGTTTCTCCAGCAATCGCGCATAGGCTTCGAAGCGCTGCGGCAGGCCCTTGGAATAATCCATGCGATCGACGCCGATCGCCAGCGTACGGCCGGTCAGGCTGCCGGCGAGGCGCTGCACGACCTTGTCATTCACCGCCCGATCGGCATCGCGGGCGAAGGCCTCGGCATCGATGCCGATCGGGCAGGCGAAGGCGCGCATCGAGCGCCCGTTCAGCCGCACCCATTCGCCCTGCACCGTGGCGCCCAGCATGCGCTGGGCACAGTCGCGGAAGTCGCGCGCATGCTCCTCGGTCTGGAAGCCCACCAGATCGTAGGCGCAGAGATCGGCGATCAGCTCGCGCGCGACAGGCAGGGCCTCCATCATCGACGGCGGCGCGAAGGGAATGTGCATAAAGAAGCCCATCGGCCCGTGGAAGCCCCGCTCCCGCAGCATGCGGCTGAACGGGATCAGGTGATAGTCGTGCGCCCACACCGTATCGTCCGGTTGCAGCATGGCGCTGAGCGAATCGGCGAAGCTGCGGTTGACCGAGAGATAGCCCTCGTAATCCTCGCGGTGGAAGCGCATCAGGCCGATACGGAAATGCAGCAGCGGCCACAGCGCGCCGTTGGCGAAGCCGACGTAGAAGCCGCGGTAGTCCTCGGAGGCGAGATCGATCGTGGCGTAGGTCACGCCGCGCGCCTCGACCAGCGCGGGCTGCACCGACGGCTCGGAGGCAAGGCGTCCGCTCCAGCCGAACCACACCGTGCCCGGCTGCAGAAGATCGCGCAGCGCGACGGCGAGACCGCCAGCCGATGCCCCGCGGGCCTTGGGGATCGGGACACGGTTCGAGACGATCACGACGCGTGCCATAGCCCCTCCTCCCAGCTCCGGGACAGGCGCATGGCGGACAGGATCAGGCCGACCTGCGAATAGGTCTGGGGGAAATTGCCCCACAGCTCGCCGGTCTTGGGATCGATGTCCTCCGACAACAACCCGACATGGTTGCGCCGTCCCAGGACGTTGTTGAACAGCTCGAGCGCTTCGTCCCGCCGGCCGACGCTTGCCAGCGCGTCGATGTACCAGAAGGTGCACAGCAGGAAGGCGTTCGACGGCTTGCCGAAGTCGTCGGCCTCGACATAGCGCATCAGGAAGCCGTTCTTCATCAACCGCTTGCCGATGACGTCCAGCGTCGCATGGAAGCGCGGGTCGTCGGACCGCAGCAGGCCGATCTCCGGCAGCACCAGGCTCGAGGCATCGGCCATGTCGCGGTCGAGCACGCCCGACAGCCAACCGCCGTCGGGCATCGTCGCGCGCTGCAGGACCTCCTGGCGCAGCACGCCGGCGCGAGCCAGCCATTCGCGCGATTCGGCGTCGACACCGACCCGGCGCGCGATCATGCCGAGCCGGTGCTGGGCCGCCCAGCACATCGCGGCGGAGAAAGTGTGGACCTGCTCGCGCTCGCGGTATTCCCAGAGCCCGGCATCGGGCGTCAACGCCACTTTGTGCGCTTCGTTGCCGACGACACAGAGCTGGCGGTAAAGCTCCATGTCGCCATGGCGCGGCAGGCGCTCGTCCCAGAACATCTGCGCCGCGGTCATCACCATCGAGCCGTAGGTGTCGTTCTGGCGCTGGACGACGGCGGCGTTGCCGATCCGCACCGGCCCGTATCCGCGGTAGCCGGGCAAGGTGTCGATCAGCTTCTCCGCCGTCTCGGTGCCGGGCGCGATGGGGAACAACGGTGCGATCTCGTCGGCCTCGCCGCGCGAGCTGCCGCCTTCGACGATGTCGACGATGAAGCGCACGAAGCCTTCCATGGTGCGCGTCGCCGACAGCCGGTTGAGCGCGTTCACGGTGAAGAACGAATCGCGCAACCAGGAGAAGCGATAATCCCACGTGCGCGGCGTGCCGGCGGCCTCGGGCACCGACGTCGTCAGCGCCGCCAGCACCGCGCCGGTATCCTCGAAGCTGCAGAGCTTCAGGGTGATCGCCGCGCGGATCACCGCCGCCTGCCAATCGAAGGGAATGTTGAGGTCGCGCACCCAGCTCTGCCAGTAGGCCTCGGTCTGGCTGAGGAAGCTGCGTCCCAGCGAGTCGGGATCTTCGGTGATGCTTTCGTCCGCGCCGACGATCAGCGTGAGCGGCCGGTCGAGCCCGAATTCGGTCTCGTGCAGGATGTAGGTGACCGAGCCGTCGGTGGTCAGCCGCAGAACGGCATTGTCGCCGACGAAACGGGCATGGTGGCTGCCGCTGGTGACCTGGGGCTTCAGCGCGCCGTAGTTGAAGGTCGGCCGCAGGCGCAATGTGATCCGCGGCCGTCCCGTCACCGGCTCGAGCCGGCGCACCAGCATCGGCGGCCGGAACATGCGGCCGAATCGACGGAAGCGCGGGGCGAAATCCACGATGCGCACGCTGCCTGTCGTGCCGTCGACGACGGTCTCGAGGATGGCCGTGTTGGGGAGGTAGCGCTGACGGCCCTCCCTGCCGCCGGCAACGGCCGCTTCCATGTAGCCGCCGTGGGGCTCGTTGCCACCGAGCAAGGCATTGAACACCGGATCGCCATCCAGCCGGCCGAGGCCATGCCAGACATGGCGGCCGCGCCGGTCGATCAGGCTGGCAATGGCGCAATTGCCGATGACGCCGAGTTCGAGGGTGCTCATGCGGCACTCATGGCGTAACGCCCGTCGGGACCGCGGGCGGCGGAGGACGGCCGTCCATGCGCTCCATGCCGTGGGTCAGCCACGCCCGGACCTGGGCGGGATCACCGCCGAACACCTCCGCAACGCGCAGGCCCAGCCCGCCGAAGCGGCGTGCCATGCTCATACCCGCCTCGTCGGTGAAGTCGTCGCCGATGAAGATCGGCCTGCGGCCATGGAACGGCGCATGGCCCATGAAGCGCTCGACGGCATGGCCCTTGGACGCCGCACGCAGGCCGATCTCGACCGCCTCGCGAGCGGGAATCAGGCGGAACCAAGGATGATCGGGCGCCACCAGGGCCCGCACCAACTGCCACACCTCGTTTTCGCGCTCCGGCGCGAGGCGGTAGTGCACCGCAACGCCATGCGGCTTGGTTTCGACCCGCACGCCCGGCCAGCGCTCGACGGCACCGTTCAGCGCCTCGCGCCAGCTCTCCGGAACGGCAATGCCGACCGGCAGCTCTTCGAGCGTGCCGTCGGAGTAGCGCATCGAAACGCCATGCTCGCCGGCCGCCGAGGCAAGGAACGGCGACAGCAGGCGATCGATCTGGCCGATCGGACGGCCGCTCACGATCGCCACGGCCCCGTCGAGCTGGTGATGCAGATGGGAAAGCACCGCCGGCAGAGCCGGCGGGACAATGACCAGCTCGGGCGTGGCAGCGATCTCGAGCAAGGTGCCGTCGAGATCGAGAAACAGCGCAGATTTCCGGTCGAGGTCCGGTGGTGCCATTCTGCGAGTTCCCCTGCGCGTTGATCTTTGTCCTGACGCGACGGGTACTCGGTTGAATACGCCGCCCGCAGCCGCCCGACTGATGGCGACCGCGCATGCGCGCGAACGTAACGGCCGGAGCTGTCCGGAGTTGCGAGCGAAAACGTGACGATTTTATGGCGCTTCGAAGACGCACGGACCGTGCGTTATTGACCAGGCCAAGTTCGTTCGGCGACCACCACTCCCAGTTTCACATCATAAAGCGGAGGGTTGGAAGGAGCATGAGGCCGCCTCACCCTAGGTGTCATCCCGAGCGCAGCGAGGGATCTATGGGCCGCAGCATAGATCCCTCGCTGCGCTCGGGATGACACTGGGTGTGCCAATCGCAAAGAGGTCCGTTTCATCCCTGAGTCGACGCTCCGGTGAGCGACTCCAGTGGCAAATGACCTTCTGGCAGCAAAATCTCACGGCCTCTCAGCGCAGGAAGCCGATCTTCTCCCAAAAAGGCTTGCTCGATTCGTAGGCAGCCGCTGCCGGGGAGATGCCGGCATCCCGCAAGCTGCGCGCATCCATCCTGGCCAGACAGCGCCGCATCGCGGTCCGCTCCCGCCATACCGCCCAGTTGAACGCGAGGCGCTGGAGCACGCCCTCGTTGGACGTGGCGGGCGTTGCATAGAGATCCGTCGGGGCGGAGAGGCGATCGCGGGACTGGTAGCTCATCTTTCCCTCCTTCGTGAGGTGATGCGCCGAACATGGTCCTGGCCCCCTGCGCTCTCAATTACATCGCAGGTAATCGGCGCACGAGAGCTCCTCATGCGCTGCGAAGAAAACTTGCGCAGCCGCCGCGCATGCTAAGCTCACCGTCCTGGAAGGAGTTCGCATGCTGCCCTCTCAACGTGCCCTGTTCGACATGCCGCGCGACGTCTGTTTCCTGAACGCCGCGGCATGGAGCCCCTTGCCGCTCGCCTCGCAGGAGGCCGGCCGTGCTTCCATGGCGCGCAAGGGACAGCCGTGGAAGCTGCCCGACGGCTTCCAGGCCGCACAGTACGAACGCACGCGCAAGGCGGCCGCGGCGTTGATCGGCGCCGATCCCAACGACGTCGCCCTGATCTCGTCCGTCGGTTACGGCGTGTCGACGGCGGGCAAGGTCCTGACGATCGCGCGCGGCAGCCGCGTCATCGTGCTCGAGAACGATCACACCTCGCCGGTCCTGGAATGGATCGGCCGCGCCGACGCCGGCGGCTTCACCGTCGATACCGTCAAGCAGCCGGCTGACGGCGACTGGACCTCGGCGGTGCTCGACGCGATCGAGCGCAAGGGCGCCGCGCCGGTGGCGCTGGCATCGATCTCCTCGGTGCACTGGTCGGACGGCGGCGCGCTCGATCTCACACGCATCCGCGACGCGCTGAAGAAGCAGGGCGCCGCGCTGCTGGTCGACGCCACGCATGACGCCGGCGTCCGGCACATCGACGTCAAGACGCTCGATCCCGATTTCCTGATCTTCCCGACCTACAAGTGGGTGCTCGGTCCGTACGGCCGTGCCTTCCTCTATGTCGCCAAGCGCCACCAGAACGGCGTGCCGCTCGAGCAGACCGCCGCGGCGCGCAAGGCGGTCAACGCGGAGGACACGATCTATTTCCGCGACACCTCTTATCGCGATGATGCGCGGCGCTACGACATGGGCGAGCGCGACCACTTCATCACCATGGAGATGGCCTCGATCGGCATGGAGTTGATGGCTGGATGGGGCAACGCTGCGATCGTCGAGCGGCTGTCGATGCTGACCGGCAAGCTGGCCGACGGCCTGGGCAATCTCGGCGTCGGCCTGCTCGACCCGAAGCTGCGCGCGCCGCATATCCTGTGCGTCAGCTTCCCCAAGGGCATGGCGCCCGACCTGGCGAAGAAGCTGGCCGCCGAGAACGTCCATGCTGCGCCGCGGCTCGGCCGCCTGCGCATCAGCCCGCACGTCTACAACGACGAGCAGGACGTCGACCGCTTCGTCGAGGTGTTCCGCAAGGTCGCGATTTGATACCTCATACCGAAGCCTATACGGCTTGGTTGAGGAGTCTCCATCACGACCACCCGGTGTCATCCCGAGCGCAGCGAGGGATCTATGGAGCAGCGCATAGATCCCTCGCTGCGCTCGGGATGACACTGTTTGTGGGCCAACATCAGGGCTGACGAATAGCATGCATGCGCGACTGGCTGTCGATATCGGCGGCACCTTCACCGACCTCGTGCTCGAGACCGCCGAGCGCGCCCATGCTATCAAGGTGCTGACCACGCCCGATGCGCCCGAACGCGCCGTGCTGGCGGGCGTGCGCGCCGTGCTGGCCGAAGCGAAGTGCGCCGCATCGGACGTAATGCTGGTGGTTCACGGCACGACGCTCGCCACCAACGCGCTGATCGAGCGCAAGGGCGCGCGCACGGCGCTGCTCACCACGGAGGGTTTCCGCGATTCGCTGGAGATCGCCTGGGAGCACCGCTTCGAACAGTACGACATCTACATGGAGCGGCCCGATCCGCTGGTGCCGCGCGACCTGCGTTTCGGCGTGCCCGAGCGCGTCGCCGCCGATGGCGCGGTGCTGCTGGCGCTCGACGAGGCGGCCGTGCGCCGCGTCGCGACCGAGCTCAGGCGCGAGAACGTCGAGGCAGTGGCCATCTGCTTCCTGCACAGTTTCACCAACGAGACGCACGAGCGCCGCGCCGGACAGATCCTCGCCGAGGAGCTGCCGGGCGTGGCGATCTCGTTGTCGTGCGAGGTCTGTCCCGAGATCCGCGAGTACGAGCGCGCCTCGACCACGATCGCCAACGCCTATGTGCTGCCGCGCATGGCAGGCTATCTCGGGCAACTCGAAGCCGATCTGAAGAAAGAAGGCATCGCCGGTCCGTTGCTGCTGATGATGTCGTCGGGCGGCATCACGACGGTCGACACGGCGCGGCGCTATCCGGTGCGGCTGGTCGAATCGGGTCCGGCCGGCGGCGCGATCCTGGCGCTGACGGTCGCGGCGGAGAACGGCCTCGACAAGGCGGTGGCCTTCGACATGGGCGGCACGACGGCCAAGCTCACCCTGCTCGACGGCCTCGAGCTGCAGCGCTCGCGCCAGTTCGAGGTCGCGCGTGCCTATCGCTTCGTGCAGGGCAGCGGCCTGCCGGTGCGCATTCCGGTGATCGAGCTGGTCGAGATCGGCGCCGGCGGCGGCTCGATCGCGCGCATCGATGCGCTGGGCCGCATCCAGGTCGGCCCCGATTCCTCGGGCAGCGTCCCCGGCCCGGCCTGCTACGGCAACGGCGGCACCGAGCCGACCGTGACCGACGCCGACACGATGCTGGGCCGGCTCGACCCGGCCCGCTTCGCCGGCGGCGCGATCCCGCTTCATCCCGACAAGGCGGCCGCCGCCCTGAAGGTGATCGCCGATCCGCTGCGGACCGATGCCGCCGGCGCGGCGGTCGGCGTGGCGGAGATCGTCGACGAGACGATGGCCAGCGCGGCACGCGTCCACGCCGTCGAGAACGGCAAGGACACGGCCGAACGGACCTTGATCGCGTTCGGCGGGGCAGCGCCTCTCCACGCCGCGCGGCTGGCGCGCAAACTCGGCATGAAGAAGGTCGTCGTGCCGGTCGGCGCGGGCGTGGGATCCGCCTTCGGCTTCCTGCGCGCGCCGATCGCCTACGAGGTGGTGCGCACGCGCCATCTGCGCCTCGACCAGTTCGATGCAAAGACCGCGAACGAGCTGTTTGCCGCGATGCGCCAGGAAGCAGAAGCGGTCGTACGCACCGGTGCGCCGACCGAAGAACTCGTCGAGACGCGTCACGGATTCATGCGCTATCGCGGCCAGGGCCACGAGATCGCCGTGCTGCTGCCCAACGCGCCGTTCGACAGCACCGCCGTGGCCGAGCTGCGCCGCCGCTTCGAGGAGACCTATGCCGCCGTGTTCGGCCGTGTGATCCCCAAGCTCGAGGTCGAGGCTCTGACCTGGACCCTCTCGCTGGCGACTGCGCGGCCACTGCCCGAGCCTGCTGCCGAGCCGCCTCAACGGGCGGCACCGCCGGCCAGCGGTCACCGCGAACTGGTCGATTCGGCCACCGGCGCGCGCGAGACGGCGGCCATCCATGAACGCAAGGCCCTCGCGCCGGGCATGACGCTCGACGGACCGGCGCTGATCGTCGAGGATGGCACCACCACCGTCGTGCCGACGGGTTTCACCGCCCGCCTCAATACGATCGGCCAGATCGTCCTGGAGGATGTGACATGAGCGCTCCCGCTGACATCCGCCTGCAGGTGATGTGGAACCGCCTGCTCTCCGTCGTCGAGGAACAGGCCCGCGCGCTGGTGCGCACCGCCTTCTCGACCAGCGCCCGCGAGGCCGGCGACATCTCGGCCGGTGTATTCGACCTCGACGGCCGGATGCTGGCCCAGGCGGTCACCGGCACGCCGGGCCACGTCAACTCGATGGCGCGCAGCGTCATCCATTTCATCCGGGAGTTCCCGGTCGAGACGATGAAGCCGGGCGACGCCTACGTCACCAACGACCCGTGGAAGGGCACCGGCCATCTCTACGACATCGTCGTCACCTCGCCGGCTTTTCATGACGGCAAGCTGGTGGCGCTGTTCTCCTGCACCACGCACGTGGTCGATATCGGGGGGCTGGGCCAATCGCCCGACGGCCGTCAGGTCTATCACGAAGGCCTGTTCCTGCCGCTGCTGCCGTTGATGCGCGAAGGCAACATGGACGAGAGCGTGATGCGCATCATCCGCTCCAACGTCCGCGAATCGGTCCAGGTCGAAGGCGACATCCATGCGCTGATCGGCTGCAACCTGATCGGCGAGCGGCGGCTTTCCGACATGATGCGCGAGCACGGCATCACCGATCTCGACGAGCTCGGCCGGCACATCATCGACAAGAGCCGCGCCGGCATGGCGGCGGCGATCGGCAAGCTGCCGCGCGGCACCTGGAAGGGCCATATGCGGATCGACGGCTACGACGCGCCGATCGACCTGCATGCCGCCGTCACCATCA
>Ga0268266_10006544_pt1 | contig 10659 bp, 8 predicted proteins | sample KBSS13metaG_FD_190356 | JGI IMG/M metagenome (GOLD analysis project Ga0268266, IMG submission 190356) | Switchgrass rhizosphere microbial communities from Kellogg Biological Station, Michigan, USA - KBS S1-3 metaG (SPAdes) (version 2) | ecosystem: Host-associated > Plants > Roots > Rhizosphere >... | reverse complement strand
GCGGCGTGGGCCGACCTGTGGCCCACGCTGCCGCCCCCGGCCGATCCCGCAGGCGCCGCCGCGGACCTGCGCGCCCGCGGCGTGACCGTCGTCCGCGTGACGCCGCGACCCGGCGCCGACCCCGCCCGGGTCCTCGACTGGACCGGCCGGGTGACCGGGTCCGCGGGGGAGTGGGCCGACGGGGCGTGGACCTTCCGTGTGGCCGCTACGCTGCAGCGATGACCGTTCCGCCCCGTCCGGAGATCCGTATCTCCGACGCCGACCGCGAGCGTGCCGCGGCCCGGCTGCGGCGGGCGATGAGCGAGGGTCGGATCACGATGGTCGAGCTCGAGGAGCGGCTCGCGGTCGTCTACGCGGCCCGGTTCGCCACCGACCTGCTGCCGCCCTTCGAGGACCTGCCCGGCGACCCGCGGGACGTGCTGGCGGAGGTCCCGCTCACCACGCCCGTCGGGCCGCCGACGGTGCTCCGGACGGGCATGGGGGCACTGCGCCGGGTGGGGCAGTGGCGGGTGCCCGCGCGGATCCGCGTGCAGAGCACCATGGGGCCGGTCCTGCTGGACTTCACCGAGGCCGACCTCACCCATCCCGTGGTGGAGATCGAGCTCGAGCTGGGCGCGGGCCCGGCCCGGATCATGATCCCCGACGGCGGGACCGCGGATGTCGAGGGCCTCGCCGCCGGGATCGGGATGGTCCGCAACCGGGTCGAGGGCACCCCCGGGGAGGGCCCGCACTTCCGCATCTACGGCCGCGCGGGCCTCGGCTCGGTCGTGATCCGCCGCCGCTACCGGATCGGCGCCCTCCGGATCTAGGCCGGAACCGCGCGCCTCGAGCCAGGCGGTCCCGGCGGGTGGCGGGCCGACCACCGTGGCGTACCGCAGGAGAGGGCGGCCGGCGCTCAGGCCGTGATGCCGTACTGGGCGATCTTGCGGTAGAGGGTGGAGCGGGCCACCCCGAGGGCGGTGGCGGCGGCCGTGCGGTTGCCGCCGGTGTCCCGGAGAGCGACCACGATGGCGTCCCGTTCGGCCTGGTCGACGGGGCGCAGGGTGCTTCGCGGGGCGCTCTGGCAGGACTCGGGGAGGTCGCCGACCTGCACGGTCCCGACCGGTCGTCGGTGCAGGGCGGTGTCCAGGGCGGCCCAGAGCTCGCGGACGTTGCCCGGCCAGGTGTGGCGGCTCAGGGTGCGTAGGGCGTCCGGGGAGAGCTGGGTGTCGCGGCCCGGGGCCAGGTCGGCGAGGATGTCGGTGATCAGCGACGGCAGGTCGCCCGTCCGGGTGCGCAGCGGGGGCACCGTGACCGAGCGGCGGAACCCGGTGAGCAGCTCGGCCACGGCGGGGACGCACCGGGCGCCGTCGGCGGCGGTCGCGGCGAGCCGGGCGCCGCGGACGGCGCCGCTCAGCCAGGGCGGGACGGCGGTCCAGAGGTCGACGTCGCGCAGCAGGACCAGCGGCGACGGCGCCGCGTCGGCGATGCGGGCCAGGGCCGACGAGTCCGTGGTGGGCCCGATCTCGACGACGCTGCCCGGGCCGTGGAGCTCCCGGTCCAGGTCGAGCACCAACCGTCTCCGGCCGGTCCCGGCCTCCCCGAGGACCACCAACGGCGTCCCGGCCCGCAGCGCCTCCGCCGCCGAGGCCCACGCCTCGCGGAAGGCGGGGCTGGTGTAGGCGGGGTGCGGCGCCTGCCGCGAGACGACGGCGGCGCCGGGCACCTCGCGGAGCTCCGAGACGACCGCGACCAGCCCGGCGACCGTGCCGCCGACCGCGACCGACGTCCCCCGCAGCCGGACGCGGACCCCGGACGGCAGGTCCAGCCGGTCGTCGACGTCCGGTCCGCGCAGCATCCGGAACCGCGCGTGGTCCTGCAGCGCGGCCAGGTCGCCGGGGTCGAGCAGGGCCTGCAGCGCGGTGTTCGCCAGGACCGTCCGCCTGCCCACCGCCACGACGGCTCGGCGGGAGCGGGAGTCCACCCGCGTGTAGAGGTCGAACAGGGCCTGCTGGCCGGTGTCCCGGTCGTGCAACAGCGCGTCCTGGATCCGGGCCGCCGCCGACGTGACCAGCGAGTGCAGGATCGGCGACGAGTGCTCCGCCCGGCAGCTGACGTCGAGCACGCCCTCGATCCGGCCGGTGAGCGGGTCCCGCACCGGGGCGCCCGCGCAGGCGTAGGGCTGCAGCGGCTCGACGAAGTGCTCGGCGCCCACGACGTGCACCGCGCCGCCCGACTCCAGCACGGTCCCGACGCCGTTGGTGCCGACGGCGCCCTCGTCGTAGGCGAAGCCCTCCGCGAAGCGGTTGGCGTCCGCGGCCCGCCCGATGGCCGCCGACGTGTCCAGCCGGACCAGCAGCCGGGCCTGGTCGTCGGTCAGTACGACGCAGACCGGGATGCCTGCGATCTGCTCGGCCAGCTGTTCGATCACCGGCCGGGCGCAGCGCACCAGCCGGGAGTCCACGTCCAGGTCCGCGAAGCGCCGGTTCGCCACCGTCCCGGGATCGACGCCGCGGGCGAGGCTGCGTCGCCAGGACGCGGCCACGTGACCGGGGATCCCGGGCAGCTCGGCGTCGGGTCGGTCCATCAGCCGGGCCAGGGCGGAGGTGAGGAGCCTGCGTCGTGCGAGGACCTCGCTCATGCCCGCCACCTCCCTGTGGGACTGCTCACATGATGCGTCACCGGTCAAGCGCGTGACCGTCCGACTTTCGGACGGTCACGGCGCGGGGAGCGGCCCTACCGTCGGCACATCCGGTCACCGTCGACCCAGGGAGAGCGCCCATGACCCGTGCCGAGAGCGAGCACGTCGACGTCCTGATCGTCGGAGCAGGGGTGTCCGGCATCGGTGCCGCCCACCATCTGCGGACGGAGTTCCCCGAGCGCACGTTCCTGGTCCTCGAGGCGCAGGACGACCGCGGGGGGACCTGGTGGACCCATCGCTTCCCGGGCGCCCGCTCGGACTCCGACCTGTTCACCTACGGCTACCGGCACAAGCCCTGGCGCGGTCCGTCCATCGCCGCGGGCGGGGCGATCCTGGAGTACCTGGACGAGGTCATCGAGGAGGACGACCTCGGCGACCGGATCCGCTACGAGCACCGGGTGACGTCGCTGGAGTGGTCCTCGGACGACGCCCGCTGGACCGCCGAGGTCCTCCGGACCGACACCGGGGAGCAGGTGCGGCTGACCGCGTCGTTCCTCTGGATGTGCCAGGGCTACTACAACCACGAGGACCCCTACATCCCCGAGTGGCCCGGCACGGAACGGTTCGAGGGCACGATCGTGCACCCCCAGACCTGGCCCGCGGACCTCGACCACGAGGGCAAGCGGGTCGTCGTCATCGGTTCGGGATCGACGGCCGCGACCGTGGTCCCCGCGATGGCGAAGACCGCCGAGCACGTCACGATGCTGCAGCGCTCGCCGTCGTACTGGTACCCGGCGCCCACCGTGCACGAGCTGGCCGCCACGCTGGCCCCGCTGGACCTGCCCGCGGACTGGACGCACGAGATCCTGCGCCGCCAGTACATCCAGGAGGTGGGCTGGCTGGCCGAGACGGGCCACCAGGACCCGGACCAGCTGCACGAGTTCCTGCTCGAGACGATCCGGCCGCTGCTGCCCGAGGGCACGGACATCGAGAAGCACTTCATGCCGAGCTACCGGCCCTGGCAGCAGCGGATCGCGTTCGTCCCGGACGGCGACCTCTTCGCGGGCATGCGCGAGGGCACGATCTCGGTCGTCACCGACACGATCACCGAGTTCACCGAGAAGGGCGTGCAGGTGTCGTCGGGCGAGGTGCTCGAGGCCGACATCGTGGTCACCGCGACCGGGTTCAACCTCTCGCCCTTCGGCGACATCCCCTTCACGGTCGACGGCGCCGCGATCGACTTCGCCGACCAGGTCACCTGGCGCGGGATCATGATCACCGGCGTGCCGAACATGGCCTACGCCTTCGGCTACTTCCGGCACAGCTGGACGTTGCGCGTGGACCTGGTCAACGACGTGGTCGGGCGGATCCTGGCGCGGATGGACGACCGCGGGAACCGGGTCGTCGTGCCGACGCTGCGCCCCGGGGACGCGGACATGCCGCGCCTGGCCTGGAGCGACCCGGAGAACTTCAACCCCGGCTACGTCCTGCGGTCGCAGGACCGCATGTTCCGCCAGGGCGACCGCGAGCCGTGGACCCACATGCACGAACACGCCCACGAGCAGGTCGCCCTCCCCAAGGCCGACCTCGACGACGGTCTCCAGTACCGCTGAACCCCCAGGAGCGACAGTGCCCACGATCCCCGTCCGTACCGGAGTCACCCTGCACTACGAGATCAGCGGCGGCGGCGAGCCGTTGTTGCTGGTCATGGGCACCTCCGGCGCCATCCCGCTCTGGGGCGAGCTGCTGACCCGGCTCGCCGAGACCCATCAGGTCATCGCGTTCGACAACCGCGGGCTCGGCGGCAGCGAGCGCGGCACCGGGCCGATCAGCGTCGCCTCGCTGGCCGAGGACGCCTCGGCGCTGCTGGAGGCGCTGGAGATCCCGCGCGCCCACGTGCTCGGGTGGTCGCTCGGCTCGGCCGTCGCGCAGGAGCTGGCGTTGGCCCGTCCCGACCAGGTCGCCTCCGCCCTGATGTACGCGACGTGGGGCCGCTGCGACGGCTTCCAGCGCTCGGTGCTCGGCGCGCTGCGGCTGCCGTACGTGCACCGCGACATGGAGTCCGCGCTGGCCACGGCCGGGATGGCGTTCTCCCCGGAGGGACTGGACGACCCGGCCTTCGGCGAGCTGCTCGCGCCGATGCTGCCCGCGTTCCCGCAGAACGAGGAGCAGATGCAGGTCACCGTCGAGCAGTGGGACGCCGACCTCGCCCACGACTCGCTCGACCGGCTCGGGGCGATCACGGCGCCGACCCTGGTCGTCGGTGGCGAACAGGACCTGCTGACGCCGCCGTGGCAGGTGCGGAAGGTGGCCGACGCGATCCCGGGGGCCCGCTACGAGCACGTGACCGGGCCCGGATCGAGCCACTGCCTGCACCTCGAGCGCCCGGACGACCTGACCAAGATCCTCGCCGGGTTCCTCGGGGAACATCGGATCGGGTGACCTGCGGGTAGGGTCGGTGGTGACAGGGGGCACCTGTTGCACGCGGGCGGTCTGTCCGCGTCGCCCCCTGTGATCACCGACGCCGGTCGCGCGAGCGCCCGGGAATCCGGAGCGACCGACATGACGTCGGCACCCAGCACCACCCGTGTGGAGATCAAGCCCGTGGCGACCGACGTCACCGGCGCCGTGGACGGGGCCTGGTGGCCCCGGTCCCTCGACCTCGTCGCCGAGCTGGAGGAGCTGGCCCCGGCGCTGCGCCCGCGGCTCGGCCGGATCGAGCGGGTGAGCTACCACCTCGGGGACTGGGACGCGGTGCCGCGGCGGGCCGCCGTCGACGGCTCGACCGTCAAGTTCGCGGGGTTCCGCTTCCAGGCACCCGGCACGGTCGACGTGCTGGCCGAGCTGCACCGCGTCACGCTGCTCGTCCTGCCGCCCGAGACCACGCCGGAGGAGGCGCGCCGGGTGCTCGCCGCCGGCGAGCACCGCGGGGAACGCGGACAGCCTCGAGGACCTGCTCAGTCCTCGTGGACCGGTGGCGTGAGGTAGCGGTCCGGGTCGCCGCCCGCCGCCAGCCAGCGTTGGAAGCCCGCGGGATCGCGGCGCTCGAGCTCGTCGAGCAGGATCCGGCGCAGCGTGACCAGGCCGTCGTACCGGCGGCCGGGCGCGGTGGCGCGCAGCTCGGGGCCGCTGCGCCGCCAGGCCAGGCAGAGGTCCGGGGTGGACAGCCTCCCGAACGGGGGCCGGGCGCCCCGCCGACCGACGCCCCGCCGCACGACCGACCGCAGGTACAGCGCCCCGCCGCAGCCCGCCAGCAGGGCCGCGGACAGCAGCACGGCACCCGCCGCGCCGCCCAGCAGGTCGACCGCCCCGACCAGGGCCAGGCAGCCGACCACCGTGGCGGCCCCGGCGCCGATCCCGACGACGGTGCGGGACCGCGTGCCGAACGCCGTCCAGCCGGACCGGCGCGCTCCCAGCCCGATGGTCACGCCGCCGACCAGCATCCCCAGCAGGATCCACAGCGTCAGGGTCTCCGGTTCCGCCACCAGCCCGATCCCGGCGAGGGTCAGGAGCCCGATGGCGAGGACGGTCCGTACGACTGCCTTCATGATCCCGCCGCTCCCCGCGTCCCTAGCGCCCGATGAGGCCATCGAGCGGTGTCACCAGGGGCAGGAGCGACGGGTCCACGGTACGCCGGGTGGGTCGATCCGGCTTAGCATCTGATGCCGTGGCCCCCCTGGTCGAGCGCGACGCCGAGCTGGCCCTCCTGACTTCCGCGCACGCGGGCACCGGCGACTCCCGGGGTGCGGCGGTGCTGGTCTTCGGAGAGGCCGGGATCGGCAAGACGAGCCTGGTGCAGGCGTTCCTGGCGCGGCTCCCCCCGCAGACGCGGGTGCTCGCCGGAGCCTGCGACGACCTGCTCACCGCGCGCACCCTCGGCCCGTTCCGCGACATCGGCCGCGGCCTCGGCGGGGAGGCCGGCCGGGCACTGGCCGCCACCGCGGACCGCGACGAGCTGCTCATCGGGCTGCTCGACGTCCTGGCGGCCCGCCGCGAACCCGCCGTCCTGCTCGTGGAGGACGTGCACTGGGCGGACGACGCGACCCTCGACGTGCTGCGCATGCTCGCCCGCAGGCTGGCCGGGCTCTCGTGCCTGCTCCTGCTGACCTACCGGGAGGACGGGCTCGACGACCGGCACCCGCTGCGCCGCACCCTGGGCGCGTTCGTCGGGCCCGCGGTGACCCGGGTGCCGCTGGCCCGGCTCTCCCCGGCCGGGGTGGCCGAGCTCGCCGCGGCGTCCGACGTCGAGGATGTCGGGGCCGTCGAGGTGCACCACCTGACCGGCGGCAACCCGTTCTTCGTCGCCGAGCTCCTGGCCGCGCCGGGGGTCGAGCTCCCGCACAGCGTGCGGGACGCCGTGCTCGCCCGGGTCGGCATGCTCACGCCGCGGACCCGCGCCGCCGTCGACCTGCTGAGCGTGGCGCCGGGGAGGGTGGACCTGCCGCGGGCCCGCGACCTGGTCCCGGACCTGTCCACGGCGCTGCTGGAGTCCGAGCGGCTGGGCATCCTGGTCACGGACGGGCGGTCGGTCTGGTTCCGACACGAGCTGGTCCGGCTGGCGGTGGAGCGGACCATGCCCGCGGCCCAGCGGATGGAGGAGCACCGCCGGATGCTCGCGGTCCTCACCGCGGGCGCCCGCGAACCGTCGCTGGTCGTGCACCACGCGCTGGGGGCGGGGGACGCCGCCGCCGTCGTCGAGTACGGGGTGCCCGCCGCGCGGGAGGCGGCCGCGGCGGGGGCGCACCGGGAGGCCGTCGCGCACTTCACCGCGGTGCTGGACCACGGGCTCACCGGCGCCGACCTGGCCGCCGCCCACCAGGAGCTCGGCTACGAGCTGTACCTCATCGACCGGCTCGGGGAGGCCGTCGACCACGCCCGCCGCGGGGTCGCCGAGTGGCGTCGGGCGGCGGATCCGGTCGCGCTCGCCCGGGCGCTGGTCGTCCTCGCCCGCACCGCGTTCTGGAGCGGGCAGCCCGCGGAGGCGGTCGCGGCGGCGCGCGAGGCGGTGGAGCTGCTCGAACCGCGGGGCGACTCGCTCGACCTGGCCCGCGCGTACAGCTATCTGGGCAGCGTGCTGACGCTGGGGGACCAGGCGGCCGAGGCCATCCCGTGGTGCGAACGGGCCCGCGACCTGGCGCTGCGGCTCGACGCGCCGGAGGTGCTCGCGCATGCGCTGAACTACCTGGGCACCGCGGTCGGCCGGACCGACCTCGACGCCGGCGTGGCCCACCTGCGGGAGGCGTTCGCGCTGGCCGAGCGGATCGGCCACCGGGAGTTCGCCGTGTCGGCGGCGATCAACATCGCGGTCATCCTGTACTGGCGGGCCCGCTGGCGGGACGAGGTGGTCTGGCTGGACCGGGCCGTCGAGCACGCCCGGGAGGCCGAGTTCGTCTCCGGCCTGTTCAACGCCGAGCTGAACCGGCAGTCGGTGCGGCTGCGGCTCGGCGAGTGGGAGGCGGCGCGGGAGGGTCTGGACGCGCTGCTCGCCCAGTCCCCGGATCACGCCCGGCCGCTCGCGGCGGAGGCCACGGCGGTGCGGGCCCGGCTGCTCCTCCGCACCGGCGACCCCGAGGCCGCGGAGGCGCTGGCCCGGGCGGCGGAGCTCGCCGCGGACAGCGGGGTCGTCGACGTCGCGGCGCCCGCCGACCTGGCGGGCATCGAGGCGGCCTGGTTCGCAGGCGACGCCGAGCAGGCGAGCCGGAGCGCGCAGCGGGTGCGGGAGCTGGCCCGGGCGACCGGCAACCACCACCTGGAGGGCGAGGTGCTGCGCTACCTCGCCCGGGCCGGCGTGCCGGTGAGCCCTCCCGCGACGTGCCCGCCCGCCTGGGCGCTGGGTATCGCCGGGGACTGGCGGGCCGCCGCGGCCGAGTGGGCGCGCCTCGGCGACCCCTACGAGCAGGCGCTGGAGCTGGCCGAGTCCGGCGACACCGAGGCCACCCTCGAGGCCCTCACCCTGCTCGACGGCCTCGGTGCGACCCCGGCCGCGACCCTGGTCCGACGGCGGCTGCGCGACCTCGGCGTCCGGCACATCCCGCGCGGACCCCAGCCGGTGACCCGGGCCAACCCGGCCGGGCTCACCCCGCGTCAGCTCGACGTCGTCGCGCTGCTCGTCGAGGGCCTGACCAACAGCGAGATCGCGGCCCGGCTCGTGGTCTCCCCACGGACGGTGGACCACCACGTCACCGCGGTGCTCGGCAAGCTCGGCGTCGGCTCCCGGCGCGAGGTCGGCGAGGCCGCCGCCCGGTTGGGCCTGCTGCCGTAGCGGTCAGCGGCCCGGCCGGAGCACCTGGAGGTGCGTTCCTCGAGAGTGATGGGCGCCACACCATGTCACGCCCCGCGGCGCTGCGGTGTCTCGAGGGCATGAGCACACACAGCACGAACGTCACGAAGGTCGTCGTCCTCGGTGGTGGCTACGCGGGCACCCTCGCCGCCTCCCACCTGCGGACCGACCCGGACACCGAGGTCACCCTGGTCAACCCGCGCCCCGAGTTCGTCCAGCGGATCCGGTTGCACCAGCTGGTGGCGGGCACCGGCGAGGCCACCCTCGGCTTCGACGGGCTGCTGGCCGCCGGCGTGCGGCTGGTCGTCGACGGCGCGGCCCGCATCGACCGCGACGCCCGCCGGGTCGAGCTCGAGTCCGGCGCGGCGCTGGACTACGACTACCTCGTCTACGCGGTCGGCAGCCGGGGCGCGGTGCCGCCCGCGCACGCCTACCCGATCGCCGAGGTCGAGCACGCCCGCAGGCTGCGGGCGGCCCTGGCGGACCTGCCCCTCGACGCCCCGGTCACCGTCGTCGGCGGCGGGCTGACCGGGATCGAGACGGCGGCGGAGCTGGCCGAGCGGGGCCGCGCCGTCACGCTCGTGACCGGCGGGACGCTGGCGCCGAGCCTGTCGGAGAAGGGGCGGCGGTCGATCGCGGGCACGCTGGCGGGGCTGGGCGTCACCGTGCTCGACGACGTCGTCACCGAGGTCCGGGAGGACGCCGTCGTGCTGGGGGGCGGGGAGCTGGCAGCCGCGCTCACCGTCTGGACCGCGGGTTTCGAGGTGCCCGACCTCGCGGCGCGCAGCGGCCTGCGCACGGACGAGGTCGGCAGGCTGGTCACCGACGACACCCTGACCAGCGTGGACGACGGCCGGATCGTCGCCGCCGGGGACGCCGCGGCGCCGTCGGGCCGGGCCCTGCGGATGAGCTGCCAGGCCGCGCAGCCGATGGGTCTGCAGGCCGCCCGGACGGTGCTGAGCCGGATCGCCGGGACCGAGCCCCGCGCGCTGGACCCGCGGTTCGTGGGCTCGTGCGTGAGCGTCGGCAGGCACGCCGGTACGGTGCAGGTCGCGCGCAAGGACGACACCCCGCTCGACGTCGTGATCGGCGGCCGGATGGGTGCGGCGGTCAAGGAGTTCGTCTGCCGGGGCACGATGATGTCGATCCGCGGCGAGGCGCGCCGCCCCGGGTCGATCGCCCGGCTGCTCGGCAGCGGGAGGCCCGCGCGGCAGGAGGTGTCGTGAGCACGCACGCGGACCGGTTCACCGCGCTCCGCCCGCTGCTGTTCACGATCGCCTACGAGATCCTGGGCTCGGCGACCGAGGCGGACGACGTGCTGCAGGACAGCTACCTGCGGTGGGCCGCCGTGGACCTGGACACCGTGCGGGAGCCGCGGTCCTACCTGGCCCAGATCGTCACCCGGCAGGCGCTCAACGCGTTGCGGGCGAGCGCCCGCCGCCGGGAGGACTACGTCGGTCCGTGGCTGCCCGAACCCCTCCTGCTCGACGAGCGGGACGGCGCCGCCGACGCCCTGCTCACCGAGTCCGTCTCCATGGCCATGCTCGTGGTGCTGGAGACCCTGAGCCCGGACGAGCGCGCCGTGTTCGTGCTGCGCGAGGTCTTCGGCTTCGACTACGACGAGATCGCCGGAGCCGTCGGCAAGCCCGTCCCGACCGTCCGGCAGGTGGCGCACCGCGCCCGCGAGCACGTGCGGGCCCGGCGCAGGAGGTTCGAGCCGGTGGCGGGGGCGGAGCAGGTGACCGAGCGGTTCCTCGCC
>Ga0268266_10006543_pt1 | contig 10664 bp, 13 predicted proteins | sample KBSS13metaG_FD_190356 | JGI IMG/M metagenome (GOLD analysis project Ga0268266, IMG submission 190356) | Switchgrass rhizosphere microbial communities from Kellogg Biological Station, Michigan, USA - KBS S1-3 metaG (SPAdes) (version 2) | ecosystem: Host-associated > Plants > Roots > Rhizosphere... | reverse complement strand
GACCCGCGATTCGCGACCAATTGCGGCTGGTCCAACCCGCTGGTGAACCAGCTGTTTCGACTGGCGATCAAGCGCCGCTGGCTGACCGACGCGGGGCTGACGCCGAGCTAGCGCCGCGGCAGCAGGTTGCGAAGGAGGAAGCGGCCGGCGAGGATCGCCACTGCGCCCTCGAGCATCGCGGCCAGGACGAGCAGGATGGCGCCCGGCCAATCGCTGCGTGCGGCGGGCAGGCGGAGGCTCGCCTCGGCGAGCATGATCAGGCCGGTCAGGAGGCCGACCGCCGCGCCGGCGGCGAGCCAGCGTTGAACCCGCCAATCTCCGTGGAGGAACCGCGCCGCGAAGGTGAACAGGACTCCCGCGGCCAAAACCGTCAGCGGATAAATGAAAATGGCGAAGAAGCTGATCGGGACCATCAGCAGCAGCTGCAGGGCGATGTTGAGGCTCGGCTCGGCCATCGACGCGCCGGGCGGCGGTGGGACGACCTGCATCGCCAATGTGGTCAGCACCGCAAGGATGGGCATCGCCGCAATGGTCGACACAATGCCGGCGACAACCAGGTAGCGGAGCCGCGTTTCAGGCACCGGCATGGCGTTCGAGGACGAGGATCCGCCACTCGCCGTTGCCGCCATTGACGAGGGTGCATCCCGCATCCTGATAAGCGGCCGTGACGCCATCGGCCTGCGTGTCGAGCAGGCCGGCGAGAATGAGGGTGCCGCCGGGCGCGACGGCGCGCGCGAAGGCCGGCGCTAGCTCGATCAGCGGTACGGCGAGGATATTCGCGATGATCAGGTCGAACGGCGCGCGGGCGGCAAGGAGGGGCGACTCCATGCCGTCCGCGACCGCCAGCAGCAATTCGCCCGCGCCGTGGCCGAGCCGTACGCCGTTGATCGCGGCATTCTCCTGGCTGACATCGATGGCGACCGGGTCGATATCAGTCGCGATGCATTTCGCCTCGGGCCACAGCGCCAGGGCGGCGAAGGCGAGGAGGCCGGTGCCGGTGCCGATGTCGGCAATATTTGCGAAGGTCGAACCGTTGCTCGCCAGCGCATCGAGCGCGGCGAGGCAACCGGCGGTCGTCGCATGCTGGCCGGTGCCGAAGGCGAGGCCGGCGTCGATCTCGAAATTGATGCGGCCGGGATCGGGCTGGAAGGTCGGGGTGTGGACGGTGAAGCGCCCGGCGCGGATCGGCTGCAGGCCTACCTGGCTCAGCGCCACCCAATTGGCGTCTCCAAGCTGCTCGAGCACCGGCGCGCCGCTCCCCAGGGTCGCCAGCAAGGCGATGTCGTCGGGCGTCGGATGATGATCGAAGTAAGCGTGGATCTGCCAGTCGTCCGGCCTGGCCTCGTCGGGCTCGTCGGCAACGAGGACCGGTGGACTGTCGCCGAACCCCGGCAGGTCATCCATCGCGCCGATCGCCTCGCCCTGCGCGCGGCTGCAGCGGATGGAGACGCGGAAGCTCACTGCTTGGCCGGCTCCGGCGTGGGTTGCTGGCCGGCCGCTTCCTTCGCCAGGCGCGCGTCGAGGCCCTTGGTCAGGCCGGCGGCATAGTCGCGGCACTGGTTGGGCGTGTCGACCTTGGCGAGCGCGAGGCGCTTGATCATGTCGCTGGCCGACGGGTGGGGCGTGAGCAGAATCTCGCACGGCAGCGTCGCGACCTTGGCGATGCTCGCGCGGAACTGGGCGAGATAGTCGGGGTGGTCGCTGAAGCGATAGTCGTCGCGGCTGACCGGGGTCAGGCTGTCGGCGTAGACGATGCTGCGGCAGATGCCGACCTTGCAGCTTTCCCAACGCCAGGTCAGCGCGCCCGGCGTGTGGCCGGGCGTCGCGACCGCGGTGAGCAGGATGTCGGGCAGGCGCACTTGTCCGCCGTCCTCGATGATCCGATCGACGCGGGCGAGCGGCATCGGTTTCTGCATCCCGGCCTGCGGATCCTCGGCATTGGCGACGCCGGTGGTGAGCACCTTCGCCGCCGCGCGCGATGCAATGACCTGGGCGCCGGTCAGCCGCTGCAGCCGCGCGACGCCGCCGACATGGTCGATATGCTCATGGCTCTCGAGAATGTATTTCACGTCGGTCAGGCGGAAGCCGAGCTTGCGGATGTTGGCGGCGATCAAATCGGCGCCGGCCTCGGTGCCGCCGTCGATCAGCACGTGACCCTGCTCACCGGTGATGAGGATCGATGAAATGCCGCAGGTGCCGACGAGGAAGGTGTTGGCGTGGATGCGCACCGGCGGCGCCGGCTTGTCCCAGTCGTCCCAGTCCTTGCACGCCGACGCGAACAGCGGGCCGTTGAGCTCGATCGGGGCGATCGGTTTCTCGACCTGGGGCGGCGGCTTGCCAAGCGGGACGACGATTTGCTGGGCGGCGGCGAGGAAGGCGAGGCTAGCGAACATAGCTGGCGCCGTTGACGTCGACGACATTGCCGGTTGCTGAAGCAGGCGCCTCGGTCGCGAGCCAGCGGATCGTCTCGGCGACTTCATCGACGGTGGCCACGCGGCCGAGCGGGATTTCAGCGACGATCTTGTCGCCGCCGCCACGCTTGGCGAGATAGTCCTCGGCCATCTCCGTCACGGTGAAGCCCGGTGCGACGGCGAAACAGAGGATGCCGTCGGCGGCATAGCCCCGCGCAATCGTCCGGGTCATCGCCACCATCGCGCCCTTGGACGCGGCATAATGCCAATGCTGGGGCGAATCGCCGCGGAAGCCGGCGCGGCTGGCGACGTTGACGATCCGGCCGCCCCCGCCGCGGTCTAGATAGTGCGAGACGGCAAGGCGGCTGAGGTCGGCCGCGGCCTGGAGGTTGACCGTCAGGGTCCGCGCCCAGGCGGCCTGCCATTCGTCATCCGGCACATTGTCAGCGACCGCTTCGTAGATGCCGGCGTTGTTGACCAGCACGTCGATCCGTCCGTCGAGCTCGTCGAGCGCGGTCTCCCAGATGTCGCGCGGGGCCGCGGGGTCGGTGAGGTCGCCGGCGATCAGCGTGTCGCTACCTTTGCTCGAATGACCGACGACGGTGTGGCCGCGCTTCTTGAGCAGCGCATAGGCCGCGGCGCCGATCCCGCGGCTGGCTCCGGTGACGAGGATGTTCATGGGGATCGAATAGCAATTCCTCCCCGTGACGGGGAGGGGGACCACGAAGTGGTGGTGGGGGCGTGCCAATTGGCCAACCCCCTCCGACAATCCTGCGGATTGCCACCTCCCCGCGAACGGGGAGGAGAAAGAAAGTTAAGCCGCCATCCCGCTGACGAACGCCTTGGCGGTCGACTTGAAGTTGGCGATCTGCTCGCTGAAGCGGCCGAAGCCCTGTTCGACCTGGTCGATGTCCTCGGCGACATTTTCGGTGTCGCTGCGGATCGCGGCGATGGTCGAGCTCATCGAGTCGGCGGCGAGCGCGGTTTCGTCGACCGCAGCGGTGATCATCGTCACCGTCTGGGCCTGAAGCTCCATCGCCTGGCGGATGCGGTCGGCCGAATGCTGGACTTCCTCGACCGTGCCCTGGATCGAGCCGTTGGCGTCGACCGTCTGGCGGGTCGCCTGCTGGATCGCGGTGATCTTGTTGGTGATGTCGTCGGTCGCCCGCGCCGTTTGCGAAGCAAGACTCTTCACTTCCTGGGCGACGACCGCGAAGCCGCGGCCGGCATCGCCCGCGCGCGCCGCTTCGATCGTCGCGTTGAGCGCGAGAAGGTTGGTCTGGCCGGCGATGTCGCGGATCAGGCTGAGGATCGATTCGATCGCCTCGACGTGCGCCGAGAGCGCCTGGCTGACCTGCACCGCCTGGCTCGCCTGGTCGCCGGCGCGGGTGGCGACACCCGCGGCGACTTCGACTTCCGAACGGGCATCCTCGATCGCGCGGATCAGGCCCGCCGCGGTCTGGGCAGCTTCGCGCATCGCGACCGCCGATTGCTCGGCGGCGGCGGCGACTTCGCTGGTCTTGCCGAGCATGCCGCGCGCCGAAGCGGCGGTCGAGCGGGTGCGGTCGGTCAGGGCCTTGGACTGGTCGGTGCTGGCGCGGACGAGCTCGCCGACCTGGCGTTCGAACTGCTCGCTTTCGCGGCCGCGGGCGTCACCCGCTTCGATCGCCTCGAGCAGGGCGACCTGCGCAAGGATGATATCGGTTTCGAAGGCGGTCAGGCGCTGGAAGCTGGTGACGCAGCGCCCGAGCGTCTCGGTATCGCCCGAATAACGGGTGAACATGTGGCCGATGATCGCGCTGATCAGCTGGTCGCGCGCGGCGATATAGCCGGGGACGGAGGTCTTCTCGCGATAGATGCGGCGGCCATATTCGGCGACGTTCTGCACCCACGCCGTGTCGATCTTGCCGCTGTAATGAGCGTGGACGCGCTCGGCGGCCTCGGTTCCGAACTGGCTGCGGACTTCGCCTTCGATGATGTCGCCGGCATCGCGCCACAGGCCGTGCACGTCGCGTTCGAGCGAACCGTCGGGATTGTAGGCCTGCAGCCGAGCCTGAACCTGCTCGTCCGTCAGCCGCTGTAGCCCGCTGGTGTCCCCGCTCATCAATCGCTCTCCGTAACTCGGTTCCCCGTTCCCCACGGGAGTCATGCCGACGCTCTTGCCGGACAATGGTTAAGACCCGGTTAGGGCGGCGTGTCGGCGGTGAGCGCGAAACTTGCCTCGCCGGACCCCGCGCCTTAAGCGGTCGCGCCATGGCAACATCTCCCAATCGACCGCTTTCGCCGCACCTCGGCGTCTACCGCTGGGGCCCGCATATGACCGTCTCCATTCTCCACCGCGTCACCGGCGCCGGCCTGTCGCTGGTTGGCCTGGCGGTGCTCACCTGGTGGCTGGTCGCGTTGAGCGGCGGCGCCGACAGCTACGCCGACTTCACCAAGGCCGCGACGAGCATCTACGGGAAAATCGTCCTGATCGGACTGACCTGGGCCTTCTTCCAGCATTTGCTGTCGGGCATCCGCCACCTGGCGATGGATACCGGCGCGGCGTTCGAACTGGGCGTCAACAAGACCTTCGCAATCGTCACCCTGATCGGCTCGGTGCTGCTGACCACCGCTTTGTGGTGGTATGTGCTGGGAGGCGCGAAATGAGCGTTGGCGAAAGCTCCACCCCGCTCGGCCGCGTCCGCGGCCTTGGCTCGGCCCGCGAGGGCGGCGAGCATTGGCTGACCGAGCGCGTCACCAGCATCGCGCTGCTCCTGCTCGGCACCTGGTTGGTCGCCTCACTGCTGATCCTGCCGGCGCTCGACGTGCGTACCCTGCTCGAATGGCTCCATGCGCCGAGCGGCGCGGTGCCGATGGCGCTGCTGATCATCGTCGGCTTCAAGCACGCCCTCGACGGCATGAAGGTCGTCGTCGACGACTACGTCCATGACGAGGGCAACCGCTTCGCGTGCAACCTCGTCCTGCTGTTCCTCGCCGTCGGCGGCGGAGCGCTGGCGCTGTTCGCGCTGGCCCGCATCGCATTCACGGGGGCGGCGTGAGCGCAGCCTACAAGATCGTCGATCACAATTATGACGTCGTCGTCGTCGGCGCCGGCGGCGCCGGCCTCCGCGCGGCCATGGGCGCGGCCGAACACGGGCTGAAGACGGCCTGCGTCACCAAGGTCTTCCCGACCCGCAGCCACACCGTCGCGGCGCAGGGCGGCATCGCCGCCAGCCTCGGCAATATGGGCCCGGATCACTGGACCTGGCATATGTACGACACGGTCAAGGGCTCCGACTGGCTCGGCGACCAGGACGCGATCGAATATATGGTCCGCGAAGCGCCCGCCGCGGTGATCGAGCTCGAGCATATGGGGCTGCCGTTCAGCCGCACGCCCGAGGGCAAGATCTACCAGCGCGCGTTCGGCGGCATGACCCAGAATATGGGCGAGGGGCCCGCCGCGCAGCGCACCTGCGCCGCGGCCGACCGCACCGGCCATGCGATGCTCCACACGCTCTACCAGCAGAGCCTGAAGCACGACGCCGACTTCTTCATCGAATACTTCGCGATCGACCTGATCATGCAGGACGGCGTCTGCCGCGGCGTGGTCGCGCTCAACCTCGACGACGGCTCGATCCACCGTTTCCGCGCGCAGGCGGTGGTGCTGGCGACCGGCGGCTACGGCAAAGTCTATTTCACCGCGACCTCGGCGCACACCTGCACCGGCGACGGCAATGCCATGGCGCTACGCGCCGGCGTGCCGCTGCAGGACATGGAGTTCGTCCAGTTCCACCCGACCGGCATTTACGGCGCGGGCGTGCTGATTACCGAAGGCGCACGCGGCGAGGGCGGTTACCTCACCAATAGCGCGGGCGAGCGGTTCATGGAGCGCTACGCGCCCCACGCCAAGGACCTCGCCAGCCGCGACGTCGTGTCGCGCTCGATGGCGATGGAAATTCGCGAAGGGCGCGGCGTCGGCGAGCAGAAGGACCATATCTTCCTTCACCTCGACCATATCGACCCGAAAATCCTGCACGAGCGGCTGCCCGGCATTACCGAGACCGCGAAGACTTTCTCCAACGTCGATTTGACCCGCCAGCCAATCCCGGTCGCGCCGACGGTCCACTATACGATGGGCGGCATCCCGACGAACTATCACGGCGAAGTCGTGACCCTGAAGGACGGCAATCCCGACGCGGTCGTGCCGGGTCTGTTCGCGGTCGGCGAAGCGGCCTGCGTTTCGGTCCACGGCGCCAACCGCTTGGGCTCGAACAGCCTGATCGACCTGGTCGTGTTCGGCCGCGCTGCAGGCCTGCGGCTGGCCGAAGTGGTCAAGCCGGGCACCGTCCAGGACGATCTGCCGAAGGACAGCGCCGACCTCGCGCTCGGCCGGCTCGACAAGTTCCGCCATGCCGAGGGCGGCAGCCCGACTGCCGAGATCCGCCTCGACATGCAGCGGACGATGCAGGCCGATTGCGCGGTGTTCCGCACCGACCGCACGCTCGCCGAGGGCGTCAGCAAGATCGACCAGGCCTACGCCCGCATGGCCGATGTCCACGTCACCGACCGCAGCCTGATCTGGAACAGCGACCTCATCGAGACGCTCGAGCTCGACAACCTCCTCGCCCAGGCCGTCGTCACCATGCATTGCGCCGCCAACCGCAAGGAAAGCCGCGGTGCGCACATGCAGGAAGATTATCCCGAGCGGAACGACAAGGACTGGATGAAGCACACGCTGGCGTGGATGCCGGGCTGGGGTGGCAAGGACGGCTCAGTGAAGATCGATTACCGTCCGGTGCACGACTATACGCTGACCAAGGACGTCCAGTACATCAAGCCCAAGCCGCGGGTTTACTAGGCCTTTCGGACGATCGTGAAGCCGGCGCCTTCAAGGGCGTCGACGATGTCGATCGCCACCTGTTCGCCGCTTTCCATGATGATCGGCAAGCGGACCGAGCCCGCCGGCGTGATGTTGGCTTCGACGGCGGATCGAATGATGGAAAGAACTTCCTCGCGGTCCATGACGCAACTCCCCTAAAAATCCACCTTGTCGTAGTGTGACGGCGGGACGATCACTTCCATCCGCTCGCCGAGCAAAGGCCTGAAGCACGGCCGCGATTTCATCACCGCATACCAGTCTTTGGTCTGCTTGTGCCCGCGCCAGTCGAGCGCGCCGAGATAATCGATCACGCTCAAATGCGCGGCGGCGGTGAAGTCGGCGAGGCTGAGCCCCGGCCCGGCCAGCCAGCGGCGATGGTCGAGCAGGTAATCGATGTAGTCGAGATGTTCGGACGCGATCCGCATCGCCTCGCGCAGCACCCGCGTGTCGGGGCTCTCGCGGGTCACCAGGCGCTTGCGCATCCGCTCGTTGAGCAACGGCTCGACGGCCTCGCGGTAGAGCTTGATGTCAAACCATTCGACCATCCGCCTTATCTCGGCGCGGAGCGCGGCATTGCCGTGGATCATCGGCATGCGGTCGACCGTCTCGTCGAAATATTCGACGATCGGCTGCGATCCGATCAGCGTGACCGCTTGGTCGGGCTCGACCATCACCGGCGTCTCGCCGGCCGGGTTCAGGTCGATGAACTCGTCGCGCTTCTCCCACGGATTTTCGCGGACCAGCTCATGGCCGACGCCTTTCTCGGCGAGGACCAGCCGGACCTTGCGGGAAAAGGGGCACAACGGGAATTGGAACAGCTGCCACATGAAGGGCCAGCTTTAGCGTTCGTTGGCGCGACGTAAACCGTCACCCCGGCCTTGCGCCGGGGCCTGCCTTTCTTTTCCGGCAGTTCGAAGGGCAGGCGGGTCTGGGTCAGGCCCGGGATGACGGGCGTGGGCGCTATCGGACCGGGTAATTCGGGTCGGGCATGTTGGCCCCGGCGCGATCGAGCGCTTTCTTGGCGTCGTGCAGGCTCTGCATCATCGCCGGCATCGCCTCCGACAGCGCCTTCATGCTCGCCTGCATCCGCGGGCGCGCCTGGGCGATCTGCGCCTGGACGTCGCGGTCGAGGCCGGGTTCGATATCGCGCAACGTGCGGTTGCGGTCGGCGGGGGTGACCGGACGGCCTTCGACGGCGGCCTGGATCTGGCCCACCGGCAGGTCCATCATCGCGTGGGACAAGGCCTGCATCGCGTTGGTCAGCCGGTCGATGGTTGCGGGATCGCTCATCTGCGGCGGGATTTGGGGCGGCGGTGGCGCGGCGGCGACCGGGGCCGCAAGCACCATCAGCGGAAGCAAGGCGAGAGTCGCGCGCATGGTCACATTCTCCAGCGCGACAGCTTAGCCGAACCTGAACGCCAGATAAATCAGCGCGCTGCGAGCCACGCCAGCGCGGCAGCGCCAGCCGCGATCCGGTACCAGGCAAAGGGCGCGAAGCCGTGGCGCGAAATGTAGTGGACGAACGCCTTCACCACGACGATCGCGACGAGGAAGCTGACGACGAAGCCGACCGCGACGGTGCTGAAGCCGACCCCGCTGGCGCCGGCGAACAACTCGTCGTGGTGGCGCAGGATCTCGAGCGTGGTCGAGCCGAGCATGGTCGGGATCGCGAGGAAGAAGCTGAACTCGGCCGCGGTCCGGCGCTCGACGCCGAGCGACAGGCCGCCCATGATCGTCGCGCCGGAGCGGCTGACCCCGGGGATCATTGCCAGGCACTGGATCAGGCCGACCCCAACCACCGTTTTCAGCGGCATTTCGGCGACGCCGACCGTGGGCGTGTTCTTGACCAACCGCTCGATCACCAGGATCGCGATGCCGCCGAGAATGAACATCCAGGCGACGACCGCCGGCTGGCCGAGCAACGCTTCGATATATTTGATCAGGAGGACGCCAAGGATCGCCGACGGCAGGAAGCCGATCACGACGTTGCGGACGAACATCCACGACACCTTGTTGTTCTTCAGCAGCCCGTCGATCACCGCCCAGAAGGTCCGCCAGTAGAGGACGACGATGGCGAGGATCGCGCCCAACTGGATGATGACGTTGAACGCATCCCACTTGGCTGAATCATAGCCGAGCAACTCGGTCGCCAGGATCAAATGGCCGGTCGACGAAACGGGGAGGAATTCGGTGACGCCCTCGACGATGCCGAGGATGATGGCGATGATCAGGATAGGCATCGGCTAGGGGTCGGGACTCAGCTGGCGGGGGTCAAATGAATTCGCTGGCCGGCGAAGCGGTTGCCGCCGTAGCGGTGCAGCCAGCCGCTGCCGACCGCGCCAAGCGGGGTCGGCCCGATGCCAAACGCCTCGAGGCCGGGGGCGCCCCTGGCAACGACATTGTCGCGCTTCAGCATCAGCCACTGGTCGCGGGTCAGCGGTGCGCCCGGCAGGAAGCCGAACGCGGCCATCAGGCTGCCCATCCAGTCCGGCAGCTCGACCACGTCCGGGTCCTGGCCGCTGAGCTCGAAAATGGCCTGGTGCAGCTCGACCATGGTCAGCACCTGCGGGCCGCCGATTTCATAGGTCTTGCCGCCGTGATCCGCCGGGTCGAGCACCGCGCCGACGATCGCCTGGGCGAGGTCGCGGACGTAGACCGGCTGGAACTTGCACTGCCCGGCGAGCACCGGGACCGAGGACCATGAGCCCATTGCCGCGAAGCGGTTGGTGAGCTTGTCCTCCGGCCCGAAGGCGAGCGACGGGCGGATGATGGTCGCGGCCTTGAACGCCTTGCGGACGGCGAGCTCGCCCTCGCCCTTGGTGCGGCCGTAATTGGATTCGGATTGCGGGTCGGCACCGATCGCCGACAGGTGCACCAACGTCTGGACGCCGGCCTTCTTCGCCGCCTCGGCGATGTTGCGCGCGCCATCGACGTGCACCGCCTGCATTTTCGGGCCGAACACACCGCAAAGGTTGATCGCTCCAGTCGCGCCCTTCAGTGCATGCGCGACTGCTTCCGGCTTGCGGATGTCGGCCTGAACGAAGCCGAAGCGGCCAATCTGGGTCAGCGGCTGGAGGAAATAGCTGTTGCGCGGATCGCGGCTGGCGACGCGAATCTTCACCCCCGCGGCGGACAGGAATTCGCACACATAGCGGCCGATGAACCCGTCGCCGCCGAACACTGTAACCATCTGTTGGTCGCGCTCGATCATGGGCTGGCGCACTAGCGTGCCGCGTCGCGCATTGACAAGGCGGTCGCCGCGCCTTTAAGCGCGCCGCCTGCCAAAAAGACGACCCGTGCCCAGGTGGCGGAATTGGTAGACGCACCAGCTTCAGGTGCTGGCGCTCGCAAGGGCGTGGAGGTTCGAGTCCTCTCCTGGGCACCATCCTTTT
>Ga0268266_10006541_pt1 | contig 10664 bp, 10 predicted proteins | sample KBSS13metaG_FD_190356 | JGI IMG/M metagenome (GOLD analysis project Ga0268266, IMG submission 190356) | Switchgrass rhizosphere microbial communities from Kellogg Biological Station, Michigan, USA - KBS S1-3 metaG (SPAdes) (version 2) | ecosystem: Host-associated > Plants > Roots > Rhizosphere... | reverse complement strand
ACTGGCGCGCCTTCCGGGCGGAGCAGCATCGCTGGTTCTCGATCGCGGACGCCCGCACCGAGATGTCGGTGTATGCGCTCACAGCTGCGCAATAGGCCCATCGCCGGCTGGTAAGAGCCAGAACCAGACATGGTCAGCGCCGAAATTCCTAGGCCTGATCCGGAATGGGTCAAAAGCCGAAGAACTCTCCTTGTGCACAATCGGTCTGCTGCGCTCCCGGAAGCGGAGTCTCATCCACCCGTCCGTTTGTGAGTAAGCGCCCTGGTCTAGCCTGGAAGAAACGTGCCATGCGCAAATCGCCCTCGTGCTTCGGGCAGCTCTCTGCAACACTCCCGCCAACAAATATCAAAGGGGGAGAAACGCATGCCGGCTATTCTCGGCTCGGGCGAGCACCGTTACCGCGTGGTGGAAAACTGGGCCAAACTACCGGACGGGTGGAGTCTGACCGACGCGGCTTCCGTCGCGGTCGACAGCAAGGACCGCATCTACGTGTTCAACCGCGGCGAACATCCGATGGTCGTGTTCGACCGCGAGGGTAACTTCATCAAGAGCTGGGGCGAAGGCCTGTTCAACCGGGCCCACGGCCTGCACATCGATGCCGACGACAATCTTTATTGCACCGATGACGGCGACCACACCGTGCGCAAGTGCACCACCGACGGCAAGGTGCTGCTCACGATCGGCATCCCGAACAAGCCCGCGCCATTCATGAGCGGCGAGCCGTTTCACCGCTGTACCCACACCGCGCTGTCGCCGAAAGGCGATATCTATGTTTCCGACGGCTACGGCAATGCCTGCGTCCACAAATATTCGCCGGACGGCAAGCTGCTGAAAACCTGGGGCGAGCCCGGGACCGATCCCGGCCAGTTCAACATCGTCCACAATATCGCCACCGATGCCGACGGCTGGGTCTATGTCGCGGATCGCGAGAACCACCGCGTGCAGGTGTTCGACGGCAACGGCAAATACGAGACGCAGTGGAACAATCTGCACCGGCCCTGCGCGCTGTGCCGCTGCGGCGGCAAGCAGGCGAATTTCATCATCGGCGAACTCGGTCCCGGCCTGGCGGTCAACCGCAAAGTGCCCAATCTCGGCCCACGGCTTTCGATCGTCGACGCCAAGGGTAACCGCATTGCGCGGCTTGGCGGCGAGAGCGGCCGGGGGCTGGAGGCCGGTAAATTCCTCGCGCCGCACGGCATCGCGATGGATTCGAAAGGCCATATCTATGTCGGCGAAGTCGGCGTCACCGACTGGAAGACCAGCTTTCCCGATACGCCGATGCCGCCGGAGGTTCGGGTGAGCCGCTGCCTGCAGAAGCTGGAGAAGATTCCTGCATAGGAGCCTCAGAGGACGAGAGCGGCGAAGCCATCGAGGCTGCCCCGCTCTCAAATCTCGCCGATCGCCTCCCGCCTGCGTTGCTCGGATTCTTCGGCATAGCGGCGCATGGCATGCGCCTCGGAGAGAATGCCGATCGGACGGCGTTCGTCGCCGGCTTCGACCACCGCCAGCGATTCGGCTTCGGCCGCGTCGAACACGGCGATGGCTTCGCGGATGTTCATGGCGGGATGCAGCACCACGTCGCGATGATGCAGGAGGCCGACAAGGCCCTTGGCCGAATCGATTTCGGGCGTATGCGCTTCGGCGGTGAAAGCAAGCCCGACATAACGCCCGTCGCCGTCGACCGCGACCACTTGCGTCTTCGACCCGAGTGGAAATCTTTGCCGGAATTCGCCGATCGATATGTCAACACGCACGGTCGTCATGTCCTGCCGCATCAGGCGGCCGACCGTGAGGTCCCGAATCCAGCCGACATCGGCGGCGCTGCGGATGGTCTCGCCGCGCAGGTGAAATCGCCAGGTGGCAAAGGAGTAGCCGAACAATTCCCGCGTGATCATGCTCGAGATGATGACCGCGACCAGCACCGCCGTGGTCAGCCAGAGATTGCCGGTCGATTCCAGCGCGATGAACGACATCGTCAGGGGACCGCCGATCACCGACGCCGACAGCGCGCTCATGCCGATCACCGCATAGACATTCGGATCGAGGCCGAGGCCTGGCCAGACCAGATCGACGCCGCCGGAGAACAGGCGGCCGCCCAGCGCGCCCATGAGCAGCGTGGCGAAGAACAATCCGCCGCGAAAGCCGGAGCCGAGCGAGATAATCGACGCCAGCGCCTTCAGAACGAAGATGCCGGCGATGATCTGCAACGGCATCGAGACGAGGCCGGAAAAATGCAGCGCGCCATGCCCCGACGACATCACCTGCGGCGTCAGCAGCGCGAGCAGACCGACCCCAAGGCCGCCGAGCGCCGGGCGCAGCGGCGGCCAGAGGCCGGTCTTCGCAAGCCCCATCTCGCACAAGGCCACCCCGCGCATGATGAGGATGCCAGACAGCGCCGCCAGACCCCCGAGCAGCGCGGCAATGGCAAGATCGCGCCCGACCACGTCGCCGACCGGCCCGACGCTGATGCCGAGCGACAGCGCCTCAAATCCATGGGTGACAAAATAACCGGCCACGGCGGCAACACCGACCGGCGCGAGGCTCGCCGGCGTATAGCCTCCGATCACAAGTTCAAATGCATAGAAGGCGCCGGCGAGCGGGGCGCCGAACGCGCCCGAGATCGCAGCCGCCGCTCCGCAGCCGACCATGATGCGCTGGTCGGCGCGGCGCAGGTGAAATCCACGGCCAAGCGAAGCGGCAAGGCCGCTCGCAAGCTGGGTATATCCCGCTTCAAGGCCGACCGACGCCCCAACCCCGCTTGACCAGATGGTCTGCAGCGCCACGATGATGCTGCCGCGAAACGACATCCGCCCGCCATGCAGGGCATTGGCCTCGATCGGATCGATCTCGCGCGCGGGCCGCCAGCGCAGCAACAGCAGCAGGGACACCCCCAGCAGCAAGCCGCCGAGGCTTGGAACCAGCACGGCCCGTAGCGTCTCGATGCTTGGCTGGCTGGAAAGCCGCTCGGTGATACTGATGTTGAAAAGCAGCGCGTGCAGCGCCGCCACCGCCACACTCATCGCCAGAACCACCAGGCCGCCGATGGTTCCTATCATCGCCGCCAGCACCACGAGGCTCGTCTCATGGGCGCGAACGAACGCCCGCAGCCGGCGTGGTGCCTCAAGATACCGTGAGGGGGTAGCCATACCTGGGGTCCGCCAGCGGCTGAACGGTGCCTGTAGGTCGGATTTTGCGGCCTTCACGGCCCGGATGCAAATCGGGGCGGAACAGCGGCACCAGCGGATAAGCCCCGGAACGCTCTTCACAATCCCGTCACGCTGCCTGTAGTATGCAAGGCGCATGCTGCTTCGCAGCTAACATGGGGGTCAGGAGCGTTACTTGAACGCACATGTCTCGCAAGGCGGTTGGCCGGTATTGGTGTTGAACGCGGATTTCCGGCCGCTGAGTTATTACCCGCTGTCTCTCTGGTCGTGGCAGGACGCGATCAAGGCGGTGTTTCTCGATCGCGTAAACATTGTCGAACATTACGATCGCGCGGTGCGCAGCCCGACCTTCGAGATCCAGCTTCCGAGCGTGGTGTCGCTGAAGTCGTTCGTCAAGCCGACCACGCATCCCGCCTTTACCCGGTTCAACGTCTTCCTGCGCGACCGCTTCGTCTGCCAGTACTGCCACGCGCATGACGACCTCACCTTCGATCACATCATCCCGCGCAGCAAGGGCGGCCAGACCACCTGGGAAAACGTGGTCGCGGCCTGCTCGCCGTGCAATCTGCGCAAGGGCAATCTGACGCCGCAGCAGGCGCGGATGTTTCCGCGCCAACACCCGTTCGCTCCGACAGTGCATCAGCTCCACCGCAACGGCCGGCTGTTTCCGCCGAACTATCTGCACGATAGCTGGCTGGATTATCTTTATTGGGACACCGAGCTCGATCCGTAAGGCGCGGTGCATTCTTCTCAAGGCGCTTCCCATCGGAGAAATCGACGCTTTTTTCTCTTCCGGAACGATCCCCGGCTCCGGGCCATTGTTGCCGGCGTACCGCATCCCATAATAGCCTTGCATTGCGTCGGGAACGGGCGGCTACTGTTGATGCAAGCGCTACGCCTTGCCTTTGCCGTTGGAGGGCGCGATGCGGCGCTACGTCCATGACGAAAATATCGTTCGGTATCGCAAGCTCATAGCCATCAGCGAAGGTGATCCGTCTCGCGATGAGGCTCGACACCAGATGCTGTTGCGGCTGCTCGCTGAAGAGCAGGCGAAGATTGATGAGCCGCCAATAAATTGCGGCCTGCCTGCCGCTTGATGAGCCGCGCCGTGTGGGACCCCAGGCACAACCCCCAAAAAACCGTGGGGTCGTGCCGGCGCGCGATCGGCCACGCATGGCCTAACCGCATTCACACGCTGACCGAAACGGCTCACCGGAGGTGAGCAGGCGGAAGAGCCGATTGACGGTCCAGCGACCAGCAAAGTCACCTAGGTCTTGCGCGGCACTGCTTTGGCCTCGATAGCCGCGACAAGCTCGGGCGCAAGGTGCGCGGACAGGCGTTGAATGATGTTGAGCAGCTGCAAGATTTCCTGCTCACGCAAGGCGTCAATCTTGTTGTGCAGCAATTCGATTTCGAGTTCAGCCTTCACATTTATCCGATAGTCGTGTTCGGCGTGCCTGCGGTCGATCTCGGACTGACGGTTCTGGCTCATCATGATGATGGGCGCTGCATAAGCTGCCTGGAAGGAAAGAACCAAGTTCAGCAAGATGAAGTGGTAAGGGTCCCAATGGTTGATGAACGCCATCATGTTCAGAATGATCCAAATGCCTAGCAGGACGCTCTGGATGATGATGAAGCGCCAGGAACCAACTGTTTCGGCAACGCGGTCAGCAAGCATCGCACCCGGCGTCAGTATCGGCCTCGGTACGTTGCGGGCTGGTTTTTGCGCCCGAAGTTCTCGCAACCGCTCCTGGTCTTCGGGGCTCAGGTGCACTTTGTGGCTTTGCTCGTTGCTCATTCGTCGCATCCACGGTTAAGAGGTCTGGGCCCACTTCGAAGCTCAGTGTACGCGGCCTGCTCCGTATTCCCTACCGGGCGGAGCTATTTTGGGGACCGCTTCGGTTGGCGGTCCGTTGATTCAGGCCGGTAACAACGTCCGGGCAAATGCATTCCGACCCCAAGGCAACCTGAAGGCACTCGTTCGAGTCTCCCTTCACTCCGCCTTCCAATTCTGTCACGATAGTTTAGAGGCGCCCGCCTCATCTGAAACACAAGAGCGGCATCAACGCCCCAACGGAAACGCCCCATGCTCATTCCCATCGCCGACGTGCCACGCTGGTATGCCGAACGGAAACCAAAGGACACCATCGCCGTCAGTCACGGCGCCGATGCCATCACCTGGGAGCAGCTCGAGCGCAACGCCAACCGCCGCGCCCGCGCCTTCGCGGCCAAGGGCGTCAAGCCCGGAGATTTCGTTGCCATCGGGCTGCCGAACAGCAATGTGTTTTTCGAGACCACCTTTGCGGTGTGGAAATGCGGCGCGACGCCGACATCGCTGACCTGGCGATTGCCGCGCGGCGAGGCTGCCGCCGTGCTCGACATTCTCAAGCCGTCGCTGGTGGTCGGCGGCCAGCCGGACTGGAACGCGCCGAATTCACTGCCCGCCGATTTCGTCCCCGAAGGCGTGTCGGACGAACCAATCGACAACCCGGTGGCGCGCTATTGGAAGGCGATGACCTCTGGCGGCTCGACCGGGCGGCCCAAGGTGATCCTCGATCACCGGCCGGCCGTAATCGATACCACCGGGCCGGCGGCAGTCGGCATGCCGATCGGCGCTTCCCTGCTCAACCCCGGCCCGCTCTACCACAATGCCCCGTTCATCGTTTCGCACACCGCGCTGTTCCACGGCGGACGCGTCACCGGCCTCGTCAAATTCGACGCCGAGGAATGCTTGCGCCTGATCGAGGCCCGCCGGGTGCAGTGGGTCAATTTCGTGCCCACCATGATGCACCGGATCTGGGCGCTGCCCGACGCGGTGCGCAACCGCTACGACCTGTCGAGCCTGCAGATCGTGTTTCATATGGCAGCGCCGATGCCGCCATGGCTGAAGGAAAAATGGATCGAGTGGCTGGGGCCCGAGCGCATCTATGAACTCTATGGCGGCACCGAAGCCCAGGGCGCCACCATCATATCGGGCGTCGAATGGCTCGAACACCGCGGCTCGGTCGGCAAGATCGGCGAGACCGCGCGCCTGCGCATCATCGGCGAAGACGGCAATGACGTAGCTCCCGGCGAAACCGGCGAGATCTATTTCCTGCCCAATGACGGCGCGGGTTGCACGTATCACTATCTCGGCGCCGAGCCGAAGCGCCGCGCGGACGGCTGGGAATCGCTCGGCGATATCGGAAGGCTGGACGCCGAAGGCTATCTCTATCTCGGCGACCGCCTCGCCGACATGATTTTGCGCGGCGGCGCGAACATCTATCCGGCGGAAGTCGAGGCTGCGGTGACGGAGCATCTCGAGGTGCGCTCCTGTGTCGTCGTCGGCCTCCCTGATGTGGAATTCGGACAGCGCGTGCACGCCATCCTCGAACTCGACGGGAGCGCCGACGCGCAAGCGGTTGCCGACGGTATGGCCACATTCCTGGCCGACCGGCTCAGCCGCTACAAGCATCCGGAAAGTTTCGAGACGGTGAACGTCGGCCTGCGTGACGATTCCGGCAAGGTCCGCCGTACGTTGCTGCGCGACGAACGCGCCGGCTGGCTGAAAGACAACCGCGCGTTCCGGATCATGCCGGCGCGGGCGCGGGCGCGGGCGAACGCGGATTGAAGGCGACGGCCGACTCGCGGCGCCCGCGAGGCTTTACACCCGCACATCCAGCGGTAGGATGCCCTGATTGACATACCGCGTGGCGAGCGGCCGACCGCAAGGGGTCTGCAATGTCATTCCGCAAGGACAGCAAGGACTACGAGGCCTGGCTGGCCAAGCAGTGCGATGTCGTCAAAAAAGACATCGCCTACAAGCACCTCCGGATGAAGAAGAGCGCCTTCATCTTCTTGCGGGCGACCTATTTCCGTTGGGCACGCAAAATCGGCGACTGGTGCCCGCAGCTGATGGATGCGCCGCAGTTGCTTTCGATCGGCGATCTGCATCTGGAGAATTTCGGGACCTGGCGCGACGCCGACGGTCGTCTGGTGTGGGGCGTCAACGACTTCGATGAAGCCGCCGTGATGCCCTATGTGCTCGATCTGGTCCGGCTCGTGACCAGCATTCAGCTTGCGCCACACCCGGCGATCGACCCCAGGCACGCCGCCAACGCCGTACTCAAGGGTTACCGCGAGGGCCTCAAAGACCCACAGCCGACGCTGCTTTTCGAGGGCCAAACCTGGATGCGGCCCTATGCCGAGCCCGCGAAAGGTAAGCCGGAGAAATTCTGGAGCGACGTCGACAACTATAAGGAATACGCGCCGCCGCCCAGAATCGCCAGGGCACTGATTGACAGCCTGCCCAACGGCACAGACAGGAAGAGCATTCGATTGTGCCGCCTGCTCCACAAGGGCGGCGGCAGCCTCGGACGGCCACGCTACGTTGCGGTCGGCTATTGGCGCGGTGGTCAGGTGTTGCGTGAAGCCAAGGCGCTGGTGCCCTCGGCGTGGCATTGGGCCCACCCTGGCAAGTCCCTGAAATCGAATTTCCGTGCGTTGGCCGATAGCCAATATCGCGCGCCGGATCCGTTTCTCGACGTGCGCGATCAATTCGTCTTTCGGCGCATCGCTCCCGATTCCCAAAAGATCGAACTAGGCGCTGACGCCGGCAAGAAAATGCACCTTAATCTGCTCCGGGCGATGGGATTCGACGTGGCGTCGGTGCACGCCGCGGGTTCGGTGCCGATCAAGGCGCTGCGGGCCGACCTTGGGATACGGCCGCGCGGCTGGTTGAACGACGCCGCAGAGGTGGCGGCTGACAGGGTCAAGCGCGATTATCGGGAATGGCGGAACTGACGCCGCTTCCATCGAGGGGGCAACCGCAATCCTGCGCTCGATCTGCGATCTCGATCCGCGGCCATTTCGCTGATATAATCCGTCGAATTTGTCGCTGACCGGACCGTGATCTATTCGGGTTGCGCGGCGTTGGTGGTGGACGCGCAACCGTATGGGAGACCCTTGATGCCCTCTTTGACCGAGTGGAGAGTGCCGCCCGCAAACCAGCCGCGTCCGGGCGACTACGCCTTCGACCTCGACAAAATCCTGTCGTCGGTGGTTGGGCTGCATTCGATCATCCCGTCCGACGCCTTCACCGCGGAAACGCTCGGAACCGAGCGCGCCGGCAATGGCGTCGTGATCGATAGCGGGCTGGTGCTGACGATCGGCTATCTGATCACTGAAGCCGAAGCGGTATGGCTGCATCGGGGCGACGGCAGTGTGGTGGAAGGCCACGCGCTCGGCTTCGATTCCGAATCCGGCTTCGGCCTGGTGCAGGCGCTCGGCGACCTCAACCTCGCGCCGCTGCCGCTCGGCTCTTCCGCCGCCGCCAGGGTCGGCGATCGCGTGGTGGTCGGTGGCGCCGGCGGGCGCACGCGCTCGGTCGCAAGCCAGATCACGGCCAAGCAGGAATTCGCCGGCTATTGGGAATACCTGCTGGATGAGGCGATCTTCACCCATCCCGCGCATCCCAATTGGGGCGGCGCCGGGCTGATCTCGAGCCGCGGCGAACTGATCGGCATCGGATCGCTGCAGCTCGAACGCGAGCGCGAGGGCAAGGCGGAGCGTGTCAACATGATCGTGCCGATCGACCTCCTGAAGCCCGTGCTCGACGACATCAGGAAATTCGGCGGCGTCAACAAGCCGTCGCGGCCGTGGCTCGGCATGTACACCACCGAAATCGACAGCCGCCTCGTGGTGGTCGGCATCGCCAGCAAGGGACCGGCCGCGCGCGCCGAACTCAAAACCGGCGACGTCATCCTTGCGGTCGACGGCGAGAAGGTCACCGGCCAGGCCGGCTTCTACCGCAAACTCTGGTCGCTCGGCGCCGCCGGCGTCGACGTGCCGCTCACCGTGTACCACGAGGGCGTCACCTTCGACGTGGTGCTGAGCTCGACCGATCGCGCCAGGCTGTTGAAGGCGCCAAGACTCCACTGAGCCAAGACTTCACTGAACCGCGCCTTTACCGAACAAAGGCTTCATTGAGCAAGCCTGCATTGAAAGCAGAGTACATCCGATGAGTGAGGCCGTGGTGGACGACATCGTCGCCGTGCTGCCGCCGCTGCTGCAGTCGCTCGAAGCGCTCAGCTTCATCGCGCGCTACCTCAACCCGCCGGATTTCGAGCGCGTGATGGAGACGGCTGGCGAGCCGGACACGGCCCTGCGCGCCGTTCGGCCGCGGCTGGAGCAATGGCCGGCGGATTTCGATCACATCAAGACACCGCTCGCAACGGCCAGCGATGCCGTGCTCGCCGCGTTCGAAGGCTTGCGCGTCGTGCAAAGCGGCCAAGGCGACTTCGTCAGCCTGTTTCGTGCGCTGCGTTACGCCCCGCGCGCGCAGGAAGCGCTCTACGCGCTGTCGGCAAGATTGCCGCCGGTGAACCAGTTTTTTGTCGATCCGGCGCTGCACGCAGACGCCGATCTCACGGCACGGCTGGCGGCACCGGCCAACGAAAACACCGGAATCTTCCACAATCAGAACGAGCCCGGCAGCCGCGGCGGCTTCTCGCTCTACGTGCCGGAATATTACACGCCCGACCGCGCTCTTCCGCTTGTCATGGCGCTGCACGGCGGCAGCGGCAATGGCCGCGAATTTCTCTGGAGCTGGCTGCGTGACGCCCGCAGCCGCGGCGCGATCCTGGTCGCCCCGACCGCCACCGGCAGCACCTGGGCATTGATGGGCGACGACACCGACACGCCGAACCTGATGCGCATCCTGGACTCCGTGCGAGCGCGCTGGAATGTCGATCCGGGCAGGATGCTGCTGACCGGAATGAGCGACGGCGGCACGTTCTGTTATGTGACGGGCTTCGATGGTGCTTCGCCCTTCACCCACCTCGCGCCGGTGTCGGCGACGTTTCATCCGCTGATGGCGGAAATGGCCGATGCCGACCGGTTGCGCGGCCTGCCCGTTCATATCGTGCATGGCCGGCTCGACTGGATGTTTCCGGTGCAGGTGGCGCGGCAGACCAGCCAGGCGCTGTCGGCGGCAGGCGCCAAGGTCACGTATCGCGAGATCGACGACCTCAGCCATACCTACCCGCGCGAGATGAACGCGGAAATCCTGCAATGGCTGGGCGGCGTGTAGATCATGATGCGATTTTACAAAATCGCATCATGATCCCGACTCTATGTTTGAGCATGATCTTTTCGGAAAACCGGCTTCCACTTTTCCGGATCATGCTCGCGACCCGGAACCATCCTCCGGGCACGGCGTTATCAGCCGCAACGGAGGAACTATCATGCAGACGTTTGTCGGAATGATCTTGGGTGCGCTGCTGCTGGGTTGCGGCGTTTATGTCTACGATTCCATGCAGACGTCGAGCGTCGCGAACGGCCAGGTCGCCCAGGCCAACCGCACCATCGTCAACTGGGACGTGGCGGCCGCCGACTGGGCCAAGCTGAAGACGCGCGCCCATGACGACTGGGTCAAGATTTCGTCGAAGTAATCTGAGGCCAATGTCTGGAAGGCGCCCTCGCGCGGGCGCCTTCTTTCTTTGGGTATCACTGATTACGATC
>Ga0268266_10006536_pt1 | contig 10668 bp, 7 predicted proteins | sample KBSS13metaG_FD_190356 | JGI IMG/M metagenome (GOLD analysis project Ga0268266, IMG submission 190356) | Switchgrass rhizosphere microbial communities from Kellogg Biological Station, Michigan, USA - KBS S1-3 metaG (SPAdes) (version 2) | ecosystem: Host-associated > Plants > Roots > Rhizosphere >... | reverse complement strand
TGTGGTGTAACCAGTACCACCAGCCGTGACAGTGATCGCGCTGAGCACATTGTACTCAAGAACGACAGACTGAACAGTGCCGTCAGAGGTGGTTGCAGCGATGTCGGTGTCGCTGTAAACGTTGTTCGGGAATGCCCAGATGTACTGAGAAGTACGGTTCAGAACCGAGATGTAGTAGTTCGGAGCGTTGTTCTCGTCAACAGCGTCAGACGCCTTCGACAGGAACGGGAACTTCTCGAGGACTTCGCCTGGCGTGCCAGTGAAGTTACCTGCGCCGTCGACGACAACGACGTGGATTTCGTCGTTCAGAGCGTCAACGTTGCCTGCAGAAGAAGACGTGCCTGGTGCAAAATCGAACAGACCACGGTAAGGCCATGCAGCGAAACCAGTGGAGTCGCAAATGGAGACAACGAGGCCGTTACCAAGGGAACCTGGGTACTTCGCCACGAACTTGTCAGTGATTGCAGTGTCGGTCGACTTCTGAGTGAAGTCCGTCTTATTCTTGACGAGCTGACCGGTTGTGTTGCTGGAGGCGTTGAGTGCGTTCTGGTCGACAACACGGATGACCGTGCAGTTCGCTGTGTACGAAAGGAAGCTCGAGACAACGAGCCAGTCAATCGGCGAACCACGAACGTCGTCTGGCTTACCAACGTACTGAAGCATATCGTCTCTGTTGGTCAGAACGATGTACTCGTCGCACGGGCCCCAAGCGAATTCACCAACGAAAGCACCGCCCGAGGTGCCGACAGCAGGAACGCTGCCTGTAAGGTCAATCTCTGTAGAGTTGACCACCGGGCTTAGGTTGTTAACGGATCCCATCGATTTCTCCCGATATACGGTTTATGTGTTTCTTTGTCACCGTATTTAGATTTCGCCAGGTTTAGAATTCCGTGCCATCGTCCACGAAGCCCCACACCATTCTTAGATCATCTTGTTTTTCAAGGTTCTCTCTCAGTGTTGACCGCATCTCGAGATTCGCCGCTTCTTCGAAGTTTGGCTGGGCCGTGAACCAAGCGAACATGACCAACGACATGACGATATCGTCGAACTTGTTCTTTTCTGCTTGGAACTTTCCGTTGGTTTCCTTGATGAAAGTCGTGAGCTCTGCTACAGTCTCATAGTCCTGGATCATGAGAGAGTCAGATTCGATCAACATCTTGAGAGTTGAGCAGCCAACCAACTTGGTCTTGGTCGTCGTGCGGATGCCGATTTCAGACTTACCGGACAGGTTTTCCATGTTTTCAGTACGCTTGACGATCGCGCGTACGAGGTTTTCATACTCGAAGTCATACCACAGAGAGTTTGCCACCTGTCCGCCGACTGAGTTGGTCTCCACAACCATCGCCGCCTCGTTATACATCATGCCGATCTTGTATGCCACCTGAGCGAGCATGAGAGGAGGAATGGTGTTGCAGCGGTAACGCATGACCTGCTTAAACGGGCGAGCTGAAACATCGATGACGCTGACAACGGAATAATCCAGACCAATGCCCTCTGAGGTGTCGACAGTGACAACGTACGAGTGGTCTTGGATCGGCATTTCGTAGAAGGCAAAATGCTCGTCTCCCTTGATTGGATCGTTGAACGTGAGCTTCTGCAACTTCTTGCCGCTGATGAGCGTGTTTTCCGATCCAAAGAACTCGCACTCGAATTCTTGGTCGAACTGCTTTTGGCTCATGTTCCTGAGCTGCTGATCGCGCCATGCCTCGCCTCGGCGTGGATGACGATCCCAACGGACCAGAACATGGTGGTAGTCGTTCTTTCCGTTGACAGCCTCAGTCCACAGCTTGTAGAAGAGATTCATACCCTTCGGTGTGGATGTGATGATGACCTTCGTGTCTGTACCGGCTGTGACGACTGGATAGGTGGAGGTGTAGAACTCGACGTCGTTTTGCACGAACGCGAACTCGTCCAAGTATACCAAGTTTACCGAACGTCCTCGAATGGACGAACCGGACGTAGCTGAGCAAAAGACCTTCGATTCGTTGGCCAGGTAGATGTCACCTTTGTTCCAACCACGGACACCAGGCTGTAAGAAGAATGGGAGGTTTTCATACATCAGCTGCAAACGAGCCATGATTTCTCGAGACTGGTCTGCCTTGTTCGCCAGGATAGCGATAGTGAACTCTGAGTTGAAGATTGCCGCCCAGAGGAGGTAGGCTGCGACGAGGGTCGTCTTGCCCATCTGTCGAGCAGTACACATGATCGAAAATCTGTTCTCGTGCATGCACGCAAGCATCTCTTCCTGGTACGGGAAGAGATTGAAATTGACCAGACCCTTGTCCAGGTCGATGATCTTGACGTACGTGCGCATGAAGTATGCGGGATCGGCGGCGCACTTTGCTACTTCTTCAAGTTCCCATTCCGTCCATTCCCACTGCACACCAGCGCGCTTGATGCCAGCGCGACCATCGTAACACATGTCTTTCGTAATTTCCATACAATTTCCTGATTTCCCTTCAAATCCAAGGTTCCTGTCTAAATATGAATTGACAGTTTTACAATGAATCAGCGCTAATCGTCGGCACTTGTGTTGCGCGACGTGAGTAGAAGCTGCCTGTGGTCCCAACTGTCCAAATACAAAGTATGACCTGCTCTGCCTAGCCGGCAACAGGTGTCAACATCTTTGATCTCTACCATCATCGGCGTTGTGGCGAGACACTCGAAAGAGTCCGAAGAAGAAGGTTGGGCGTAACCGGTCTCCGCGTCCTGCTCTCATGAGCTAACTTCTGCGTAGTAGCATGGCTGCCAGCTGTGTACTTCGGTGTTGAAAGCCGAAGGCATGGCTGAATTTCCTCAGCAACCAGATCACATCAGAGTACACACCACCGAGGCGAAGCCGAGGGCCACGAAGTGGCAAGGAACCTGATAAAAGATCTACTGAAATTTACGTAGTTACTTGTTGCTTTCTTGTGCAGGTTCTGTGCGCGAGTCAGCCACGACAACGAAATCTGCGTCTTGTGTTGTTGTAGCTTCTGTACCTTGTTTACGCTGAGAGAACTTCCTGAAGACTTCCTCTGACGTGCCGATGAATACTGTGGTGCTGCCTTCCTTCTTGTCGGGATCTGTTGGTTGAGGTGCTGGCTTGCCTACTGGATCCTTCGTAGCTGAAACGCCGAGCAAATCTTTGTTCAGGTCAGCAATGGTCTTGATGAATGACGACGCTGCAAGGTACATCGGAGGACTTTGAGCCTCACGAGTCAGACGGATCAGTTCCGGAAGGAGCGACATTGATTCGTCGATCGTTTCCTTCAGGTTGTTCCTGACATCAGTGTAGTCATTCTCAAAGTTTTTCTTCTGTTTCTCCCTCAGGTCACTCGTCAAGGCTTTGACGTCTGTAACCGTCTCAATCTGCTTCCTCTCCGGCGCGGCTACACCAGTCGCAGCTCCGAGGGATTTTGAAATCTCATCACGATCGTCGTTCATTCAGGGAAGCTTATGTCAGGTGGAGTGAAATCTACTGGAGGCGTGCCTGGCGGAGACATCACAAGAATGTCGCTGTCAACGATTGTGTGAGGATCAGCCTTGTTAGCAGTCTGGGGCTCAACACGAGACATCAACTGTTCGTAGATCAGGTCATAGTCAGCATTGTGAAGATTCGTGATCGCTGTCTTGATACGGTTCAAGACGCGGATGTTGGAGTACTGGTAACCCTTGATCGTGAACTGCAATGTAGCAGAGATGATACGCTGGTTGTCGAAGGTTCCCTCATACTCAATGTTGTAGTCGATCGCGTTCAAGATCACTGGAATGTTCGTTTCCAGGTTGAAGTTGTCGATGTCCTTCAGTGTGATATTTAGTTCTGGTGTGAAGAAGGGGACGAGCTGTTCGATGATCTGGAGCAGGTCCTCAAAACGGACAGCCGCCAGGTACACTGCCACGTTCCAGTTGTAAGGAACTCGGTTGTACATGTAGCTCTTGACGTCTTCTTCATCATCCGTCAGAACGTCATCAATCTTATGCAACGGATTCAGGTGGCGCTCTGCATCAAACTGCATGGATAGGAATTCGAAACCGATGCGCGGGAGCGTCAGGTCGAAGTTACGCGTGTCCAGGTTTGGGTTGTTCTGCAGGTTTTCGAGCCACTTCTGCCGAGGCGAGTAGTGGACGGGAATCTGAATCAATCTTCCGTGGCCATCCTTGATTTGGAGGCCATTCAAGATCGTAGAAAACGCGACCACAAGCTGACGCTGCGTCTTGTAGTAGAAGTAGTCGCGACCAAAGACTTGCTGTTCCATCAGATATTCCCGAATGGGTTGCCTGTGTTGAAGACCAGGAGCTCTTCTGCCTCAGGAATCGAGACCTTGTTGAGAGAACCTGCGTCTTGGTTGTTTGTTTCGCCACCAGCATACGGCTCGAGAATGTCGACAGCCTTGAGGCCAGTGCGGAACTTCTCCCACGAGAAGTTGAAAGCTTCGCATACGAGCTTGTAGATGTGGTTCTTGCCAAACTGGTAACCAGGCCAATCGTACCAGACCTGATTGATTTCAAAGATCGTGTTGCCGAAGGAAGCTACAGAGTTGGTGATGTCGCCGATGTAGATCAAATCACCTTCATGCGGACGCACATAGCCAGGTAGGCCCAACTCCATGAAGCGCCTCTTGGCGATCATGAACTCAGTCGTTTGACTGATACGGAAACCGAACTTCGACATGATGTCCTGATCGCCACCAGTGTTTCCAGCGTTCGGCATCAGGGCTTCAATTTGATGAGCGGACTTGAAGATGGTCTGGATGTCTTCACCCAGAATGTCATCTTTCACCATGACCGTGCGAGGGATATACCAGACATTGTAGCCAAACATCTGGATGTGCTCGATGGCTAGATCCTCGAACAGTCCTTGCTCAACCTCGTTGGTTGTCCACTCTGTGTACTTGTTGAGGGCCATCTTACTTCTGTGTGGATTCGTTTAGGATGACTCGGTGGCCACCAAGAGGGTGTGGAGCTCCGCCAACTTTGTCCAGGAAGGATTGCTTCTCTTTGTGGTTCGGAAACTCGTAGACGTGGTGCCCCTCTTTACCGTCGTGATCAACAGTGGGGTCGAAGCCTTTGTAGTTCTTTTCGTAGTCCTTTCCAGCTGGCCCAACTTTCTTACCTTCGGTGAGGAATTCTGTAAATGATTTCATTTAGTTACCCCATGAACATGTCGACTGGAAGCTCGAACTCGTCACGCAAGCGATCTTCCAGGGCCTGTACATCGGCCTTGCCTTCGTTGTAGATGCCTTCGGCATTGATTGTGACGCCGCCAGGCAGCTGGTTGTTTCCGTACTTCCAGATGTTCCAACCCCACTGCTTCTTGCACAGGGCCACACAATACTGCTTCAACCAGTAGTTGTTCCAGGTGTCGCCGTAGGTTTCAGGATCGATGAAAACATAGCATTCGACCAAGAACCAGTCGCCAACCTTGATGAGGTTCCAGTCAGCCTGCATTGAGAGGAAGTGGTCGTTCATGTTGAACGTGATCACTTTCTCGTAATTGAACAGGTCGCCGATTGTATTCAGGTACGACATGGTATTCGCATACGCCGACAGACCCTCGCCGTTGAAACGACGAACATCCATGATGTCGGTGATATACATGACGTACTGGAGGTTGTTGATGGCGAGGACGTCTTGGCCATCGACAGGAAGCACACGCAGAACAGACATCACATTCCTCGGGAGTGTGACTCCCTGGTTGTTGATGTCGTCTTGGGTAATCTGGTGCTTGTAGAAGATACGACGGATGCCGTCGGCGTGGTACTGCCAGAACAGCTCTAGAGCGTCGTCAATGCGATCATCGACCTGAACATCAGCGATGTTGATCTTGAGAACAGGGGAGCCGAGAGCTCTCTCGATGTAGCCCTTAAGTGCTTTCTTGCTGTTGATTCTCGGGCTGTACGCCATCGCCGCAATCTCCCAACTGGTCCTGAAGGGACTCGATCATACCCACGATCTGTCCAAGTGTTTCAATTATGGTCGCACCCTTCGACTGCAGCTTCATCAGCTTACGTTCCCGTTCCGGAACACCGGCAGCGATCTCCTCGAGGGCTTCAACCCTCTCTTCCAGTGACTTGTCGTCTGACATGATTCAGTTTCCTTTCTGTAGGAGACCGAGAATCAGATCCAATTTACTTTCAATTTCCGAAACGCGTGTCTCGAGGTGCTTCTGTTTTTCAACGTGGGCGAGGCGACGTTTTGCCTTCAACCACTCCTCATGATTCGTATTTACCACCCCGCCAGAATTGGCGGGGCGTACGAGGTCTGCATGTCCACGGATTCTCGATCGATGCTTCATGTTACGGCGATTGCTCTCAATGCACGGAAGATCGGCGCCTGGCAAGAATTCTCGGATTTACCGACAATCTTGACTTTGAAGGCGATGAATGGATTGTACGACTGGCCAGAGATGTCAGCTGGTTCGTACGCTGGGTCGCCACCAGAGACGAAGACTGGGTAGGTTCCAAAGCCTGTGATGTTGTCCGAGGCGATGATCTGGTACTCGATTCGATCCGCCAGATTCTCGGAGAACGTCTTCTGCACGTTGTCAACCAGGATCCATGGCAGGTCGTCCAGAGTCTTCGTCGAATACTGAGACTGGAACTTGATGTAGACATCGAAGTCGGCCAGCTGGTCGATATACGCGTCGAAGTAAATCGTCAGGTCCGAAGCCGGGTTGGCCAGGATGACATTCTGTGTGACGTACTTGTGGGTCTCGGTACCCTGAGTCGGATCAGTCTCGAGCTTGAAGCGCGCGAAACCATCATCAAGCAAAGGTGCGACGTTGAACAGATCTGGGTTGACCCACTCCGAGCGGTTGGAGATCGTCGTGATCGAGAACGAATCGGTGTTGATCATTGGCGAAGTGTTCGTCGCCGAGTTGCCGAAGGCAGCAATGATCTTGATCGAGTTTGGATTCGAGGAGTCGATCTTCTGAGGCTTCAGGAGGTACGAGTCGTTGCCTGGCGTGAAGACATAGTCAGGTGCCGCTGTACCATCGGTTCCGTAGAACGGTGTGGTGTTGTACGGAGGTGGGTTGTTGTAGTCGTACAGGAGGCCCTGCAGCGTCCACTTCTGGGAAGAAGAGTAGCCCAGGTACGATCCAGAGACATTGAAGATGTCGTACTTTTCGTTGAAGTTCAACAGGACAACTGTGTCTCCTCCCCAACGTCCCGAACCCGTCGCATTTGATGGGATCTGGAAGATGAACGAGTCCTGAGAATCGACAAGGGTAATTGTGTGCTCACCCTGCAGATCCGTGACTGGGACACCGCCGTAGTTGCTGATCGGGTATGCTGTGTATGGACCAACGCCACCAACCGGCTGTCCGACGACCTTGATGGTACCGGTTGCCTGTGGAACGTTCCAACCTGCGGACAGGTTCAGCTTTGTTCCGGCATTCGCAAGAATGTCAGGAGCACGAACCTTCTTGGACAACGACGGAGACAGTGTTGGGATCACGGCACCAGAGTCGGACACGAATGTGCCCTTTGCGCTCGTGAGCTTGACCTTGTAGGTTCCCGCTTCGTCGCCTGGCTTGACGTCGTAGATGACTGCCTCACCATTGGACCAACCATCGCCAACCTGTGTGCCAGAGACCAACTTCTGGCCTGGCTGAGGAATTGGTGTTGAGCCCGAGATAGAGTAGACAACTTCTGTCTTGTCGAAGAGTGACAAGGTGACTGTGTCACCAGATGCGAAACCGTGGTCACGAACGAACAGACGGACCTGGTTGGCACCGATTCCGGTACCCTGGAGCATGATTGGGTTCGATTCCAGCTGCCAGTTGACGCCGACTGGATTGTCATCCATGACCCAGTTGAGGACCATGGTGCCAGTTGAGAAGACAGCCGTGTACAAGTTGAACTTGATTGTCTCAAACTGCTGAGCATTCCAGGTGGAACCATTCAGCGAACGGAAGCTGGTGTAGCCGAGCGGCGGAGTCTGGACGGTCTGTGATGGATTGTTGACGACAGCCTGGCCGAGGTACGATTCCCAGATACGGGAGTTCGGGGAGAAGCCACCGACCACGAAGCAGTACTGAGTACCACCAGAGACAAAGACTGGAACGTCGAATGCGATGTTGACAGCAACCGTCGAGTCATCAGACTGAACTGGATTGCCGGCGCCAACCTGTGCCTCCAGGTCCGCGAGCTGGAAGTTCTTGCGCGCGATAGCGTCTGCAACCGGGTAGCCGTTCGTCATCTCTCTGATTTCGAGCCACAGGGCTGGGAACAGAGGGTCGATGTTCTTGAAGAACAGGTCGATTGACGTGATGAACGAATCCTGCAGCAGTTCAAAGGCCTGAGCAACTGGGTCGCCGCAGGAGACGCCAAAGTTCGCGCACATGCACTGGTTCAGTGCAGTCGAATCAGCGATGCCCAAGCATGGGTTCGGCGGGCAAGGCGGAGTTGGTGGTGGTGGTGGTGGCGGATCTGCTGGTGGATCAGGAGTCGTCTCAGTATTGACGATGGTTGTCGTGGAGTTGGACGTCTGCTGATTTGTGTAGATCGTCTGATTCTGAGTGACCTGAGTCTGTGTCAGAACCGGTGTGACGATGTTCAGCTGGTTGTCCTGCATCGTCAGATCCAGACCGCCGGAGAAGAACAATGTGGCAGCCGAGGTCGTCTCGACGTCTGGGTTCGAGTTGCCAGATGGGTCGTCCGAGACCTTGATCTGATGCTGACCCGTGAAGAATGTGTTCGACGGGATCAGGAACATGAAGACCAGTTCGCCGTTCTCGTCTGTGATGAGCGGCGTGCCGTAGGTCAACTGTGCTGACGAATCAGCAACCGCGAAGGTTGGAGATAGTGGGCAGCAGTATTGAGAAATCGGCGTCGCTTCAAAGAACGCGTAGACTCGGGTATTCGGCTTCAGTTTCTGACAGTAAACTTCGATTGGAACCGAGCGGCAGTATGGGATGATCTGGACGTCACGAACTGCATTGACGTCGTAAGTCGTCGTCTGTGTGTCGACAGTTGTTGTGGTACCCGAACGAGTCTGGTCGATTGCCGTCGTCGTATTGGTTGTCGTGGTCGTCGTCTGCGTATTCGTCGTGGTCGTCGTGTTACCATTATCGATGACAGACTGGCCATTCGATGTGTTGGTGTTCGTCTGGGTTCCGACAATGGTACGGTTCTGGTCGATCCAAGAACCCCAAACAGTACCCGTCAGGCCGTCACGGTCCGCCATCTGCTTGATCAGATCTGTGCCGGTGTCAACAGTTGTGACAACAGCTGGAAGCTGCTCGGTGTCGGACCAGGTGTCGTTGTTTGGCGACAGCTGCATCGTTCCCTTCTGGTTGTAGACCATGTAAGGGTTGACACTGATGTGCGTCGTGGCGAATGGGTTCTGTGTTCCGATTGTCTCGGTGTAGGAGAACATTGCGACCTTATTCTTCAAGGTCACATTGGTCGAAGCATCCAGGTCCAACTTCAGGCGGTGGTTGCGTGTCTTGAACTGCGGACGCATCTCACCAGCATCGAACTTGGTGGAGCACTTGTATTCTGGAGACAGCAAGTCAGCTGCTGTGAAGTCCGTGAAGCTGTCGGCAATGAATCCGTTCTTGAAACGGTTCAAGCCGTTGGCGTCGGTGACATTCATGTTGGCGATCTTCTGCTCGAGCAGATTTAGCGCCGTGTAGTACTCGAGGTTCGAGATACGAGACTCCAGCGAACCGATGTCACGCATCGTGTAACGCTTGTTCTCGATGAACTTCGGAGAGATGTCATTCAGGCTGTAGGTGTATGGCTTGAACCAGATCGTGTACAGAGCCATAGTGTTCGCATCTGGCGCTGGAGGAACAGGCGTCTCAGATGGAATACCCAGCTTGGAGTAGATCAAACCATTGCTGTTGATGAGCAGAGTGTCAGTACGTCCGAGGTAGTACTCGACATTGAAGATGGCATTCGTGTTGCATGCTGGCAACAGCGCATTGATGTGCGACACTGTATCTACTGAACCAGCTGGAACCTGCGGACGGAAGTCAATCGAATCCGAAGCCTTGATGATTGCCTTGGTCGACAATGTGAAGACTGGAAGATCCTCATAGTCAACAGGGTTTGAAGAAGCCGACGGATTGATATTCGGGTCGACTGGGTAAGAGTCAACATCAAACCAACCTTCGCCAGTCGTGGCAGCTGTGTAGTAGGTCAGCTGAACCTGCAGCTTGTCGGTCGGCGCAGCTGCACCTTCGTCAAGTGTTCCGTGAACCTGTGGCCCAACAAGGCGAATCAACGTGCCAGATCGGTACGAAGTGTCGTCAGTGTTCGGGAGCAGCTGATATTCGTCGGTGACATCCGCTCGCGTGAATGTAGTTGTAGCATCCATCCACAGGACCTTGAAGTCCACGATGTCGTAGATTTCAGATGGCAGTGGAGAAGACAGGCCCGAGAGTACAATCGCCGAGCCAGGGTGGCTGACGGCGTCATACGCCGCGAAGTCAATGGCTGTCGCAGTCGTCGGCCAAACAACCGTCGCCTGTGTGAGAGTCTTGCGCAGTTCCTTCTGGGCGACATACTGGACGTCCGCCAGGACCACGACGTTGAACGATGCGCAACCTGATCCCAAAGTGATCGTCAGGGTCGTGCCGTTCTGGGAGTATGCTGTTCCCAGGTTGCCTGGCTGTGGGCTGATACCTGAGAATCCGACAATGCCACCCTGGTCAATATGACCGACATACGAACCACC
>Ga0268266_10006535_pt1 | contig 10669 bp, 27 predicted proteins | sample KBSS13metaG_FD_190356 | JGI IMG/M metagenome (GOLD analysis project Ga0268266, IMG submission 190356) | Switchgrass rhizosphere microbial communities from Kellogg Biological Station, Michigan, USA - KBS S1-3 metaG (SPAdes) (version 2) | ecosystem: Host-associated > Plants > Roots > Rhizosphere... | reverse complement strand
ATCGCCAGTCGGTTGGATTAGGCGGCCCTCGGTCGTCCCTGGCTGCTGTCACGCTTCGTCTCTGCCCATGCCAATACCTCAGCAGCCTTCCACCTGGGGTGACCGCCATCGAGACGTACTGGGCGCGGGAAGTCCGGTTTACAGGCAATGCGCTCGGCGACGTGGCGGCCTGAGTAGCCGAGTAGGGCACCGACACCGGAGGCATCGAGCCAGCGATCCTTGAATGGCAAGCTCGCCGACTTCATGACGGCGATTAGCTCGTCCAGCTTCGATGTGATCGGATCGTCATTCATCACCGTCCCCCTTCAGCATATCCACCACATCCTCCCTCTTCCCGAACGCGATGACGCCGCCGGGGTAGGGGAGGATGGCTGCGGCGCAGTTTTCGTGATGTTGCAGCTTTCCGACCCATAGCGCGATCATGTCGCGGTAGCTCTCTGATGTGGTGTTGTAGATGTCATTCACTTCGGCGGCTCCGGTGGTGAAGGCAGAGTCATCCAATGTGTAAGTAAACTGACCGAATTGCATGATCGCTACCTCGTCTTTGGAACTCTCACCATGCGTCTCGATGATCGTTTTACGAAGGTCATTGAGTTCGTCAACTGATATCACCGCCACCACCGGCCCGGAGGATTGGGCGCGAGTGTTCCAGGCGCGTATAGCTGCTTCCTTGCCCGGAATTTCCTCGTCATCGGCGTCTTGGACGGCAAGCGGGCCGCGAGCCAGACATGCGCACCCGGGTTCCACTTCGCCATCACATACAACGTAGGATGACGAGTAATCGTAACGCTCTACGTAAGCATCCTGCTTTCCGCAGAAAGGGCACGGCAGCAAGCGCTCTGATTCGTTGATCATGGCCCTAGCACCTTCGGATGGATGTTCTGGTCCATAGCTTGATATCTGGCAATGGCCGCCCAAGCCTCGTTCTCACTGGAGCATGTTTCGAGTGGAGAAATTGATCCGAATCGCATTCCTTGATCCATATGTGACTTACTTATGGTTTCTTGGACGCTTCGCACTACCTCAAAAAGTCCGCCTGGTAGCCTGCGAATTGCATAACTAACCTCTCGACTAATCACTTCCCCTCCTCCCGCCCGGACAGCGCGGCGGTGAGTGCGGCGCGCATCCAATTATTTGGTGCGTAATCCTCTGTATCGATGTTTTCTCGGCCAGCATATGCCCTTCGGGCTTTAAGTATCATCTCCATGTCAACATTCAAAATGGCGGCATACTCGCGGAGCATGGCGGCGGTGTCTGCGTGAAGCTTCGAAATGCCCGACGCGTGAAAACGGGCGATATGCGCCTCATGGTCGTGAGCATCCGCCATCCGCAACGCATCGGCTTGTGTGGTCATTGCTAGAAATCCTCCGAGCATTTCATCTTCACCGCCTCGCCTGCTTGGGTGGGGTTCATGGCTTTTCCTTAAATTCGAGCCGAAGGTTTCGGGCAAGACGTTTCGCACGCTTCCTTTCGGCTTTATTCTGACGGTATGGATTAGGCTCTGTTCCTTTGCGAGGCTTCGGCTCGACTGACAATCCCATCGATAAAGCGAGTGCGATCATCGCTGCTGCGTTTTGCTTCACTTCCCTTCTCCCTTCACGCCTTGGGTGGCGTTGAGCATGGTTGCCACGGCCTCGGTAAGCTCATGCTTTCGAAACTTGCGAGGACGACCCTTACGGGGATCGGTGTAGTATTCAAACCCGTACTGAGCCTCCGAGTTCTTCCGCTGCAAGTGCCAGCATTTGGATCCAAGGTTGATCGCCTGCGCCCTCGTTACATGCCATTCGCTAATCATGGCGGACGCCCCTATCGCACTGATGACCAAGCCACTCTTCATAGCTTCCATCATCAGCCTGTTCTTTCTCGCTGACTTTTGGATGATGGTTATCTTTTTGGGCATTGATAACGGCGCTTCGACAAGCGTTCCATCCGGAGGCATAGGCTATGGCTGGGGTAATGTCTGGCCGCGTGTATGGTCCAACGTCCGTAATTTCATCCGGCACCACCATGTGGCCGGGCTTGTTGAGTTCGCGAATGGTTTCAGCATGCTGCCGTTCCTGCTTATCGCATGCCCACTGAACGTGCCAATCGATGATTTCTCGGAGGACTTGCTTGGGTTCTTGATATTCTATTGCTACACCCGCCAGCTTTGCTTCTTCAACAACCGCCTGTTCCCATTGGCCGGGCTTGGTGGGGGTGGTGTAGAGAAGCGCGCCGACTGGTGGGTAGGCATCAAACCACGATACTTCCGGCGTTTGCTTGGGGAGGCGGCTGATTACCTTCGCCACCGGCACCCCCTCACCCACAGCCGCGCTAGGGGTGACGTGCAACGCCTGCTTGCAGGTCGGGCAGACGCTTCCCGGGATGCAGACCAGTTCGGTAATGTCCTGTTCCGCGCTAGGGGTGGCGGATGAATTGCTAGTGGCATCTCTTGCGATTAGGTCAGTTGGAAGCGGCGGATTGAGCGCGCGTGATATCATTTCCCGATAAATATCCGCAGCCCAGTTCTCTCCAACGCATGTACTACCTATGACTGGAAGTTCTCGCGGCACGTTTGTTGCGGCGATTTTCATATCGTTGGTAGGCTCGCGCGGAACCATCACCCACCCTTTCGGAACACCCATAGCAGGGGTGGCGGATGCTAGGGCGTCGATTACTTTGATAAGTTTAGACACAGTATTTCGGTTGGCGCACATGTCGTGACCGTCGCCTTGTGCAGACAGGAAACGCCACCTTTCGACCAAATCACGGTCGTACTCCACCTCCCCAGCCGGGCGATCTTCGATGCGGGGGGATTGGGTGCGAACATCTTCTAGCATTTGCCGGAGGCTTGGCTCTCTGTTGGTGGTCATGCTGATGGCTCCTGAAATCGTAGATAGGTTCCTGCGATGCCGCTGCGATTGAGCGCATCCTCGTTTGTTTTGCCATAGGCGATGAGGACGATGGGTCCGCCACTATTGCCCTTTGCCTTGGTGCCGTCCGGGTAATGGAAGCTCGGCCTACCAGCGACAAACAGGGCGCCGTGGGCACGGGGGAAAACCGACTCGTGAAACATGGCAGTATCCGTGCGAGCGAACGCCAGAGCGATGCCGTTTTGATGTTCGGCCATGCGCCGTAGCCATGCCTTGGTGTGATATCCAAACGGCGGGTTACACCACACTCGACCCGACCAATCAGCCGCCAACCCATCCTCCGGCAACTCTATGTGCCGCGATGCTGTAGGCCATGGACGCGGCGATGGGGCAGCGCACGGATCAAGGTCGAAAGGTCCAAGCGCATCGATGATCCCAGGCGGCGTAAGCCAGGTATGCGTTTCGGCCTTAGGGCGATCCTTATATGGGTGACCCTTGGCCATGAAGGCGGCCACATCGACGGCTACTGCCCCGGTCCGTGAAAACGTCGCATAAGTGGATCGCGCCAATTCTTCCGTCGTCATCTGTTTCACACCACGCCCTCCTGTCCGTTTCCTTCGGCTAGGGCGGCTCGGGCTGCGTTCCGTGAAATGGCAAACGTGTTCTCGGGAAGAGTGCTGCCAACGCCGCAAGCCCAATCAACGTCACGCAACAAGGTGATGAGTGCTTCCCTTGTTTTATCTAGTTCATCGATAATTTCAGGAAGCATGGAAATAGCTTTTGCGTCAGCGATCTCCCTTTCAGAACTCATACCATGGACAGAAAATCCACCTTCAGCGCCGCGTTGTACGGCTGGCTTCCAGGAGCCTTCCGGCTCAACGTATCGCCATGGGCCTGGCGTCATCCCGGAAATCAACGTCTTCGTATCAATCATCCCCTTTCTCCCCATCGGCGTTGAGGGCGGCGTCTATGGCGTCATCCAGGGTCCGTCCGCGAAGGGCGTGCATTGGCGGACGATGCTCAAACGTGCCATCCATATGTGGTGACGATGATCGATACATTTTCCGCAGCCACCGATATCGCTCCGCATCCTTCCTGGCGGCATCGAGTTCGTCTAGAAGTGAAAGGACGGTTTCTGGCGTACACTCCTTTATGAGGTCCGAGCATTCAAAATCGAATGGACGAAGAATCGACCAGTTGTCATCGAACCAATCAGTTCCCATCCAGGCCTTGGCGACTTCCGCCTTCTCCCTCAGTCGTTGGTGGGTCATGGCCGAGCCTCCAAAGTCAGGATTCCGTCATTGGGACCACGTTCGACACACGGCATGCAATCGTTGCCCGAGCATTCGAACTGAAGTCGCTTAGCGTACAAATCCGGCTCCACGAAGTACCACCAGTACTTGCCGTCGCCATCCTTTCCTAGAAAGACGGCTTCGTCAGGTGCGCTCTCCCATTTCGGCTTCATTCCTTCATCCTCGACAGTGCGGCGCGGGCTTTGGCTGACCAGGCGATCATGTCCATGTGGAGAGTGGCACCATTGCCGTAGTTCTCCTTCTGGATCTTCACGGCCTCATCTACCAAGGCGCGCAGGAGGTAAATCTCGGACTGCAACTCGTCAGCCACGACCGTAAACATGCTCATGACCTGCCCCTGGCGGCGAGAAGGGCGTCGGCGATGCGGTAGGCGTAGACGGCTGTTGCTATCGGATCATCGCCACTTGGGACCGACATCATTCCGGCCAGAGCTTGGCCGGCGAAATAGTCACGCAGTGTCATGCCCATATGCTGCGCATGAATGTGTCCTGTCACCTGATCCAGTTCAAGAACCGGAAACGCCGGACCGCCATCACCCACCCCACCCTCACCCATAGCCATTAGTGTGTGTCCTTAAAAGGGCAAATCGTCGTCAGGATCGGAATCGTTGGAAGGCGCCTGGCGCTGACGAGGTGCGCGACCTTCGGGCTTCTTCTGGCCGTCCCGATCTTCGGGGAACAGCATCAGCTTGCCGTCGAACCAGTTGCCTACAGGTACGGCGTGCAGTTCGATGGAGATATTCCCGTCGTCCCACTGGGTAGCGCGGCCTACGTTGATCCACTGCTTTTTCTCTTCGCCATCTCGCGTGGTGTATGGACGTGGTGCGGAGACATTGAAACGGGCTTTGACGGAGCTCATGCGGATTCCTTCATCTGACGGAGTTCGGTGACGATCGCTTCAACTTCTTGGTGAGCGGCCTTGCATTCGCGCTCAAGCTCAGCAATGGCCTTGTCGTCGCGATGGACGCGCTTCACGGCGAGGTGTAGGCCGGCAGGAAACCGTGGGTCGTAGCTGGTGGCGTCGCACCACTCTCGTTCGGCAACCCAAAGCTGCCCTTGGATCTGCCAGCGGTACTCAGCTGCGTGCGCGCCATGACGCAGATAGGCAAGATGCTTGGCCTGACTGGCGGGGCACTTGAGCTCGACCATGCCGTCATCGCCAACGAATCCATCAGGCGACACGCCCACGTAGCTCATGGTCGGATGCTGGATGAATGCAACGGTCTGCACGAGGTCGCCAGTCGCCGCCTCATAGGCTCCCCTGGCAAGCGGCTCAAGCTCAGTACCGCGGCGCATGGCGTCGTTCTGGAATGTCTGTTCCGGCTCGCCAGTAAGGCGCTCAAGAGCAATCGCGGTGATCAGGTTGGCGCGGCTGGCGGACGGACCGGACTTGGTGACCGCCATCAGGTCCGCAAATCGCGATCCGGTGAACTTGCCAGCGCGCAAGGCCAGCCATTCGGGTGATCCCTGGATCATCATTCTTCCTCTCCGTTCAGATCGGCGCGCATTTCATCCGCCGATGCCGCCGTGGCCTGGAACTCGGCGACCTTGTCCATGACCAGCGCCCGGCTGGCCTTCGGGAAAACCTCCTTCCACCAGGTGCGGAAGTGGTCGGTTCCCTTCGCGGCGGCGGCGCGGCATTCCTTGGTGGCCTCGTCGCGCTCCGGGCTGTCGGCTGGCGTTGCCTGCTGGACGGCCTGTGCTGCGGGCTTGGAAGCCTGGCGACCGACGATCTCGGCAACGACTTCCTCGGGCAGGTCTTCAATGTCCTGCGTAAAGATGTCCGACGCCGCCGTGGCCGTGATGACCGCATCGACCTGCGCGCGCTTCTTCGCCATCTTCAGGATGGTGTTGGCGACGTCTGCAGGGTTAGTGCGAACCTGCTTCTTCTGTTCGACCTTGCCCTGATACTTGGAAAACTTGATGCGGCGGCGGTTCTCCGGAGTGGCGTCGAACTCTTCCGGGCAGACCGCCGCACGCCACGCGTACTTGTCCTCCTGGCTGCTGCACTCGCCGATACCGGCGCCTACAAATACTTCGCCGGGGGCCAGTAGATTGACCGTCACGCGGTACGACACTTCCCCGTTCTGCGAGAGGTCTTCCACCTCGGGGCGCGCAGCGAGACGGAACGTCGCCATCAGCTTTTCAGCGCCGGCCTTGTAGAGGCTCTTGGACTTCGTTCCCGGAATGGTTCCGTAGTGGGTGCCATCGCGCATCACCTCGATCATCACGTCCTGCATGAGGTTGACGGTCGCGCGGATATCGGCAGCGGTGAGGGAGCGGGCACCGTAGGCTTCCACGGCGGGTTGGAAGGGAACAACTTGTCCAGAGGTCACTTGGATTCCTTGCCAGAGGCGGCTGGCACCGTATTGGAATGAGGTAGAACGTGATCGAGATACACAGCCGTCCCAAGCATCGAGATAGCCACGCTGTAAACGACCACGATGCAGACGAGCAGGCGCTTCACGCGTTTCTCGTAAAACGCCAGACAAAGAGGACGAAGAAGACCATCAGAGGTACGCTCCGGCAGCGTGGAGAAGGAAGGAAATCGCGAGCGTCCACAGAAACCCCGTCGTAAACGGGTGGTGCAGCACGGTTCCGGCGAGTTCGTTGGGGCGGTAGAGGGGAGTCATGCGGCTGAGTCCAGCAGCAAGCCATCCCGCGAGTTCAGGATGTAGGCGTCCACGAGGGAGTAGTTGCTGCTACCCGCGTAGTGGCCGCGAGCGCGGTGAACGTAGGACGTGAAGTCCTTGACGAGCATGCCGCGCACATCCTCGTACTGATCGCGCAGCCGATCGTCGCGCTCGGACTTGTCCATCCTTGGGAGGTCGCGGGAAAGGAACAGCCAGATGAGCCGGTCAAGCTGATCAGCGCTCTCACCGTCGGTGATGAAGTCGCTCACGATCCGCGGCTTCGCCATCATGTCCTCGATGGCGGACTCGTATTCGGCGTCGGTGAAGCGGCTCATGACCGATCACCGCCGATGCGGGCGAGGGCGGACCGCAAGTTCCGAATAGCCAGAAGCTCGTAGTAGTTAAAGCCACCGGCGGATTCAGGCTTACTCTCGCGAGCGCTCAATTCATTTAGAAGAATCTTGCAACTCGTCAGAAGTTCGGACACGCCTGTTTTGACGTCCAGCAATTCGTTAGCCGCTTGCTGATTACCTTGCGCGGTGCAGTCACGCGCGGCGAGCAGGATGCCAGCCAGCACATCCACCTTCTGCGCGGCGCTCATGCTGCGAACTGCTGCGGTTCGTCGTAGAACCGGACGGCGGCGATGTCAGACGTCAGGCGACTGAAGAGGGCGCGCTGCTCGACCACGGACATGGAGTCCCGGACGATTTCGGCGGTTGCCAGAAGGCGCTGGATCGAGGCCTCGCGGCGGATGGTGAGTAGCTGGTTGTGGTCGAGGGCGCTCATGCCGCATCCCCGTTCTCAAGGAACCAGGTGGAGATGTCGCTCTCGATCGCGGCCGTTGGACTTGCCGCGAGGATCGTCAGGTGGTCCCGCTTGGCCTTCATGACGGCGATGCCGACGCGTGCCTTGGCGGTCAGGGAAGGGTCCGGCTGGAACTCAATGGCGTCGGCCGGGTTCGGGCTGCGCGGGTAGAGGTTCATGACTGACTCCAAGGCCGGCCTGGGTGGCTGGCAGTGGGGTCATTATGGCATACCATAAGTCCGTGTCAATGGGATTCCATAAAAAACTTTCCTAGGAAGGATCGACGGGCCCTGTTGCTAGTGGTGACGAGCTAGGACAAAGAGGAAAACCCCTAGGATCGCCGCAAGGGCTAACACGATTGGGCCGAATAGAACGCCTAACGATCCGGCCAAGATTGCCGGGATCCAGCCAAGAAGAATCCCCAATAGGCCAAATTGCATGGAAAGTGCGGCCCAGCAGCCAATAAAGCTGATGGCGCCGCATGTGATGGCGAGTCCGGTATAGGCTTTTTCCGCCAGGGCGTCGCTCATAACTACGGCTTCAGGGATGGCTCAAGGCTTTTGGCCGACCTTGCTCTGGATCGCCAGCAGTCAGGCACATGAACTGGACCTCCGATCGAGGGAAATTACCCAGAACATAAGGCGGCTGGGATTCCTCGCTGTGTGTGATCTGCGCAGTCTTTCCCTGCTTATCGCAGTAGGCATTTGCATCCGTCATGGCTTTCGCCTTAAGGGTCGCTAAGCCCGCAAAGCCGGTAGCAGCCTGTCGAGACACCATGTATGTATCCGGCCCAATGCGGACGACCCCAGAGTTTTGCGCGCACCCTACTATCGCGAGCGCGCCGGCGAGCAATACTGTCCTACGCATGATTTTCCCCTTATTTGTGACTACTTCACCCAGCCGCCCACCCAGCGAACGCGGCCGTACACTTCAAATCCCTTCGTTGAATCCACGGACTTTGGCCTAGCCCACTTTGGATCCGTTGCATTGTCCGAACTGATGAACCAGCGACCATCCAGGTCGATGAGCCGCTTGGCCATCAAATTCCCGTCGTACTGGATGACATAAATGCCGCCATCTTTGATGGTCGTGTCTGACGTGTCGAAGAGAATGGCATCCCCGTCCTTGATCGTCGGCTCCATGGAATCCCCGCGACCGTAGAGAACAGCAAGCTGGTCGGGGCGAAGGTGCTGCCGACGCAAACTATCGGACCGGAATTTAAGCTTATGGGTCTCAGCGAACTCATCTACGACGGCGCCGTCGCCCAGGGCTGCAGCCTGGCGTACACCCTTGATATCAGCCCAGTCTGGATCCCCTTGGGCTTCAGTGGCCTCGCGAGCGCCCTTGCCAGTCTCTAACCATTCGATTCGCACCCGGAGCGCCTTGGCGAGGGCATGGAGGCGCGTAGATGATCCCTGGTCGCTGTTCTCGATGCCGGCCAATGTGGGATAGGGCACACCAGAAGCCTTCACCAGGTCGTTTCTGGTCATTCCGGCCGCCTCGCGGGCCTGCTTAATTCGGTCGCCAATCGTCATGCGCGGATGTTTATGGAAATCCGTTATGGGATGCCGTTGACAAACGGCTATGGGATGCCATAATCGAGCCATGGACACATGGGCAGACAAGATCTCGGCGCTCGAAGCGCGTGGCTGGTCCCTTACTGGGATCGGCAAAGCTATCGAGCTTTCCCCGCAGGCTCTAAGCGACATAAAGCAGGGCCGAAGCACCGAGCCACGAGGAATGGCTGCGGTTCGACTTCACAACCTTTTTTCGACTGGCGCGCTTCCAGAGCCGAAGGCAGCTTGATGCTAGGCGCGCCTGCCAAAGATGTTGGTGTTGCGACTTGCGGCGTTGTCGAACGCAATGCGCTCCGGCGTTTTCTCGCCCAATCGCTTCCGAGCGCTCTTCAAACTGTCCGCAAGCTGCACCGACCAATTTGGCTCCGCGATTTGCTTGCTGAGCAGGGCGTACACGAGGACGCGAAGGTATTCGACCTCGCCCCTGAGGTTGGTCATTTCGATCTGCTCGGCCGTCAGATTTTCCATCGCCTTTTCCCCTTCGTGAATAAGCCATCTCGTAGCCGGAAGGTATCCCGGCCGGTGCCTGCGCGTCGACTGCCAAGTCTCGATTCCCTGATTTCGGTGTGCAAAAAATTTTGCCGCAGTGCAGCACCCCTAATCACCCCTAGCCACGATTTTTGTTTAGGAGCCTCCGAGTGAGTGCCCAAGAACACCTCTGGTACGACACCGACGCGGACGCCATCAACGCGGCGATCCATGCCTCGGGGAAGACCTTCAAGCAGGTAGCCAGCGCCCTGTGGCCATCCATGAAGATGGACAGCGCCTACGCTCGGCTGAAGAACTGCCTCAACCCGGACAAGGACGAGAAGCTCTCGTTTGCCGAGGTCATCTACATCTGCAAGGAAACCGGGCGCTACGACCCGATCTTTCATGCCTGCGACGAACTGAGCTTGCACCGGCCGGCGATCAAGGCCCCGGCCGACGAGAAAGCGGAACTTCTCAGCACCATCCAGCGGCAGCAGGCGGTTCTTATCGCGACCATGGCTCGCCTTGAGCGAGCCAATAGCCTCCAGGCGGTCGCGGCATGAACGCCGATCTCTTCACCAATGTTGTGCCCATGCGCTGGGTCGAGACGCCAGCGTCTCGCGCCACTGACCCGGTGACCTCACACCTCGCCGCGGAGCAGCACACCGCCAGCGGAGCCCGGGCGCATCAGCAGCGTCAGGCATTGGCGGCAGTTCGCCAATTCCCCGGTCGAACCAGCTTCGAGCTTGCCATGGTCACCGACATGGATCGCTACATGCTCGCCCGACGCCTCCCTGAGGTCGAGACGGCAGGGGAGGTGGTCAAGGGCCATCCCAAGCGGTGCAGCGTCACGGGGCGACAGGCCGTCACCTGGTGGCCGGTGGATCACTTCGGGAGCGCGGCATGAGCCTCCTGACCGATTGGCTCCTGGAGCGTCGCATCCGCCGCGCCACGAACGCCTGTAAGCGTGCGCAGGCCCGCAATGACCGCGGTTCCGTACTCGTCCACTGGGACGACATGTGC
>Ga0268266_10006534_pt1 | contig 10670 bp, 5 predicted proteins | sample KBSS13metaG_FD_190356 | JGI IMG/M metagenome (GOLD analysis project Ga0268266, IMG submission 190356) | Switchgrass rhizosphere microbial communities from Kellogg Biological Station, Michigan, USA - KBS S1-3 metaG (SPAdes) (version 2) | ecosystem: Host-associated > Plants > Roots > Rhizosphere >... | reverse complement strand
CATCAACCCGATCGGTACCAACAACCGCATCTTCAACGACGGCACCATCGCCACGTCCCTGGCGGGCAACGCCATCTGGCTGGAGTCCTCGACCGGCACATTCAGCATCGTCAACGGGCCGACTGGCATCATCCGCGCGGCTGGCGGCGCCGGCGCGATCCTGGGCGTGAGCGGCACCATGACGGTGGACTTCACCAACCAGGGCAGTCTGCTCGGATCCCTGAGCCTGGCCGACGGCAACGACACGCTGCACTGGTACACAGGAGCGAGCATTTCCGGCGCCATCAGTGCTGGCGGCGGGACCGACAACCGGCTGACGCTCGACGGTACCGGAACCGATGTGTTCACGCAGACCATCAGCGGCTTCCAGAGCCTTGAAAAGCGTGACAGTGGCACCTGGACGCTTGGCATTGCGTTGCCCGGCTCTGGCATCACGAGCACGACGGTCAGTGCGGGGACGCTGATTCTGGGCACCGATGCCAGCAGCTACAGCGGGAGCATGAGCGTTGCGGCCGCGGGAACTTTGCAGAGCAGCGCGCAATTTGCGCCGCAGGCCATTGCCAACCAGGGCCTGGTCCGCTTCGCACAACCATCGGACGCCACGTACGCCGGACTGATCTCTGGCGCGGGTGGCATGGAAAAAACCGGCGCGGGTCGCCTGACACTGACGCAGGACCAGGCGTTCACCGGTGTGACCACCATCGGCGCCGGCGCATTGCGGCTGGGCGACGGGGCCACCGGCGGTGCCGTGCGCGGCGACATCGTCAACAACGCAGCGCTGGAGGTCGATCGCAGCGACGCCCTGGTCATCGGGGGCCTGATCAGTGGCACCGGCTCGATGCGTCAGTCGGGCACCGGCACCACCATCCTGACGGCCAACAACATCTACGGCGGTGGCACTCTCATCGACCAGGGCGTCCTGCAGCTGGGCAACGGCGGGGCCAGCGGAGCGATCGTCGGGCACGTGGTGAACAACGGCGTGCTGGCGATCGACCGCAGCGATGGCCTGACCCTGACCGGGGACATCAGTGGCAGCGGGGCGCTGCTGCAGGGCGGCAGCGGTACCACGCGCCTGACGGGCACCAACACGTACACCGGCGGGACGACGATCTCGGCAGGCACGCTGCAGCTGGGGGATGGCGGCGCCACCGGCAGCATCGTGGGCGACGTGCTGAACAACGGTGCACTGGCGTTCAACCGGTCCGATGCGCAGACTTTTGCCGGCCGCATCACCGGCACGGGCGCCGTGGCGCAGATTGGCACCGGCGTCACCAGCCTGGCTGCTGCGAACGACTACAGCGGCGTGACCTCGGTCGAAGCCGGGACGCTGCGCGCGGGGGCCGCCAACGTCCTGAGCGCTGCGTCGGCGCACACAGTGGCCGCGGGCGCCACGCTCGATCTGGCCGGCTTCAGCCAGACCGTCGCGGCTGCGAGCGTTGGGGGCACGGTGTCGCTGCTCGGCAGCCTGCCCGGCACCACTTTGACCGTCAACGGGCCTTGGGCGGGTACCGGGGGCCTGTTGCGTTTGGGCACGGCGCTGGGCAATGACGCCAGTGCCAGCGACCGGCTGGTGCTCAACGGCGCCAGCGCCGTTGCCAGCGGCCACACGCGCGTGCAGATTGCCAACCTGGGCGGACTGGGCGCGCTGACCTCCGGCAGCGGAATCGAGGTCGTGACGGCGTTGAACGGGGCCAGCACGGCGCCCAATGCGTTTGCGCTCGTGGGAGGCCACGTGGATGCGGGGGCCTACGAATACCGCCTGTATGACGGCGATGCATCGGGCAAGGGCGAGAACTGGTATCTGCGTTCGGCCACAACGCTCGTGGCGCCCGGGGCGCCTGGGGCGCCCGGGGCCCCAACGACTGCAACCGGCGAACAACCCGTCAAGCCGTTGACGTCCGGCTACGCTGCCCCCTCGGTCGCCGTGCCGACTTACCGCGCCGAAGTGCCGTTGTTGGCCGCGCTGCCCACGCAGTGGCGTCAGGCCAATCTGGCGATGCTGGGCAATCTGCATCAGCGCGTCGGCGACCAAGAGGTGTTGCCCCATCCGAATTCCGACAGCCCGCGCACCGCGTGGGCGCGGCTGGTCGGCAGCGAGATCGACGTCCGCCAGACGGGCGATGTCGCGCCGCACAGCCAGGGCCGATTGCGCGGCCTGCAGGCCGGCACTGATCTGTACGCCGATGCCAGTTGGCGGGCGGGTATCTATGTCGGCCGGCTGGAAGGCGACATCGCGGTGAGTGGCTTCGCGCGCGGCGGCACCGGCCGTGTGGGCCTCAACAGCCTGCGCAGCGACTACCTGGGCGGTTACACCACTTACCACGGCGCTGATGGCTTTTATGCCGACATGGTGGTGCAGGCCGGTCGCCATCGCCATACGGTCGAGCCGCAGGTCAATCCACCGGCCGCGGGCAAGGGCAACAGCGCCCTGGCCTCGCTGGAAGTGGGGCAGTCTTTGCAGATCGGCGAGCGCTGGAAGCTGGAGCCACAGTTGCAGCTGGTCTACCAGCGGCTGCGCCTGGACGACATGGCCCTCGCAGGGGCCCAGGTTCAACAACAGCTGACCAGCGGCTGGACGGCGCGGGCGGGATTGCGTTTGAAGGGCGAATACGCGACGTCTGCGGGAACGGTGCAGCCTTACGCCCGCGTCAATGTCTATCGCGCCAGCGCCGGCCAGGACGTTGTTCGTTTTGCGGGTCCGGCGGCGATCACCGACATCGCCAGCCGCACGGGCTACACCACGGCCGAGCTGGCCGGCGGTGTGACGATGACGCTCAATCCGGTTGCCAGCGTCTACGGCGAGATTGGCAAGGTGTGGGCCCTGGGCGGCGACAGCCGCGTCAGGAGCGGCCTGCAAGGCAGCGCCGGCGTGCGAGTGCGTTGGTAGCGCCTGTCGTGGAACGCGGGTGTTGAAATTGCCGGTACTGCAGGACATCCTGGAGCCTGCAGGCGCCAGCGAGGCCGATCGCGCGACACTGGTGCCATCTTTTCGGATGGGACCACAACGGTCATGGACGCGCTGATACAAGCCATCATGGAAGGCCGCAGGCCCGGCAGTGAATTCACGCTGAGCCCCAGACGGCTGGGGCTGTCACGCGAGGCCTTCCATGCCTTGGCCGTGCAGTGGGAGGCCGATCAGGGGGGTGATGGCTTTACCCTGGTCTACGTCCATCGGACGGGCGATCACCGGCTGATCGATCTGGTCACGCTCAAGCGCAATCGCGAAACCATGGGGCGTCCGCCCGCCCCACTGGCGTGAATCGGTGCGGGTGTGAACGATGCGACGACCCACCGGCCAGACTTCTTCGCCGTGCCTGTTGGGCTGTGTAGTCGCTAAGATGGCTGCTCATGACGAGCAAGCTCGACGAGCGATCCGAACGCGTATCCCGGCTGCAGTCCCTGGTGGAGAGGGACGCAGTTGAACTGCCGCCGTTCGATCCGCCGGCGCTGGACACCTTGCTGGCCCGACTGCACGAAGAGAAGAAACGTCAGTCGCGCTGGCGCAAGCTGGGCTGGAGTCTCGTCGCGGTGGTCGCGCTTCTGGCCGCCATCGTGTTGTACGTCAACCTCCGCTGATGGCCGGGCGCCATCGCGCGTTTGCGTCTCCGGATCGGTCACGCTGCGCCACTGGTGTTCCCTGCGTGGTGAGGTGACAGTCGGGCACGCGATGCGGGCAGACGTTAGCGTTGGGCTGCAGGCGCGATCTCCGGCGCGCCGCGTCATCGCCTGGACGGCGGTCCCCATCAGGTTTGAATGCCAAAGTATTCGGGTCTTGCGAACACGCTGACAGGAGGCAGTTGCGCCCGATGCACGCAGGCTTCGCGAAACACAAACCCGTGTGACCAAATGCACGTTGTCCTGTGGCCAGGCCAACTGACGGTGCCTGCTTGGCGCCATGATCGCAGGGATGGAATCGGCTCCCTTCACCTCTGTCAGGCGATGTTGTCTTTTGGCTTGCATCGCCATGCTTTGGTTGGCCTGCACGTCGCCTGGCATGGCGCAGCCCGCACCCGAATACCGTCTCCGGGTGGTCGGAGGGCTCGCTGCGGTGAGTCAATACACGCTGCACGAAGAGCGCTTCTGGGCCCGTGATCTGGCCACGTTGAGCGGCGGCAGGTACAGCGCCAGCATCGTCCCGTTCAACCAGGCCGGCATCCCGGGCCAGGAGATGCTCAATCTGATCAAGCTGGGCGTGATTCCGCTGGGCACGGTGTTGCTCAGTCAGGTCGCAAGCGAGGAGCCGGAACTCGGTGCGCCGGATCTGGCCGGGCTCAATCCGGACATGGACACGCTGCGGCGCGTGGTCGGCGCTTTCCGCCCGACGCTGGAGAAGACGCTGCGCGAACGCTATGGCGTTGAGCTGTTGGCCGTCTATGTCTATCCGGCGCAGGTGGTGTTCTGCAAGCGGGCCGTGACCCAGTTGTCCGATCTGGCTGGCCGGCGCGTGCGCGTGTCCAGCGCGAGTCAGGCCGACTTCATCGCCGCCCTCAACGCCACGCCTGTGGTCACGGAGTTCACCGAACTGATGTCGAACATGAAGTCGGACAACACCGAATGCGCCATCACGGGCGCCATGTCCGGCAACACGCTCGGTCTGCACAAGATCACCAACGCCCTGTACAACATGCCGCTCAGCTGGGGTTTGGCAGCCTTCGCGGCCAACAAAGAAACGTGGAAGGCCCTGCCGCCCGACCTGAAAGCACTTCTGGCGGTGGAGTTGCCGAAACTGGAAGCGGCGGTGTGGGCCGAATCCGAGCGCGAAACCAGCAATGGAGTAGCTTGCAACACGGGCTCGAACGTGTGCGCACGCGGGACCAAGGGTGCAATGGCGGAGGTCCGGCCGACATTCGCCGACGAGCGCCGTCGACGCGACATCTTTGCCAGGCAGGTTCTGGCGCCCTGGGTCAAGCGCTGCGGCGCAAGCTGCGCCCACACGTGGGAAAAGACTGTCGGACCGGCGACGGGCATCAAGATCCCCGTGCTTCAGTGACCCAGTTGCTGCCACGCCGAATCACCGCCTTCATCTACGGCGTTGCGGCGCTGTTCCTGGTGGCGATCTTCGGGGCGGCGGTGGTCATGACCTGGCAGATGCGCGACAAGGCCATCGCCGACAGTGAAAGCCAGGCCGTACGGTTTGTCAGCGGATCCGAAGCGGCGCTCAATCGCAGCTTGCTGGGCATCGACCTGCTGTTGGCCACGGTGGGTGAGTTGCTGCAAGGCTCGACGGCCCACAGCTTGGCCACTGACATTGCGCGCCCGCAGACGGTCCAGTTGATGCGCGAGCTGACCCGGCAGAACCTGTTGATCCGCTTTGTGGCTTTTGTCGATCCACAGGGCCAGGTGCTTGGCTCGTCGGATCGACGCGGCGCGCGCTTGGCAGTCAAACTGCCTGAAGGCTTCCTGCAGCAGGCGATGACGCAATCGGCCTCGAACCTGGCCATCAGCAATCCGTCGGCCAGTGCCATGACATCGCAACGTGTGGTGTACTTTGCCCGCAGCATCCGGCTGGCCGATGGCAGTCAGGTCGTCGCGGTCGCCGAGGCGCAGTTGTCGCTGCTGACGACCATCCTGACCCAGGGCGCCGACATCAAGGGCTTGGAGGTCACGCTGGAAAAAAGTGCGGGCGCGTTGCTGGTCAGCGCACCACCGCGCGATGACGTGTCGGGCCGCTTCATCTTGCCGGCGTTGAGCGAGCAAACCAGCGATGGCAAGCCGTTACGGCTGCCGGCGCGCCTGAGCGGTGAGCCGGCGATCGTGGTGGCCCGCCCAACGCTGCACCGCAACCTGCTCATTGTCGCCAGTATCCCGGTCAGCGCGGCCTTGCACGAGTGGTCGCGCCAGCGTGCGGTGATCCTGGTGGCGGCGTTCACATTCATGTTGATGATCCTGGCCGTCAGCTACCTGACGCACATGCACTTGCGCCGGCAATGGCGCTCCAAGCAGACGCTGGACCAGGCGCTCGAGTCCATGATCAACGGCTTCGTGTTGCTCGACGCGCAGGACCGTATCCTGTCATGGAACCGACGCTTCCTGGACCTGTTTCCGTGGTCGCAGGGCGTGATCGCGCCATTGCTGCCGTTTGGGCGAATTACCGAACAGGGGTCGGAATTCATCGTGAGTGAAAGCGGCAATGCCGGTCTGGCGGCCGGCGACGGCAGCGATGTGCGCACAACGCCGCCGCGGCCGATGCCCGGCGAGAAGGAACTGGTGCTGGCGGGCGGACAGGTCATCCTGGCGGTCAAGAGCCGGACGCCCGACGGCGGCCTGGTGTGCGTCTACCACGACGTGACGGAAAAGCGCCGCTTTATCGCGGATATTGTGGACGGCAAGGCGCAGTTGCAGGCCACCCTGGACGCCCTGCCTGATGCTTTGCTTGAGCTGGGGCTGGACGGGCGCTGCCGTCGATTCCACGCGCCGCGCACGGCCGATCCGTTGATCGATGAAAGCATCGACCCGGTCGGGCGCTCCATCTCGGACCTGTTGCCCGCTGAAGCCGTGGCCGAGATCACGGCGGCGATCCAGGAGACCTATGTCTCCGGTTTCTCTGCCGGTCGCCAGTTCGAGCGTCGGGCGGCGCAGGGCACCATCTGGTTCGAGATATCGGTCTCGCGCAAGTCGATCGGTGAAGGCGTTGACGCGCGCTTCATCGTGATCCTGCGCGACATCACTGACCGCAAGTCGGCCGCGCGCGAGATCGAACATCTGGCCTTCTACGATGGCTTGACCGGTCTGCCCAATCGGCCGCTGCTGCTGCACCGCCTGAAGGCTGCGATCGACAACAACCACCGCGGCGGGCGGCATGGGGCGCTGCTGTTCCTTGACCTGGACCACTTCAAGACGCTCAACGATGCGCATGGTCATACGGTTGGCAACCACCTGCTCAAGCAGGTCGCCATCCGGCTGCTCGCCACGATGCGCGATGGCGACACCGTAGCCCGTCTGAGCGGCGACGAGTTTGTCGTGCTGCTGGAGAACCTCAGCGAAGATCAGGCGGTGGCGGAGATGCAGACCAGGGCGCTGGGCGAGACGATCCTGGCGGAGCTGCACCGTCCCTTCGAGCTGGTCAACCATGCGTACCACAGCACCTGCAGCATCGGGGTCACGCTGTTTACAGGTCAGGCGCTCTCGCTGGAGGATCTGCTCAAGCAGGCGGACATCGCGATGTACTACGTCAAGAAGGCCGGCGGCAATGCGCTGCGCTTTTTCGAGGCGGCGATGCAGACCACGATCACGGCGCGCGCCAACCTCGAAAGCGAGCTGCATTCGGCCATGGCCGCCAAGGAGTTTGTGCTGCACTACCAGCGCCAGGTCACCTCCGAAGGTCAGGTCGTGGGAGCCGAAGTGCTGATCCGCTGGCGGCATCCGCACCGTGGCATGGTGCCCCCGGCGGGGTTCATCGAACTGGCCGAGAGCACAGGCCTGATTGTTCCGATGGGCATGTGGGTGCTCGAGCAGGCCTGTCTGCAGCTCGAGCGCTGGAGCCATCATCCCAAGCGCGCCCACCTCAAGCTGGCGGTCAACGTCAGCGCGCGCCAGTTCCGCAGTGACAACTTTGACGAGCAAGTGCGCGACGTGCTGATCCGCACCGGTGCCAATCCCAAACGGCTCAAGCTGGAGCTGACCGAGAGTCTGCTGCAGGATCAGGTCACCGAGACCATCCGCAAGATGAAGTCGCTGGCCGCCATCGGCATTCAGTTTTCGATGGACGATTTCGGCACTGGCTTTTCGTCGCTTTCCTACATGACCCAGCTGCCGCTGCACCAGGTCAAGATCGACAAGTTTTTCGTGCAGGGCATTGGCGTGGATCCCAAAGTCGAGATGATCATCCAGACCATCATCGGCATGGCGCAAAGCCTTGACCTGACGGTCATTGCGGAGGGCGTGGAGACGTCCGAGCAGGTGACCTTCCTCGAGCGCAATGGTTGCTTGTTTTGTCAGGGGTACCACTTTGGCAAACCCATGGCGTTCGACCAGTTTGACATCGGACTGGACGCGGAGCTTGTCGTATGAACCGGGCGATGGACCCGCCCATGGTGCACGCCATCGCGCGCGTGGTCGCCGGCGTCGACACGGCCGCCGACCCGACGCGCAGCACCCTGGCCTACGCGGAACGTTACGAACAGACGCTGCGTACGCTCATGGCGATGTCGCAAAGCCTCGATGCGATCGACGTAGCGCTTTGTGCCTTCGACGAGGACGATGCCGTCATTTTGTGGAACCGCAGCTTCATTGCGTTTTTTCCGGAGCAGGCGGCGCACATTCGGGTCGGGGAGCCATACGAGGCCAACCTGCGGCGCTTTTACCGAACGCGTCTGAGCGACGTCGAGCTGCCTTTCCTGGAGCGTTATGTGCAAGACGGCGTGCAGCGTCATCATGCGCAGCAACGACCGTTCTCGTTTGAACACTGCGGTGCGCGACTGGAAGTCAACGTGGTGGATCTTCCTCCGCTGGGCCGTGCGCGCATCTGGAAGCGGCTGACGCACGCGGCCCCAGCAGACGTTAGGGACGACGCGCTGCACGGCGCGTTGCCGGCCCCTGCCCCTGTGCTTCCTGAGTCCACGTTGCTGGACCACGTGGCCGATGGCGTCATGGTGACGGACGCGCAAGGTCGCATCCTGTGGGTGAACGAGCCCTTTGTGGCGATGTACGGCATGGACCATCGTTCGGCGGCGGTGCGGCTTTGCTTTGAGGACGTGTACCGGATCGCCTGGGCCCATGGCGCCATCGCCGGCGCGCCGTTGTTTGATCAGGGTCTTGCGGACCTGGAGGAGAACCTGCGCTACGCCGGGGCGCCGTTCGAACTGCCGCTGCCGGAGGACCGCTGGAGCCGCGTCGTCGCCCAGCGCAGCCCGGATGGCCGCAGCTTCTACGTCCATGTGGACATCACCGTGCTCAAGCGACAGCAGCACCAGCTGCTGCGGGCGCAGGCGCACGCGCTAGAAAGCGAGGCGTGCCTCGTCAGCAAATCCTTGTTGCTGGAGACCACGCTCGAGCACATGGAGCAGGGCATCATGATGGTCAATCCCGACCGCGTGGTCGAGATTTGCAACCAGCGCGCCATGGACCTGCTGGACCTGCCGCGCTCGCTCATGGAGCGTCGCCCGACCTTCGCGGAGGTGCTGACGTATCAGTGGGAGCATGACGAGTTCCAGCACACGCCACAGGACCTGCTCGATTTCGTCCGCGCGGGCGGGATCCTTGACACCTCCCATTGCTACGACCGCAAGCGTCCCGATGGACGGATCATCGAGATCCAGAGTGTGCCGATGCAAGGTGGCGGTGTGGTCAGAACCTATACCGATATCACGCATCGCAGAGCCACCGAGCAGCGCATCCGCGAGCTGGCGGAGCGCGACAGCCTGACGTCCTTGTTCAATCGCGACGTGTTCATGGCCGCGCTGGAGGGCGCGACCGCGCAGTCGCGTCGCACCGGCCAGGTGTTCGCGGTGTACTTCCTGGACCTCGACGGGTTCAAGGGCATCAATGACGGCCTTGGCCATGCTGCAGGTGATGCAGTCCTGGTTCAGGCGGCCGACCGGATGAAGGCGATGGCGGGCAGCACGGACGTGCTGGCGCGCTTGGGAGGCGACGAGTTCGCGCTGCTCGGGCGCGGCGTCACGGACGTCGACTCGGCGATGGCGCTGGCGCACAAGATGCTCGACGGCTTCCGTCCGCCGATGCGGTTCGAGGCGCACACCTTCCAGCTCCAGGCATCGATCGGCGTGTCGCTATACCCGTCGTGTGGTGTGGACGCGCAAGCTTTGCTGCGGGCGGCCGACGTCGCCATGTACAAGGCCAAGGCAGGGGGCCGGGGTCGCGCGCACTTGAGCGAGCACCGGCCGCACGCAATTTCCGGGACTTCTGGCTAGCTCTGGCGGCCACGCGGCCATTTCCCGGTTTCCGCAGTTCGGTCTCCATCCGCACCGCCCTTGACTGGGGCGTACGGCGCGACCAGGGAGACCGCCCCGGTCGTGCACCGTCTAATCGGGATACATGTCGCTCCGGGCGACCCCTCGGGCCTTTGCCGCGCCGACTTCTAATCCCTCCAGATAGCCTGAGACCGATTGACGATCGGTCGTTGGGCGGTGCCAGCAGCGGCACCCGGGGCACGCGCGTAAAGCGATGGTCCATTTACGCGATCAACTTACCGCCGGCGCTGTGCCTCCCGCACTCGTTGCGCCGAAAACTGGCGAGGAGATGCGGCCGGAGTAGACAAAAGCATTACAAGTAGTTAAATTTACTTACATGAATGGGCTCATCGGAATCGGTTTAAAGGTGGCGCGGGGGCGCGTGCGATGCTGTCCGCGGGCCGGGTCGCTGTGAGTAGCTCAGCGCAGGCGATGTGGACCTGCGAGGTGGCGGGACATGGCGGCGGCGCCCGGCTCCATTTGCGGGTGTCGGCTGCGGATCTGGCGCATGCCCTGATCAAAGGGACCGGCGAACTGGATGAGGGTGCGCGTCAACGGATCCTGGTCGCACTGCTCAGGCTGGGGCCGATTGACTGTGCTACCGCGGCTTACGTGACGGCGTTGCATTGGGCCCAGGTGGTGTCGAGCGATCTCCGGCCGCCCAGCCCGATCGTCTTTCGCAGCCTGGGGCGCGATGCAGATTGGCTGGCTGCGCTGGAATTCGTGCTCTCCGTCCTGGCTGCTTTTGATGGGGCGCCCGCA
>Ga0268266_10006533_pt1 | contig 10670 bp, 6 predicted proteins | sample KBSS13metaG_FD_190356 | JGI IMG/M metagenome (GOLD analysis project Ga0268266, IMG submission 190356) | Switchgrass rhizosphere microbial communities from Kellogg Biological Station, Michigan, USA - KBS S1-3 metaG (SPAdes) (version 2) | ecosystem: Host-associated > Plants > Roots > Rhizosphere >... | reverse complement strand
ACGAAAGATGCGCAGCAGTTGCGCGGCGCCGCCGCTCTTGAACTGGGTCAGGACATGCAGGACGACAAAGGCGAGGATCACCCAGGTCCCAACCCAGTGCAGCATCGCCACGTCGTAGCCGGAGTAGAAACCGAAATAGAGCAGGCCGCCGCTGATCAGCAGCCCGGACATCGTGATGAAGAAAATCCAGTACATCAGGGCGATTACGGCGCTCAACCTGGCCTGCCCGCGGCCGAACAGCCCGCGCAGCCGAACCTTGTCGACCTGAACACGGCGCCCGAGGCCGGAGCGGAGCATGTAGACGACATAGCCGATCGCCACGGCGACCAGGACGATGGCGGCCTGCATATGGGCGATCCACACGCTGTCGCGCGGCAGCACGGCATCGAACCAGTTGATCCAGGTCCGGTCGGGGGTTTCTGTCGCGATGCGCAAACCGGTGACGAGCGCAACGGCGAATGCCGCGACGAATGTCCAGTGTAGAATAATGGTCCCATAGTCCGTCTTACGCTGCCGCACGCATACGCCCCGCTACTTCACTTAATCGAACAGCAACCGCGCCGATTCCACCGACCGCCGATGTCGCTGCCGTACCAATGATGGTCCCCAACGCCGTCATTGGGGCCATCGTCTAAGGATCGTTCCTTGCGGCGCAGGCCGGCGAATGCCTCTTCTCTGCGCCCGTCGCGTGAGCCGGATCGGCGAACGCGTTGTTGACTCGATGTATCGGCCTCCAGCATCCCCGGAACGTCTGGGACGGCTGGAGGCCGCGCCGCGCGCCGCTATCCCCACGTGTGATGCAGATGATGCGCCAGATCGGGCATGCCCGAATGCGCATGGTCCTCGACCGCGATGGTGGCATCGGCTGTTGCGAGCGTTACCGGCTCGACGCTGGCGGTGGGCGCCACAGCATGTGGCGCCGCCGGGTCAGTTGCTGCGACGGTGGCGGCCGGCGGCGTCTCCGCGACCGGCGTCCCCAGCACCCCGGCGACCGTCACGGCGTCCGTGTTGTAGGCGCCTCCGGTGGCGGGGACATTGTGGTCGCCGGCGTCAGCCGCGTTGCCGTGCATCTGGTCCGCAGCCGCTGTGACCAGGGTCGCGTCGCCGGTCTGCAATCCCTTGATCATCGCGGCAATCTCGGCGCCGAGCGTACCGGACAGCTCGTTGCCGCCCTGGGCCGCGTCGAAGTCGGTGACATATTTCTCGAATGCCTTGAGGTTGTCGATCAGCGTCGCGATGGCCTTGGTGTCGCCGCTGCCGACGAGGTCGACGGCCTGCTGTCCGAACGAATTTGAATAGGCGATGAAATTGGCCAGGAAGACCGTCTGTGCTCCGTTGTCGAGGTGTATCGGCGTCGGATTTGCGGCCTCCGGGACCGGTGAGAAGCCGCTGATGCCGTCGTGCGTCGCCATATCAGCCAGCTTGGCGTCGCTTTGAATGATGTCGATGATGTCGAGGATGTTGTCGGTGCTGGCCTGTCGTGCATCGGGGCTGATGCTGGGGTCGTTGATATAGGCGAGTTCGAGCTGGAGCTGGCGTACGACCGCGTCGGCATGAACGCCGGTCAACCCGCTGAACAGTTGCGGGTTGGCGCTCATCAGCGCCTCCATGTCCGTGATCACGGCATTGATGTCATCGGTGATCTCCTGCCGGTTGCCGTCATTGACGCCGCCAAGAATCTTGTCGGCCGCGTCGTTGAAGATCACGCCGATCTCCGCGAGATTGGCGTGCGGCGCGTCGGCTGCCTTGGTCGCCTCTGGCAGGGTGCCGGGCACGGTCGCAGGCCCGTTTGCCGCGAGGCTGCTCAGCGCAGGATCGGTCTTGACGGCATTGATGATGTCGAGAGGGCTGGCGCGGAGGGCCTGATCTGCGGCAGCCACGCCGCCCAACGCGCCGCCGTCGTTCGCCGAGGCATTGGCCACCGAAATCGCGGCGTTGATGTCGGACAGGATCGCCTGCACATGGCCCAGTGCCGCCCCGGAAAACTGCCCGGCATTGACCTGCGCCAGCAGGCCGTTGCGCACCATGGTGAGATCGTTCGTCGCGTGATTGATGCTGCCAGGCCCTTGGCCGCTTTCCTCGACCGGGTTTTGCCCCAGGCCGCCGACCGGGGCCGGGGTGGCATTGTTGGGGATAGCGCCGAGGCCGGAGGAACTCGGCACGATGGACGGTGAGGACGAGGGCGTCTCGATGGTCGGAGGTGTTTCCTCCAGCGGCGTCGTGGATGGAGGAGCAGGGGCGACCGGCGGGCTCGGGACCTCGTCGATCGGTGGGTCGAGATCGACGTGGCGGTGAGTGATGCGAGCCATTGTCCGTCCCCTGTTACGCAGTGGAATTCTTGACGAGTGCGCGCACGCATCCGCCGGGGAGCAGGATGGGCGCAAGATGAAGGATCATTGAGCTTCGTGGCGTCATTCGGCCGACACGGCGACTATTGAGCGCCGAAGCAAGGTCATAGACGGACGAATCCATGACGCGCGCCGCGCCGAAAAACGGCGAGTTAGACGCGCTCGGAACAAGGATATCGCAGCCTTTGTCTGTGTTTCCTGCGGGAGTTCGCGGCGCTGTCCTCCCGTGCCGGAATTTTGCGCGGCTGCGTGCACATGGGATCGGCGACAAAGCGGCCTTTGCCACCGTTCTACCCACGAGCGAACTTGAACAATCGGCATTCGTCGCATTGTTGTCGAAAAATGGTCTGCATCGCGCGTCAAGGAGACTTGCAAGGGAGATCCGATGTTCCAGCGGGTCGAAGGGCAGTTCAATGAGTATCGCTCAGGGTCAGGCACAAGGCCGAGCGCGGGCAACACCGGCGCCCCGCGCAATTTCCGGCCTGTTGTCGACGCTGGCCGCCGATGATCCCGTCGCGAATGCGATGCGCGCGAGTGCGCGCCGCATGATCGGGGTTGCCGTCTTCAGCGGCGTCATCAACATCCTGATGCTGTCGGGTTCCCTTTATATGTTGCAGGTATACGATCGGGTGATTCCGAGCCGTAACCTCGCGACCCTGTTCGGTCTGTCCCTGATGGTGCTGATCGCCTATCTGGTGCAGGGATATTTCGATGCGATGCGGTCGCGGATGCTTGCCCGGATCGCGACGCTGTTCGATGGCGGCCTGCAGGAATCGATCCATTCAGCGCTTGCCACCCTGCCGCTGCGCGGGGTGAAGCCGGTCTTGATGCAGCAGCCGCTGCGCGATCTCGATCAGGTGCGCACTTTCATGTCGGGCATGGGGCCGACGGCGTTCCTCGACATGCCGTGGATCCCGGTGTTTCTGATCGGGCTGTTTCTGTTTCACCCGATGATCGGCTTCACGGCGCTGCTGGGCACCGCGGCGATCATTGCCATGACATTGGTGACGGAGCGGATATCGCGCGGCGCGACCAAGGCCGCGATGGACCTGAACGCGCAGCGGCAGGTGCTGGCAGATGCGACGCAGCGCAACGCGGAAATCGTTCGGGCGCTCGGCATGACGGACCGGCTGACGGCGCGCTGGTCGCAAGCCAACGAGCGCTACCTGCAGGAAAACATCCGCGCCACCGACGTCTATGCCAATCTCGGCTCGAGCGCGAAGGTGCTGCGCTACATCCTGCAATCGGGAATGCTGGGCATGGGCGCCTATCTCGTCGTCGCCGACAAGGCTTCGGGCGGGATCATGATCGCGTCCTCGATCCTGATGGGGCGCGCGCTCGCGCCCGTCGAAATTGCGCTCGGCACCTGGAAGCAACTGGCCGCCGCCCGTCAGGGCCTCGCGCGCCTGCGCGACATCTTGAAGGCGACCGCACAGGCTCCGACGCCGCCGGTGATGCTGCCGCGTCCGTGCCGCGAATTGTCGGTGCAGAATCTCGCGGTGGCAGCACCCGGCTTCGACATGCCGATCGTGTCCGGCGTCACGTTTTCGCTCAAGGCCGGCTCCGGGCTGGCGCTGCTGGGCGCGAGCGCGTCGGGCAAGACCTCGCTCTCGAAGGCGCTGGTTGGAATCTGGCCGGCGCATCGCGGCGCCGTGCGGCTCGACGGCGCGGCGCTCGATCAATGGCGCAACGAGGATCTCGGCCGGCACATCGGCTATCTGCCGCAGGATGTCGGCCTGTTCGACGGCACCGTGGCGGAGAACATCTGCCGCTTCGACGAAAACGCGAACTCGGATGCCATTCTGAAGGCCGCGCAGATCGCAGGTGTCCACGACATCATACTGCGCCTGCCGGAGGGCTATGCGACCCGAATAGGGCAGGGCGGCATGTCGCTGTCGGCCGGCCAGAAGCAGCGGGTTGGGCTGGCGCGGGCGGTGTTCGGTGACCCCTTCCTGCTCGTGCTCGATGAGCCCAACGCCAATCTGGATGCCGACGGTGAGAATGCGTTGACGCGCGCCATCGGGATCATGCGCCAGAACAAGTCCATCGTCGTCGTCATCTCGCATCGCCCGAGCGCGCTCTCCGCGCTTGACATGACGATGGTGCTCTATGAAGGCAAGGCGATCGCGTTCGGCCCGAGCGCAGAAGTGTTCGCGCGCGTCCGCAATGCTGGCGGCAAGGGAGCGGCGGGATCGCCGCAGCCTCCGCCGCAGGCCAAGGCAGAACAGCGCGCATCACTTGCCGAGAGTGCTTCATCATGAAGGGTTTTGACCACGTGCATGCCGATGAAAGAGTTGCGCGCCACCGGATCGGCGGGACGGATGAGGACGTCGCGGCGCCGCAAGGCCAGGCGCTGATCCTCGAACTGCAGCGATTGCGGCAGGCTTTCGAGCAAGACAATCGGCAGGACCAGCGGCCACCGCTTCGCCGCCCGGCGAATGACGAATCAGGCCCGGGCGCGCGGCGTTCGCGCCAGGCCCGGCCGAAGCGGTCGAAGAAAAAGGGCAAGATGGGACGGGTGCTGGATTGGCTCGGCCCGTTCGGATCACAATCCGAGGTTCTCGATCCCGAGCCTCCGGCGCCGCGCGGCAGACGCAGCGCGCGTGATCCGCAGTTCATGCCTCCGCCACCGGCGAGCGGCAGGCGCGGTCCGGCAGGCGATGTCCCCGCACACGATTCCTGGCGGAATGAACGGCAGGCGCGCGGCCCGATCATCGCGCCCGACGATCCGTCGCTGATGAATATTCCGAGGTCGCGGCCGGAGGTTTTGTCGATCGACGACATGCGGCTGCCACCTCGCATCGAGGCTCCCCAATTGGCGCCGCCGAGCCCGGCGGGCCCGGTGCCGCGCGATCGTTCCGTGACGGCGGTCGTTCGCAATGGCCTGACCGCTGGCGTCGCGTTTCTTGCCAATCGCGATGGATCGACGGATATGGCCGGCGCGCCCGGCGAAAGCATCGTGGTCCGGGCGGCGCGCGCCTTTGAGGGCGAATTGCGCACCGGCTTGCGGGCGTTGCTCGTCGTCGGGGGGGTGGCAGGCGGCTGGATGGCGCTGGTGCCGTTGTCGGGCGCTGTCGTGGTGCCGGGCAATCTGGTGGTACAGTCCAACGTCAAGACCATCCAGCATCCGACCGGCGGCGTGGTCGCGCAGATCCCGGTTCACAACGGCATGCGGGTCAACGCCGGCGATCTGCTGCTGCGGCTGGACGCGACGCAGGCGCAGGCCAGCCTTCAGGTGGTCAGCAAGCAACTCGACGAAGTGCGGGCGAAGAGCGCGCGGCTGGCCGCCGAGCGCGATGGTCTGCCCCGGCCGGCGATCCCGCCGGAAATGTCGGGCCGGCTGGACGATCCCAATGTCAAGACGGTGCTGGCTTCTGAGGCATCGCTGTTCAGGGCGCGGACGACCGCCCGCGAGAGCCAGAAGGAACTGCTCAGTAGCAAGGTATCGCAGCTTGGCGAGGAGATCGTGGGCCTCGAGGCACAGGTCGCATCCAAGGCCAAGCAACTGGAGTTGATCACGGGCGAACTCACGGGCGTGCAGGAACTGTTCGACAAGCGTCTCGTGCCGATCGCTCGGCTTACGGCCCTGCAGCGCGAGGCCGCCAGGATCGAGGGTGAACGGGGCCAGTTGATCTCCACCATCGCCGAGACCAAGACCAAGGTCGACGAGGCGAAGCTACAACTGGTCCGGCTCGACCAGGATGTACGGACGGAAGTCGTCAAGGATCTCGGCGAGGCACAGGGCAAGGAAGCCGAACTCAGCGAGCGAAGTATCGCGGCGCGCGACGTCCTCGAACGCATCGAGATGCGCGCGCCGACGTCGGGGGTGATCCATCAGTTGAACGCGCACACCATCGGCGGCGTGATCCGCGCCGGCGACGCCGTCATGGAGGTGGTGCCGGATTCCGATGATCTGCAGATCGAGGCGCGGTTGCAGCCGAATGACATCGACCAGGTACGGAAAGGGCAGCAGGCTTTTGTCCGCTTCTCCGCCTTCAACCAGCGGGTGACGCCGCAGCTGATCGGTCAGGTGTCCTATGTCTCGCCCGACACCACGAAGGACCAGCAGAGCGGCACGTCCTATTTCACGGTCCGCATCATGCTGCCGGAAGAGGAGCGCCGGCGGCTGGCCGGGCTGCAGCTCTCCTCGGGCATGCCCGCGGAAGTGTTCATGCAGACCGGCAGCCGGACGATGCTGAGCTACCTGTTCAAGCCGATCCTGGATCAGTTCCAGCGCGCTTTTGTCGAGCGGTAAGAGGGCGGGAACAGGCACAGACGTCTCAACGGGGGGTGGCAAATCTTGCCACCCACGATGGTAACGCTATATCAGGGCTTTGCTTTTGCCCTGTTCCCAGCGAGCCCCGTATGACAACCACCACTGCCCCCGAATCCCAGCCGTTCCAGGCCGAGGTTGCCGAGCTTCTGAACCTGATGGTGCACTCGGTCTATTCGGAGACCGATATCTTCCTGCGCGAGCTGATTTCGAACGCGTCGGACGCCTGCGACAAGCTGCGCTATGAGGCGATATCGTCGCCCGAGCTGATCACCGACGGCGCGCCGCCCAAAATTCGCATCGCGCCGAACAAGCCCGCCAATACGCTTTCCGTCGTCGACAGCGGTATCGGCATGGACCGGCAGGAGCTGATCGACAATCTCGGCACCATCGCGCGATCAGGCACAAAATCCTTTCTCTCCCGCCTCACGGAGGCCAAGGACGGCACCAATCTGATTGGCCAGTTCGGGGTCGGCTTCTATGCGGCGTTCATGGTTGCCGAGCGCATCGTGGTCACCAGCCGCCGGGCTGGCTCCGATCAGGTCTTTGTCTGGTCGTCCTCGGGCGGCAGCGGGTTTGAAATCGCACCCGCCGGCGAGGAGGACGCTGCGCGTGTCACGCGCGGCACCGAGATCGTCCTGCACCTGAAAGAGAATGCGGCGAAGTATCTTGAGACCCACGAGATCGAGCGCATCGTCCGCGCCTGGTCCGACAACATCCAGTTTCCGATCGAACTGGTGCCGGAGGAGGGCGAGCCGCGCCAGATCAACTCGGCCAGCGCGCTGTGGCAGCGGCCGAAATCGGAACTCTCGGTGGAGGACTACAAGCAGGCCTACCAGCAGATCGCTGGCGCCTTCGACGAGCCTGCGATGACGCTGCATTATCGCGCCGAGGGCCGGCAGTCCTATGCGGTGTTGCTGTTTGCGCCGTCGACAAAGCCGTTCGATCTGTTCGACCAGGCGCGCAAGGGCAAGGTCAAGCTCTATGTCCGCCGCGTCTTCATCGCCGACGACGCCGATGTCCTGCCGGCTTACCTGCGCTTCGTCCGCGGCGTGATCGACAGCGAGGATCTGCCGCTCAACATCTCCAGAGAGATGCTGCAGAACAATCCGCAGCTCACCCAGATCCGCAAGGCCGTCACCGGCCGCGTGATATCGGAGCTGGAAAACCTCGGTGAGAAAGAACCGGATGCGTTCGCCAAAATCTGGGACGCGTTCGGCCCCGTGATCAAGGAAGGCATCTGGGAAGATTTTGAGCGCCGCGAGAAATTGCTGGGCCTGTCGCGCTTCACCACGACAAGCGGCGAGAAGCGTTCGCTCAAGCAATATGTCGAAGATCTCAAGCCGAACCAGACCGACGTCTATTATCTCACCGGCGAGAGCGTCGAACGGCTGAAGGCGAATCCGAAACTGGAGTCGGCAACCGCGCGCGGCATCGAGGTGCTGCTGCTGACCGATCCGGTTGACGCATTCTGGACCTCGGCGCCGCTCGATTTCGGCGGCAAGCCGTTGAAGTCGCTGAGCCAGGGCGATATCGATTTCGCCCTGATCCCGCTGCTGGATGACAAGGTCGAGGACAAAAAGGACGAGGCCAGCGCAGATGAAGCGACGACGATTGCGCTGATCAAGGACGCGCTGGGCGAGCGCGTCTCCGACGTGCGCGCCTCGCAGCGGCTGACGGCGAGCGCGTCATGCCTGGTCGCCGGCGGCGACGCGCATGACCGCATGCTCGAACGGCTCCTGGCGATGCAGAACAAGGCGCCGACCACCAAGCCGATCCTGGAGATCAACATGCGCCATCCCCTGGTCGCGGCGATCACAGGCGACAAGGATGCGGCCAAGGACCTGTCGTTCCTGCTGCTGGAGCAGGCGCAGATCCTCGACGGCGAACTGCCGGAAGACCCGGCGGCGTTCGCCAACCGGCTCAATCAGCTGGTGCTGCGCGGAGTCGTGAAGGGGTAGGACGATCTGTCGCGAACCGGATTTCAAAATCGACCGTATCTGCTGGAAAGCTGAAACCCCGGGGCCTTCATCGCCATGACGACGCCTGACGGCACCGACATTTTCTACGGCGCGATCCCGGTCTTTCGCGGCTTTGGCAGCCTGATGGACCCGGCGATGTATTCGCCGTTGCCTGACGACTGGACCGTCGGCGTCGCCGACATCGTGGAATCGACCAAGGCGATCGCGAACCAGCGCTACAAGGCGGTCAACATGGCCGGCGCGGCCGTGATTGCCGCCGTCACCAACGCGCTTGACGGGCGCGAATTTCCGTTCGTGTTCGGCGGCGATGGCGCGAGTTTTGCGGTGTCGCCCTCAGACCTCGCGCGCGCCCGCGATGCGCTGGCCGCGACGGCTTCATGGGTCCGCGAAGATCTCGATCTGGTGATGCGGGTGGCGCTGGTGCCGGTCAAGGACATCCGTGCGCAGGGCCTCGATATCAGGGTGGCCCGCTTCGGCCCGTCAGCGAATCTCTCTTATGCGATGTTTTCCGGCGGGGGTTTGGGCTGGGCGGATGCCGCGATGAAGCGCGGCGAGTTCGCGGTGCCGGCGGCTGCTCCCGGCACGCAGCCCGATCTGTCCGGGCTGTCGTGCCGGTTCGAGGAAATTCCCTCCACGCGCGGGCTCATTCTGTCGGTGCTGGTGGTGCCGGCCAAGGGTGCCGATCCGTTTCGTTTCCGCAAGGTGATCGAGGACATCATCGGACTGGTCGAACAGTCTCCGGACGCCGGGCGACCGGTGCCGTCGGGCGGGCCGCCGCTGCGCTGGCCGCCGGCCGGCGTCGAGTATGAAGCGCGCGCCGCGCGCGGCGGGCCGCTGTTGAAGCGGCGCACGGTCGTGCTCGCGGTGACGCTGTGGGCCTATGTCGTGATGCGCTTCGGCATCAAGGTCGGCAATTTCGTGCCGAAGAATTACGTGCAGCAGGTGGTGGAGAATTCCGACTTCCGCAAATATGACGACGGCCTGCGGATGATCCTCGACTGCACGCAAGAGCTGGAGCGTGCGCTGGCAGCGCTTCTGGCGAAAGCGGCGTCGGAACGGATCGTGCGCTACGGCCTGCACCAGCAGGACGCGGCGATGATGACCTGCTTCACACCGTCGGTAATGCGCAGCGACCACGTCCATTTCATCGACGGCGCCCGCGGCGGTTATGCCTCGGCGGCCACCGCACTCAAGGCGATGGCGGCGTAAGTGACGGATCCGCAGATCCGTAGGATGGGTAGAGCGCAGCGAAACCCATCACTGTTCCCGCCGCAAATGATGGGTATCGCTTCGCTCCACCCATCCTACGCGATCGCGATCTGCGCTACCGTCCCACCCGCGTCCAGGTCTCGCCGCCGCAGAGCGCGCCCACGCAGCCCTCAACGCGCAGCGTGTCCGGACCTGCCACCGAGACACTGCTGGCATAATTGGAGCCGTCGTCGGCGTTGTAGATCTGGCCCGACCATTTGTTGGGACCGGAGGGCTGCATGCCGCTGAACAGCGTCAGGCCGATCATCGGCCGCTTCTTCAGCGCCGGGTTGGGATTCTTGTCATCGACTTGGGGCTTGCCGGTGGCGGGATCGATCGGGTCTTTCAGGCCGACAATCACGCCGCAGAGACCGCCGCCGCATTTGCTGACCTTGACCCGCGCGTCGCCGGATTGCGTCAGCCACACGCCGGTCGGCTCACCGGCGCCCTGGGCGCGAGCCGATGGGGCGGCCAGCAACGCCGCCGCGATCGCGATGATGAAAGCCGTCCTGCAAGCCATGATTCATTCCCCAAAAAAGCAGGCTTGCATAGCAACAAATCAGATTCGTGCAACTTCACATTAAGTTTGGCTTGCAACCTGACCGATCATTTGCCCCAGCGGGTGAGGCGGATCGAAAGCGCCGTGCCCAGGCCATAAACGACCATTGCGAGGCCTACCAGCGCAAACAGGGTCCATGCTGGCGCGCCCGCCGCGGCCAGCCACCAGCCGCCGCCGGCGACGATCAGCAGCCGAGCGGTACCGGCCATGACCGGACCGCCGACCTTCGCGGCCCCCTGCGACGAGAAATAGAGGCAGGC
>Ga0268266_10006532_pt1 | contig 10671 bp, 7 predicted proteins | sample KBSS13metaG_FD_190356 | JGI IMG/M metagenome (GOLD analysis project Ga0268266, IMG submission 190356) | Switchgrass rhizosphere microbial communities from Kellogg Biological Station, Michigan, USA - KBS S1-3 metaG (SPAdes) (version 2) | ecosystem: Host-associated > Plants > Roots > Rhizosphere >... | reverse complement strand
TCGGTTCGAACCTCCCGGTCCGCACGTGGCGCGTTACGTCGCCGCTCAAGACGTGAGCTTTCAAGGACAGCTCATACCCGCAGGCAGCGCCCTGCTGCTGATGCTGGCCTCGGCCAACCGCGACGAGCGCCATTTCGAAGACCCCGACAGGTTCGACATTCACCGAAAACCAGCAGGCCACTTGACATTTGGTCGCGGGGCACACTTCTGCGTCGGCGCCCCGCTCGCCCGCCTTGAGGGCCGCGTCGCACTCGAAGAAGTTCTCAAGCGCTGGCCCGAGTGGGACATAGACACGACCGGTGCCCGACGGTCACGCACGTCGACGGTACGCGGCTGGGACAGTATGCCCGCGGTCATCGGCTGAGATGGCTGCCAGCGCCTCAGCGGATCTGGCCGAGTCCGCCGGCCACGACGAGAGACTCTCCGGTGATGTAACTGGCCTCCCCGCTCAACATGAACACCGTCGCGTAAGCGATGTCCCACGCGCTCGCCTGCCGTCCCAGCGGGAACTGAATCTGTGAGCGCGACTGCACATTCGCGCTTCCATAGCGGCCGAGCGGAGTATCCACCGGGCCGGGGATGACATGGTTCGCCCGTATACCCCGTGGGGCGCCCTCTAAGGCGACGTGACGGCATAGTCCGAACAAAGCGGCTTTAGAGGCGTCATAGGCCGGAAAACGTGTACCCGCCCGCAGGCTCGCTGCCGAACCAATGAAGACGAATGAACCGCCGTCAGCGATAACGGGCATGGCTGCCTTGGCAATCAGGAAGTGGGACCGCACATTCAGAGCGAAGAGGTCATCCCAGAGCTCGGGCGTCGTCCCATCCAAGCCCTGTCCGGCGCCGAATCCGACATTGGCAACCACTCCGTCGAGTCCGTTGAATCCTTCGGCGGCTTCAGCGACCAAGCGCTCGCACTGAGCGGCATCACGCACGTCAGCGACTACCGCTGCCGCGCGAATGCCCTCCTGCTCGCAGAGTTGTGAGGTACGTTCGGCGGCTTGGCGATCGACGTCGACGCAGGCGACGTCAGCGCCCTCGCGAGCGCACAGCACGGCAATGGCGCGCCCGTTTCCAACCGGCGCATCGGGGTCATCGGAGGCCCGGGTGCCTGCGCCGACGACGACGATACGACGGCTTACCAAACGTCCGCGCCCGGGGGCGGTGCCCTGAGTTTCGGCAGTGAGCGTCATGCTCAGCACGGTACCCCGATGCTATACGACTGTACAACCTCCGGGTCTGGACGTACATTGGGCGCCATGGTGCGGGCGCCGAGATTGATGCCGATTCCCGTTGAAGAGTGGGACGAGAAGGCGATGCAAGCTATGCGGGTCGCGCTCCCGGCCAAACTTCTCGAGCGGATTCGCTCGTCTGGAGACGCGCCGAACGTGCTTGCCACGATGCTCCATCATCCCGCGCTCGCGGGACCGTTCACTGCTTACGGCAACGTTCTGCTACAGAGTCCGGAGATTGGGCACCGCAACCGCGAACTGATGCTGCTGCGTGTCGCATGGCGAACTGGTGCCCGCTACGAATGGGTGCATCACGTGCTGCTGGCGCCGCGTTACGGCATCACCGAAGACGACGTCGCCGCGATTGCGGAGGGCCGTATCTCGGCGACGTGGACAAATCCTGAGCACGACCTGGTCGTCGCAACAGATGAGATGCTCGATTCGTACCGGGTGTCTGACGAAACGTGGCGGCGTCTCGAGAAGCACTTCAACGCCGCGCAGCTGGTCGAGATTCCTTTTATTGTCGGCACTTACACGTGCCTGGCAATGGCCTTCAACAGCTGGAACCTGCAAGAAGAAGACGACCTCGATGTCGAGGGACTGCCGCTCCCAAAGGCTCACTGATCATGGGGCGCGAGATGAAGCGCGCCCATGATCTTTCCGCGACAGACACCGTGCCGCCCGGCCGAGCGGTAGTCATGGAATCGCTCGGCCGAGCGGACGGTAGCCGGCTACTTCTTGTAGATCGTGAAGCTGGATCCGGTCGCCAGGACGAAGTCGGTCGCGTTACCGCAGATGGTCGCCGAGACGGGCGAGCCGTCGTACTGCTTGGTTCCGGGATCAGTGGCCGAAATGACACCCGAGACGCCCACCCGTGCAGGATGATCGGCCGGACACGTCGTCCCATCGGCCGGAGCACCGGTGGCGATATTGGTCAGCTGCAACGAAGCCCCGTTGAGGAACGGTGCGTCGAAGTAGATCGTTTCTGTTCCGGGTGCTGTCCTGGACGTATAGCCGGACCCTGGCTGCTGTTCACCACGGGCGATGCAGCCTCCCAGCGGATGGGGAAACGTTTGGTTGGGCCCCGAGAAGCTGCTGCATTGAATCCAGACATTGGGCGGTACCGGCGGCTCCGCACCGGCAGTCGCGCTCAGCATCAGTGCCGATCCGAGAAGGCCTGCAGCACCCGCGACAACGACTGCCGCGGTGGGGATCTGGCGACGGCTTGATGAAATATTCATGCAATCCTCACTAGTTTGGTCATCGATTCGGAAGCCACCACCGATCTGCTACAGCGGGCCATCCCACCGCGCTATACGAACGTACAGCACGGTTGAGTCATTGGTAGCACACTTGTGATTCGCAGCACAAGCAACGGCCCCCGCGGCTCTGATGGCCTGGTGCACACTTCTTCAAACACCGGCCGGGGCTTGCATCGCGTCCCGCTGGCACGGTTGTCGGCTCGCTGTCGCACGTGCTATACAGATGTACAACATCGCTGTGGTGGCGGGTTCACGCGGTGCATCCGGAGCACGGCAGCGTCGTCGCGACGCGCGGTCAGTACCCCGTCTTTCTTGTGGGTTTGCACGCCGGATGTCGTCCACGCAGTAGTCGACGAACTTCATCAGCTGGCCAAGCTGCCCGCTAGGTCAGGTCGATTGCCAAGGCACGCAACCCTCTCCGCGTCTTGACATCAAGCTTTGCGAATATGCGGCTCAGGTGCCATTCCACGGTGCGCGGACTGATGAAGAGCTGCGCACCGATCTCGAGGTTTGAATGACCTTCGCGGACCAATCGCGTGATGTGTCTTTCCTGCGCCGTCAACATGATCGCGGTGCCCGTGACGTGCTTGGGCACTATCTCGCCGGTCGCGGCTAGTTCACGGCTCGTGCGTGTCGCGAACCCGTCGATGCCCATCGTTAGGAACATGTCGTAGGCGGTTCGCAGCTGAGTGCGGGCCTCGGCTCGGCGATTGGCTCGTCGCAGCCATTCGCCGTACACGAGGTGGGCGCGCGCGAGAAACACGGCGACAGGGCTGTTCTCCAAATGTTCGATGGCTTCTAGATAGTCGTCGTTGGCACTGTCCCCGTCGCCGACGAGGGCCTTGGAGCGTGCCGCCACACCGAGGGCCGTCGGGGTTCCGCTCGCTTTCGCTCGTTCGGTCAATCGCGCCAAAGCGTCTCTGGCGAAAGCGTTCTCGCCGCACCGTGTCGCGCCCTCGATCAGCTCGGGCAATAGGTAACCGACCAGACCGTAATCGTCGTCCTTGAGACCTGCCTGGCTTGCGTCTACGGCTCGCGAATAGTTACCAAGCCCGTTGTGCAGGATGGCCACCGCATAGTGCGCGACAGTGACCTCCATTCCTTCACCTCGAGATGAGGCACCGGCAATGGTCGATTTTGCGGAGTCCAGACACAGCTTCTCCTGGCCGCGGTATGCCGCGATGTAAGGTTCGAGCGACGTTTGAGGAGCGACACCGGTTGCGGTGGTTATCGCCTCAGCTTCTTCCAGCGTGGCCGCAACCGTCGCGATGTGACCAGTGCCGACGCGTAGTCCCGCATACGTCCACAGGGCGATGGGGAGCACCGTCAACTCCCCGGCAGCACGCAGCTTTTCCAACTGCTGGATCGTCAGCAGGTTATAGGCGTCCTGATCGAAAAGGTCCAAAGAGACTCGATTGGTGATGTTGTGCCACCTGGGATCGACCACTGCATCGTCGTCCCTCAAAAATGCGGCGATTGCGCGCTTGAGCAAGGGTGCTGCCGCGACATAGCCGTCGGTGTACCGGGCGATGAGCCCGTCCAACAGCAGATCCACTGCGGTGGGCGGCCCGACGGCAGCCGGTGCCAGCTTCGCCTCGCGGGCGACGTTGACCGGTGAGAATCGCTCATCAGCGGAGAATCGGCCGACGATCATCGAATACATGAGGGCTTCGAGATATGTTTCGCGCGCCAGTGCGGCGTCGACTGGTGCGAGTCGCTGGGCGGCGGCAAGTAGCAATGGGGGTCCGTCGCGACCACGCCGTGCCGCAAATGCCAGTTTCGCTCGCAGGAGGTCGACGTGCGCACCAACAGTTTCGTCGCCTGAGAGTTCGGCTGCGCGTTCGAGCAGACGCGCTGCGTTGTCGAGTGCGCCGGCGTCCAGCTTGGCCTGTGCGGCGTGCATAGCTCGGTGGGCTCGTTGGCCGGGATCCGGTGTGGCTTCGACAGCTTGCGCGAGGAACGCAGCCGCAGCCGCAGTGCCGCCTCGCGCTTGAGCCTGCTCGGCCGCGATCTCTAGTTCGAGCGCGATGTCCTCGTCTGGTGCCTCAGCGGCGTGTGCACGATGCCACGCTCGGTGGTCGGCAGCACGGGAGTCGGTGATCACCTGAGCCAGGGCATCGTGTGCCCGCCGCCGCTCAGCCAGCGTCGCGTTGCCGTAGATGGCCGAGCGGACCAGGGGATGGCGAAATCGGATGCGGTCGTCCAGAGACATCAGGCCAGCCATTTCAGCTGGCGCTGCCGCGTTTACGTCGATTCCCAAGCACCGGCCGGCCGCCCAGAGCCAGGACAGCTCTCCGGTCGGTTCCGCGGCGGCGATCAGCAGCAGGGTGCGAGTCGGAGACGGGAGCTTGCGAAACTGCTGAAGAAACGTGTCTTCGATGCGCCCGGATATGGATTTCGCTCGGGCCAGACCATAGCCGCCGGCCAATTCGCCGGGCGTGAGTGCACGGTTCAGTTCGAGGATCGCCAGCGGGTTGCCGGCGGACTCACCGATGATGCTCTCTCTCGCGCGTTCACTGAGTCGGCCCGGCACAACCGCTGCGAGCAGAGTGCGCGCATCTGAGTCATCCAGGCCAAGCAACGTCAATTCGGGGAGCCCGTTCAGCAGGTCAATCGGTTGTCGGGTGCCGAACACCGTAATGACGCGATCGGCGAGCAGGCGACGTGCGGCAAACGCCAACGCAGCCATCGAAGCTCGGTCGACCCAGTGGGCGTCATCAATGACGCAGACTGTCGGCTGTTGCGAACCTGCCTCCGCCAGCAGCGTCAGCAGCGCAAGCCCGACGAGTAGCTGATCGGGTGCCCCATCTCCTTCGACGAGGCCCAACGCAACCGTCAATGCCCCGCGTTGCGGCTTGGGCAGCCGGTCTAACAGCCCAAGGAGAGGTGCACATACCTGTTGCAGACCGGCGTATGTCAGCTCCATTTCAGACTCCGCGCCATTGACGTGGATCACCCGGAGATCTGACGCTCGAGCCAGCATCGATTCGATAAGCGCGGTCTTGCCGATCCCAGCGTCCCCGCGCAGTACCAACACTCCGCTGTCGCCATTTCGCGCGCCCGCCAACAGGCCGGCGAGCTGATGTTGTTCGCGTCGCCGGCCCAGCAGGACACCATGCGCTGCCACCACCTGCATGCCAGTCATCGTGGCACGAAGCCGTGTCCTCGACGCCCTGACCCGCGGCGCAGAGAAAAACCCAGTGGTTTTCCCGGGGTCGGCTACTGCGCGCCGATGTTCCACTCGAGCCGAAGGCAACGAGCGACTAACGGAGGCACAGTCATGACTACACCTATCGGCCGCGGCGGAGCGTACGTCACAGTGCGACAAGCGGCGATTGACCTTCTGCGTACGCACGGTCTGACAACTTGGTTCGGGAACCCCGGATCATCGGAATTGACTCTGCTGGAAGACTTTCCGTCCGACTTCCGATACGTGCTTGGCTTGCAGGAGATGGTGCCGGTCGGGATGGCTGACGCCTATGCACAGATCACCGGACGCCCGGCAATCGTCAATCTGCACACTGCGCCCGGCATGGGCAATGCCCAGGGTGCTCTCTACAACGCCTACATCAACAAGACGCCCCTGATCGTCACGGCCGGCAACCAGCGCCGCGACCTGCAGAACCAGATGTGCTTGCTAACCAATGTGGACGCGACGAACGTACCGAAACCCTTCGTAAAGTGGTCTGCGGAACCGGCCATCGCCAGCGAAGTCCCCGCGGTTCTAGCCCGCGCGATCCACATCGCAAACACTGCACCTCGCGGACCGGTGTTTGTCTCTCTTCCCATGGACGACATGTCCGTTGAACTCACCGACAAGCAGTTTTCGGACGTCGACGTGGTCCGGACCCGGACTGTGACCCATGCGTCCGGCTTCCCCGACGACGTGGCTGCCGACATTGCGGCACGCCTCAACAAGGCAGCCTCGCCGGCAATTGTCGTCGGGGGTGACGTCGAACGCTTCGGCGCCTGGGACGCGGTGATCGCGTTGGCGGAACATACCCGATCTATCGTGATGACGGCGCCGCTGACCGGTCTGTCCGGGTTTCCCGAGGATCACCCGCTCTACCATGGCAGCCTTCCGCCGGGCGCGGGGTGGATCTCGAAGGCGCTGACCGGACGGGATCTAGTAGTCGTGATCGGTGCGCCGGTGTTCCGGTATTACCCGAAGATCGAAGGTCCTTACCTGCCCGACGGCACCAGCCTGATCCACATCACAAATGACCCTGACGAGGCCGCCCGTGCACCAGTCGGCGACGCATTTGTCGCCGACTTGCAGTCGGCTGCTGAAGCGTTGGTCGCCCACGTCGAACAGACGAACAGGACTGCACCCGACCCGCGCGCCCCGGTCACTGACCCAGGCAGTGTGACGTCACCGTTGTCACCCGAAGCGTTGTGGTCCACAGTCGGGTTGCGCTTGCCCTCCGACACCCTGCTGGTGACCGAAGCCGGCAGCAACGAATTTCCGATCGGTGCGTGTGTACGCCCAGGACATCCGTTCTCCCATCTCACTGCAGCAGGTGGCGGCCTTGGTTTCGGTCTACCCGCAGCCGTCGGCGCGCAGCTCGCCGCTCCAGATCGACCTGTGGTGGCTGCAATGGGGGACGGCTCAATGCATTACGCGATCACGTCGCTGTGGACGGCGTCCCACTACGGGATACCACTGACCATCATCGTGGCCTCCAATTCCGAATACGGCATCCTCAAGGAGTTCGGTGTCATCGAGCACACCACTGGTGTGCCGGGACTCGACCTGCCCGGACTCGACATCGTGGCTACTGCGCGCAGTTACGGCGTCGACGCGCACGAGGCAAAGACCACCGATGATGTCGCCGAGCTCCTCACCGCCGGCATCGCTGACCGCGATCGGCCCACGTTGATCAACGTCACAACCACACCCGTCGACGCCTAAGTCGAAATCACTCGGACTAAAAGGAACATTGAAATGAGCACTGACACAGCAGGAAACGTCGGCGTGGGCCACAACTCGCTGAGCGACTTGTTCGCGAACGCGGTCACAGGCCAAGCGGAGATCATTACAGACGAAGCAGTCCTGACCGAGCGCGGCCATGACTTCTGGGGCTTCGGCGGTACCGCGGGGCTGCTGCTACGCCCGACGAGCCGGGGCGAGATCGTCGAAATTATGCGTGTCGCAAGCGAACATCGCATCGCTGTCGTTCCTCGCGGTGGCGCATCCAATTGCTCCGCAGGAATGATGCCGGCCACTGACGGGGTTCTGTTGGACTTGTCTGGCCTAAATCAGGTTCTGGAAGTCGACGTTGACAACCTGCGCGCTCGCGTCGAACCGGGCGTCATCAATTCGGACCTGCAAGCCGCACTCGCTCCGCACGGACTGTGCTTCTCCCCTGACCCCGTGTCTGCGCACCTGGCCACCGTGGCAGGCAACATCATCGAGAACGCCGGCGGGCCGCACGCTTTGAAGTACGGCGTCACCTACAACCACATACTTTCGGTGGAAGTCGTGCAGTCCGATGGGTCAACCGTCACACTGGCCGCCGATGACGATGGCCCCGATTTGCTCGGCGTGCTCATCGGATCGGAAGGCACTCTGGGCATCATCACCGAGGCGACCGTCGCGCTGCGCCCGATCCCCAAGGTGACCCACAGTCTCATGGGTGCGTTCGCTTCGGCCAGGGCTGCAGCCGACACCGTTGCTGCAGTCATCGCGTCCGGTGTCGTTCCGGCCGCGGTGGAATGGCTTGACCGGCAAGGAATATCGGGCCTGCAACAGTTTTACGACACGGGCTATCCGCTGGACGCCGACGCAATCGTGCTCATCGATGTCGACGGCACGGCCGCGGAAGTCGCCCACGATCAGCCGGTCGTGGAAAAGGTGCTGCGCGAGCGCGCGACCGAGGTCCGTATCGCCGAGAACGAGAAGGACCGCACTGCGTTGTGGTACGGGCGGTTGAACGCGCCCAACTCTGTGAAACAAAGCGGAAAGGGGTTCTTCATCGGTGATGTCACCGTTCCTCGACAGCGGATTCCTGAGATGCAGGAAGCCATCCAGGCCGCCGCCACGCGCCACGTCGATGGACTCCTATTCATCGCGGTGACAGGCCACGCGGGTGATGGCGACCTACACCCCACCACCTTCTTCGATAAGGACAACCCCAGGGCCGCCGCCGCACTAGAGGCGGCCAACAACGAAATCATTGAAGCTGCACTGAGTTTGGGTGGCACGATCACCGGAGAACACGGGGTCGGTACTGAAAAGCGCCAATTCATGACGAAGAGGTTTACTCCCATCGAAATCGCCGCTCAGCGGTCGATCAAAGATGCCTTCGATCCGATCGGCCTCCTGAATCCCGGGATCATGTTGCCTGACCCGTCAGCCTCGGAACCTGCGGTTCGCAGCTTCGGCGTCGCCGTACGAGACGCCCTGACTGGCAGACTGATCCCAAACCCGGAGTCTCCGCTGACCGCGGGCGGTGACACCGACATCACCGTGAACCTCGGCAATCTCAGCCTCATAGTCGGCGCGGAAGCCACTGTGGAACAGATCAACGCCTATCTCGCCGACCACAGCGTCACCTGCGCCGCGATCCCCACCACAGAGGTGAAACGCACCATTGGCGAGCTTGTCGCTACCGCCACAGGTGACGAGCGAATCGAAATCCGGCACGCGCTGTTGGGCGCCGATGTCATCCTCGTCGATGAGGACGCTCCAGCCCGATTCGGCGGCGAGAACATGAAAGACGTGGCGGGATACGACGCCAAACGTCTCTTCATCGGTGGATGCGGCACCTTCGGAGCCATAACAAATCTAATTTTCAAGATCACCGTAAAAACCTAGGTATCGGCCTTATGCGCGCTGGTATCACTTTCGCCGATGAGCGCGAAAAGACATAGAAATTAAGTCGAGAAGTCATCTCCGCTTCGTCATGCCATCTCGATTGGACCTAGCGCGATCGACTGGACCAGCGGATCGTCACAGACTTCCAACGTTGACCAGCTCGACAGCGATCGCGGCCTCATGCGACACCCGCACATTTTTGTCAACCCGAATCACGGAGGCTTACATGCGAAATCGGAGCGACGAACTAGACCTACGTGGAAAGACCGTGCTGCGAACGGGTGCCACAGGCGGACTGGGCGGCGTCCTGGCTCATCGCCTCGCTGAACGTGGCGCGACCCTTGTTCTCACTGGGCGCAACTTGGACAAGCTGGCCAAGCTCGCCGACGAGCTCGCGCCCCTCGGGAACGCCGCTGTCGTAATACCCACTGACATCACCTCATTGGAATCGATCGAGGTATTTGTCGCGAAGGTTGACAGCGAGGTTGGCGCGCTCGACGCACTCGTGAGTAACGCAGGCGTGGAGTACTACGGCGCGTACACCCGGCACAATCTCAACGAACTTGAACAAACCATCACCACAAATCTGCTCGCGCCCATGGCATTGATCCGCTCTGTCCTCCCCGGCATGATCGCCCGGCGAACCGGACACATCGTGCTGATGTCTTCGATATCAGGCAAAGCACCTAACCCGTATGGCGCGGCCTACTCGGCCAGCAAGGCAGGCCTCGTGGGCCTCAGTAGTTCGTTGCGCACCGAACTCACTGGAACAGGTGTGAGCTGCTCGGTCATCTGTCCTGCGTTCATCACCGACGTCGAAGACGGCATGTACATCCGCATCCAACGCGAAGGACTCCAACCGCCAGGGCTGGTTGGCGTAGCGCCCGCAGCACGTTGTGCCGATGCCGTCATACGCGTGTTGCGCACAGGTGAGCCCGAAGTCATCGTGAGTAGTAAGCCCCTACGGCTCATGCTCGCAGCGCAGGCACTTTGGCCGGCACTTTCAGAGCGCGCTCTGGCCAAAACGGGGGTGACGGAGTTCTTCAAACAACTATCCGCGCGGCGCGGGCGTCTTTGAACCGGGAAGACTCGCGCGTTAGGGCGTTACCTCACCCATGAGCAACTGCACCGGGCGGCAATCGCGTCCGGGCGCCGCGGACGCTGATCCTTGTCCTCGGATACTGTGGCCTGCGGTTCGGCTAGGCTGCGGCGCTGCGCGCCGAGGACGTGGACGTGACTGCGCGCAGGATTTGCGTGCGCCGGTCGGTGACCTATGTACGCAAGACGGGCCTGGGGCGATCGATCTCCTTGAGCTGGAGGGTCCGGCGTTGGGCAGGCCAACGGTGGACAAAGTCAACGG
>Ga0268266_10006531_pt1 | contig 10671 bp, 7 predicted proteins | sample KBSS13metaG_FD_190356 | JGI IMG/M metagenome (GOLD analysis project Ga0268266, IMG submission 190356) | Switchgrass rhizosphere microbial communities from Kellogg Biological Station, Michigan, USA - KBS S1-3 metaG (SPAdes) (version 2) | ecosystem: Host-associated > Plants > Roots > Rhizosphere >... | reverse complement strand
CCTCAGCGGCATCTTTCGGCGATCGTTACCCTTACATAGTACCGGGCTACGCCCGGTAACGATCGCCCCTGGTCTTCATAAGACTTGGCTGCTCGCTGAGGGTCGCCCTCGCTACGGCGATCATTAGCCAGACAGGCTCCTAACACTTCGCGCAGAGGCTATGCTAGCGGGAGGGTATGAAACCTCCCGCTGCATGAAGCTCTACCAGCAACTCGCTGACGATATCTCTTCTCAGATTCGCGATGGCACCTTGCGCTTGGGTGAGCGCGTGCCGTCGGTTCGCGAGGTTTCGCGTGAGCGCACGGTGAGTGCCGCCACCGTGGTGCGCGCTTACGAGTTGTTGGAGGGGCGGGGGTTTATCGAGACGCGGCCTCGGTCGGGGTTTTATGTGAGTGGCCTGTGGCAGGCGCAGGGCCAAGAGCACGCGGAAGGACGCGCCCGGCAGCGCGCGAGCGAACGGCGCGCATCCCCGCTGGGCAATGCGCCAGTGCCGATATCGGGCGCCGCGTCAGCCGGTGACGCCGCGGCCAGCGCGGCGCCGAAGTCAGGTTCGAGGTCGGTGCCCGCCGGCGCGACTGCGCCAGCGCGGTCGACACGCGTGGACGTGAGCGAGCTCGTCTTCCAAGTGCTCGAATCCGTGCGCGACCGGCGACTCGTGCCCTTCGGCTCCGCCTTCCCAAGCCCCCTGCTCTTCCCGATGGACCGCCTGGCGCGCTGCCTCAGCGCCGGCGCACGCAACATGGACCAGTGGGGCACGCTCGACGACCTCCCTCCCGGCAGCATCGAGCTGCGCCGCCAAATCGCGCGTCGCTATCTCCGCTCCGGCGTCGACGTATCACCCGACGAAATTGTCATCACCTCCGGTGCTCTCGAAGCGCTCAACCTCAGCCTGCAGGTCCTAACCCGTCCTGGCGACATCGTGGCCATCGAGTCACCCGCCTTCTACGGCTGCCTCCAGGCAATCGAGGCGCTGCGCCTGCGCGCCGTTGAGATCCCCTCACACCCGCGTGATGGCATCGACGTAGCCGCATTCGCCGCAACCCTCTCGCGCCACCCAGTACGCGCCTGCTGGGTCATGTCCAACTTCCAGAATCCGCTCGGCGCCCTCGTCCCCGAAGACACCAAGCGCGAGCTGGCGCGGTTACTCGACAAACATGACATCCCACTCATTGAGGATGACGTCTATGCGGAGCTGTTCTGCGGACGCCACCGTCCGAAGCCGGTGAAGGCGTTCGATCGCAAAGGACTGGTCCTCAACTGCTGCTCCTTCTCGAAGTCGCTCGCGCCAGGTTACCGTGTTGGATGGGTTGCCGCGGGACGCTTCGCGACAGCAATCCAACGACGCAAAGTCATGAGCTCGCTGTCGACCAGTGCTCCCGCGCAGGATGCGATCGCACTCTATCTTCGCGAAGGCGGCTACGAGCGCCACCTCTCCGCCTTGCGCCGCGCGCTCGCCGCACAGCAAGCCGCCGCGTTGGAATCACTGACCCGATACCTACCAGCCACCGCACGCATCTCGCGACCCGAGGGCGGCTATTTCCTCTGGATCGAGTTGCCGGACGGGCTGGATGCCATCGAGATCCATCGACGCGCGCTCGAGCAGGGATTCAGCATCGCGCCGGGCCCCATCTTCTCGGCGAAGCGCGCCTTCCGACAGTGTCTGCGCTTGAACTACGGCCATCCCTGGACCCCGATTTCCGACCAAGCGGTGCGCGCGCTCGGGCGGATCCTGAAGAGCTGACGACGCGGGCCGGCCTTGCGGATCTCGATCCGCTACCGATCACCGGTCCTACTTTCGCGGGCGAGCCTGTCACGTGTCCGTCAGTCCTCGTCCTGGGCGGCGAGCTGCCTGAAGATCGCCATCATGGCATCGACCCTGGCCAGGTACACCCGCGGGTCGTGATCGCCGCAACGTTGTCCCGGTGCAAAATGAAAGCCGTGCCGCGCATACAAATCACCGGCGCCCGCCCCGCACAAATGCATAGTGGCCGCCAGATGTTGTTTTTGTAGCTGCGAGGCGTGCGTGATCCGATAGCGCGCCAACGTGTTCGCCACCTTGACATCGAGATACGCCGAGGTCAGCTCCACTGAATGGCTCGGAATGACACGAAAATACAGGTTGTTGAGCCAGCACGAATGCACATCGTCCCAGGGGCCCTCCGTTGCCACGACGTGATCGTGAATACAGTAGTGGCTGGCTTCGGCGAACGTCCCATCCGTCATCTGGTACATGCCCACGGCGCTCGTTGCCGGCCGATAGATCTCGAACGGCCGCAACCCCCACGACCAGCGCCAGTAGGTCCGCGCTATCGGATTACCGGAACCCTCCACTTGCGCGAGCGCGGCAAGCAACTCCGGCGAGATGGCATTTGTCGAATGTTTGCGGAAAATGGGTGAATAACTACGCCATGTTTCCACGGGCGTCTTGAACAGCGTCCCACTGACAGGGAAAAAGAGCTCCGTCGGCTTACGGATGACCTGGTAGACAAAGTTGGTCGCGAGCCAGACGACACCGACGATGACCAGCACGGTGAGGATCCGGAGCGGTCCGGGGGTGCGCTTGAAATGCCGCCACCAGCGGCGCCGCGTGGTCGCCGTCGGCCACAGTTTTGCCAGCTTCGAGCGCTTCTTACGCCGTCTGCGCGGCTTGGCCGCACTTGAAGCACGGGTGGCCATCAAATGTCTTTCCGCGAAAGGTCCTGAAAATCGGCGCCACCACGTTACGGGGTGGCGGCGGGAATTCTAGCCGCAAACCGTTTGACGCGAGTGGCGGTGAGCCCCTAGGCTCGCGCGCATGCCACAAGATCTCGTTGAAGTAGAAACGGGCCCGAACCCGGTCGGCACGATTATCTGGATGCACGGCCTGGGCGCGGACGGTCACGACTTCGAGCCGATCGTCCCCGAGCTCGTACGTCCCGGTGAGCGCGCCTTGCGTTTTGTATTTCCACACGCGCCGGTGCGGCCGGTGACGCTCAACAACGGCTATCGGATGCGGGCGTGGTACGACATCGTCAGCATCCAGCGCGGCTCGGCGCAGGATGAAGCGGGAATTCGTGCCTCGCACGGCATAGTCGAGTCGCTCATTCGACGCGAGAACGAGCGTGGCATCGCGAGCAGCAAGATTGTGCTCGCCGGTTTCTCGCAGGGCGGCGCGATGGCGCTTTACAGCGGCACCCGCTATCCCGAAAAGCTCGCCGGGATCATGGGGCTTTCGTGTTATATGCTGCTCGAGACCCGCTTCTCGGCAGAGCGCGTCGCGGCAAACCACTCGACGTCGGTATTTCTCGGCCATGGCACGCAGGATCCCGTCGTAAGCCTCACGCTCGGCGAGGCAACACGCCGCATGTTGGAAACTGAAGGCTACTCTGTCGAGTGGCACGCTTACCCCATGCCGCATTCCGTTTGTCCGCAAGAAGTCCTCGACATCGCAACCTGGCTGCGCCACGTAATCTGACCTCGCTCGCCGCGACGTCTACGAGACGTCCAAGAAATCTGAACTCTCCAAGCCCGCGTGGCCGGCGTGCTGCGTGAGGAGTCTCTTCCCGGGGGCTTGCCCGGTCGGGAACCGGGCCAGAGGCTACATGGACGTATTCACGCCGTCCCCCGGGAAGAGACCTCCTCACGCAGCGCGTCGGCGCAACGAGGCCGCCCCACAGGCAGGCGGCCTCGACTTCCTCTCCAGGGTCTGGCGACTAACTTCTAACCGTTAGCGATGCCCCTCAGGCCCCGGCCGGTGTCCACCGCCACCGTTACCCTGGGGCGGACGTCCGCCACCGCCCGGCGCGGCCGCGGGACGCCCACCACCGCCGGCGAAATTCGGAGCCGGCCGACCGCCGCCCCCGAAGTTCGGCTGGGGATGTCCGCCACCACCGCCGCCAAAGTTCGCCGGGGGGCGTCCGCCACCACCACCGCCAAAGTTGGCTTGGGGATGTCCCCCACCGCCGCCGCCAAAGTTGGGTTGGGGACGCCCACCACCACCGAAGTTCGGGTTGGGCCGCGCGCCACCGCCCCCGAAATTCTGCGCGGGGTGCGGGCTGCCAGCACCCGGGCTCGGGTGGAAGCCACCCCCACTCGGCCCGCCACGGAAGTCATTGTGCGCGACCGGCGCGGCGCCACCCGGGCGTCCCGCGTTCATCGGCGCACCACCGCCGCCGGCACCGGGCCGGCTCTGCAGGCCCGAATGGACCGCCGGGCTGGCTCCGCCAGGACCACCGAAGCGTCCCGCTGCAGCAGGCCCACCGCCATGATTCTCCGGACCAACATGCGCCGCTGAGCCGGGTGCGCTGTGATTCTCGGACCCAAAGTGTCCGGCTGCACCAGGTCCACCGCCACGGTTCTCGGGACCAACATGCGCCGCAGCGGCCGGTCCGCCAGCGTGATTCTCAAACCGCCCCGCCGCGGCCGGTCCACCACCGTGATTCTCCGGACCAGCGCGTCCGGCTGCCGCGGCAGGTCCGCCACTACGATTCTCCGGACCGAAGTGCCCTGCCGAGCCGGCACCGCGGTTTTCAAACCCGTGCCCACCACCGCCCGGCCCACCGTGCGCGAAATCATGCGCCTGCCCGGGCGCGGCACCACGCGCAGCGACAACTCCGTGCCCCGAGAACTCGCCAGGACGCGAAGTAGCCGCCACCACCGGCCGACCGTGATTCACGGCCTCCCGGAAGTCCCTGTTGGACGCCGCGAAGTGCTGATGATCCCTCTGCATCGAGGTCGCCTCGAAATGACGATCACGCTCCGCAGCCATCTCATGCGCAGTCGGACGCGCATGGAGCCCACCCGCGCCACCGTTGAAACTAACGCGGTTCACGGTCACGTTGTTGATGACCGTGCGGTTGTACACGTTCGTCACGTGAACCGAGCCGAAGTTAGCGCACGAGTGGTTATAGAAGAACGCGCCACCGCGCCAGTAACCACCTGCGAATCCAACACCGGTATATCCGAAGCCGTAATTGACACCGCCGTAGAAACCGACGTGCGGCCCCCAGTAGCCGCCATGCCATAAGTAAGCACCGTCCACCCAACCCCAGTATCCCGGGGTCCAGAGCAGACCCGGCGACGGCGGAAGCACCCAGGTACCCGGCACCCAGTAATACCCATCGTCACCCCACGCCCAGTAACCCGGCGTCCAGATATAGCCGGGCGCCGGAAGCGGAGGCTGCACGTATACCGGCAGAACCGGCGGTGCCACGGTGATCGACACGCCTATGGCTACCCCGGCGTGGGACACCGCAGGGATCACGGGTAGCGCAGCGAGCGCGATTGCCGGAACTACGGTCTTGAGCCAGTGACTACGCATGCTGATCCCCTCTCCTGAAGGTTTCCTGAACTGTTGCTGAATACCCTCACTGCGGTATTCACACGGACTCTTTATCGAGCTCCGTCAGCTTAACGCAACGCGGGCCACCCGTGTCCGTTGACCGCTGAAAATATGGACTGCGTGGGCCCGCACCGTTCACGGCAGGTTCATCGAATCGCGCGGCAGACCTAACTCTCAACAACCACTTCGACGAGTGTCGGCTCCGTAGCGGCGAGCGACGTGCGCAACACTTCATCCAACATGTCAGCACGCTCGACACGCACCGCCTTGCACCCCATGCTGACGGCGAGCCCACAGAAGTCGATTCCAGCCAAGTTCGTGCCCACGGTACGCTCGAGTCCGAAATGCCGGCCGAATTGTACGAGCGCATCGTATCGCCGGTTGTTGACGATGATGAACGTGATGGGCAACTTCAATTGTGCCGCGGTCCACAGACCTTGAATCGAATACATGCTCGAGCCGTCCCCGAGCAGGGCGATCACTTTCTCACCCGGTCGTCCCAACGCCACCCCGACAGCCGCGGGCAGACCATGGCCCAATCCGCCGCTCGCACAGGTATAGAACGTGTCGCGCTCGAGGATCGGCAGGAAGTCGTGCATCGGCGTGCGAGTGCTGGGCGCCTCCTCGACGATGATGCTGCCGGGCGTTCGCACGGCAGCCAGTTGCTGCACGAGATATTTGTCAGTGAACGGTGAGCCCGACTGGCGCGGCGGGCGCACGAGTTTGTCGGGAGCGGAACGCGCCCGCGGCGCGGGTCCCGCGAGCAGGTCGCGGATGCCGGGCTTCAAACTCGTCACGACCGATATTCCAACAGGCGCCCAGGCCGCCATGCCGGGCTCGTCGACGAGTTGCAACAACCTGGCGCCCGGCGGCACGTGCGGCCCGACACCCTCGACGTGATAAGTGAAAGCAGGAGCGCCGAGCACGAGGATCACATCGTGACCGGCCAGGCTGGCGACGATCCTGGCCCGGTTCGCATCCAGGAAGCCGGCAAACAAACGATGATTTTCCGGAAAGCTATTCCGGGCCGACAGCGGGCTGACATACACCCTGGCCTGGTGCCTCTCCGCCAGGGCGATGACTTCATCCCACGCGTCGTCGCGTGCAACCCCGGCGCCCACGACAAACGCCGGTCGCTCGGCGGCACTGAGCTCACGCGCAACAGTCTCGATGAGCGCGGGATCACCGCGCAGGGCCTCGCTCACCTTGCGCTGCTCGATCGGCTCGCATACCCGATCCCAATCATCAACCGGAATCGACACCAGGACCGGTCCGCGCGGCGGCTGCATGGCGATGTAGTACGCCCGCGCCATAGCGAGCGGCACGTCCTCGGCACGCGCGGGCTCCACACTCCACTTGACGTAGGGTTGGGGTAACTCAGTCGGACGCGCGGAAAACAAAAATGGCTCGAACGGTAGGATCGAACGCGCCTGCTGCCCGGCAGTGATGACGAGCGGTGTCTGGTTCTTGTAGGCCGTGAAGATGTTGCCCATCGCATGGCCAACGCCAACCGCCGAGTGCAGATTCACGAGACCGGCATTGCGAGTCGCCTGCGCATAGCCGTCAGCCATGCCCACCACGATCGATTCCTGCAAGCCGAGGACATAGCGGAAGTCCGCAGGGAACTCCCGGAACATCGGCAACTCGGTGGAGCCGGGGTTGCCAAAAACGGTAGTCATTCTCAACGCCCGGAACAGACGCAGAACAGCCTCGCGGACCGTCACGCGCGCCTCGGGCTTGGCACCTTGGTGCGCATTCTCAGCTCTGGCGGGGCTTTGCATCGGCAGTCTCCTCAAAGTGGACCGGAAGTCTCGGGTACCGGGCCGCGTTCGTCCAGCCTGCGCGCGAGGGGAGTCCACGTCTCGGGTACTGCGGCGATCCGACAACAAACGGCGGCGCCTCTGTGTATATTCCCTGCTCGTCTGAGTTGCCAAAAGGGAAATCGATGTCTCGGCGAACCAAGCCTGCGCGCGAGGGTGACCAAGCTTCGCTCGATCGACGCGGATTCCTCAAGGCCGCCACCCTCGCCGGCACTGGCGCCGTCGCACCGGCAGTCGTGTCCGCCGAAGTCGCGGCGGCCGCAACTCCCGAAAAGCCGCCCGCCCAGCGTCACACCGTGCAGATCGTCTCGCGCGAGAGCGAGCAAGGGACGCCTCACGACGACGGCACCACCCAAACGAACTGCGGCAGCGACTTCATGGTCGATGTGATGCGCGGCCTCGGCATCGAATACGTCGCCGCGATTCCAGGCAACACGTTCAAGGGTCTGCACGAGTCGGTCATCAACTACGGCATGACGACGAGCCCTGCGCTCGAGCTCATCTCGTGCATGCACGAGGAGATCTCGGTCGCGATCTCACACGGCTACGCAAAGATCGCCGGTAAGCCGATGGCCTGCATGATGCATTCGACCGTCGGACTGCAACATGGCGCGATGGCCATCTACAACGCCTGGGCTGACAGGGTACCCGTGTTTGCCATTGTCGGTGCCCAACTCGACGCATCCAAACGCGGTAACTACGTCGACTGGGCCCATTCGGTGTTCGATGGGCCGGCGTTGGTCCGCGACTTCACAAAATGGGACGACACGCCCATCTCGTTGCGTCACTTCGCCGAGTCGGCAACCCGCGCGCACAAGTTCTCAATCACCCCGCCGTACGGGCCCACGGTGCTCGCGGTCGACCAGGAATTGCAGGAAGACACGATAAAGGACGGTGAGCGGCCGGCCATACCCCGCGAACCCCGGATGGCTGCGCCGCGCGGCGACGACGGTGCCGTCAATGAAACCGCACGACTGCTGGTCGCCGCCGCGAATCCGGTGCTGGTCGCCGACCGGGCAGCGCGGACCCCGGAGGGCCTGCGCCTCATGGTGGAGCTCGCGGAAGAGTTGCAGGCCCCGGTGATCGACATCCAGGGCAGAATGAACTTCCCCTGGCGCCATCCCCTCAATCAGACGCGCCGCCAGGCGCAGCTCGTACCCGATGCCGATGTCATCCTGGGGCTGGAACTGACGGATTTCTTTGGCGTCACCGGCAATCGCGTCGAGCCCCGACTCAAGACCGGCACCAAGCGCATCAGCATCAGCGCCGGCGACCTTTTCATGAAATCCAACTACCAGGATTTCGATCGCTTTACACCCGTGGACATTGCCATCGCCGCGGATGCGGAGACCACGCTGCCCGCTCTCATCGAAGCGATCCGGAAACTCATCACCCCAAAACGTCGCGCGAGCCTCAGGTTGCGCGGTGCGAAGTTTGCCCAGGATCACCAGCAGACCTTGGAGCAGTCACGCGCGGCCGCCGCCGTTGGTTGGGACTTACAACCCATCACGACAGCACGCCTGTGCGCGGAGCTCTACGAGCAGATTCGCAATGAAGACTGGGCTCTCTGTAACGGCACCGTTTTTCAGAGCAGTTGGCCGCAGCAACTCTGGACGGCAAATCATCATTATCAGTACATCGGCGACGCCGGCGCCTACGGACTCGGTTATTTGCCTGGCGCGAGCGTTGGAGCCGCGCTCGCGCATCGTAAGCACGGACGACTGGCGGTCGCGATCGGCGGCGATGGCGACCTGATGTTCACGCCGGGCGCCCTTTGGACGGCCGCCCATCACCGCATCCCCTTGCTGTATGTCGTACATAACAATCGTGCCTATCACCAGGAAGTCATGTACGTGCAGACCATGGCTGCCAAGCGCCAACGGGGGATCACTCGCGCTCATATCGGCAACACCATTACCGACCCGAACGTCGATTTCGCCAAGCTGGCGGCCAGCATGGGCGTCTATAGTGAAGGCCCCATAACAGACCCCAAGGATCTCGGCGCGGCGTTGCAACGAGCTGTCGCGGTGGTCAAGCGCGGCGAGCCCGCGCTCGTCGATGTCGTCTCACAGGGGCGCTGACCATGAAACTGTTCACAGCCTGCACCCTGCTCGCCGTATTCATCAGCCTGTACGGTGTGAGGGCGGCAGCCGACGAAAGTCCAGGCGATGCAGCCAACGGGAAGCGCGTCTTCCTCGCCGACGGATGCTTCTACTGCCATGGAACGACAGGGGCAGGTGGCGGCAACGCCGGTCCCCGGCTTGCGCCCAACCCTTTGCCACTGGCAGGCGTGAAAGCCAAGTTGCGCACCGCGTCCGGAAGGATGCCGGTCTACTCCGCCGCGGTGTTGAAGGATTCCGAGATAGCCGACATCGTGGCTTACCTGCAGAGCATTCCCAAGGGAAAGGATGCGAAGGACATTCCCCTGTTGAATCACTAGGAGCCTGTCGGACAGGCTGCTGACGGCGGCGCGCGCTGGAGTCGCGCCATGGACCGCATTTTCTGAAATGGATCGCCCAAGGAGGGCTTCAGATGAGCCTCGCAAGACCCGCGACCAATCCGGCCGCACGCCGGGCAAATGGCCTGACTGCTGTTACGGGCCTCGCCCTGTGCCTTTGCCTGGGCACCGCAGTAGCCGACGAGGGCCCGACAGCCACCGCCAACACTGAGCAACTGCAAGAAGTGGTCGTCACCGCCCAGTTCCGCCGGCAGGACCTCGAGACGACACCGGTCGCCATCACCGCTCTCTCGGGCGCGCAACTCGATGAGCACAACGCGACCAGCCTTGCGAGCCTGAACGGGCTCGCCCCCAATCTGACCGTGAGCGCCGGCACGAACACCAACGGTCCGTCGGCGCAAACGTTCATCCGCGGTATCGGCCAGAGCGATGGTCATCCAGGCCTCGAGCCCGGAGTGGGCATCTACGTGGACGATGTCTACCACGGCCTGTTGCTCGGCTCGGACCTGGATCTCACGGATCTCGATCGTGCCGAAGTGTTGCGCGGCCCGCAGGGAACGCTGGCCGGCAAGAACTCGATCGGCGGCGCGATCAAACTCTTCTCCAGGAAGCCGACCGGCGCCACGGACGGCTACGTCGATGCAACCTACGGCGACTTCAACCTCATCAAGATCAAGGCCGGCGGGAACTTCACGCTCGTTCCCGACACGCTCTACGCCCGTCTGTCCGGTGTCTCGGAGCAACAGGACGGTTATATGAAGCGGCTCGATTACGCTTGCGTCACCGGCCAGAACATCAGCTCCACGCAGATCCCGGTGCACGGCTGCCAGCTCGGCACCGAAGGCGGCACCGACCTCCACGCGGTGCGAGTCGCACTACGCTGGACCGTGGGCGCAGGAATCGAGAACAATCTCATCGCCACCGACTCCCAGGACCGCTCCGAGGTTCCAGCGCTGAAGCTGCTCTACTCGAATAACACCCAGGGCCTGATCCCCGGTGGCAACGGCTCCCAGTTCATCACCGGGCCCCGGTCCTATACGACCTACGCGACCTATACCAACCTGGGGTTCACG
>Ga0268266_10006529_pt1 | contig 10672 bp, 9 predicted proteins | sample KBSS13metaG_FD_190356 | JGI IMG/M metagenome (GOLD analysis project Ga0268266, IMG submission 190356) | Switchgrass rhizosphere microbial communities from Kellogg Biological Station, Michigan, USA - KBS S1-3 metaG (SPAdes) (version 2) | ecosystem: Host-associated > Plants > Roots > Rhizosphere >... | reverse complement strand
ACTGCGCGACCGCGATGATCGAAGCGCACGGCAGCGACGACGTGCGCCGCGCGATCGCAGCCGGCAAGCACCTCGCGACGCTCGCGTTCTCCGAGCCCGGCTCGCGCAGCCAGTTCTGGGCGTCGCTCAACACCGCGACGCTCGACGGCGCGAACGTGCGGCTCACCGGCAAGAAGAGCTTCGTGACGTCGGCGCACCACGCCGACAGCTACGTGTGGTCGAGCAAGCCGACCGCCGGCAACGAGATGTCGACGTTGTGGTTCGTCCCGCGCACCACCGCGGGCCTGCGCGTCGACGGCAACTTCGACGGGCTCGGCCTCCGCGGCAACGATTCGGCGCCGATCACCGCCGAGGACGCGAAGGTTCCGGCGAGCAATCGCCTCGGCGGCGACGGCGCTGGCTTCGGCATCATGATGAGCACGGTGCTGCCGTGGTTCAACGTGCTGTCGGCGTCGGTGTCGGCGGGTCTCATGGAAGCGGCGGTCGAGCGCACGGCGAAGCACGCGGCCGGCACCAAGTTCGAGCACGCCGGCTCGGCGATCGCGGATCTGCCGACGGCGCGCGCGTTCATCGCGCGCATGCGGATCAAGACCGATCAAACCAAGTCGCTCAACACCGACACGCTCGCCGCGATGGGCGCGAACCGCGCCGACACGATGCTGCGCGTGCTCGAGTCGAAGGCCGCGGCAGGCGAGGCGGCCGCCGAGGTCGCCGACATCGCGATGCGCGTGTGCGGCGGCGCGGCGTTCCGCAAGGATGTCGGCGTCGAGCGCGTGTTCCGCGACGCGCGCGCTGCACTGGTCATGGGGCCGACCACCGACGTCCTCTACGACTTCATTGGCAAGGCCGTGTGCGGCCTCCCGCTGTTCTAGCCATGCGCGAGCTCATGCTAGGTGCCGTCGCGTACGACGCGAAGGTCGTGCCGATCTGGGACGGATTCCGCGCGTGGTTTTCCAAGCGTGGCCTGCCGTTCGACTACATGTTGTTCACCAGCTACGAACGCCAGGTCGACGCGCATCTGCGCGGCGATCTCGATGTCGCGTGGAACTCGCCGCTCGCGTGGCTGCAAGCCGCCGCGCTTGCCGCCAAGCACGGCCGCACGGCGCGCGCGATCGCGATGCGCGACACCGATCGCGATCTCGCGAGCGTGATCCTCGTGCGCGCCGATTCGCCGATCCATGCGCTCGGCGATCTGCGCAACAAGCGCGTCGGTGTAGGAGCCGGCGACTCGCCGCAGGCGACGCTGATTCCGCTCGGCGCGCTCGCCGAGGCCGACGTCGTCGTCGAGCCGGTGCGTCACGACGTGCTCGTCGGCAAGCACGGCGATCACATCGGCGGCGAGCGCATCGCGGTCAAGGCGTTGCTCGCCGGCGAGGTCGACGCCGCGTGCATCATCGACGGCAATCGCCTCGCGTTCGCGAACGACGGCACGTTACCCGCCGGCGCGACGCGCGTGCTCCACCACACCGGCGCGTACGATCACTGCAACATGACCGTGCTCGACAACGCGCCGGCCGAGCCGATCGCAAAGCTCACCGAGCTCTTGCTCGGCATGGACTACGCCGACCCCGAGGTGCGCCCGCTGCTCGACATGGAGGGCCTCATCAGGTGGCTCCCCGGTCGCACGTCCGGATACGCGCTGCTCGAGCGCGCCGTGAAGCGGTTCGGGACGATCGACGCATGGCTGGCGGCGCGGTGACGATCGATCTCGAGCTCGGCGACCTCGGGCTCGACGAGGGCGCGCAGCTGCTGATCAAGCGCGCGCTCGCGTCGGCGTCCGAGGTTCGCGTGCGCGGCACGTCGCCGACGCTCGCGGTCGATCTGCCCGCGTGGTGTCGCGCGCGCGGTCACGTATTTCGCGACGGCGTGATCGCGCGCGGCGCTGCCGATCGCACGCCCGGTGCCGAGCGCGCCGGATCGATCGAGCGCGCGGTCGACGATCCACCGGCGCGCTGGGGCCTTGCCGCGCGGGGAGCCCTCGTCGAGGCCGGCGCCCCCGAGCTCGAGCTCGCGCTGTCGCACAAGGCCGACGTGTGGGCCGACGAGGCAGCGCGGCTCTACGCACAGGCGGCGGCCGCGCAGTGGGATCCGGCAACGGCGGTGCCGTGGGACGCGCCGGTCACGCATCCGCCCGAGGTCGAGGACGCGATCGTTCAGATCATGACGTACTTGATCGAGAACGAGACGGCCGCGCTGCTCGTGCCGGTGCGGTTCCTCGGCAAGCTCCATCCGCACTTTCGCGAGGTCATGCAGCTGCTCGCGATCCAGGCCGCCGACGAGGCGCGCCACATCGAGGTGTTCACGCGCCGGGCGAAGCTGCGTCGCGACGAGCTCGGCTTGTCCACCGCCGGCGGCCAGACCTCGCTCGCGACGCTGTTCGACGAGCCCGACTTCGCGGTCGCGAGCTTCTTGCTCGCCGTGCTCGGCGAAGGCAGCTTCCTCGCGCTGCTCTGGTTCATTCGCGATCACGCGCCCGACGTGTGCACGCGCGAGGTCGCGCGGCTCGCGGCGCAAGACGAAGCGCGGCACGTCGCGTTCGGGCTGGCTCATCTCGCGCGTCATGCGGCGCTCGATCCCGGCTTGCTCGATCGGCTCGCCGCCGCGATCGAACGGCGCCACGCCGCGCTCGCGCACACCAGCGGGCTCAACGAGCTCGTGTTCGACGCGCTCGCGTTGCTCGCGGCTGGATCGTGGGGGCCCGCCGATCTCCGTCGCGGTCACGCCGCCGTCGTCGCGCTCGCCGCGGAGATGGATGCTGGCCGGCGCGCACGTCTCGCGCGTCTCGGGTTCGCGCCCGACGCTGCGGAGCGCCTGTCGTCGCTCCACACGCGCAATTTCATGTAGCGCTCGCTCACTCGCTCGCTCGTCCGCTCAGGGACGCTCTCCACTAGCTCAACCTGAGCCCATCTAACGACGCGAGATCATTCACGCGTCGAGGGACGGACTAAACCGAGGCGCGTTCGAGACCGACCAGCTTTGACGCCGATCCGTGTCTTCGCGACACCTCTATGCAGGAGATAGTGGAGACCGTCCCTCGCCGCTCTAGCAATGTCGCGGCGTTAGATCGGCTCAGGTTGAGCTAGTGGAGAGCGTCCCTATCCCTGGACCATCGAGATCTCGAGCGAGATCTTGACGTGCTCGCCGACGAGCACGCCACCGGTCTCGAGCGCCTGGTTCCAGCCGAGCCCGAAGTCCTTGCGGTTGATCTTGCCGTGCGCCGACGCGCCGACGCGGGTGTTGCCCCACGGGTCCTTGCCGGGCTTCGACAGCTCTTCGACCTCGAGCGTCACTTCCTTGGTCACGCCGTGCAGCGTCAGGTCGCCGACCGCGGTGAAGCCGTCGTCGGTCTTCTCGACCTTGCGCGACTTGAACGTGAGCGTCGGGAACTTCTCGACGTCGAAGAAGTCGGCGCTGCGCAGGTGGGCGTCGCGCTTTTCATCGCGCGTGTCGACCGACGCGGCGTCGATCGTCGCCTCGAAGCTCGAGGCCTCGGGCTTGGCGGGGTCGTACTCGACCGAGCCGGACAGCTTGCCGAACCGGCCCTTGACGTTGGTGATCATGAGGTGGCGGACCGTGAACTCGGCCGTCGAGTGAGAGGGATCGATGTTCCAGCGCATGCCGGTGAAGCTGCGCCCGCATGACCGATTCCACAAGGCGCAACAACGCAATAACTTGTTGCTATGATGCGCTCAACGTGGACTACAACGACCTGGCCCTGTTCACGCGCGTGGTCGAGCGCGGAAGCTTCACCGCCGCGGCGCAAGCTGTCGGTCTTCCGAAGTCATCCGTCACGCGCAGCATCGCGCGACTCGAGCGTGCGCTCGGCGTGCGGTTGATCCAGCGGACGACCCGCCAGCGCGGCGTGACCGACGCCGGCCGCGAGCTCTACGAGCGCGTGCGCGGCGCCGTCGGCGCGCTCGAGGAAGCGACCGAGGCGGTCCGCGAGCACGGCCGCGAGCCGCGCGGCGTCGTGCGGGTCAGCGGCTTGCCCGACCTCGATCTCATGGGCGTGCCCGAGCTGCTCGCCGCGGTTCATCAGAAGCTGCCGTCGATCCACATCGAGCTGTCGCTCAGCGGCCGCGTCGTCGATCTGGTGTCGGAGGGCTTCGACCTCGCGATCCGCGCCGGGCGGCTCGGCGACTCGTCGCTGATCGCCAAGAAAGTCGGCACCACGCACGCCGGCCTGTGGGCGTCGAAGGCGTATCTGAAGAAACGCGGCCGGCCCAAGCAGCTGGCCGACCTCGCGGACCACGACTGCGTGCTGTTTCGCGGCCGCAACGGCCGGGCCCGGTGGACGTTCGACGACAAGGGCGTCGACGTCGAGGGCGTGCTCAGCGTCGACGACTACAGCTTTCTCGCGCACGCGCTCGAGGCCGGCCTCGGCATCGGCCCGTTGCCGGTGTTCCAGGCCAACCGGACCTCGCTCGAGCGGGTGCTGCCCGACCACGAGCTGCCCGGCGCGCCCGTGAATGTCGTGATGCCGTCGGCGTCCTACGTCCCGGCCCGGGTCACGGCCGTCCGGGACCTGTTTGTCAGCCATCTTCAGGGGGTTCTGGGCGGTTGAGCGCTCTTGCCGCCGACGAAGCGGCCGTGGTAGATCGCGCTCGCCTGGATGTTCCAGGCAACTACTCACTGCATCCGAGATCTGCGGGCGTGGCCTCTTCGAGGTTCCAAAGATCACTGACGGTGCAGGCGGCTACCAACGCAAAGGACTGACAAATGGAAACGATGGCTGAGGCGACGGGGCAAAACCCCATCAGCATGCGCGCGCTTCTCGAGGCGGGCGTTCACTTCGGACACAACACGGGTCGGTGGAACCCGAAGATGAAGCAGTTCATCTTCGGCGCGCGTAACGGCATCCACATCATCGACCTGCAGCACACGGTCAAGCTGTTCCGCCAGGCGTTCAACGCCGTGGTCGACTGCACGAGCAAGGGCGACACCGTTCTGTTCGTCGGCACCAAGAAGCAGGCGCAGGACGTGATCGTCGAGGAGGCCGGTCGTAGCGGCCAGCACTACGTGACGCAGCGCTGGCTCGGCGGCACGCTCACCAACTTCCGCACGGTGAAGGGCTCGCTCGAGCGCCTCCGCTCGCTCGAGAAGATGGAAGAGGACGGCACGCTATTCGCGCTGACCAAGCGCGAGCAGGTGATGATCAAGCGCGATCGCGACAAGCTCATGAAGTCGCTCGGCGGCATCAAGGGCATGAGCAAGCTGCCCGGCATGCTGTTCGTGATCGACCCGCACAAGGAGCACATCGCCGTCGACGAGGCTCGCAAGCTCGAGATTCCGGTCGTCGCGATCACCGATACCAACTGCGATCCCGATCAGATCGACTTCGTGATCCCGGGCAACGACGACGCGATCCGCGCGATCAAGCTGTTCGCGGCCCGCATCGCGGACGCTGCGATCATCGGCACGAAGGTCTGGAAGGAGACCGCTCGCCACCGCGGCGCCAAAGAGGAGCAGGAAGGCGAGCGCGTCATTCACGTCTCGTCGGGCGGCGATGGCCCGCGCGTCGAGATCTCGACCGGCGGCGCGATGTTCAACCCCGAAGCCTCGGCTTCGCCGGACGCGGAGTAATCGCAATGGAAGTCACTGCAACGCTCATCAAGGATCTGCGCGAGCGCACCGGCGCCGGCATGTCGGACTGCAAGAAGGCGCTCACCGAAGTCTCTGGTGACATGGACAAGGCGATCGACTACCTGCGCACGAAGGGTCTCGCGAAGGCGGCGAAGAAGGCCGGCCGTGAGGCCACCGAAGGCGCCGTCGTCTCGTACATCCACGCGGGCGGCCGCATCGGCGTGCTCGTCGAGGTCAACTGCGAGACCGACTTCGTCGCGCGCAACGAGGACTTCCAGGCGTTCACCCGCGACGTCGCGATGCAGATCGCGGCGATGGGTCCGATGTTCGTGCGCAAGGATGAAGTCGCCGAGGACGTCGTCGCGCGCGAGCGCGAGGTCCTGCTCGCGAAGGCCAAGGAGAGCGGCAAGCCCGAGGCCGTCGTCGCGAAGATGGTCGATGGCCAGATCTCGAAGTGGATGAAGGAGATCTGCCTGCTCGATCAAGGGTTCGTGAAGGATCCGGACAAGACGATCGAGCAGCTCCAGCAGGAGCTGATCGCGAAGATCGGTGAGAACATCAAGATCCGCCGGTTCGTTCGCTTCGAGCTCGGCGAGGGCCTCGACAAGAAGAAGGACGATTTCGCGGCCGAGGTCGCGAAGCAGGCCGGTCTGGCCTAGCGTTCCCAGATCAGCTCGATGTGCTCGACGCCGGCGCTGGCCGGCGCGTGCGTCAGCCGGATCTTCCTCGATCGCTTCGGGCCGAACAGCTCCGTCAACCGGCGATCGATCGCGTCGTAGATCGCGCGCGAGCCGTCGAGGTCCACGACGAGCTCGTGGAGCGTGACGTGGTCGTCCGTCGTGAATGCGTGCATTTCGACGACGGACAGCTTCGTCGTGGTGACCGCACCCGCGAGCGCGCTGTCGGTCCACGACGTGTGCGCATACCCGTCGGTGTAGCCCGAGTGCGTGGCGGCGCCGATCCGATGCTCCACGTCATCGAGCGGCTTGGCGACGAGGTCGGTCGGAACGATCGATTGCAGCGACGTGTTCAGCCATTGCTCGAGCGGAACCTCGAGGTCGAACTGGAGCCACCTGCCGTGTTCCGTGATGATCTCCGTCGCGTGCTGGTGTCCCGTCGTCCACTCCGTGGCCTCGGCTGGCATGAGAGCGCGCCAGCGCTGCATGGACGGGTCGCGGATGGCCAGCGAGACGAGGTGACCGTCGCGCACGTACGCCGTCGCGGGAAGCCCGCGTTGCTTCAGCCACTGGTCTGCCGCCGATTGATCGATCGCCTGACCGAGCGCCAGGCCATCGAACGCCGGGCCCAACGTCGCCAGCTCGCTACCGAGCAATTCCGCGGGCGCGGCGTCCGCGATCGCGACGATGGGCGCGGGCGGTGGTGGCGGCAAACGAGTCTGACCCTCGTCGCACCCGACGAGCAGGACGAGCATCACCGCGCGCATCGCGGGATCGTAGCGCGGCCGACCTGCCGAGGCTCAGCCGAACTGATGCGCCGAGATCTGGAGCTCCGACAGCGTGCCGGAGTACGCGATCGTGCCGGCGTCGTTGCCGGCGGCACCCGCGCACACCATCAGCGGCAACAGGTGCTCCTCGCGTGGATGTGCGAGCCGCGCGGCGGGGGCGCGCGTCCATTCGATCAGCGCGCGATCGCGCTCGGCCTGCGGCTGCTGCGTGGTCTCGCGCAGCCAGGTGTCGAATGCGACCGACGCCGGCCGCGCTTCGCGCGAGAGCGCACGCAGGTTGTGATAGCTGAGCCCGCTGCCGATGATGAACACGCCCTCGTCGCGCAGCGGTGCGAGCGCGCGGCCGATCGCGAGGTGCGTGGCCGGATCGAGCCCTTGCACGAGCGAGAGCTGGCACACGCGGATGTCGGCATCCGGATACGCCAGCTTCATCGGCACGAACGTGCCGTGATCGTAGCCGCGCTCGGGATCCTCGTCGGTCTCGAAGCCGGCGCCTTCGAGTAGCGCGCGCACGCGTGCGGCGAGCTCGGGATGGCCCGGCGCCGGCCACGTGATCTCGTACGACTTCGGCGGGAAGCCGTAGTAGTCGTACAGCATCGGCGGCGCTGCGCTCGTCATCACGGTCGGCACGCGCTCTTCCCAGTGCGCGGAGATCACGAGCAGCGCCTTCGGGCGGGTGCCCGGCACCTTGGCGAGGTCGCGCAGGTACTGCGCGAGCGCGGCTTGCTCGGCGCGCGAGCCGAACCCGACCTCGACGAACGGCCAGGGGCCGCCGCCGTGCGGCAAGTAGACGGTGGGCGTGCGCATGTGACGACTGTGCGTCGTCGCGCGGCCCGAGCCAAGCGACACGAACGCGAACTCAGTATTCGCGCAGGCCGATCGCGCGCAGATCGGCGAGCCGCAGCGGACGATCCTCGACGAGGATGCCTTCGTCGAGCTGCGGCGGCGCGACGTCGGTGCCGGCGAGCATCGCGTGGACCTGACCGCGATGGTGAACGCTATGGAGCAGCGTGTGGAGCAGCACGACATCGGGCGTGTCGACGCTCACCATGCCGCGCTCGCGAGGCAGCGCGACGGTGCCGGCTCGTCGCGGCGCCGCGGCGATCGCGAGCAGGCGGCGATCGACCGCGCGCTGGCGGTCGCGCAGCTCGGCAAACGTGCCGTGCTCGCCGAATCGATCGTGGTCGGCCCAGTGCGTCGTGCGATCGACAGGCCGGCCCTCGAGCGCGCCGACGTAGTGCTCGTCGACGTACAGGATGTGGGTGAGCGTCTTGTGGATCGACGGAAAGAAGCTCGTGCGGGTCGCGCGATACGCGGCGTCATCGAGCTTGGCGACGGCTTCGTACAGGCGATGGTTGGCCCACGCGTTCGACAGCGCCATGCGCTCGATCAGGTCGGGCTCGGCGAGCTGGGCGGCGGCCGCTTCCCAGTGCTCGCCGTCGAACGGCCGGATCTGCCAGTGCGAGAGCGGCACGCCGTCGAGGCAGCGGACATTCACGTCCCACGAGTCGGGGTGCGAACGCGGCCGATAGAACGCGTGAATCCCGCACGTCGCGCAGAACATGTGCTTCGCGACGTGCGTGCCGAACGCGTACGTCGCCGGCTCGCCGGTGAACCGCAGCGCGGCGTCGGGGACGATCAGGTGCAGGAAACCCTTCTTCGTGCAGATCGAGCAGTTGCAGTCGAGGACCTCGCGCGGATCGCCGTCGAGCTCGACCGTGAACCGCACCGCGCCGCAATGGCAGCCACCTTGGTATCGCGCCATGGCGCTCTCTACCACGCGCGAGTGTTACCGTCGCTGCATGTTCGTGTGCGCGACGTGCGGCCAGCGCTATCCGGCGGCTGGCTTCTGCGCGAGCGACGGCGCACCGCTCGCGGCCGCCGATGATCCGCTGCTCGGCAGCGAGATCGATCGCTATCGCATCGCGCGCACGCTCGGCGCGGGCGGCATGGGCAAGGTCTACCTCGCGGTCCAGCCCGCGATCGGCAGCCGCGTCGCGATCAAGCTCCTGTCCGACGAGTGTGCGAAGACGCCCGAGCTCGTCGAGCGGTTCTTCGCCGAAGCGCGCGCGGTCAACTTGATTCGCCACGAGCACATCGTCAGCGTGCTCGACATGTCGCGGCTGCCCGACGGCCGGCCGTTCATCGTGATGGAGTTCGTCGAGGGCCAGACGCTCGCCGACATCGTCCGCACGAGCGTCGCGCCACTCGGCGGCGTGCTCCAGGTCATGGGCGAGGTGCTCGCGGCGCTCGCCGCCGCGCACGCGATCGGCATCGTCCACCGCGATCTCAAGCCCGACAACATCCTCGTCACCGCCGAAGGCCACGCGAAAGTTCTCGACTTCGGCATCGCGAAGCTCGCGCCGAACCTGCGCGATGCCGGCTCGGCCACGCGCACGGGTGCGCTGCTCGGCACGCCGGCGTACATGGCGCCCGAGCAGATCAGCGGCGCGGGCAACGTCGACGGCCGCAGCGATCTGTACGCGGCGGGCGTCGTGCTGTTCGAGGCGGTCACCGGGCAGACGCCGTTTCAGGGCGGCTCGATGTTCGACCTGATGCGCGCGCACGTCGAACAGCAGCCGCCGTCGCCGCGCGCGCTGCGCCCGGATCTGCCGCCCGCGCTCGAGCACGTGATTCTCGCCGCGCTCGCCAAGGATCCGGCGCACCGCTTCCAGAGCGCGACGGCGATGGCGCAAGCGCTCGCGCATGCCGGCACCGAGCTCGCCGCAGATCAGTGGCGGCCGCTGTCGTCGTCGCGGCATTCGGCGATCGCGCCGCGGATCTCGTCCGGCGGCTTCGTGCGGACGACGCCCCAGGCGCCGCCGACGACGGCGGTCGCGACGCAACGGGATCGCCGAGGTCGCGGGTGGCTCGCACTGGTCGGTCTGCTGGTCGCCGGAGGAGTGGCGGCCGTGGCGATCGGCATGCACTCGAGCGGTGGCGATCGCGAGGTCGTCGCGACCGCGCAGACGCAGAGTCCGGCGAGCGGACCGCAGAGTCCGGCGAGCGGACCGCAGAGTCCGGCGGGCGGACCGTCGATGCCGGCGCCGCCGCCGAACGCACCACCGCCGCCCACGCCGGAGACCACGCTGCCGCCGCCCACGCCAAAGACCACACCGACGCCGAACACCACGCCGTCGCATCAGACGCCTACGCCTACGCCGACGCCGACGCCTACGTCGACACCGACGATCGTCGGCGGCGGCAGCGCGGCCGATCACGGCGTGTTCATCGGCCCGAACGTGCATGTCGGGCCCGGCGTCGTGATCGGCAGCAACCCACCCGCGCCGACGGCGGGGAAGAAGTCCGTGACGTGGCCGGCCGATTACGATCCGAAGCACTTCGATCCAGTCGGATATCTCGGCCGCGCCGAAGCGATCGCACAGCAGCTGTTGCCCGATGCCAAGCTCACGAGCTTCGAGTTCGATCCGGTGTGGCCCGACGGGCACATGGATCTGACCGCGCCGGGGCGTGATCGAGAATTCGAGTTTCGGTCGCCGTCGGCGTCGAAGCGACCGGCCGACGTGCCGAAGAACGTCGCGTACGACCGCGCGTGCATGGTGCATCTCGAGATCACGCCGAGCGGCGTCGAGGCCGAGGTGCGCACGTCGGAGACCTGCGACG
>Ga0268266_10006528_pt1 | contig 10674 bp, 10 predicted proteins | sample KBSS13metaG_FD_190356 | JGI IMG/M metagenome (GOLD analysis project Ga0268266, IMG submission 190356) | Switchgrass rhizosphere microbial communities from Kellogg Biological Station, Michigan, USA - KBS S1-3 metaG (SPAdes) (version 2) | ecosystem: Host-associated > Plants > Roots > Rhizosphere... | reverse complement strand
CTACACTCCCAATCACAAACTTATCCATAGCAAGAGAAAAGGAGAAAGCAATGCCATACGTTACAGTCGGAAAAGAAAATTCAGGCAACATCGAGCTTTACTACGAAGACCATGGCTCGGGCCAACCGGTTGTTCTGATCCACGGATACCCTTTGAGCGGTGCTTCGTGGGAGAAACAGGTCCCCGTCCTCCTAAATGCTGGTCACAGAGTCATTACCTATGACCGCAGAGGCTTCGGCAAGTCCAGCCAGCCAACCATCGGCTACAACTACGACACGTTCGCAGAGGACCTCCACCAGTTGATCACCCAGCTTAAGCTGCGTGATTTCACCTTGGTGGGCTTCTCCATGGGTGGAGGCGAGGTAGCACGCTACATCCGAAAATACGGCTCGAAGGGCATGAGTAAGGCCGTGATTATCTCCGGTGTGCCGCCCTACCTGCTCAAGACGGCCGATAACCCCGAGGGCGTGGATGCCAGCGTGTTTGCCGGAATCGAGAAAGCGGTGGCTGCCGACCGCTATGCGTTCTTCACCGGCTTCTTCCAGAATTTCTACAACGCCGACCTGCTGCTGGGAAAGCGTGTCAGCGAACAAGCGATCCAGGCCAGTTGGAACGTGGCGGCCAGCGCATCCGCGACTGCCAGCCTGTCGTGTGTCCCAACCTGGCACGAAGATTTCCGCAAGGACCTAGCCGGCATCGACGTGCCCACGCTGGTGATTCACGGCGACGCCGACCGCATCCTACCCATCACAGCTTCGGGACTGCGCACCGCCAAGCTCATCAAAGGGGCGCGCCTGCTGGTCGTGAAAGACGGTCCACACTGCATCCCGTGGACACACGCGGAAGAAGTCAACGCCGAATTGCTGAGCTTCCTTGGCGGGAAGGCCGGCAAGTCGCAAACGGAGGCTGCCTAGGCACCCAGATCGTAGGGCAGCCGCGATTTTCCCAGGGAGCTGTGTATGTCTGGCAAGCGTTCGAATTCATTGGAACTACTTCACTTGATCTTTGCGTGGACTGGAAACGAACCCAGTCCGCACAAGGGTTCGCGTTAAGAAGGAGACCTTACGAGTGCCTTCTGCCAAGCCAACAGTTTTAGAGTGTCCGACGGGTCAAACAAGAGAAACCCGCGGAAGTCGAACAAGAAATCGCGGTCAGCTCTGCTAGCTTTCGACTTCTTCACCTAGAACGGCGTCGCAGCGGCGAGAAAGTTCGACTTGCGACGAAGAACAAAGCATCCTCATATTGATCGCGCATGCTCTGGAACTCGTGCCATTGGGCCTCCTTGTCCGCTATTAACTTTAACCTTATTCCTGACGAGCACAGGCGAGTCCTCGCCACTTCATACTTCTCCCTCGATAGACCAGTTCCGCCGGGCTCAGTGGCCGATCTGCTCCGCCCGAGCGCGTCGGCAATCGCCAGAAGTGCACGCGTTCCCGTCTGCACACAGATTCTAGCGGCTTCAGTGTCGTTAGTCTCAATCGACGACGTCGCGAGTGTGGCGGCGTCCAGCACGGCTGCCGCAGCGGAAACCCACGACTGGCCACTCTGCACGGAAGGCGCCATGGTGAGCATCGGCAATACCGAGTGCGTGTCCCCGAGCATACGGAACCAGTCTTCCCACGCTTCCCATACGTCCCTCATGTTTCTCGCGATCCCCGCCCGTTGGCTCCATTCAAGCAATGTCACGCCGCGTGGCTCATTTCCGGTGCGGACGTACAGCCAGGACGTCCGGTCCTCGCGCGATCGGATCACCGCTTGGTAGCTGGGAATAAAGGTAAAGAGGAAAACCACGATTCCAAGTCCGAGCGCTCCTTCGGGAATCGCAATCCACTGCCCGATGCTGTCTGTTGGCGTTGCAAAGCCAAGAGTGTTCAACGCTGACCCGGACGCCAGAAACGCCTGGTGCCACGTACTGACTGCGCCTGTTCCCCAGTACAAGAGGGCGAAGGCAATCATCGCACCCACGAAATACACGATGATCAACGACAGTATGTAAGCCGGGAACAACCAAAGCAGGACCGAATGAGTCTCTTGGGGATCGAGTTTTCTTCCGAGCCGGATTGCGACCACTTTGTACACAGCACGGCCAGTGACCACGGCAAAAAAGTCCCGGTAGTGCCGATTCATCAGAGCGATTCGAATCATCGATCGCAAAATCACGAAAAGAAGCGCGAGACCGAGGATCGATATGACAACGTGCGTCAAGCTGGAACCTCCAAGAAAACGCGGGCGCGAGAAGAACCGCCGCCCTCAAGACTGAGAGACGCAACCGATTCGAACCGATCGGCGCTTACATGCACCAATAAGTGAAGTACTTCGTTGGCCAGACAATTTGCCGAGAATTTTCACGCGCGCGCCCGATCACGATCATTCCTCACACTTTACGCGCCGGGAACCCACCTTTGAACAATCGCGGGCGGCCTGAGAAGGCTGAAGCGCTGAACCATCAGAAAACGTGTCGAACGCCCGACACCCCTACTTTTGCAGGAGCATTCGCGTCGACGAGTTGTGGTTCCTTGATTCTTGCTTCCACTTCGGGCCATACGGCCGTCATCACTAGCGCTACGACGATTCCGATAGACACTTCTGCGGATCGATGAATTGCCATTCGCCATGCGGGCTCCCTCCGCGGAACGAGCATCACAATCACGAGCGTTACGGCGCCGAACCGATAGGCGCTTCTATCCGTTTGCAACACCGCGCACAATAACCCTAGTAGGAGCACGCTGACACCGAATACAAGGGCGTTCGGCGCGAGGTAGCTAGCCAGGATCACGCCAACGATGGCTCCGAGCACCGTTCCGATGAACCGTTGCCAGGAAACAACGAGCGTTGTACCGAGCGACGACTGCGTGATCACCAGGGTCGTAACCGGCGCCCAATAGGTCTCCGGCAGTCCGAACAATCGTGCCACCAGTAAGGAAGCGACGGCAGTCACCGCAGTCCGCGCGCAATGTTCCAGAACTTGTCGCCTGCTCAATCCGATCCGATCGTCCGCTCTTGCGAGTTGCACGATGTTCTCGTTATCAAAGATCGTTCCCGCGTCCGTCGTTCTACTGTGAACGGAATCGAACATGGTTAGAACTCCTCTTCGCTAGGCTGGCTCATAGCGCCCGGCGATTCTTCTTGCGCCTAGAAACGTAGCCTCGTGAATCGCTTGTGCGATTACTTCTTTGCCGGTGCCTGTTTCGCTTTGAAATCAAGACGGCGGAGTCTACGGAACCAAGTTGATTTGGTCAAGCACCACCCGAAAGTTCGCACTGGGTCCAATCAAATGGAATGTAGCCATCGCCTTGTCTTTTCGGAATGCTCTTATTTCTCCCGGCGGGCCGTTACGCTAGCTAAAAACGATCGACGTCAATCACAGCTTGGGCAAAGGCCTGCGGTGCTTCCTGAGGCAGATTGTGTCCGACACCGCCCTTGATGACCCGGTGCGCATATTTGCCCGAGAATTTCTTAGCGTAGGCACTGGCGTTCGGATGCGCAGCCCCGTTGGCATCACCTTCAAGGGTAATGGTGGGGACAGTGATAACCGGGGCTTCCGCAAGCCGCCTTTCCAGAGCGTCGTATTTCGGCTCGCCTTCCGCCAAACCTTGCCGCCAGCGGTAATTATGGATCACGATGCTGACGTGATCCGGATTGTCGAAGGACGCTGCGCTGCGATCGAACGTGGCGTCATCGAAGTTCCACTTCGGCGAGGCCGAGTGCCAGATGAGCTTCGCAAAATCGTGCCGGTACTTGTCATAACCTGCGCGGCCGCGTTCTGTCGCAAAATAAAACTGGTACCACCATTCGAGCTCGGCGTTGGGCGGCAGCGGCGCCTTGCCGGATTCTTGACTGCCGATCAGATAACCGCTCACCGAAACGATCCCCTTGCAGCGTTCCGGCCAGAGTGCCGCCATGATGTCAGCGGTCCGCGCGCCCCAATCGAAGCCAGCGATGATCGCTTTGTCGATCTTGAGGGCATCCATAAAATTGATAATGTCGACGGCGACCACGGAGGGCTGCCCGTTCCGAAACGTATCATCAGAGAGAAAACGCGTAGTGCCATAGCCGCGCAGGTACGGCACGAACACGTGGTAACCCTTCGATGCCAACAATGGAGCAACGTCCACATAGCTGTAAATGTCGTAAGGCCAGCCATGCAGGAGAATCACGGGAGTACCATCGGGAGGACCTGCTTCAACGTAGCCGACGTTGAGGAGACCTGCATCGATTTGCTTGATGGGCCCGAAGGAACCATTCGAGCTAGGCACGTGCTGCTCGCTAGGTTGCGCCTCGGCAAGGCCGCTCACCGCCAATGTAACGGCAGCAATGATAGTGACAGCGATGGCGATCGCCAAGGATGAATTGCGCACGTAGCAGCGATCAAGTTTGATTTGTTCAGACACTTTACTCTCTCCAATTGGATTAATTTAACCTTGCTTGGCCCGCCGCTCATCTCGTCCGCCTTTGGTGTGCGCTTGAGCCGTGAACACCGTGTTTTCGATCTGAAGAATGGTGCGTGTCAGGGTCATTCTCCTAAATCAGAAACTTCCCATGCAGCTTTCTGATGACTCAGATGGCGTGCACAAGTGTGATCACACCAGAGGCGCAGACGAGAAACAATTAGACGATGGTGTCGACCATACCTTCGTATCGCCACCCGGCAGGACTGAGACGTTCTGTCCGTCTTTTCTCTTTAAGCTCTGGAGAACCGATACCAAAGTACAATAGACATGCGCCTACGGGGTCGCTCATCCTTCCTGGGAGTTGACGCGGGGCCCCACTGCCGGAGGCGTTAGGTGAGGAACTCCTATGAGAAAAATCCCGACCGCCATCTCCTTGGCTGGGTCGCAACTCGGCCCAACACGTCATGTCTGCGCGTTTTTCAATAGCGATGAAGAAGAGTATCGCGTGTTATTACCGTTCATTAAGGATGGGTTCGAGCGTGGAGACAAGGCGATTCACGTCGTTTGTCCAGATCAACACCGTGACCACCTGCAACGATTAGCTGGTATAGGAATTGACTCGACCGCTTTTCAACGAAGCGGCCAATTCGAACTTCGGAGCAGCACTGAAACCTACCTTCAAGACGGTCGGTTCGATCAGGATCGCATGCTGCAGTCGTTCGAGCAGATGGCGAGCGGCAATGCCGAGGGAGGATTTCCCCTGAGTCGCATTGTCTGCCGCATGGACTGGGTACCTGACGGTCAGTCGCACATCGACGATCTGATTGAGTTTGAAGCGAGGGTCAATGATGTGTGGTGTCGCCACGATGATGCTGTCATCTGCACGTACCACCTTTCAAAAGTCAGCGGAGACGCTGTGATCGACATCATGCGCACGCATCCGGTGGTCATCGTCGGCGGCATTCTCCAGCACAATCCGTTTTTCGTGCCGCCGGGGGAGTTCCTGCGTGAAATTCGCGCACGGCGGGCAGGGCAGCCTGCGCGGCCCGCGACGGCAGGATGAACATGAAAGTGCAACTCGAACATCCCGCCGACGAGATCAAGCGTCTTCAACGCTGCATTAATGATCTGGCCAGCCTCATCGCTCTTCCTGCGATGTGGAGTGGCAGCAGACCCTCTGACATCGTTCATACCTTGCTCGACTCACTCCTTCGCATGCTCGACTTGGACTTCGTGTATGTGAACCTGACAAACCTAGTCGACGCGGCGCCCTCCGAGACCGTCAGGGTCCCTCAATCGCAAGAACAGATGTTCGGACCGCGGGAGCTCTGTGCGTTCCTCAATCGCTGGTTGGGAGATGACCCACAAAAACGCTATCTCCAGGAACGCAGCCACATTGGAGACGAAGAGATTTCGCTCGTGTCCTGGCCTCTCGGGGTTCAGCGTGAAATCGGGGTAATCGTAGTGGGGTCTCGTCGAGCAGATTTTCCGCGGGAAACCGAGGCACTTCTTCTGGGCATAGCGGCTAACCAGGCGTTGACCGGGCTACAACAGGCGCGGCTGTTGACCGAACAGAAGCGCGTTGCCGACGAACTCGATCAAAACGTCGTGCAACGGACCGCAGAACTTGCTGCAGCCAACGAGATGCTAAGAAAGGAAGTTGCCGAACACCGACGGGCTGAAGAAGCTTTGCGGGCAAGTGAAATCAATCTTCGCGAAATTGTTGACAGCATTCCCGGGCTTGTATGCACGATGAATCCGGCGGGCGAGGTCACGACACTTAACAAACAGTTGCTGGAGTACTTCGGCAAGGCGCCAGAAGAACTGAAGAATTGGAGGATGACCGACGCAGTACATCCAGATGATCTCCCTCGCGTGGTCGCAGCTTTCGACTTTTCGGTCAGAACCGGTACCCCCTACGAGGTGGAACACCGTTGTCGGCGTGCTGATGGCGTCTATCGATGGTTTCAGGTTCGCGCCCTTCAAGTGCAGGAAAAGGATTGCCAAAACGCCGGATGGTACGTCCTGCTGACCGATATAGAGGACCGAAAGCGCGCTGAAGAGGAATTGCAGCGCAGTGAGGCACTTCTGGCGGAAGCCCAACGCTTAACGTTGACCGGCAGCTTTTCCTGGCGTTTGGACACGGATGAAATCACTTTCTCAGAGCAAGTCTATCGCATCTTTGAATTTGACCAGGATTCACCCGTGACGCTTGCGCAGATTGCCAGCCGACAGCACCCGGAAGACATTCCGTTGCTGTCCGAAAAGATCGACCTGGCGCGGCGCGGCATCACCAATCATAACTACGAAATACGGCTGCAAATGCCGGACGGTAGGATCAAGTATTTGCGCACGAGCGCTTACGGGGCCCGAGACCGGCATGGCCGGCCGGAATATATCGGCGCAATCCAGGATGTGACACAACGCCGCGCTTCGGAAGAGGAGCTTAGCAGGGCGCGATCGGAACTGTCACGAGTGTCCAGGTTCGCCAGCCTCGGAGTTATGACGGCGTCGATCGCACACGAAATAAACCAGCCTTTGTCGGGCATTATCACAAACGCCAGCACGTGCCTGAGGATGCTGACATTGGATCCACCCAACGTCGAGGGTGCGCGTGAAACGGCCCGGCGAACGATTCGCGATGGCAACCGTGCATCTGACGTGATCACGCGATTGCGCGCACTCTTCAGCAAGAAAGACATCATCGCTGAGCGCGTGAATCTGAATGACGCTACGAGAGAGGTGATTGCTCTGTCATTGAGTGAGCTTCAAAGAGACCGGGTTATTTTGCGATGTGAGCTTGCGGACGACCTCCCGCTTGTCACAGGGGACCGAGTCCAGCTTCAGGAGGTCGTCCTGAACCTGCTCCGGAACGCATCAGATGCGATGAGAGCCGTCGATGATCGTCCGAGACAGATGGTGATTACAACCGAACGGGAGGAAGGGGATCGTGTGCGACTGACCGTACAAGATGCGGGAGTGGGTTTGGACCCCCAAGCTATGGACAGACTTTTCGAAGCATTCTACACAACTAAGAATGACGGTATGGGAGTCGGACTATGCGTCAGTCGCTCCATTATCGAGAGACACCAGGGTCGTCTATGGGCAACGCTGAATGATGGTCCGGGCGCTACGTTCTCATTTTCTATTCCTCGGGGACCCGAGGGCGGAACCGGCGCCGACAGTAATCGTGACATACGGACGCCTACTATAGCCGATACGGATACCGCATGAGAAATCTTAAAAGTCCCACTTTCAGGAGATCGCGATCATCTTCATCCGACGCGTCGATGTTCATATCAGGCCGAACCAATACCAAGGCACAATGGCGCTCTCCACTGGAGTGGCGCATCGTTATGACATGGACTGCCGCCAAGTCGCGTTTTCATTCGCCATTGTTCGCGGACCCGAGGGTTGGACGGGCGCCGAGAAGCATTCGGAGCCACCAGCCGCGACGGATGCTGCAAAGAAATCTATGAAAGTTACACGTTCACTTGTGTCAGTAGTCGATGACGATGAATCCGTGCGTGAGTCCTTACCCGACTTGCTAAAGGAATTTGGATTTGCGGCCCGCGCGTTCTCATCGGCGCAAGAATTCCTCGCGTCTGATTACGTCGGCCAAACCAGATGTCTGATCCTCGACATTGCCATGCCTGGAATGACCGGACCCGGCCTCCAGCAGGAATTGAAGCTTCGTCGGCAAGAGATTCCAATTGTCTTCATCACCGCTCAGAGAGACGAGGCTCTGCGCTCGCGAATGCTCGAACAGGGTGCGGTGGAGTGCCTGTTCAAGCCATTCAGCGAGACGGCTCTGCTTCAAGCGTTGAAAGTCGCACTGCGAGTGAGTTAGGCGATGTGCTATGCACTGCGCTAGGAGGATATAAAATGAATTTAGCCCGCGCACTTAGCCGTGAAGTGGGGTCATCACCCATGTCGGACGGCACACCAATCGTGTTCGTGGTTGACGATGACGTCTCCGTACGCGAGTCGCTAGAGTTGTTGATTCGCTGCGCAGGCTGGCAACCGGAAATGTTCGCATCCGCACAGCAATTTCTCAGCCACCCACGAGTCCTTGTTCCGAGCTGCCTCATACTTGACGTTTCTCTTCCAGATCTCAATGGTCTCGATCTGCAGAAACGCATGGTTTGCGATCGGATCGACATGCCGATCATCTTCATCACGGGTTACGGTGATGTACCTAAGACAGTCCAAGCCATGAAAGCAGGTGCGATGGAGTTCCTGACCAAACCATTTAATGATGAAGCGTTATTGAACGCCATCCGCCAAGCGCTCGAACGCAGCCGCGTCGCACTAGATCAAGATGCAGAGATAAAGGCGCTCCGCGGCTGCTACGCGTCACTCACCCCTCGTGAACGACAAGTCATGGCGTTGGTGGTCTCCGGTCTGTTGAATAAACAAGTGGGTGGCGAGCTAGGTATCAGCGAGATCACCGTGAAGGCGCACCGCGGCAAGGTGATGCAAAAGATGAAGGCCGAGTCCCTCGCCGACCTCGTGAAAATGACCGTGAGACTTCGTCTTGCGTCCGATCCGAAAGCCTGACATCGCACCCCCTCCTGTCGTTCTCCGCTTACTGCTCTCTCGGCTGCTTCGTCGATACCCTCACACGCTGGTCGTCGTGCCGAATGATACGAAGGTATCGGTCGATACCATCGTCCAATAGATTCGCTTCCACCTTTCTGGCGTAATCAGAACTGCATGTTTGACGAGGACATCGGTATGGACATCAGGCTTTTCATTATGCGAGTGACATTAGGGCTGGTCATGGCTGCGCGCGGGCGCAAGCCACAAAATCGCAAACGTCAAATGATCGCGCCGACTTCCTACGCCAATTGCGAGCGCCGGCCAAGAGCATCGTGGCGTCATGAGCATTGCAACAAGAAAGGAGCTCCAGCATGAATGTCATCGCTGAACGACTAAAGCTAGAAGAGATCCCCTCACGAGCTCGCAAGCTGGCTGCGGAGGCAATCGGAATTGACAGCCACATTGACACGGTTCAGCGCGTATTAGTGATGGGGGAAGACCTGGGCAAACGGTGGAATGTAGGTCACGTGGATATTCCACGGCTGCACGAGGGGGGCACGCACGCGCCGTTCTTTGCGCTATGGGTTCCCGTGTATTTTCCAGGTTCGGAAGCCGTACGTAGGACCCTGGATCTGCGGGATGCCATGCAATCTTTGTTCGACAAACACAAAGACAAGATCGAACACGCGACCACGGCGGCCGACATCGAAAGGATCGTGAAGGCCGGCAAGATAGCAGCGTTTCTTACCGTCGAGGGCGGGCACACGATCGACGACGATCTGCGCGTGCTGCGAATGTACTACGAGTTGGGGATACGGTCGATGACTCTGACGCATTCGCGCAACAACAACTGGGCGGATTCCGCGACCGACGAGCCGGCCCACAACGGGCTGACTGATTTCGGCAAAGAAGTAGTGCGGGAAATGAACCGGCTGGGAATGGTAGTCGACGTTTCGCACGTCGCCGACAAGACGTTCTACGACGCGCTCGAAGTCACGACCAAGCCGGTGATGTGTACGCATTCGTCGATGCGGGCACTTTCCGATGTCCCGCGAAATGTGACGGACGAAATGCTGTGGGCGCTCGCCAAAAACGGCGGCGTGATCGGGATTACTTTCGGCGAGGGCTTCGTCAATCCGAAGGATGCGGAGGCTTTGCGATCGGCCATCAAGATTGAGACAAGTGCGCCGTTGCTAACCGGGAGGGCACTGGATGACTATGCGGCGGAGGATGTCCGCAAGCTGTTCGGCACCCGAGTGAAAGTCGCGTCGACGGTACAAGACGTAGCGGATCATATCGACCACGCCGTGAAGATCGCAGGCATCGATCACGTGGGAATCGGGAGCGATTTCGACGGAGTCTCGGGCCCGCCGAATGGCCTGGACGATGTTTCAAAGATGCCGGCATTGATCGCTGTGTTGTTGGAACGGGGTTACAAGGAACGCGATGTGAAGAGGATCCTCGGCGAGAATACTCTGCGTGTGATTCGCGAGGTGACAGGCAAGTAAGACGAGGGTGAAAGCACGTCAAGCCGCGGCAGTTTGCGAGCTGTCCAGGATAGAGAACGACATGCGAACAAAGGTGATCAATCGATGAAGACCCAAGAGCAGGCTATCGGTTTCACCGTCGGCATGCTGTTTAGTAACGGTTATGTCGCAGGCAATACGCTTTATGTCGCGGGCAACAAGGGCCCGATTCCAACGGCAACGTGACCGGTACGGATATCACATTACAAACTACG
>Ga0268266_10006525_pt1 | contig 10677 bp, 2 predicted proteins | sample KBSS13metaG_FD_190356 | JGI IMG/M metagenome (GOLD analysis project Ga0268266, IMG submission 190356) | Switchgrass rhizosphere microbial communities from Kellogg Biological Station, Michigan, USA - KBS S1-3 metaG (SPAdes) (version 2) | ecosystem: Host-associated > Plants > Roots > Rhizosphere >... | reverse complement strand
CTCCGGGTGCCGACGGTGCACATCTCAGCAACGTCACGGGCGCAGGCGCGACGACGGCAGGCGAGGGCAGCTGGACTGTCGTTGGCCAGTACGGCGTGCTGACCATCAACGACGACGGCTCTTACAGCTACACCCGTAACGCAGGCACGCCGGGCGGCGTCAGCGACGTATTCAACTACACGCTGACTGATGGCGACGGCGACCAGTCGACGACAACGCTGACCATCAGCATTGGCGACCTTCCCACCAGCCTCAACGTTCCGACCGGCGAAGACGCCGGGACGCAGGTTTCCGAAGTCGGACTCCCGACCCGCAATGGCGGGGAGCCCGCGGGCTCGGGCGAAATCGCCGATGGCAATGGCTCGAACAACAGCGATCCGAGTGAGCGCACTGACGGCACCATCACCTTCAATCCGGGTGACGGTCCGGCCACGGTCACCATCAACGGGACCGCGGTCACCGGCGCTGGCCAGACGTTCGCCGGTGCATTCGGCACGCTGACGATCGACAGCTACAACGCTAACGGAACGATCACGTACCATTATGTCCTTGCCGACAATACGTCGGGCAACAATACGCATGACGACTTCAACGTCGTCGTGACCGACCAGGATGGCGATCACTCGGACGGCACGCTGACGATCAATATCGTCGACGACGTCCCGACTGCTCACAACGACACTGATGCGCTCGCCGCGGGCAGCTACGGCCCCGAGACAGGCAACGTCATCAGCGGCGCGGGCACGACCTCGGGCGCTGCTGGCGCCGATGTGGTTGGTGCCGACAACGCTCAGGTTAGCGCGGTCACCGGTTTCAACGGCAGCGCCGACAGCACGGTCGATGGTTCGGGCAACCTCGTCGTCAACGGCCAGTATGGCGTGCTGACCATCAACCAGGACGGCAGCTACAGCTACGCTCGCAATGCCGGCACCCCGGGCGGCGTCAGCGATACTTTCAACTACACGCTTACGGATGGTGACGGCGATCAGTCGAACGCCACGCTCACCATCACCATTGGCGACGCGCCGACGAGCCTCAACATCCCAACGGGTGAAGATGCCGGGACGCTGGTCCATGAGGCTGGTCTTCCGACCCGCAACGGCGGTGAACCGGCTGGTTCGGGCGAAATTGCCGACGGCAATGGCGCCAACAACAGCGATCCGAGCGAGCGCACCGACGGAACGATCACCTTTAACCCGGGCGATGGCCCGGCGACGGTGACGATCAACGGCACGGCCGTAACCGGTGCGGGCCAGAACATCAGCGGAAGCTTCGGCACGCTGACGATCGACAGCTACGACGCCAACGGCACCATCACCTATCACTACGTGCTCGGTGACAACACCAGCGGCGATACGACCCACGACGACTTCAACGTCGTTGTGACGGACCAAGACGGCGATCATTCGAACGGCACCCTGACGATCAATATCGTCGACGACGTTCCGACTGCCCACAACGATACCGACAGCATGGCTACTGGTTCGTTCGGTCCGGAGACGGGCAATGTCATCACTGGCGCCGGCACTACTTCTGGTGCCGCTGGCGCCGACGTCGTCGGTGCCGACAACGCCAATGTCAGCGCGATCTCGAGCGTCAATGTCCCGGCCAACAGCGATGGAACAGCTGATGGCTCGGGCAATTTCGTGGTGCACGGCCAGTACGGCACCCTGACGATCAACGAGGACGGCTCGTATAGCTACACGCGCGATGCCGGCACTCCGGGCGGCGTCAGCGACGTATTCAATTATCAGCTGACCGACGGTGACGGGGATCACTCGAACGCCACGCTCACCATCAACATCGGCGATGCGACCCCGCATACGGATCCCAATCCGGCGGTCGGACTCGATGACGACGCCCTTGCGAATGGCAATCCGGGCGGCGTCGGCGACGATCCGAACTCGGTCAACACCACTGGGCAGCTCAGCGGCTCGGGCGGTGACGGCGCGCTGACTTTCGCAGTCCAGACGACGGGTGCACCTTCGGGCTTCTCCTATGTCTCGGGCGGCGCGGGCATCGTGCTGGTTCAGCAGGGCGGCAACACAGTCCTGACCGTTACGGTCGGATCGGACGGCAGCTACAGTGTCGTTCAGAATGCGCCGATCGACCATGCTGCTGGCGGCGACGAGAACAATGCCGGCTTCACGATCAACTACACGGTCACGGACTCGGACGGCGACAGTGCGCCTGGCACGCTGAACATCAGCGTCGATGACGACACGCCGCTCGCGAACAACGATACCGATGTCACGGATCCGGCAACGGACACCGCGGTCGGCAACGTCATCACGGGCGTAGGCACGGTCGAGGGTGCGGCGAACGCTGATCATCCTGGCGCCGATGGCTTCGGGTCGATTTCCGGTCTTTCCGGCTTCAACGGCAGCACCGATACCAATCCGACGGGCGGCTTCAGCGTGAACGGCCAGTACGGCACGCTGCAGATGGATGCCGACGGCAACTACACCTACACCCGCAACCCGGGCACTCCGGGTGGTGCGACGGACACCTTCACCTACACCTATGTGGACGGTGACGGCGATCCGGTTAGCGCTACCCTGACGGTCACCATCGCGGACCACGTCCCGGTGGCTGGCAATGTCAACGTCGGCCTCGACGACGACGCGCTCGCGGGGGGCAATCCGGGCGGCGTCGGCGACGACCCGAATTCGGTCAACGCCTCGGGCACGCTTCCGGGCACCGGCGGCGATGCTCCGCTCAGCTTCTCGGTTCAGACGACTGGTGCGCCCTCGGGCTTCACGTACGTCTCGGGTGGCGCGGGCATCGTGCTCGTTCAGCAGGGCGGCACGACGGTTCTAACCGTCACGGTCGGTTCGGACGGCAGCTACAGCGTCGTTCAGAACAACCCGATCATGCATGCTGCTGGCGGAGACGAGAACAACGCCAACTTCACGGTGAATTACACTGTCACTGACTCTGACGGCGACACTGCTCCGGGCACGATCTCGATCAGCGTCGACGACGACACCCCGATCGCTCATGCCGACATCGATAATGTTGCGGCCGGCACCTACGGTCCGGAAACCGGCAACGTCATCACCGGCGCTGGCACGGTTGGCGGTCTCGGCGGTGCGGGCGCGGACAGCGCCGGTGCCGACGGCAACGGCCACATCACCGGCCTCGTGAGCGTCAACGTTCCGGCGAACAGCGACAACAATGCCGCCGGAGGCTTCGTCGTTCACGGCCAGTACGGTCAGCTGGCCATGCAGGCAGACGGCAGCTACAGCTACACCCGCGATGCGGGTACGCCGGGCGGTGTCAGCGATACCTTCACCTACAGCTTCACCGACGGTGACGGCGACACGACGACGACCACCCTGACCATCAACATTGCTGATGCGACGCCGGTTGTTGGTTCCAACCTGACGGTTGGCCTCGACGACGACGCGCTTGCCGGCGGCAATCCGGGCGGCGTTGGCGATGACCCGAACTCGGTCAATGCCACCGGCACGCTGAGCGGCTCGGGCGGCGATGGCCCGCTGGCCTTCTCGGTCCAGACCACTGGTGCTCCGGCCGGCTTCAGCTACGTCTCCGGCGGCGCCGGCGTCGTGCTGGTCCAGCAGGGCGGCGTGACGGTCCTGACGGTCACGGTCGGTTCTGACGGTCACTACAGCGTCGTTCAGAACAACCCGATCAATCACGCGGCTGGCGGTGACGAGAATAACGCGAACTTCACCATCAACTACCAGGTCACCGACCAGGATGGGGATAGCGCGCCCGGCACGCTGAACATCAGCGTCGACGATGATACGCCGACAGTTGTCCTGTCTGGCACCTCGCCGTCACTGACGGTCGATGAGTCCAACCTGACGGTAAACGACACCAAGCCGTTCGCCGGCATGTTCACCGACTCCTTTGGTGCAGACGGCCCGGCGGCGGCGAACTCGGTCGGTTACACGTTAGGCCTGAATGCGGGCTCGACCGGACTGGTCGATGTCGCCACTGGCCAGGCGATCGTCCTCGTCAACAATGCGGGCGTGATCGAAGGTCACGTTGGCAGTGCTGCCGGGCTGCTCGCGTTCAGCGTCAGCGTCGATAGTTCGGGCAACGTGACGCTCGACCAGGTCCGTGCGCTCAGCCATCCGGATGCAGCCAATCCGAATGACAGCGTCACGTTGGCGAATGACAATCTCATCACGCTGACCCAGACGATCACCGACCATGACGGCGATCAGGCGAGCGCGACGGCGAATATCGGCCAGAACCTGAACTTCCTGGACGATGGACCTACGATCGGCCTTGCCGGTGGAACGGAGCCTTCGCTGACGGTCGATGAGACCATACTGGCGAACAACGACACGGTCAGCTTTGCCGGTGCATTCACCAGCTCGTTCGGTGCCGATGGTGCCGGGACGGTGGGTTATGCGCTCGCCATCACTGGCGGCAACGGCACGCTTAGCGGTCTCAAGGATACTGCGACGGGTCAGAACATCGTTCTGGTCCAGAACGGTTCCGTGGTCGAAGGCCACGTCGGCACCAATGCCGGTGCGCTTGCCTTCACCGTCACGGTCGACGGTTCGGGCAACGTGACGCTCGATCAGATCCGCGCGGTTGTTCACTCGAACACGGCTGATCCGAACGACAATGCGACGCTGTCGGCGGATAACCTCATCACGCTCACCGCGACCGTCACGGATAAGGATGGCGACCATACGAGCTCGACGCTCAACATCGGTCAGAACCTGAACTTCCACGATGATGGCCCGACCCTGGGAACGGTGCAGAGCCAGCAGACCGACAACAACCCGGCGACAGCGCCGGCAGTAGGAACGCTGCACTTCACGCCGGGCGCGGATGGGGCCGGTTCGGCGATGACGATCACCGCTGACTTCACCGGGATCACCTCGGGCGGTCATGCGATCGTGATGCATCAGGTCGGCAACGTCCTGACCGGTTACCAGGACGTCGGTCCTGCTGGATATGACGCTGGCGACACCACCGCAGTGTTCACGCTCACGGTCAATCCGACGGCAGGGACATCAGGTCAGTATGTGTTCGACCTGATTACTCCGCTCGACCCGCAGGTGACCAACGTCGACATCGGTGGTTCGACTTCGTTCGGCGCCGGTCCGACCCAGTCGCAGACCTTGAACGATGGCGGCAGCCAGAACCTCTCGGTCGTTTCCGGTTACCTGACCGGAGCCGGCTTCAACGAGGCTACCTGGTTGTCGACCGGAACCGCTTCCGGCCTCACGCTGAGCAGTGTGAACGGCTCGACCGCGGGTTGGGGTGTTGCGAACAACAACTTCGAAGGCACGAACGAGTTCTTCAATTGGGACTTCGGTTCGGGTGCGCTCGACACGCAGGGTGGCGTCTTCACGCCTCCGGGTGGAGTTTCGATGCCGCAGATCAGTTTCGCGACTTACGACTTCATCAACTACTCGGCTGCCGACGACGTGTCTTACGTCGTTCACTACACCGATGGAACGTTTACTTCAGGCCATGTGCCGTCCGCGAATATGGCGGCCGGCGGCCCGAATTGGACGTTCACGGCGGCCTCCGGGAAGTTCATCGCCGATATCGAAATGTATTCGAGCGGAACTGCACCGGGCAAGGTCGACCTCGTGTCGGTCGGTGTCCAGTCGAGCAACTTCGACAAGACCCCGTCGTTCACGGTTCAGCTGACCGACGGTGACGGAGATCCGACGAGCACCGGTGCGTTCACCATCCACATCAAGGATGGCTTGTCGCCGAGCTCGCCGGCGGCACAAATGGCGCTGGTTCAGAAGACTGCGCCGACCCAGACTGCCACCAACAGCAACAGCGTCTTGATGGGTGCCCTTGCTGCGGCTGGCCTCGCGGCGTCGGACTCAGTGGCGGCAGCCACTCCGCATACCGACCTGCACTCGAGCGTCAGTCACATGGCGACGGCGGCCTATCACAGCCAGTCGATCGGCCCGATGGCGATCCAGGGCCTTGAAGGTCACCAGAGCGTGAGCATGCTTGCTCGCGGCGGCGATGAGAGTTCGGCTCATGCGGCGGCCCAGTCGACCGCGTTCCACAATACGGACATGGTCGCGGCCAAGGGTATCGCGGCGGCCAACACCGGGCACGATGCGGCTCCGTCGCAAGTGCAGCATGGCACGTCGGTTCCAGTGCATGCCGAACCGGCAGCTTCGTCGGTGACGGCAGCGTCGATCGTGATGCCGGCGGCGCAGCAGCTTGCTGCAGCGGCTCATGGCGGCGCGACCGGCCAGCACAACCCGGCCCTTGGCCAGGTCCTAGCCGAAGCGCTGCAAGGTGGCGGGAATAGCTCGACCATCGACCATGTGCTGAGCCAGCTTCCGAGCCACGCGGGCGGCGGAAATCCGGCCCTCGAGGCACTGGCAAGCCATAACGCGGCTGGCGTTTCAATGGGGGACAGCCACGCTTTTGCCGGCTTCACGACGGGCCACGTTGCGCTCAGCATGGAGGCAGTGATGGTTCACATCGATGCCGTCCAGCCGCACGCTTAATTACGCGTAATCAGAACGAACACGGGACCCCCACGAGTGGACAGTGGGGGTCTCGACATAAGAAGACCAGAAGGGGGTACCATGATTAAGAAGCACTGGACGATGATCGTTCCCGGAGCGGTGCTGCTGTGCGCGTCACCTGCATTCGGGGTGGAGCTGCGTGATGCAGTTCAATCCGCACTCAATACCAATCCAGAAATTCGCCAAGCGGTGGCCAACAAGGGCGCCACTCAAGAAGAGCGCGTCCAGGGCCAGGGCCTTTGGTATCCGCGCATCTCTGTTGAAGGCTCAGCTGGCGTTCGCAGCCTCCGCAACCCGACCCGCCGCGCAATCGGCCTTGCCGACCAGACACTGTGGCCGATCGAGGGCGACCTCATCGTTCAGCAGCTTCTTTACGACAGCGGCGGCCGTGAGGCCGAAATCCGCCGCCAGGCATCGCGGACCGATGCCGCAGCGGCGCGTGTCGAAGAGCGTTCCGAGTTCGTCGCGCTCAACGTTTCGCGCACCTACATCGACTACCTCCTTCAGCAGCGCCTTGTCGCCATTGCCCAGGACAACGTGACGTTCCACGAGCGTCTTGCGGCGGATCTTCGCGAAGGTGTTTCGAAGGGCTCGATCAGCATTGCCGATCAGCAGCAGGCCGAAGAACGTCTGCAGTCGGCCCGCACCCGCGTCACCGAGGCTCGCGAGGATCTCGACACGGCGGCGATCACGTTCCGCACGCTGACTGGCGTTCCGATCGATAGCGTGTCGATGCCGCCCGACGTGTCGCAGTGCATGCCGGCGACCCTTGAAGATGCCGAATCGCTGGCTCGCAATACCAACCCACGCGTCCAGGAGGCCATCGCCGACCTGAACACCGCTCGCGAGGAAGTTCGCGCGGCCAAGGCCGACATCGGTCCGAAGTTCACTCTGGAAGGCCGCGCTCGCGCCGGTCATGACATCGATGGCTTCGCTGGCCGTACCACGGACTTGCAAGCGCTCGGCGTGCTCCGCTGGACGCTCTACAACGGCGGTATCAAGGAAGCGAACGTTCGCGAGCAGCAGAACCGCGCTGACGAAGTTCACGGCCGCCTGTTCCAGGTGACCCGTCAGGCCGAGGAGGATACCCGCACCGCGTGGAGCCGCCTCGTCAATCAGACGGCGCTGGTCAGCGAGCTCGAGACCCAGAGCAAGATTTCGGACGACGTGCTGCTTTCCTATCGTGAGCAGTTCAACATCGGCCGTCGTTCGTTGCTCGACGTCCTCGACTCCCAGAACACGCGCTACAACGTTCAGCAGCAGACCGAGACCGCTCGTCTCGCCAAGCTCTACGCGCAGTATCGTGTGCTCGCTGCGGCGAACAAACTGATCGATTGCCTTGGCGTGCAGATGCCCGCGGCGGCAGTCGGCTCGGAGCGCGCGCGCTTCCACGTCAATCCGATCCCGCCTGCGGACCTCCAGGAAAACAGCCTGCCCTACCCGGCGATGGTGACTCCGCCTGCGGCCGCTCCGGCAGCTGCACCGGCTGCGGATCAGCCGGCTGGCCGGTAATGGGTAAGAGGACGGGTCGTGAGTTTCATGAATTGGCTTGATGCGGATCGGTCGCGTGAAATCGACCCCGTCCTTGAGTGCCTGACTTACCTTGCGCGTGAGGCGGACCGGCCATCGTCGCCGGTCCTCCTCCGCGCGGGTCTTGCCCTTGCCGAAGACGGCACCCTGCCGTTCCACCAGATCGAGCCCGCGCTCGAGCAGGTCGGAATGCGCGCGGAGCCTATGGTTCGGCGCTTGAAGGGCTGGCCGTCGCGCAAGTGCCCGGCGGTTCTTGAACTCTCCGAGAACCGGGCAGCGGTACTGCTCGATACCCGCGATGGCGATGGCCTCGTTTATGCGCCAGGTCTCGCCGAGGCGAACTGGGTCAAGCTCACCGAACTGGAGGGTGCTTACACCGGTCGCGCCGTCGTCGTCGAAACCGACCCGACCCGGGAAAGGGAAGGTGAACGTCCGTGGGACAAGGCCAAGCGCTCGCATTGGTTCTGGTCCGAGGTCTGGAAGGTTCGCAAGGAATTCTGGCCGGTCCTCCTGGCTGCTCTGATCGTGAACCTGCTCGCCTTTGCGATGCCGCTGTTCACGATGAACGTCTACGACCGCGTCATCCCGAATAAAGCAATCTCCACTTTGTGGGTGCTTGCGATTGGTGTTCTTCTCGCGCTGACGTTTGATTTCGTGCTGCGCGTCGCCCGGGCCCGCCTGATTGACGAAGTCAGCCGCAAGCTCGACGCCAAGCTTTCACAAAAGCTGTTCGAGAAGGTGATGAACCTGCCGATGGCCGAGCGCCAGGGCAGCACCGGCGCCTTCGCCCGACGCGTCTCCGAATTCGAGCAGGTCCGCGACTTCTTCGCGTCGACCACTGTCGTTCTTGCCGTGGACGTGACCTTCCTGGTTCTGTTCCTCGGTCTGATCACGGTCCTCGCAGGTTGGCTGGTGCTCGTGCCGATCGCCGGCATCGCGCTGATGCTGACCGCGGGCCTCAGCCTGCAAAAGGCGATGGGCAGCGCGGCGCTCGATGCGCAGGCTGACTCCAGCCTGCAGCACTCCGTTCTGGTCGAATCCATCGCGGGTGCCGAAACGCTCAAGGCCGCCCGCGCCGAGGGCCAGATGCTCGGCCGCTGGCGCCGCTATTCATCCATGTTCGCCGCGACCAGCGAGCGGATGCGTCGCCTGACTGCGGTCGCCGTGAACCTGGCCAGCGTGTCCCAGCAGCTCATCAGCGTCGGCCTTCTCATTGGCGGCTTCTATCGCTTCCAGGCCGGCGACATGACGATGGGCGCGATCATCGCAATCATCATGTTGTCGGGCCGCTCGCTGCAGCCGGTCGGCCAGCTCGCTTTCCTGGTCACTCGCGGCAAGCAGGCGTTCGCGACGCTGGCGTCGCTGCAGCGAATGATGGACGCAAGCGATGAACGCCACGTCGCGATGCGCAGCATCGTCCCGGAAATCCGCGGCGGTCACATCGAGCTCGTCAACGTTTCCTTCCGTTATCCGCAGGCCGGTCGCGACTCCCTGACCGACCTGAACCTGAAGATCGGCCCGGGTGAGCGTATCGGTATCATCGGCCGCGTAGCTTCAGGCAAGTCGACGCTTGGTCGCGTCCTTTGCGGCCTGTACGCGCCGACCGAGGGTGAGATGCTCGTCGATGGCCTCGACAGCCGCCAATACCATCCGCACCAGTTGCGCGAAGCTTTCCGCTTCGTTGCGCAGGACTCCGAAGTCTTCAGCGGCACCGTTCGCGACAACCTGATGCTCGGAGCGGCCAAGGCCAACGACGAGCAGTTGATCGACGCAGTCGTCCGGTCGGGCGCCGACATTTTCCTGGCCCGCGATGCAGCCGGCTTCGACCTTCCAGTCGGTGAGCGCGGTTCACGCCTGTCGGGCGGCCAGCGCGCCCTGCTGGTTCTTGCTCGTGCTTTGGTCAGCCCGTCGAAGATGCTGTTCCTCGATGAGCCGACCGGCTCGATGGATACGCAGACCGAGCTTTATTTCATCGAGAAGCTGAAGACGGCGCTCTCTCCCGAGCAGTCGCTGGTGGTGTCGACGCACCGTCACAACATGCTCTCGATCCTGACTCGCCTGATCGTCATCGACGGCGGCAAGATCCTGGCTGACGGGCCGCGCGATGAAGTGCTCAAGCACCTCAGCGATGCCGCTGCCCAGCAACAGCCGAAGGCAGTGCAGCAATGACCGCGCTTGCCGTTCGCCTCCACACAACAGAGCTTCGCCTGAAGATCGTTGGCGGCGCGATCCTGTTCTTGATCGTGATCGCTGCGATCGCGGCTGCGCTCCTGATTGGACGCGACAGCGCCGAAGCGGCGGTTCCGGCGAAGATCAACCCGACCAAGGCCGCCCAGCTGATCGATGCCACCAGCGGGGCCAAGGCCAACGAGCTCCAGGCGATTGGCGACCAGGCCAAGGTGATCAACGCCTCGCTTCCGTTCGCCGCCGATCCCATTCATGCAGCGCGTCCATTCGCGCTGAACGGCAGCGATCTGGACGAGCGCCGCGCCCTGCTCTGTATGACTCAAGCGGTCTATTACGAGGCTGGTTTCGAGCCTGTCGAAGGTCGCCGCGCCGTTGCCCAGGTTGTGCTCAACCGCATGCGCCATCCCGCTTTTCCTAAGTCGGTTTGCGGCGTCGTCTACCAAGGCGCGGGTACCGGCGTTTG
>Ga0268266_10006524_pt1 | contig 10677 bp, 6 predicted proteins | sample KBSS13metaG_FD_190356 | JGI IMG/M metagenome (GOLD analysis project Ga0268266, IMG submission 190356) | Switchgrass rhizosphere microbial communities from Kellogg Biological Station, Michigan, USA - KBS S1-3 metaG (SPAdes) (version 2) | ecosystem: Host-associated > Plants > Roots > Rhizosphere >... | reverse complement strand
CGTCGCGTCCCGGAAGCTGGCCACCGTGCGCGCGCTTCATCGCCCGAACGCGCGCCGCGCTCTCGGCGATCCGACCGCGCAGCTCGGCGTCGGTCTCGGCGGCTTTGATCAGACCTTCTTCGGCGAGCAGCTGGTTGTCGCGATCGCGGCACAAGAGCAGCACGTCGCAGCCCGCGCGGATCGCGGCGACTGCGGCGACGTCCGCGCCCATCGTGGCGGCGATCGCCTTCATGTCGAGATCGTCGCTGACGATCACGCCCGGGTAGCCGAGCCGCTCGCGCAAGAGGCCCGTGACGACGGCGCGCGAGAGCGTCGCCGGCCCGTCGGGATCGAGCGCCGCGAATACCACGTGTGCAGTCATGATCATCGGGACGGTGTTCGCGCGGGCGAACGGTGCGAGCTCGACCGCGTCGAGCCGGGCCCAGTCGTGATCGATGCGCGGCAGCTCGAGGTGCGAATCGGTCGACGTGTCGCCGTGACCGGGGAAGTGCTTGCCGCAGGCGAGCACGCCGGCACCGGCGAGACCGCGCGCGTACGCGAGCGCGCGCCGCGACACGGTCTCGGCATCGCGGCCGAACGCGCGATCGCCGATGATCGGATTGGCGTCGTTCGTGTGGACGTCGAGCACCGGCGCGAAGTCGATGTCGATCCCGAGCGCGCGCAGCTCGTCGCCCATCGCACGACCGACCTGCTCGGCGAGCGCCGCGTCGTCGCCGGCCGGCAGCCGATCGAACGCGAGCATCGGCGGCCACACCGTCGCCGGCTCCTTGACGCGCTGGACGCGCCCGCCCTCTTGATCGATCGCCACGAGCGCGCCGCGTTCGTGGAGCTTGCCGCACAGCGCGGCGAGCGCGTCGAGATCGCAGCGGCCGGCCTCGTCGAGGATCAAGTTGCGCTTGAACAGCACGGCCGCGCCGTAACCGGCGTCGGGTACGTCCTGGCCCTCGAAGCCGACCCAGAGCAGCTCGCGGATGTCGGCCTTCATTGCTGCGGGAACGCCGTGGCTTCGCCGGCGAGCTCGAGCCGTTGCGCGGTCTGCGATGCGGTGTAGACGACGATGCTGCGCGTCGTCGGGAACCGGAGCGCGAGCACGACCTCGCGGCGGCCGTCGCCGTCGAGATCGACGACGCCGAGCACGTCCATCGTCACGGTCGCGCGCGGATCCGAAGGCTTCTTGGCCGTTCCCGGCGCGGTGAGCTTGATGTCGTAGAGCTGGAACGTCGGCGTGCAGCTCGCCGTCGCGGTCGGCAACGCGGTCCACTCGCTTGCCGGGCCGCGAATGCTGTCGAGCACGCCCGCGAGCGGAAACGACTCGACGCGCCCGTCGCCGTCGATGTCGACCGCGAGCTGATCGCCCGACACGCAGGCCCCGCCGGTCTGATAGTTCGGCACCTCGGGAGAATCGCCATGCGTGAGCGGCCCGACGGCGAGCCCGCAGCCGTGCATCGCGGCGATGCACTTCGGCTCGTCGGCGCGGGTCTTGATCGTCGCGCCCGGATCGTTCTGCGCCTTCGCGGCGAGCGGGTACGTGCACGGCGACGCACCGGCGTACGCGCCGGTCGCGACCTCTTGCGGCAGGCCGACGTCGACGACGCCCATCGTGTCGAACGCGCCGGCGAGCTTGCCGTCGACGCCGTACACGACGAAGCGCGGGACGCCGCCGCGCTCGAGCACCTCGCCCAGATCGTTCGCGTTGTCGGACCAGCCGACGTTGCGCACGAGCAGCGGCGCGACGGCCGGACGGCCCGCCGCACCCTCGGGGCACAGCTCGCCGACCATCACTTCGTGGCCCGATGGTGCACGCGAAAGCTTGTTCACCACGCCAGGCGCCGCCTCGGGCGGCTCTTCGGCAGGTTTCAACGTCGGCGCGCACGCAACCAGCACGAGCCAGGCAACGCGTGGCAGCGAGCCACGGTCTAGAGCCAACACACGACTCATATATCGCGGCACCGCGGGATCGGCCAATTCAGCCTTCGCAGATTGACCGTGCTTTCGCGGGATGCATATAGTCCGCCCGGCTTCACGATGCTCAGGAAAAACTAGGTCATTCCAATGCGTTATTTGATCTCCGCGAGCATCGTCGTCACGCTTGGTCTCTCTTCCATCGCCCACGCCCAGATGGGCCCGGCAGGCGGTTCACCCGGTGGCGGCTTCGGCGGCCCCGTCGGTCCGACGAACCCGTCGGGTGAAGAGAAGAAGGAAGGCGTCGCGGTCGAGGCGCCGAAGACTCCCGAGCTGTTGCCGACCACGCCCGCGCTGCCTCCGCAGAAGAGCAAGCGCAAGCGCTGGAAGCTGCTCGAGATGGACGGCTACTTCCGGCTGCGCGGCGACTACTTCAAGAACTTCAACCTCGGGTTTCTCGACGAGCCCGCGGTCGGCGGCGCGCCGTTCCCGCGCGATCTCGCGTGCAACTCGCAGACGCTCAACCACCCGTGCGACGACTCGGTCCGCGGCGCGAACATGCGACTGCGCCTCGAGCCGACGATCAACATCGACGAAGGCATCTCGGTCCACATCCAGGCCGACGCGCTCGACAACATCCCGCTTGGCTTCACGCCGCTCAACCAGAATCTGTCGGGCATGGACCCGCTGGTGCCGCCGCCCGTGACCGCGTTCGGCAACACGCAGAGCCCCGTCACCCAAGGCGTCAACAGCGATCGCTCCTCGATCATCGTGAAGCGCGCGTGGGCCGAGGTCGCGGTCCCGCTCGGCGTCATCAAGGCCGGCCGCATGCCGAACCAGTGGGGCATGGGCATCTGGGCAAACTCCGGCGACTACGATCCGGTCACCGGGCTCACCAACTACGACGCCGACTACGGCGACTCGGTCGATCGCGTGTCGTTCACCGCGCAGATCCCCGGCACGCCGCTGCGCGCAATGGTCGCCGCCGACTGGAACAACACCGGGCTCACCTCGAACCTGGTCGGCGCCACCGGCAACCCGAACACGCTCGGCTCGGTCGGCCAGTACGCCGGCTACACCGGTCATCCGTTCGATCTCGACGACAGCGACGACTCGAACGGCTGGGTCGGCGTGATCTCGAAGATGGAGACGCCGCGCGAGTTCAAGGAAGCCGTCGATCGCGGCGAGAGCGTCTTCGATTACGGCGTCTACTTCGAATACAAGACGCAGGACTGGGCAGAGAACCTCACGAACTTCACGCTCGGCGGCACGTTCGATCCGACGACGAACTTCGTGCCGCGCAACCTGAAGACGTACTCGCCTGACCTATGGGCGCACTGGGGCTACGGCCCGTGGGACGTCGAGGGCGAGTTCGTCGGCCAGTTCGGCTCGGTGCAGAACCTCAACGACCTCGGCATCACCGGCGGCGAGGACATCCGCAAGATGGGCGGCGCGCTGCGCGGCTCGTGGAAGGGCGTCGAGAACAAGCTCAAGATCGGGCTCGAGGCTGGCTTCGCGACCGGCGACCAGTGGGACAACATCGTCCAGGGCCAGACCAACGTCGCGTACGAGAACCAGGTCGGCTTGCCGAGCATCTGCAACTCGGAGCACACGTGCACGCTCACGCAGTTCACGTTCAACCGCGACTACCAGGTCGACCTGATCATGTGGCGCTACCTGTTCGGCGCGGTGACCAACGCGGTCTACTACAAGCCGTTCGTGCAGTACGACTTCACGAAGAACATCACCGCGAAGCTGTGGAACGTGACGTCGATGGCGATGAAGCCGGTCTCGACGCCGGGTAACTCTCTGTTCTACGGCACCGAGTTCGACGCCGACGTCGGCTATCACGACGGCCGGATCTACGCCGGCATCTCGTACGGCATCCTGCTGCCGTTCGGCGCGATGTCCCATCCCGACGACACGCAGCTCAGTGGCCCCGGCGTCGGGTTCGGCACCGACCAGCTCGGCCAGTCGAACGTGGGCGATCCGGGCACCGCGCAGACGGTGCAGGCGCGCATGGTCCTGGCGTTCTGATCGAACATTGGCCACTGCGCGGCGTGCGTCCGCAGTACGCTCCGCGCCATGGCCAACCTGCGAGTCACATGCGTCGCTCTGACGCTGGCGGCTTGCGGCACGCCGCCTCCGCCCGCGTTCGTTCCGCCCGATGCACCGCCTGACGCGTCGGGGCCGCCGCCGACGCCCGGGCATTCGTCGTCGATCGCGCTATCGGCGGACGGCACGCGGCTGTACGTCGTCAATGCCGATCTCGACTCGATCTCGGTGATCGACACGAACGAACGCGCGCTCATCGATACATTCGCCCTCGCGCCGTTGCCCGCGGTCGGCTCGGACGGCTCGTACACGCCGGCCGTGATGCCGCGCGCGCTCGCGCTGTCGCCGGATGGCGCGACGCTGTACGCGACCGGCGAGCGCTCCGGCATGCTCTACACGATCGATCTCGCGACGCGCGCGCAGACGTCGGTGCAGGTCTGCAGCGAGCCGATCGGCGTGCTCGCCGATGCGACCGCCGCATACGTCGCGTGCTCGCAAGATCGGCTCGTCGCGAAGGTCAGCGGCACGCAGATCACGCGCACGATGCCGCTCGCCGGCGAGCCCTGGGCGCTCGCGTGGCTGCCCGACGGCACGCTGCTCGCGACGATGCTGCTCGGGCCCGGCGCCGCGCAGATCGATCCCGCCGCGATGACGATGACCGCCGCGTGGGAGATCCCCGATACCCAGCCGCGCGACGACGCGCGACTCGCCCACGGCCAGGTGCGCGGCATCTACGACGCGGCCGCGCGGCCCGATTCGAACGAGGTGTGGTTCGCGCACGTGATGCTCGGCACCGATACGCCGCAGCCGACGCTCGACTTCGAGCGCACCGCGTTCCCGTCGATCTCGATCGCGACGAACGGCGCGTACACGGTCACGCTGTCGACCGACGCGCAAGATGTTCCGGGCATCGACGGCTCGTTCGCCGACGTGGTGTCGGGGCCGCACGCGATCGCGTTCACGCACGACGGGTCCCTGGCGCTCGTCGTCGACACCAACAGCGAGGACGTGCTCGTCGTCGGCGGCGATCACACCGAGCACGCGCTGGTGCGGCACCTGCCCGGCCACATGGCCGAGGGCATCGCGATCTCGCCCGACGACACGCACGCGTACATCGACGAGCGCAACACCGGCGACATCGCCGTGCTCGACGTGTCGCCGACGCAGGTCACCGTCGAGAGCTCGACGATCAGCCGCTACGCGACCGATCCGATGCCGGCGCAGCTGCGGTTCGGCCAGCAGCTGTTCTTCTCGGCGAACAGCGACGAATATCCGATCACGACGAACCATTGGATCGCGTGCGCGACGTGCCACATGGAAGGCCGCAGCGACGGCGTGACGTGGCTGTTCGCGCAAGGCCCGCGCGACACGCCGACCAACGCCGGCGGCATGCTCGGCACCGGCTTCTTGTTCCGCACCGCCGATCGCAACCAGGTGCAGGACTACTGGCACACGATCAACGTCGAGCAAGGCGGCGCGTTCGATCCGACCGCGGAGGCCACGCTGCTCGACGCGATCACCGCCTACGTGAACTTCGCGATCCCGCTGCCGGTGCCGCCGACGACCGATCCGATCATGGCGATGCGCGGCCAGCAGCTGTTCGAGGACTCCACCGTCGGCTGCTCGGGCTGCCACAGCGGCGCGCGGTTCACCGACTCCGGCTCCGGCAACCCGACGCTCGACCTCGGCGGCACCGTGCTGCTCCACGACGTCGGCACGTGCAACACCGGCGCGTTCCCCGACGTCGCGCATGAGGACGTCGACGGTCACGCGCGCGCCGCATGCATGTTCGACACGCCGTCGCTGTCGGGCATCGCGTCGACGCCGCCGTACCTGCACGACGGCAGCGCGTTGACGCTGAAGGACGTGCTCGAGCAAACGCGCGGCACGATGGGCGACATCAACGGGCTGTCCGCCGACGACGAAGCGGCGCTCGTGGAGTACCTGCGGTCGCTGTGATGCGCGCGCTCGCAGCGATCTTGCTCGCGGCATGCGGCGGCCACGGCACGACGGCGACCGATGCGCCGCCGAGCGACGCGCACGCGGCGTGCACCGCGACCTGGAGCGGCAACTTCGCGGAGGTCGCGACGTCGAGCCCGCCGTGCGCGAGCATCGACAGTAGCCAGGTCGTGATCGACGCGCCGACCGGCCGGTTGCCCAAGCCGCTGACCGTCGCGATCCAGCTCGCGGCCACGGCCGCCGGCTCGTACTCGTCCGAGGACGTCACGACGTGGAGCGCGAGCGAGTCGATGATGGTGCTCGGCAACACGTGCGTGTACGAGGCCGGCGCGATGACCACGCCGCACGGCGACTTCACGCTGACGCTCACCGACGCGCAGGCGCCGCACGGCACGCTCGAGCTCCACATGGCCGTGCTCGCCGGCCAGCTCAGCGTGTGCGGCTCGCCGCTGACCGAGACGCTGGAGCTCGCGTTCTGATGAAGCATTGGCTTCTGCTCGGCGTGCTCGGCGCGTGCTCGTCTCCCGGGCACGGACCGGGCGGCATGCTCGTCGACGCCGGCGTCGATGCCGGGCCGCCGGGCGCGACGGGCGTCGAGATCACCGGCGTCGTCGACAGCACGCGGTTCGTGGTGCGCGAGCACATGCTCGCCGCCGGCGAGATGCAGATCTCCGGTGAGCCGCTCGCCGAGGCGATGGGACGAGACCTCGGCGGCTACAGCCGCGATCAGCTGCCACCGAACCTCTACAACGATCCGATCCTCGGGCTGCCGTGGATCGATCTCGCCGGGTTCTCGACCGGCGTCGAGTCGTACGAGTACTCGAAGCAGCCGATGAACTTCCTCGGGTTCGAGTCGGGTGCCGGCACGGCGTTGTTTCACGCGCCGCTCGTCGCCGGCAACCTCGCGGCGACGATCCAGCACTTCGCGAGCGCGTCCGACGCGATGGGCAAGTGGGTGTTCCCGGCCGGCACGTGGCCGACGGGCAACAGCTTCGGCGACGTCAACCCGGCCGGCGCCGGCAGCGGCAGCGCCAACCCGCTCGGTTGGCCCGGGATCTGGCCGACGGTGCATCCGTTCACGAGCTTCGATCCGACGATCAAGCCGACCAGCGCCGTCTCGCTGTCGTGCTCGATCAGCTCCGACGACACGCCGCAAGGCATGGGCAACGGCGCGCGCGAATTGTGCGGCGACTACGAGTGCGACGCGACCACGTCGCACTTGCTGAACCGCGCCGCGCAGATCGACTCGCACATCTCGCCCGGTGCCGACGGCTTCACGACGTGGAAGTACGGCCTGTGGACGATCAACTACCTCCAGGTCATGCACGACCCGACCGAGGCCGCGGTCTCGACCGTGCCCGCCGCCGACCTCGGCAACGTGGGCGCGCCCGGCAACCAGATCATCGGCTCCGACGACAGCGGCGCGCCGACCGGCACCGGCACGTATCTCGGCTCGAGCGACATCGAAGGCTTCCAGGCGCAGATGTTCGTGCTCGAATCCGACGCGCGCGCCGACGACTGGATCTCGCGGCTCACCACGAGCGACGGCGCGACGCTGTCGGGCTTCGCGTCGATCGCCGCCGCGCTTAGCTACGGCTACACCTCGCCGCTGCGCTGGTTCCCGGGCTCGATCGCGGTCACCGAGACGGCCGATCCGAGCGGCTTCCCGGCGCCGGCGTACTCGCTCGCCGAGGCCGACAGCCACGCGTTGGACCTGGTCGGGCTCGCGATGGGCTACAGCGAGCTGTTCGCGCTCACCGATCAGTCGAACGACGACGTCGGCGGCTCGCAGCCCGCGCGCGCGTACTTCGACGGCGATCCGTTCCCGGCCGACAACCAGGCGCCCGACGGCGAGGCCACCCTACACGACCGCGCACTCGCGATGATGCGCGTCGCGATCGTGAACCTCGATCGCCTGCACGTCGACCCGGCATCGAACATCATCGTCGACGACGTCACGTTCTCGGGTGCAACGCCGGCGCGCGGCACGACCGTGTCGACCACGACGCTCGCGTACGCGCTGCTCGGCATGCGCACCGTGCTGCGCTCGTGCGGCAGCGAGCTCGAGCTGTACTCGAACAACACGCCCGATACCGCCAAGCCCGGCGTGCTCGACTCGGTCGCGATCGACTTCCCCAGCAACGCGACGCTGACGTTCAGTGGCCGCTTGCGCCAGCTCGTGCGCGCGCAGGCGGATCTGCTCTACAACTCGCTCACCGATGCCACCGGTCGGGCGTACGCCGGCTGGGACGTCGCCGCCGGGGCGCCGATCGATTCGTCCGACGTGCTCGACGCGCACACCGCGGCCGTGCGCGGCCTGTTCGCGGCGTATCTCGCGACCGGCGACGTCAAGTACCGCACCCGCGCGGTCGCGGTCTACGACCGGCTCGAGGCGACGTTCTACCAGGCCGATGCGCGCATCTACACCGAGACCGCCGGCGCCGACACCGTGCAGTACACGCCGCTGCGCTTCGCGCTGCTCCAGAGCACGCTGCGCGACATGTACGAGCTCGTCGCGGCGCTGCCCGGCGGCGAATCGCGCGAGCTCGTGCTCGAAGATCGGCTCGCGCGCCTCGACAAGCTCGTGCTCAACGGCTGGGATGATCGCAACCAGGACCAGGAAGTCTACGAGCCCGAGTGCGTGCAGTACGACGGCGTGCACATCCCGCGCGGCGGGCTCCAGATGGCCGAGCGCGCGCTGACCGGCGAGCTCGGCCGATCGACCGACGAGGGCCCGGTCGGCCCGCCGAGCACCGATCGCGACACCGACTGCGTGCCCGAGGTCGACGACGCGCAGCTACCAGCCGCGCTCGCCGATTCGATCACGCTGACGATCAAACGCAACTGAACGCGGTCGTCAGCCGATCGACCGGCACGATGTCCATGCCGCTCTTGTCGGCGAGCAGCTTCGCGTTCTGCGCCGGGATCAGCGCGCGCGTGAAGCCCAGCCGCGCCGCCTCGGCGAGCCGCTGCTCGCACATCGTGACCGCACGAATCTCGCCGGCGAGGCCGAGCTCACCGAACACGACCGTGCGCGCATCGATCGCGCGGCCGCGCGCCGACGAGTGGATCGCGCACGCGACGCCGAGATCGATCGCCGGCTCGGCGAGCTTGATGCCGCCGGCGACGTTGACGAACACGTCACGGTCGAGCACGTCGCAGGCAGCGCGCTGCGCGAGCACCGCGAGCAAGAGCGACACGCGGTTGCCGTCGACGCCGGCGGCGGTGCGCCGCGCGAATCCGGCCGCGGCGGGCGCCACGAGCGCCTGGATCTCGACCAGCAACGGCCGCGCGCCGTCGGCCGACGCGACCACGACCGAGCCCGGCGCGCCGATCGGCCGCTCCGCGAGCAAGTGCGCCGACGGGTTCGCGACCTCGGCGAGCCCGCCGCCGCGCATCTCGAACACGCCGATCTCCTGCGTCGAGCCGAACCGATTCTTGTGCGCGCGCAGCACGCGATACGGGCCGGCATCGCCCTCGAGCTGGAGCACGACGTCGACCAGGTGCTCGAGCGTCTTGGGCCCGGCGAGCCCGCCGTCTTTGGTGACGTGGCCGACCAGCACGGTCGGCGTGCCGGTCGTCTTCGCGAACTGCACGAGCCGGCTCGCGCACTCGCGGACCTGCGCCAACGAGCCCGGGATCGAATCGAGCACCGGCGTGTACACCGTCTGGATCGAATCGACGGCGAGCACTTTCGGCCGCGCCTTGGTCGCATGCGCGACGATCTTTTCGACGTCGGTCTCGGCGACCAGCGCGAGCTGCGGCACCGCCGCACCAACGCGGCGCGCTCGCATCGCGGTCTGCGCGACCGATTCTTCGCCGGTCGCATACAAGATGGAGCCCTTCGCGGCCAGCCCGGCGAGCGCCTGGACCAGCAGCGTGGACTTGCCGATGCCCGGATCGCCGCCGAGCAGCACGGCCGAGCCGGCGACCAGCCCGCCGCCGAGCACGCGATCGAGCTCGGCAATCCCGGCGGGCATGCGCACGCCGCCGAGCTCGCCGATGGCCGTGATCGGCTGCGGCCCATCGCCGGTCGACACGCCGGCTGCGCTCGGCCGCGGCGGCGCGCTCTCGCCGATCTCTTCGACCAGCGAGTTCCACTCCTGACACGCCGGGCAGCGGCCGAGCCACTTGGCTTCGACGTGACCGCACGCCTGACAGACGTGGCGGCTCCGCGGCAGTGCCTTGACCTTGGCCATCGCACGCACGCTAGCAACCTGGTCTGACGTTCAGCTACGACCGCCCGTCTCAGCTCAGGCGCTTGCGGACCGCGGCCTGCTTGTCGCGCAGCTTCTGGGCGAGCTCGACGCGGCCCAGGCCGTGCGCGCGACCCGCGCCGATGCCGAGCCAGCGCACCGCGTGGCTGACGTTGCCGGCGGCCAGAAACGCGCGGCTCGCCGACAACGCGACCGCGACGTCGTCGCGATCTTCTTCGTGGCGGCGCTCGAACAGCTCGTTCGCGCGATCGACCATGCCTGCCCGCACGTAGAGATCGGCGAGCCCGTCGCGCATCGAGCCGACGCGCTTGGCCCCGTGCGGGACCTCGGACAGTGCCGCCGCGTACGCCTCGACGAACCGCTCGTACGCCTCGACCGCGCGCGCGAGCTCGCCGCGCGTCTTGTCGATGAGCAGCTCCAGGAACGGTGCGTAGAACACGTAGATGTCGATCGGACAGTCGAGGACGCCGATCACCTCGTCGAGGTCGAGCGCTTCGTCTTCGAGCGCAGCCGCCGCCAGCGTCGCCGCCTCGATCGCGATGCC
>Ga0268266_10006518_pt1 | contig 10679 bp, 11 predicted proteins | sample KBSS13metaG_FD_190356 | JGI IMG/M metagenome (GOLD analysis project Ga0268266, IMG submission 190356) | Switchgrass rhizosphere microbial communities from Kellogg Biological Station, Michigan, USA - KBS S1-3 metaG (SPAdes) (version 2) | ecosystem: Host-associated > Plants > Roots > Rhizosphere... | reverse complement strand
ACGAGCCGTGCCGTTCAGACCTCTCGCCGCCGTCGCATCACGGGCGCTGCGGCGCAGCGCTGCCGAGCAGGGCTCTCGCCCGCGGACCTAGCTCGGGGTCGGTCTCGAGCGGCTCGAGGTAACGCCGGGCCTCGGCGGACCGGCCGAGCGCCATCAGCGCGAGCCCGAGGTTGAGCTGGTTCGCGCCCGAGCGCTCGAGCGCGTACGCTCGCTCGAACGCGGCGAGCGCTTCGTCGGGATGGCCGGCGGCGAGCGCGACCTTGCCGCGCATGCGCTGACCGGCCGGATACGCCGGCATCTGGTCGACGGCGCGGCGCGCGTAGGCGAGGGCGTCGTCGAGCTTGCCGGCGTCGAGCAGCCACTTCGCGAGATCGGTCATCGCGCGCGGCTCGCCGGCGTCGGCGGCCTCGCGCATCGCGGCCATCGCGCCGGCGCGATCGCCGGCTTCGTCCAGGATCAGCGCCTCGTGCAGCTCGAGCCGCGGTGCGTGCGGCGCGTGATCCGGCGCGAGCCCCGCGGCGACCGCGCGCTCCGCGAGGTCGTGGTGGCCGGTCTGATCGAGCCCCTCGACGTACATCGCCCACGCGTCGCCGTCGTGCGGGCTCGACGCGATCGCGCGCGCTTCGAGCTCGACCGTGCCTTGCCAGCTGGCCTGCGCGTCGAGCGTGCGCAGCGCCGCCGCGATCGCGACGACCGCGCCGAGCGCGATCCGGAACCGCGCATCGCGGATCGCGGCAATGCCTGCGGCCGCGGCGAGCGCGAGGCCGAGCGTCGGCACGAGCAGCAGCCGATCGGCGACGACGATCTGTTGCAGCGGCAAGATCAGGTGGCTCGCCGGCAGCCAGCCGATCGTCCACACGAGCGCGCCGGCGCGGACCGCGGCCGGTGTGCGGCGCAGCGCGAACGCGGCGAGCAACGCCGCGAAGCCGAGCACGCCCAGCACGACGTCGAACGACGACGGGCCGTCGTGCCCGATCGGATACGCGATCGCGTTCGGCAGCGTCATCGCGGCGAGCCGCAGATAGAAGCCGTGCACGCCGGTGACCAGCGCCGCGCGAGAGACCGGCAGCGCGTTCGCGCTGGCGCCGACGATCGCGTAGCGCAGCGCGAGCACCACGACGGGCACGTACGCGGCGATCGCCGCGGCGCCGATCGCGGCGAGCCCGCCGAGGCTCCTGCGCCACGACACGCGGCGCGCCGGCAGCGCGAGCTCGAGCCCGGCGAGCGCGGCGACCGCGAACGCGGCCGTCGCCTTGCTCCACACCGCGAGCACGCCGCACGCGATCGCGAGCGCGAGCCAGCGCTTCGCGGTCGGACCGTCGGCGCGAAACTTCGCGTAGCCGAGCGCGCACGCGCCCGCGAACATCACGCCGAGCACGCCCTTGCGCTCGGCGAGCCACGCGACCGATTCGGCGTGGCTCGGATGGAGCGCCCACACCAGGATCGCGAGCCCGGCGACGCGCCGGTCGACGCCGAACGCGACGAACGCGCCGAACCAAAGGGCGATCGCCGCCTCGTACGCGACCAGGCTCGTCAGGTGGTGACCACCCCACCAGGTGCCCCACAGCGCGAAGTCGCCCATCACGGACAGGTCGCGCACCGGCAGGTACTCGGCGCCGAGCACGAGCCGGGTGGCCGGCGACAGGTCGAGCCAGATCGCGTGCAGCGAGTGCCACGACGGCGTCCGCGCGATCCAGTTGCTGCCGACGATCCAGGGATCGTCGTAGGCGACGACGCCGCGGTCGAGCACCGGCGCGTACAGCAGCGCGACCGCGACGAGCGCGAGCACGAGCAGCGCGCCGCCGGGATCGCGTCGCCCGCGCCCGATCAACTGGCGGATCAGCGGGCGCATCGCGCTAGCGTACTGCACGCGTCGCGCTACGGTTGCGGCGATGGCACCGGTGAGGATCTACACCCGCGAGCTGTGCGGGTTCTGCACGGCCGCGAAGCACCTGCTCGACGCCAAGGCCGTTCCCTACGAAGAAATCGACTGCACCGGCGACCACGCGACGCGGCGCTGGCTCGCCGAGGAGACCGGGCAGAGCACGGTGCCGCAGATCTTCATCGACGGGAAACCGGTCGGCGGCTTCACCGACCTGCGCGCGCTCGACGAGGCCGGCGAGCTCGATCGCATGCTTCACGCGACGTAGGTGATCTGCCACTCGCGGAGCTCGCCATCGACGGTGACGTCGACGACCTCGCCCGCGCGCCGGCCGATCACGGCCTTGCCGATCGGCGACTGCGGCGTGACGACCGACAACAGGCCATCGCCGCCGGGGCCGGTCAACGTGATGCCCGCGCCGGCGGGAGCGAGAAAGAACGTGCGGCCCTCGCCGCGCTCGTCGTCCTCGATCTCGACGATCGCGCCGACCGCGATGCGTGCGAGCGCCGGCCCGGGGCGAAACGACGCCAGCGCGTCGGCGTCGGCCTGCGCCTGGCGGGCGCGTCGCGCTTGCGCGCCGCCGATCGTGGTGAGCTGGTGCGCGGCGCGCGCGTCCTCGCGTTTCTCGTCGGGAGTCGCGCCTTCTCGCGCTTCGACCGCGGCCGCGTCGTGCGTGGCGCGAGCGGCGCGAGCGGTCGCCTCGAGCTGCGCGCGCAGCTGGGCGATCAGGTCCTGCTTGTCCATGGCGTAAGCGTCGCGGGCCGACGCGGGCGTGGCAACTTTCGCTCCGCCGGCTTTCGCTCTATGGTCGCGGCCATGAAGCTCACGAACTTGATCTTTGCGCTCGTCACCGTGCTGCCGTGCGCCGCGCTCGCCGACTCCGGCAAGGTCGTCGTCAAGCTCGCCGACGCGAAGGGCGCCGACGTTGGCACCGCGACGCTGACCGCCGCGAAGAAGGGCGTCTCGATCGCGCTCGACGTGCACGGCCTGACGCCGGGCCAGCACGCCATTCACATCCACGAGACCGCGAAGTGCGACGCTCCCGACTTCAAGTCGGCCGGCGGCCACTTCAATCCCGACAAGAAGCAGCACGGCAGCAAGAACCCCGCCGGCCCGCACGCCGGTGACATGCCGAACTTCACGGTCGACGCGAAGGGCAACGCCAAGACCACCGTCACCGATCTCAGCGTCAACCTCGGCGCCGACACCGACGCGCACTCCGTGTTCGCCAACGGCGGCACCGCGCTGGTCATCCACGCCAAGGCCGACGACATGAAGAGCGACCCCGCTGGCAACGCCGGCGATCGCATCGCCTGCGGTGTGATCACTAAGTGAAGCTCGCCAGCAAGAGAGGGACGCTCTCCACTAGCTCAACCAGACACGCCTGAACTGGGCGAGATCATTGAGCCGTCGAGGGACGGACTAAACCGAGGCGTGCTCACGAGATCGTGAGGATCTCGACCGCGCCAACGGGCAGCACGACCTCGTCGCCGACCCGGGCGCCGAGCAGCGCTCGCGCGACCGGCGACTGCCAGTTGACCGCGTGGTGCTTCGGATCGGCCTCGATGGCGCCGACGATCCGATAGCGCGCGCCGCTCGATGTCACCGCGGTCGAGCCAAACCGCACGCGATCCGGCGCGGCCTCGGGCTCGACGATCTCCGCGCACGCCAGGTGCTCGGCGAGCTCCTGCATGCGGACCTCGTCGCCGCCGGCCGCGAGCTCGGCGCGCAGCGCGCGAGCGCCGTCGGCCGTGATGTAGTTCGGCACGCCGTCGGGAACCGGCACGCGGCGGCGCTTCACCGGAGCGACCGGGACCACATCGTCCTCGCGGGTGAATGCCTTGCTCACGCGATCACCGTAGCGCATATGATCGGCGACGGTGGACCCGGTGGAGACGCTCGCTGCGTCGGTCGATGCGCCCGACGCGGAGAGTCGCGAGCCCCGCGGTCTCGTCCCCGGCGATCAGCTCGGGGCGTACACCATCCACGGGCGGATCGGCCGCGGGCTGACGGGCGTGGTCTACCGCGCGCGCGACCAGGCCGGCGGTGACGTCGCGATCAAGCTGGCCGACGTCGCGGCGCCCGGCGGCGCCGACGCGCGCGTGCTCGGGCTCGCACACCCGAACGTCGTGCGCGTGCTCGCGACGGGCGATCGCGATGGCCGGCGCTATGTCGCGATGGAGTACGTCGGCCGCGGCGATGCACGCCGGCACGCTCGACGACGCCGAGCAGGCCGCGCGTCACGCGATCGCGATCGCGACTCGCTGGTACGGGCCCGATCCGGCGATCGCGATCCCGGCGCTCGTCGATCTCGGCCGCGTTCGCATGCAGCGCGGCGATCGAGCCGGCGCGATCGCGGCCACCGAGCGCGCGCTGGCGGCGGCGCGTGCGCGCGATCCCGAGGCGCGCATGGTCGCCGATCTCGAGACCACGCTCGGCAAGGATGCCGAGGCCGCGGGCGATCTCGCAGGCGCGCTCGCGCACCTCGATCGCGCCGCCGACCTCGTCGAGCGGCTGCTCGGACCCGATGCCGCGCCACTCGGAGCGCTGTGCACGCTGCGAGCGCCGATCGCGCGCCGGCTCGGGCGCACTGGCGTGGCCGATCACCTGGTCGCGCGCGCGGCCGCGATCGCCGAGGCCGTGCAGGCCCGGCGCGAGCGCGACGCTTCCCGGGGCGCGCAGTAGCTATCGCTTCTGGCAGACCGCGACGAGGAAGCCGCCGTGATCGCGCGCGACCGGCGCGTCGGCGAGCCGATGCTCGACCCAGCGGATCGCACCGCCGAGCACGGGCACGCGCAGCATCGCGGCGATGGGCGTGACCACGCGGATGCCGCGCGTCGCCGTCCACTCGAGCTCGGCGGGCAGGTACGAGCGGATCGCGGCCGCGTCGTCGTAGCGCGTGTAGACGTGCTCGTCGTGCGAGCTGTCCGAGATTTTCGTGGGCGGCTTGACGGCCTTGACCAGCCGCCGGAGCGATCGCGCGTTGTAGAACTCCGCGATCACGTGGCCGCCCGGGCGGACCACGCGCGCCATCTCGCGCAGCGCGCCGGCGATGTCGGGGATGTGGGCGAGGACCTTGAACGAGTACGCGACGTCGACCGACGCCGACGCGATCGGGAGCTCGGTCGCGGACGCCTGCGCCACGCCCAGGCCGCGGGAGGCGGCCCGGCCGAGCATGCCTGCCGACAGGTCGATCCCGTGCGCGCTCCGGGCGAACCCGGCGACGCGGTCGAGGATGAGCCCGGTGCCGCAGCCGACCTCGAGCACGTCCTTGCCGGCCGCGTAGCGCTCGACCAGCTCGACCTCGAGATCGTCGAGCATCCGGTGGTAGGGCAGGTGACGCTCACGCTCATACCACCCGGCGAATTCGTCGTAGTAGGCGCGGTTATCGAGCCGGGACATCGCGCGCACAGTATCGCATCCCCGGGCGTACCCGACGGGTCGACGTAAATTCGCTATGAAGGTGGCTGATGCGCAGGCGGTCGGAGCGATACGAGATGGCGTTGACGGTGGAGCTGTTTGCCGAGGCGGACGCGGCGCGGGTGGCGGTCGCCGATCTGTCGCGCACCGGCATGTTCGTGGAGCTGGCCCGGCCGAGGCCGGCCGGCGAGCTGGTCCACGTCGCGATGTTCTTCGAGGGCCGCCAGCTGGCGACCGCGGCCACGGTCGTCCACGCGCTGCCCGAGTCGACCGCGCGCGAGCTCGGCCGGCGCCCCGGCAACGGCCTGCGGTTCTCGCCGCCGACCCGCCACGCCGATGCGCTGTTCCTGCGCGCCGTCGATCGCATCCTCGCCGTGCGCGCGCGCGACGGCCGTCCAGACCGCGTGATCTTGCGCGGTGCGCTGACCGACATCGGGCTGCCCGCCGTGCTCGTGATGCTCGAGCAGGAGCGCAAGAGCTGTCGCGTCACGCTGTCGGGGCCGTATCGCGCGTGGATCGAGCTCGCGGGCGGCATGATCGTCGCCGCCGGCGCCGATGGCCGGTTCGGCGATCCGCGCAGCACCGTGCTCGACCTGCTCGACTGGACCGAGGGCGAGGTCGAGGTCGCTGCGCTGACGCCGAGCGCGGCGCGTGCGCCGGCGGTGCAGGTCACGCACCTGCTGCTCGAGCATGCGCGGCTCGTCGACGAGCTGCGCGCCGTCCGCAACTAGCGCCCGCATTGCATGCGGCCTCTGTTGCATGATCGCCTCGCGAGGCGCTCGGCTATACGGAACGCCTCGCCGAGGCTCGGCTAGGCTAGAGCTTCGCGAGCAGATCTTTCTTCTTCGCTTCGAACTCGGCGTCGGTCAGCACGCCAGCGGCCTTGAGCTCGCCGAGCTGCTTGAGCGTCGACATGATCTGGTCCTTCGACTCCGCCGGAGCAGCCGCCTGCGGGCGCGGAGCGTTCGCGTTCATGTTCGCGAACTGGCCGGCCATCTGGAAGCCGAGACCGATGCCCGCGCCCTGGAACGCGCCGCCGCCGTCGCCGCCGTTCTTCATGCCCTCGGCGGCGCCCATCATCATCTCCGCTTGCGCGAGCTGCTGGTACGCGGCCATGCCGCCCGGCGCGTTGCCCATGCCGCTCACGTACGCGATCCGATCGACGAGCTTGTCGAGGCGCTCCTTGTCGTTCTGATCCATCGTGATCGAGAAGTCGCCGAAGCGGATGATCTCGACCCCGTACGGCTCGATGTCCTTGCGGACGTTGCCGAGCGTGGTCTGCTCGATCTCCTCGGTGTACGCACCCGAGGTCACCTTCATCAGCGGCCAGTTCTGCTTGACGATGAGCTCGGCAATGCCGTCCTTCATCACCTTCTGGACCTGGCTCTTGAACCAACCGAGGAACGAGTCATTGTCGGTCGCGCGCTGGCCGACGATGCCGATCACGAACTTCGTCGGATCCATCACCTTGGCGGAGAACTCGCCGTAGACCATCAGGCGCACGCGAAGCTGCGTCTGCGGATCCTGGATGTCGCCGATCGAGGTGCCGAACTTGATCGACGGCATCTCGCGGATCGTGACGAAGTAGACCTCGCAGATGAACACGTCACCGCCGGTGAGCTTGTCGATGAGCAAGCCCAGGAACGGGATGTTCGAGGCGTCGAGCGTGTGGCGGCCGGCCGAGAAGCTGCCGACGAACTTGCCGTCCTTGAAGAACAGCGCGACTTCGTCGGAGTCGACCGTGAGCTGTGCGTGGTTCGGGATGTTCTGGTCGGGATGTTTGTAGACCCAGTAGTCCTTCGCCGAGTCGGGGCGCGCGATCGCGAGCTGATGCACACCACCCTTGATGAAGCTCATGATTCCCATGTGCTGGCCTAGCCTCCGTGAAGACGGTACCACACACGTTAACCACGAACCGGCGGAAGCCCAAGCCCCTCCGAGGCCCGCGACTGGTAGCGTGTCGCAGTGCGACCGGTCCGGCTCGTGGGCATCCTCGTCGCGATCAATGTCGTGTTGATCGCCGCGGGCCGGCTCGTGTTTCCGACCGACGACACGCAGGTAGGCAAGGGCGTGCGCGTCGGGCTCGTGTTCGATCTCGGCGGCAAGGACGACAAGTCGTTCAACACGGCCGCGTGGCGCGGGCTCGAGCAGGCCAAGAGCGAGCTCGGCGTGCACGTCGAGTACATCGAGCCGAGCGAGGGTAACGATCGCGCCGCGGCGCTGCGCTCGCTCGCCGCCAAGGGGCTCGATCTCGTGATCGGCGTCGGCGTGATCGTCGGCCCCGATCTCGAGCAGCTCGCGAAGGAGTTTCCGAACGTCGACTTCGCCGGCATCGACTACGCGCCCAATGAAAGCTCGCCGAAGCTGCCGAACCTGGTCGCGCTGAAGTTTCGCGAGCAGGAAGGCAGCTTCCTCGTCGGCGCGATCGCGGCGCTGGTCTCGCGATCGCACGTGATCGGCTTCGTCGGCGGCATGAAGCTGCCGCTGATCCGCAAGTTCGAGGTCGGCTACACCGCCGGCGCGCAGTACGTGTGCCCGACGTGTCGCGTGCTCGCGGTGTACGCGGGCACCACGCCGAAAGCGTTCAACGACGCGCCGCGCGGCCAGGAGCTCGGCGCCGCGCTCTACGACGAAGGCGCCGACATCATCTTCACGGCGGCCGGCAAGACCGGCGACGGCGTGTTCGCGGTCGCGCGATCGCGCGGGCTCTACGCGATCGGCGTCGACTCCGATCAGTACGACATGGCGCCGTGCTGCATCGTGACGAGCATGCTCAAGCGCGTCGATCTCGCGGTCGTCGACGTGGTTCGCGAGGTCGTGCAGCATCACTTTCACGGCGGCGTTCACGATCTCGGGCTCGCCGAGAAGCGCGTCGGCTTCGTCGCCGACGAGCGCAACCGGCGCCTGTTGCCGCTCGACGTCGTCGAGCGCGCGCAGCAGCTCTCCGACGCGATCGTCGCCGGCTCGATCCAGGTGCCGTTTCAGTGATCGTGGCCAGCGAAGCGGGACCCGGGATGATCGAAGCGACGCTCGACAAGTCGTTCGGCGAGACGCGCGTGCTGCGCGGCGCGACGCTGTCGGTCGCGGCCGGCACCGTGCACGCGCTGGTCGGCGAGAACGGCGCCGGCAAGAGCACGCTGGTCAAGCTCGTCGCGGGCGTGCTCGCGGCCGACGGCGGCACGCTGCGCGTCGGCGATCGCGACGTCGACGTCGCGCGCTGGGATCGCGCGGCCGCGCGCGCCGCGGGCATCGGCATCGTGCAGCAGCACGGCGCGTTCGCCGGCACGCTCAGCATCGTCGAGAACGCGGTGCTCGGCGCCGAAGGCGGCCCGATCCTCGATCTCGCGCCCACCGCGCGCGCGCTCGAGCAGCTCGGCAAAGATGTCGGCCTGCCGATCGATCCGTGGGCGCGCTGCGATGCGCTCTCGCTCGGTGCGGCGCAGCGCGCGGAGATCGTCGCGGCGCTGCACGCCGGCGCCAAGCTGCTCGTGCTCGACGAGCCGACCGCGGTGCTCGCGCCGGTCGAGGTCGACGGCCTGCTCGCCACGCTGCGCGCGCTCGCGAAGGCCGGCACCGCGATCGTGCTCGTCACTCACAAGCTCGACGAGGTCCGCGCGGTCGCCGACGCGGTGACCGTGCTGCGCGCCGGTCAAACCGTGGCGCGGTTCGGCGGCGACACGCCGAGCGCGGAGATCGCGCGCGCGATGGTGGGCGCCGAGCTGCCCGCGCCGAGCCACATCGCAGCGCCGGATCCCGCCGCGAAGCCGGCGCTCGAGCTCGCCAACGTCGGCGTCGGCCGCGCGCTGCAGCAGGTCTCGCTCCGCGTGCGTGCCGGCGAGCTCGTCGGCGTGGCCGGCGTCGACGGCAACGGCCAGCGCGAGCTCGCGCTCGCGATCGCCGGGCTCGTGCCGCATGCGGGCAGGGTCGCGATCGCCGGCCGCGACGTGTCGGCCGAATCGCCGCGCGCGCGGCTCGCGATGGGCCTGGCGCACGTGCCCGAAGATCGCCATCACGGCGGGCTCGTGCTCGACGCGAGCATCGCCGACAACCTCGTGCTCGGCCGCGCGGACGTCACCGGCCGGTTCGTGATCGATCGCGCGGCGGCCTCGAGCTTCGCGGCCGCGCGCATCACCGATCTCGACATCCGGCCGCCGAGCCCAACCGCGATCGCGCGGACGTTGTCGGGCGGCAACCAGCAGAAGATCGTGATCGGCCGCGAGCTGACCCGGCCGAACCTCGCCGCGGTGGTCGCGAGCCAACCGACGCGCGGCGTCGATCTCGGCGCCGTGCTGCGCATCCACGATCGGTTGCGCGCGGCCGCGAGCGCGGGTGCGGGCGTCCTCGTGATCTCCGCCGATCTCGACGAGCTGCTCGCGCTCTGTCACCGCGTCATCGTCTTGCTGCGCGGCGCGATCGTCGGCGAGTCGGTGGCCGCGGCGGGCGCGCGCGAGACGCTCGGCACGCTGATGACCGGAGCCAGCCAATGACCGGCCGCCAGCGCGAGGTCTACGCCGCCGCGATCGCGCTGCTCGCGACCGTCGCGATCGGCAGCGTGCTCATGCTGATCGCGCATCGCGGCCCCGGCTACGTGTGGAGCGAGATGGTCGTGCGCGTGTTGACCTCGCCGACGCGGCTCGGCGACGCGCTGTATCGCGCGACCGCGCTCTCGCTCACAGGCCTGGCCGTCTCGGTCGCGCTCGACGCAGGCCTGTTCAACATCGCGGGCGAGGCGCAGCTCGCGGCCGGCGTGCTCGCGTGCGCGGTCGTCGGCGCGGCGCTGCCCGACGGCACGCCGTGGCCGATCGCGATCCCGATCTGCGCGCTCGCCGCGGCCGTCGCCGGCGCCGCGATCGGCGCAGTGATCGGCGTGTTGCGCGTCACGCGCGGCGCGCACGAGGTGATCACGTCGATCATGCTCAACGAGATCGTCGCGGCGATCGTGCTGTGGATCGGCAACGCGTTCCTGTTCGAGAACGGCACGATCACCGGGCCGGCGATCGCGTCGGGCGCGCGCCTGCCGCAGCTCGTCGCGGGCAGCTCCGCGAACATGTCGTTCGTCATCGCGGCGGGCGCGATCGCGCTGGTGTGGTGGCTGCGCGGCCGCACGACGTGGGGCCAGGCGCTGCTCGCCGTCGGCCGCGATCACGACGCCGCGCGCTCGGTCGGGATCTCCGTCGGCCGCGTGCAGATCGCGGCGATGACCGTGAGCGGCGCGCTCGCCGGGCTCGCCGCCACCGACTTCGTGATGGGCAACCGCCACGCGTTCGAAGAAGGCCTGGGCCGCGGGTTCGGCTTCGTCGGCCTGTCGGCGGCGCTGCTCGGCCGGCTGAACCCGATCGGCATCGGCATCGCGTCGCTCGTGCTCGGCTTTTTGTCG
>Ga0268266_10006516_pt1 | contig 10681 bp, 5 predicted proteins | sample KBSS13metaG_FD_190356 | JGI IMG/M metagenome (GOLD analysis project Ga0268266, IMG submission 190356) | Switchgrass rhizosphere microbial communities from Kellogg Biological Station, Michigan, USA - KBS S1-3 metaG (SPAdes) (version 2) | ecosystem: Host-associated > Plants > Roots > Rhizosphere >... | reverse complement strand
GCTCAAGTCGGAGATCGACCAGGGCATCCGCCGGCTGATCCGCGAAGGCATCCAGGACGGGTCGATTCATCCGTGCGACCCGAAGATGACCGCGTTCGCACTGGCGGGCGCGCTGAACTGGATCGCCCACTGGTACCGCGAGAATCAATCGATGACGGGGGCCGAGATCGCCGAGGCCTTCGTCACCGTCTTTGAGAACGGACTTCGGCCGCGCGCGAACGGCGCCGCGGCTCCACGCCGGGCCGCCACGCGAGCCGGCCGGCGAGTACAGTCATAGAGGACCCAACATGTCGAATCCCGAAATTGTCATCGTATCCGCGAAGCGCACTCCCATCGGCGCCTTCCAGGGCGCGCTCACCCCGCTGACCGCGACGCAACTCGGCAGCTCCGCGATCAAGGCGGCCGTCGAGAGCGCCGGCTTGAAGGGCAGCGACATCCAGGAAGTGATAATGGGTTGCGTGCTGTCAGCCGGGCTTGGCCAAGCGCCTGCGCGACAGGCGGCCCTTGGCGGTGGCATCCCCATCAACACGCCGTCCACCACGATCAACAAGATGTGCGGCTCCGGCCTGAAAGCCGTCATGATGGCTGCCGATCAGATCCGCGCGGGGGAAGCCGAGATCATTCTTGCCGGCGGTCTCGAGTCCATGACCAACGCGCCCTACATGCTGCCGAAGGCGCGCGGCGGCTACCGCATGGGTCATGGCGAGATTCTCGACCACATGCTGTACGACGGTTTGCAGAGCCCGTTCGATGGGAAGTCAATGGGCTGCTTCGGCGACACGACCGCCGCCAAATACAACTTCACGCGAGCGATGCAGGACGCTTTTGCGGCCGAGTCCGTGCGCCGCGCTTTGCGTGCCTTGGAGAATGGCGATTTCGACGCCGAGGTCACCCCCGTGACGGTCAAGACGCGAAAGGGGGAGGTCGTGGTCTCGCGGGACGAGACGCCTGGTACGTGCAACATCGAGAAGATCCCCACGTTGAAGCCGGCCTTCAGCAAGGACGGTACGGTGACCGCCGCCAGCTCTTCCTCGATCTCGGACGGCGCTGCGGCGCTCGTCGTAATGAGCGCTGCTGCGGCGCGGGCACGTGGCCTGAAGCCACTTGCACGGGTCCTGGCCTACGCCAGCCATGCGCATGAGCCCGAGTGGTTCACGACCGCTCCGGTGGGGGCGATCAAGAAAACCCTCGAGAAACTCGGCTGGCGACAGAACGACGCGGATCTATACGAAATTAATGAGGCGTTCGCGGCCGTGCCGATGGCGGCTATGCATGACCTCGATATCGACCACGCTCGGGTGAACGTGAACGGGGGTGCATGCGCACTCGGCCATCCGATCGGTGCGACGGGCGCGCGCATCCTGACGACCCTGATCCATGCCCTAAAACGTCGGGGCGGGAAGCGCGGAATCGCCTCCCTCTGCATCGGAGGCGGCGAGGCCGTCGCGCTGGCTGTGGAAATGATAGGGTAGCGGGTTTTAGGGGAGCACAATGAAGATACAAGAAGCTCGCGCCGTGGTGACGGGCGGCGCCTCTGGCCTGGGCAACGCAGTTGCCCAATACGTCGTGGCGCAGGGGGGCAAGGTCGTTATCCTGGACGTGCAGGAAGGCCCGGGCCGCGCTGCCGCGACCGCCCTGGGCCCGAACGCCCAATTCGTTCGCTGTGACGTCACCTCCGAGCCCGAAGTCAACGCCGCGATGGACAGCGCGCGGGAGTTCATGGGCGGGATCAACCTGCTGGTGAACTGCGCCGGCGTCGTCGGCGCAGGCCGCGTACTCGGCAAGAGCGGTCCGATGTCGGGCGACTTCTTCGCCAAAGTCGTGCACATCAACCTCATTGGCACGTTCCTTTGCGACAAGGCCGCGGCCAACGTCATGCAACACAACACCCCGAACGCGGATGGCGAGCGTGGGTTGTTGGTCCACACGTCCTCCGTCGCCGCGTTCGAGGGGCAGATCGGCCAGGCGGCCTACTCCGCTACCAAGGCCGGACTTGCCGGAATGACGCTGCCGATCGCGCGCGAGCTGGCACGGTTTGGCATCCGCTGCGTGTCGATCGCGCCCGGCATCTTCCATACCCCGATGATGGACGCGATGACCCCGGAGCTGCAGGCCTCCCTCGCCAGCCAGATTCCTTTCCCGAGCCGGCTGGGCAAGCCCGCCGAGTTCGCCCAGCTCGTCGGCTCGATCTTCGCGATCCCGATGTTGAATGGCGAGACGATCCGCCTCGATGGCGCGATTCGCATGCAACCCAAGTAAGCACGAGGATCCAACACCGTGAGTAGCGCCGCCGTCGACAGCAATGCGGTCGAGCGCGATGTCATGGAGTATGACGTCGCGATCGTGGGCGGGGGACCCGCCGGTCTCGCCTGCGCCATCCGACTCAAGCAGCTCAAGCCCGACACGAACATCTGCATCCTGGAGAAGGCCTCCGCCATCGGCGCGCATGCGTTGTCCGGCGCGGTGATGGAGCCGGGCCCGCTCGATGCGCTGTTACCGGAGTGGCGGCAGACTCCGCCTGCCATCTGCGTGCCCGCGAAGCGTGACGAGATCCGCTTGCTGACTCGCACCGGTAGCATGCCACTGCCCCTGGCACCGCAGCTCCATAACCACGGCAACTTCATCATCTCGCTGGGGCAACTCACTCCCTGGCTGGCGCAGAAAGCGGAAGCCCTGGGCGTGGACGTTTTCCCCGGATTCGCGGCGGCGGAGCCGCTTTTCAACGCCGATGAGTCGGTCGCGGGCGTGCGGCTCGGCGACATGGGCATCGAGAAAGACGGCACGCCGGGTCCGAACTACACCCCGGGGCCGCAGATCCGGGCGCGCACCACGGTCATTGCCGAAGGCGCCCGCGGCAGCATCGCGAAACAACTCGTGCGCCGCTACGGATTGGATGCCCAATCCTGCCCCCAGAGCTACGGGCTCGGCTTGAAAGAGCTGTGGCAGTTGCCGGCAGGCCGCGTCGAGCCCGGGCTGATCCAACACTCGCTGGGTTGGCCACTGGATTCGCGCACGTACGGTGGCAGCTTCATTTACCACCTCGACAACAACCGCGCGTATGTCGGTTTCGTCGTCGGCCTCGACTACGAGGACCCGCGCCTCTCGCCGTTCGAGGCGTTCCAACAGTTCAAGAACCACCCGAGCGTGAAGCCGTTCCTGGAGGGTGGCGAGATTGTCGCAGCCGGGGCACGCACGATCGCGGCCGGCGGCTGGCAGTCGATTCCGCGCCTGGAAATGCCGGGAGCGATGCTCATTGGCGACTCGGCCGGAGGTGTCAATGTCCCGAAGATCAAGGGCATTCACCAGGCGATCCGCTCGGGCATGTTGGCGGCGGAGAATCTCATCGAGGTCGGCTCGCCCGAAGGGTTCGATGCGCGCTGGCGGGCATCGCCCGGCGGACAGGAGCTCAAGGCCGTCCGCAACTTCAAACCCGGATTCAAGCGTGGGTTGTGGTTCGGGATGGCCAATGCGGCACTCGAAGTGGTGACGGGCGGCCGTACGCCCTGGACGCTGAAGAGCCGGACACCCGACTTTGGTCGACTGAAACACCTCGCGGACTACCCCGAGGTGAATCGGGAGTGGGGCGATCGCACCCTGCCGCCGCGCGACCGCCTGGCGTCGGTGTTCTTTGCCTCCACCACGCACGACGAGGCGCAACCGGCGCACCTGAAAGTGCTGGATACGAGCATCTGCATCGACCGCTGCGCCAAGGAATTCGGCAATCCCTGCCAGCGCTTCTGCCCGGCGAACGTCTACGAGATCGTAGACAATGGCCAGGGTGGCAAGCGCTTGCAGATCAATGCCGCCAACTGCGTGCACTGCAAGGCCTGCGACATCAAGGATCCCTACGAGATCATCAACTGGACCACGCCAGAAGGTGGCTCGGGACCGAATTACCAGTCGCTGTAGCCACGTTGAGCTCAGGAACTGACCGAAGAATTGCCGCAATGTCCGAAATCTGGCACCCCTCCCCTGCCCGTGTCGCTGCTGCGAACCTGACACGCTTCATTGAGTCCGTGAACGCGCGCACGGGCCTGCAGCTGCGCGATTACGATCATCTTTATGCCTGGTCGGTGGAACAGCCGGCTGATTTCTGGACGGAGCTGGCGCGCTTTGCCGACGTCCGGATCGATTGGGGCACTGGCGCGCCCATCACGGACGAAGCCGGACGACCCAGCCTGCAGATGCCGGGCGCGCGGTTCTTCCGGGATTCGCGCCTGAACTTCGCGGAAAACCTCCTGCGCTTCAACGACGATCAGCCGGCAATCGTCTTCCGCAACGAGCGTGGGACGCGATCGGTCATTTCGTACAAGGAGCTCCGGGACACCGTCGCACGAATCGCGGACGGTCTGCGGGCGGCGGGCGTCGTTGCGGGCGATCGCGTCGCGGCGTACATGCCGAATCTTCCGGAAACCATGATTGCAATGTTGGCGGCGGCCAGCATTGGAGCGACGTGGTCTTCGTGCTCACCCGATTTTGGGGTGCACGGTATCGTCGATCGGCTCGGGCAGATCGAGCCGAAGGTGTTGTTTACGGCGGATGGGTATTTCTACGCCGGCAAGACCCTGGACTCGCTGACCCCGATGGCGGAGGTGTTGAAGCAACTGCCGTCAGTCGAGCGCGTCGTCGTGATTCCCTATGTGCATCCTGAGCCTGACCTGACTCGGTTTCGAGCCGCTGTCGCGGCTGCGCCCGCCCGCGACGCGTCGGCCGCGACGTCACGCTCCAACGGCGCGCCCGCGCAAATTATCCGCTGGGATGACTTCGGCACCGCCGGGCGGCCGTTGCGGTTCGAGTCGCTGCCCTTCAACCACCCGCTCTACATCCTATACTCATCCGGCACCACGGGAGTTCCGAAGTGCATCGTGCACGGTGCGGGTGGCACGCTGCTCCAACATCAGAAGGAGCACCTGCTCCATACCGACGTGCAACGAGGCGACCGCCTCTTCTACTTCACGACTTGCGGTTGGATGATGTGGAACTGGCTGGCAAGCGGGCTTGCCACGGGGGCCACACTCGTTCTTTTCGACGGCAGTCCGTTTCACCCCGGGCCCGGTGTACTGTGGCAAATTGCCGCCGAAGAACGCATCACCATTTTCGGCACGAGCGCGAAATACCTGGCCGCGATGGAGAAGAGCGATTTCGTTCCAGTTGACTCGGTCGATCTGACTTCCTTACGCACGCTCTTGTCGACGGGCTCGCCACTGTTGCCTGACGGTTTCGACTACGTTTATCGCGCCGTGAAAGCCGATGTGCTGCTGGCATCGATCTCCGGTGGAACCGATATCGTTTCGTGTTTCGCCCTGGGGTGCCCGATACGGCCGGTTCACCGCGGCGAGCTCCAGTGCCGCGGCCTCGGCATGAAGGTCGACATTTTTGACGATGAGGGCCGCTCGTTGCAAAGCGCCCACGAACGCGGCGAGCTCGTTTGCACGGCTCCCTTCCCCTCGATGCCCGTTGGATTCTGGAATGACCCGGACGGTCGTAAGTATCGGGCAGCGTACTTTGAGCGATTCCCGGGTATCTGGCATCACGGCGACTACGCCGCGCTCACGGAGAACGACGGAATCGTCATCTACGGTCGCTCCGATGCCGTGTTGAATCCCGGCGGCGTCCGCATCGGGACCGCGGAAATCTACTCCGCCGTGGAAGGACTGCCGGAGGTCCTGGAATCCCTCGCGGTTGGGCAAGATTGGCAGAACGACGTGCGGGTGGTGTTGTTCATCCGGTTGAAGCCAGGGTGCGCGTTGGATGAGCCGCTGCGGAAGAAGATCCGCGACACGATCCGCTCGAACACGTCGCCCCGCCACGTGCCGGCGAAGATCATCGCCGTGCCCGATTTGCCTCGTACCCTGTCCGGCAAGCTCACCGAGCTTGCGGTCCGCAATGTCATTCACGGGTTGCCGGTGAAGAACGTGGACGCGCTCGCGAATCCCCAGGCGCTCGAGCATTTTCGCGATCTGCCGGATTTGACGAACTGACCTTCGTCGTGAGCGACGTGGACGAGGCAGCGGCTGAAGGTAGCGACGGCGAGGAGCCGAGGGTACGAGAGTCCAACTCGGCTCCAGGCGACTCCGCCTCGTCTGCCGCCAGCTTTCGCGACCTTTACCTGCAGCGGCTCGCCGATTGCGGTTTCAAGTCCGACCCGGCGCAACTGGCGGCCGTCGCAAAGCTCGACGAGCTGCGCCAGCGACTCATCTCTGCGCACGAAGCTCATTCGTCCACCTTCCGCCGCTGGCTCGGCGGCTTGGTCGGCGGCTCCGTGCGGGAGCCGGAGCGCGGTTTGTACCTCTGGGGCGGCGTGGGCCGCGGCAAGACCTGGCTCATGGACCTGTTCTTCCAGAGCCTGCCCTTCCCCGAAGCGCGTCGGCGCCACTTCCATCGCTTCATGCACGACGTCCACATGGAGCTCAAACAACTTCAGAACCGCGAGTCACCGCTCGACCTGGTCGCCGCGCAAATCGCTCGCGACACCCGCGTGCTGTGTTTCGACGAACTCTTCGTCACTGACATCGCGGACGCGATGCTCCTCGGCGGCCTGTTCGAAGGACTCTTCGCGCGCGGCGTAACGCTCGTCGCAACGTCGAATGTTCCGCCGCACGACCTCTACAAGAACGGCCTCCAACGCCAACGCTTCTTGCCTGCCATCGATCTCATCGAGCGGCACGTCGAAGTCCTGAACATCGACGGCGCTACCGACTATCGCCTCCGCCAACTCACGCAGGCCGGCACATACCTTCTGTCCTCTGCGCCCGACACGCCGCAACGCCTCGAGACGCTATTCTCCGAGCTGGCTCACTATGGCGCCTCTTCAGGCGGCTCCATCGAGATCGAAGGCCGACCCATCTCGGTCATCCGCCAGAGCAGCAGCGCCGTCTGGTTCAACTTCTTCGCCCTCTGCGCCGGCCCCCGAAGTCAGGATGACTACATCGAAATCGCTCGCGAGTACCAATCAGTCATCGTCGCTGGCATTCCCATCTTGGATTCCCACCGCGACAACGAAACGCGCCGCTTCATCGCGCTCGTAGACGAGCTCTACGACCGCAACGTCAACCTCATCATCTCCGCCGCAGCCCCTCCCATGGACCTCTACCGCGGCGAACGCCTTGCCTTCGAGTTCCAACGCACCATCAGCCGCCTGATCGAGATGCAAAGCGAGGACTACCTTGCTCGCGAACACCGCCCATAGGCGGCGGCCTAGCGCTGGGCGTCGCGAGCGAGGGTGAGTTGTTCGGCGAGGCGTTTGTCGGAAACGCGGAGCATGGTTTTGAGGTCTTGAGCGAACAGGGAGACGCGGTACTCCTCGATCATCCAGCGGAGCTGGTCCAGATCGGGGCGGGGGCCGTTGATTGCGGGCTCGGCCATGAGGGAGCGTAGCGCGGTGGAGAAAGGTTTTACTTTCGCGGCGAGCTCTGCGTCGCGGCGTGCGTTGGGCGGTAGCTTCTCGATTCGGCGTGTGACGGCCTTGATGTACCGAGGCAGGTAGTCGATCCAGGGGCGCGACGTCGACTCGATGAAGTCGGACGGTAGCAGCAACGCGAGTTGCGCTTCGATGTCGGCCACAGCGTCCGCATACGCACCGGTGCGCAAGCTATCTAGTGCAACACGCGCCGCGCGCCACTCGTTCAATGTCGAAACGACGGTGACAGCAAGACGCTCGGCAACTTCGTTTAGTTGCGCACGACGGTCGTCGAGGATCTTGCCGAAGGACTGCGCGTCACGAGGCAACGGCACGTCCGCCGGGAGGAAACACTCGCGAAACGCACGCTGCGTCAGCGCGTCCGCGAGAGACTGCTGGAAGGGCAGCCCCCGACTCAGCAGGACAAGATCGCGGTCGTCTGTCATGCGCTTACTGACGTACTTGGCCTGCTGCGGCAAGGTCAACATCGCTAGCCGTACCATTCCCGCTCGCGAAAACGCCTCCGCCACCAGCGCATTACGCGCCTCGATCAACGCGACGCCACTACCGCGGTCCTCGATCGCGGGGTAGACAACCAGGCGCAACCTGTTGCGCTCCACCTCACGACTTTCCGGCAAATCGCCGAAGTCCCACTGACGATGCAACACCGGGGCAACGACGGCCTGCTGGGCGGCGCTACCAGCGCGCCCACCCCCGACCGGGCCACCTGCGCCCACAGCACTGCCAGTTCGCGCACTCGCGACCGAACCACCTGTACCTGCCGCGCTGCCAGAACGAGCACTCACGCTCGAACCACCTGCACCGGCCGCGCTGCCAGCGCGTCCACTCGCGGTCGCACCACCTGCGCGCGGCGCGCTGCCCGTCCGCGCACTGTGGCCTGCTCCGCCAGCACGCAAATTTCCGCCGCCTCTGCCCGCGTCCGCGCGAGCGCCGGACTTTGCTTCGGCGCCAGCGCCGGGTCTTCCTCCGCCGTCAGCGCGCGGATTTCCACGGACTTCGCCAGCACGGTCCGCACCGCCGTAACCACCGCCGGCACCTGCACCCATTAGACTGGCGAGCTCACTCAGGCTGCTTCCGCGTACGCTATCACCCGACACGCCCTCGTGACTCGAGCGTCCGCGAGTATCAGCGCTCGCCCTTCCGCCGCGAGCGTCCGCAGCGCTGCGGCTAGAGTGACCGCGTGTGGCCGCACCCGGAGCACCGTTGGCGCCGTGGCCAGCGCCACCGCGCGCGGCCACGCCCGGAGCGTCATTAGCGCCGCCGCCAGCGCCACCGCGGGCGGCCGCGACGGGCGGCGCATACGAGGCACCGCGCGAACCGGCTCCGAGCACCGCACCCACGGCCGACCCTGGGCTGTGCAGCGCCTGCGTCGTCGAATACAACTTGCGCTTGATCGCGAGCAGATCCCGGCTCTCAGCGAGAACGCGATCGTCCGCGTCCAACACGCGAAGGTTCATGCGCAAGTGATCCGGCAAGGGCAGCGCAGCGAGGTCGGCGGCATTTACCGGCGAGCCCACCTGCTGAGTGACCCACTGAGCAAGCCACTCGTGGAATCCGGGGAGGCGGCCCAAGCGCGCGGCCTCATGAGCCAAGTCATCGAGGGCGGTCTTCGCGAAGTCGGGTACAGGAACCAACAGCTTCCGCTGCGCCTTCGGGAGCGCGCGAAAAACGGCAGTGACCTTTTCAAGCCGCAACCCGGGAACCAGCCAGGCGATCTGCTCAGCGTTGACGACATCGAGCAGCGGCTCGGGAACGATCAACGTGACGCCATCCGCAGGCTCCGCGGGATCAAACTTGTAAAGGAGCGGCAGTTGATTGCCGCCGACCGGGAACTCATTGGGGAACAGATCGGTGCCCGCCTCAGGCACCTCGCGCTGCATGAGATCCGCCCGCGACATGTACAGCAGGCGCGGGTTGCCGCGCTCCGCCTCGATGCGCCAGTGGTTGAACGCAGACACAGAGTTGACGCGCTCAGGGATGCGCGCGGCGTAGAACTCCTGCTGCCGCTCCTCGTCGACAACGACATCGCGGCGTCGGATCTTCGCCTCGAACGCCTCGATCTCGGCGCGCAGTCGCCGATTCGCCTCGAGAAAGTCGCCCTCGACAATCACCCGCGACCGATGCGCGCCCCTTGAGTCTCGCGCGCCACTGCCAGGCACATTCCGTTCGGGACCGACGCGCTGCTCCGCCGCGCCTCCCGGACGCTCCTGGGCGCCACCGCCACCGCGACCGCGCGCTCCCGCGTCTCCGCGAAAACCGCCACCCGCGCCCGCGCGGCCGCCCCCACGCCCACCGCGCTCCTCCATCACCGCGCGCCCCTCCTGGACAACATCAACCAAACCACCACCGCGGCCACCCCCAGCCGCAGCAGCAAAATCATCCCCAAGCGACGCAACCCCATCGCCCGCCGACGTCTCAACAAGCGCCTCGCGAATAAAAATATCGCGGGCCTCCCGAGGCGCAATCGCGCCATAGTTGACCCGCCGCCGCGCGGCGAGCGTCAACCCATAAAGCGCGACCGACTCAAACGCCGAAACAAACCCCCGCGCCTCCACCCAATGCGGCTCGCTATAACTCCGCTTCAACAGATGCGCCCCCGCCGCCTCGATCCACCCGGGATCGACCGAAGCAACCATGCGCGCGTACAGCCGAGTCGTCTCGACAAGACTCCCCGCCACAATCCACCGAGGAGGCTTCGATGCCAAAGGAGTACCCGGCGCTACCACAAAACGAAGCCCACGCGGCCCGTTGTACTCGCGCTTCTCATCCAGCTCGCCAATCGAGCCGAGAAATCCCGTGAGAATGGCCTGGTGCAGATCCGTATAACTCGCCGCCATCTGATTCGGCCGCAGCTTCAGCTCCGCGACACTCTGCGACAGTTGCGTATGCAGATCCTGCCACTCCCGCATGCGCAGGAACGACAGGAAGTGCTCCCGACACCACTTCCGGAGCTGATTGCGCGACAGAGCCGCCACCTGCTCATTGAAAGCGCGCCAGACATTCAACACCGTGACGAAGTCGGACCGCGCATCCGCAAAGAGCGCATGCTTCTCGCTCGCCTGCTGCTGCGCATCCGTCGGTCGCTCACGCGGATCCTGACCCTCCAGGAACGACGCAACGACGAGCATCTCCGTCAGGCAGTGCTGGCGTGAAGCCGCCAGCAACATGCGCCCGAGCCGAGGATCAACGGGAATACCGGCGATCTGCTGCCCCAGGCTCGTGACACGACGCTCGTCATCCATGGCCTTCGGGTCCTGGAGG
>Ga0268266_10006514_pt1 | contig 10683 bp, 7 predicted proteins | sample KBSS13metaG_FD_190356 | JGI IMG/M metagenome (GOLD analysis project Ga0268266, IMG submission 190356) | Switchgrass rhizosphere microbial communities from Kellogg Biological Station, Michigan, USA - KBS S1-3 metaG (SPAdes) (version 2) | ecosystem: Host-associated > Plants > Roots > Rhizosphere >... | reverse complement strand
CCGCTGATCTGTTTCGATTCGAGCTCGCGGCGCTCATTCTGGGCCGACTGATACTTCGCCTGCAGGTCCCGCAAGGTCGCGCTCTCGGCGTCTGCGCCGCCATCCGCGCCGGCAATTTCCGTGAGCCCGTTCTGCTGGCGGAACTCGGTCACCCGGTCCTGTGCCTGGATGGACTTCGCGCGCAACTCCTCGAGCTGCTTCGAGTAGCGCTCCGCACGTTCCGCCGCCGGCGCGTTGGTGCGTTGGCGCTCCTGTTTCAGGTACTCATCAGCCACTGCGTTGGCAATTTCCGCGGCCCGCACCGGGTCCTTGGAGGGCGCGGAGATATACAACAATTGTCCGCCGGTGCCGGGTATGACGGCCAGCGCATCGTGCAGATTGTTGGTCACGATCTCATTAACCGCGCTCGGCGTACCCTGGAAGCCGCGGGTGAACTCCGGGTCGGTGTTGAGCCGCAGCCGTTGGGCTACCGGATCGAGCACCACCCGGCTCAATATCAACTCGACCTGGGTCGGGATGTAGGTGCCGGCCTGCCCCGCCGGAAACTCGCGGTTCGCGAGCACGTCCTTGTTCTCATAGTTGAAGATGAGAGTGGCGGTGGCCAGGTACTGCTTGGGCATCATCTTGATGAGGCCGAACGACAGGACCACCAGACCCACAAAAGTGAGCAAGCTCGCGAGCCAGTAGCAGCGCACGATGCTGACGATCTGCCGGATTGATATGCCGCCGGCGCTTTCGTCGTCGCCCATCATGGGCGCGGCGGTGGAGCCGGGTGGGCCCGCAAGCAAATGCTCCGATGAGCTCTGCAGCGGCAGAGTGGGCTTCATGTTGATCAAAACAGGCGCTCCTTGACCGTGATCAAATCATCGGGCTGGATCTTGTCCTCGGGCTTGGCGGAAATCACTGTGTAGCCGCCCTGCGCAGTCTTACGCTTGATGGACACGCGGCGCGTGCTGCCGCGTTCCGAAACTCCACCCGCCTTGGCGATTGCCTGCAGCACCGTCATGCCCGGATCGAGTTTCATTGGGCCGGTCACGTGGACTTCGCCGCTGATGAAAAATACCCGCGCCGCCGGTACGTACAACGAGTCGCCCGAGCGCACGGTCTGGAACGCTGCCGGTGTGCTGCCATCCTGGCTGTCCAGTCCTCCGCCCAGATCGACGGGAATGCGCTGTAATGCCCCCGCGGCATCGGGCCGCAGAATGTACACGACGGTTGCGCCCTTCTCCGTGGCTCCGCCGGCCTGTGCCAACAGGTCGAGAATGGTCGTATTGGATTCGACCGGATAACGGCCCGGCGCGCGCACCTCACCCATGACGGAGACGCGCTGGCTGCGCGAGACGAGCACAGTAAAGGTCACGTGAGGATCGACGAGATACTGTCCCTTCTTCAGCGCCTCCTCGACTTTCTGCCCGGCTTGCGCTGGCGACAGCCCATTGACCGCAACGGGCCCCGCCAGCGGGACCCGGATCGTGCCGTCGTCGCCGACGTACATGGTGCTGTTCATCTCCGGTCGCCCGAAGACATCCATCTTGAGTTGATCGCCGGGGCCGAGCTGCAGCAGGGGGCGACTGGTAGCGGCCAGAGCCGCATCCGATGCGGGGTCATCGGGTAATGGAACCTGCGCCCAGGCCGCACCGAGGCAAAGCAGCCAGGCGATGGTGATCCGCAACGCAAAACGCAGCGTCAAGTAAGTGTCTCCCCTTCCGTTTCCTTTATCCCGCCGGTGGGCCGGGCCCTGGTGGCACCCGATCGCAAATTGTGCACGGGAGTTTACTGGAGACCCAGGGGACCGGTATGTGAACTGGATGGCTCAAATTGCGCCGCAAGCAGTGCGCAGGCCGCAATCGCGAGGAGATTCAAGAAGATAGCGGCCAGCACGGGCTTCCTGTCCCGTGCTGGCCCGCGCGCCCCGCCGTCCACTGGCAGGACGTGCATTTGCGTCAGTTCTGGGTGAAGCCCAGGTTGTTGAAGTACAGCGTCATGCCCTGGCCATCCGGCTGGATGTCGTACTTGTAGAGCGACGTACGCTGATAAGTCAGAGTGCCGGCGGCCACCCGCGTGCTCGAATTGATGCCGGGACCTGCGACCGTGAAAGTGCCGATAGCCGAGTGCTGTCCGTAGGCGGTGATGTAGGTGCCGGCGGGTACACCAGGGCCGGTCACGAATCCACCTGCATCGACCAGTTGCGCGCCGGAGGTGATGGCCGTGACAGTCAGCTTGTTACCGGTGATGGAGCCGGTGAACTTGCAGATGCCCATGCCGAGGACGCTCAGCGGCACCTTGTAGGTCGCCCACTTGTTGGCGACCGGCGCAGGACCGTAGTCATACAGGTTGACCATCGGGTGCCAGCCGTACACATCCCCGATGGGAAGCCGGGAGACGGTGCCGTAGTTGGGTCGCGTGCTGGTGCCGTTCGATCCCGGATTGATGTCAACCACCGCATAGTTGAATGCACCGATCTCCAGGTCCCAGATCGGCGCCTGCGGCGGATAGGAAGCAGGCTGGAAGCCGCCATTGATGAACTGCACGGAGACATCGTACGGGCCGCCCTGCGGCGAGCCGGCGGTGCTCGAGTAGTTGGTGTTCAATGAGCCGTAGGACAGATCATTGTTGCCCCAGGCCGACTTGCCGCTGCGGTACGAATAAACAGCATACTGCGCGGCCTTTGGCCCTTCGTTGCCCGATGTATCCACTGCCGCGACATTGTACGAATAAACGGTCGCTGCGGTGCCCCAGCCGTTCCAACCCGGGTCGTTGCTGTTGGTTGCATTGCTGTCGGTGTAAGTCGTGCCGGTAGTGGTCGCATAGGCAACGCCGTTGCGGTAGATCTTGTAGCTCGCGATCGGGCTCGCGCCGGCAACCGCCGCCGTCCAGGAAATGGTCTGCGAGTTCTTCACCGGGTTGTTGGCATTGTCGGTACCACCCTGGTTGACCAACAGCAGGTTGGTTACCGCGGATGGCGCGCCCGTCCCACCGGTTTGCACCGGCGAAGCCGAGCCGCTGATAGCGACCGGCGCGGATCCGGGAGTACCCACCTGGGCCCCGGTGCTCGGGCTCGACAGTGCAACCTTGAAGGACTTCGTACCGGTGAACGGTGTTGTGTTCATGACCGGCACGTTGAAGCTCTTGGTCGCTGTCTCGCCGCTGGCCCAGCTCACAGTGCCGGAAACGGCCGTGTAATCCTTGCCCGCGACCGCAGTGTCGTTGGCCGTGGCGAACTTCGCGCTGACCGCGCCAGTCGAGCCGGCGACGCGATTGACCTTGACAGTGAGCTGACCGGCGGTCTGCGCGACGGTGTACGACGGCGCCGAGAGCTGCAGAGTGGATGTTGTCGGCGAGGTCGTGCCGCCACCACCACTACCGCTACCGCCAGTCGTCGACGTCGACACTGTAATGCTCCACACGGGCGTGTAACCGGTGGACTTGCCGTCCGTCGCGCTGATGCGGATGTACTTGTAGGTGCCGGCGTTGTCCGGATACACCTTGCCTGTCAGCACACCGGTACTGGTGTTGAAGCTGGCCCAGTAGGGCTTGCCGGATATCGAGAATTTGACGGTCGCACCCGATGGGGCGGATACCCAGGGTTTGAAGTAGTAGTTGGCCGGCGCCTGGATGGTGGTCGGGGCCGAGCCGCCGACATACACCGCCGCCGCGGCGGTTAGTGGCATGGCGGCCGTGGCCACCAGCAACGCGGCGGCAGCCACGCCCGCAAAGCCTGTGCCGGATTTCCAGAAATGCTCGACCTTCGAGCTCGTGTTGTGTGCGACTCGCTCCATGGGATCCCCGCGAAATTAAGTAAAAAGAAAACCCGCGACCCGTCCCGTTGCCGACCATGCAACGGCCAGGGCACCTCGGTGTCCCGGTTTTTCCTTGTTAGGCGAACGAGTCCGGCGAGTAACGCGAAGGCGGGTAGTCGCTCTCGCGTTGGAGCGAAGTAGAACCCAGGCGGAGCATTCAACAAAATGTCGCAGCCTGCAGACGTAGGTAGTTTGCGACAGAAAAAAAGATTGAATGAATTTGGAAACGTGTCCGTAGCCGCGTGCCGTGACCCAGGCGGCGCTGCTGCCGCCGCCCCGACCGTCCCTACGCGGCACGCACGCGCGCCGCGCCCCGGCCACCGTGGGCAGCTCGATACCAACTAGTTGGTTGTTGGATTCAGTCTCATTGCACAGTACCGGCCGTGCCGGTTGCGACCTATGTCGGGGGAGTCCGGACCGCTATTTTGTAGTGTTTCAGCCACGTATATGACAATGCATGCACAGATGTACGTACAAGCCAGTCGTGTTGGGATGGCTGTGCGCGCGGCCATCCCCTGGTGCCCGGGCCGCCGTGGCGCAGCAGCACAGCGGGTGGGCCGGCGCCGGCGCGAGGGGCCGGGCGCACGCCGGTCGCCCGCGCCAACGCCGCATGGCCGAGGCCACGAGCCCGCTACTCACCGGCATGCTCTTTGCATCAGGGCAGACCCTCAATATATGAAGAGAGGTGACGGATCGGGCGTCGATCTCTCCTTCGACACGGCCGGCATTTTTTTCAATCCGCCCGCCGCCGTTGCCGGGAACGAGTGGCCACGCGGAGTTCACATAAGACGGGAGCGCCCCGGCCTGAGGCGACCGCGCCCCCGCACGCACCGTTCTGGGGCTGCAAAACGCCTCGGGCATCCAACAAATGTAATACTGGGAGACCAAAGTCCGGTATAAGCTTTCATTGCGGTAAGCTAGCCGGTGCAGCGGCGGCTATCGCCCTCGGATGTGTGACGCGGCACGCGCTTTGCATCGTGCCAGCCGTCGAAGCAAACGGGCGGTGTTATTCTTGATGAGTCATGTGCAAGGCGCGCTCAAAATAAAGAATAAAGTGCGACAAACGCGGCAGGCGCAACAGTTTCCAAAAACCAACGCTCTGTCCAGTTCTTTTCAAGGGAGATCTTAAAGTGGCTGCGGTCGTCGGGTCGGTAGGCGGTTCAGTCCCAGGCGCGAACACACAGCGGCGCATCGGATTGGGCAGTGTGGAACCTGCTCTTCTCGCCATACTGAAGCAGCTCGAGCCTCTGGCGACTGTTGTCACCATGACGATCTGCTCGCTGTGCTTCCGTGTGCCGCTGACGCTGTCTCTGTGCGCGGTCGCATTACTGACTTTCGTCATCGCAGGCCGCGTTTTTGGACGCACGCACCGGCACGAGGAGCTCAGCGACAAAACACCGGCCTCCGTGCTTCTGCAAATCATTCTCGAGTGGTCTTCGGTCGTCTGTGTGCTGCTGCTGGCGGGCTTCGCTTTCAAAATCACCGCGCAGTTCTCGCGATCCATGATGTTGACCTGGTTCGCAGTGACGCCCCTGGCCGTCTATGGCGTGCACATTGCGCGCCTTCGGGCCCAATGGTTTATCTCAAACAGCGATCTGGCACCGACCTACCTGATCATCGGTGCGAACAGCGTGGGCTTTGAGCTCTTGCGCCGCCTGCCCAGCAAGGGGTTCCTGGGCTTCTTCGATTTTCGCAGCGCAGACCGCCTGCCCGACTCCATCGACCCGAACCACCTCGTGGGTCATTGCAAGGATGTGGCAGCCTTCGCGCGCACGCACGGCGTGACCTCCATTTACATCGCCCTCCCCCTCAGCAACGTACCGCGCATTGGTGAGATGGTGCGTGAGCTTCGTGACACGACGGCTTCCGTCTACTTCGTGCCGGATGTATTCGCCTTCGATCTCGTGCAGGGACGCCTGGTCGAAATCAACGGCATGCCCGCCATCTCCGTGTGCGATACGCCGTTTCACGGTATGGACGCGGTCATGAAGCGGGTGACCGACCTGGTTCTGGCCAGCTTCGCGCTGTTGTTGCTGGCACCGCTGATGGTGCTGATTGGCCTGGCGGTCAAGGCAACATCCCGCGGTCCTGTGCTGTTCCGCCAGCGCCGGTACGGTTTGAACGGCGAAGAGATCCTGGTCTACAAATATCGCAGCATGCGTGTCATGGAAGACGGTGCCACCGTCACTCAGGCCACGAAGACGGACAGCCGCGTGACCGCGCTCGGCCGAATCCTGCGCTCGACGTCACTCGATGAGCTGCCTCAGCTCATCAATGTGCTGGAAGGCAAGATGAGCGTCGTCGGTCCGCGCCCGCATGCAGTGGCTCATAACGAGCAATATCGCAAGCTGATCAGCGGATATATGATTCGGCATAAAGTTCGGCCGGGCATCACCGGCTGGGCGCAGGTCAACGGCCTGCGCGGCGAGACCGAAACGGTCGAAAAGATGCGCGAGCGCGTGCGATTCGACCTCGAGTATCTCAGCCACTGGTCACCCTGGATGGACATCAAAATAATCTGCAGGACCCTGTGGGTCATTGCTCGCGACAAGAACGCGTATTGAGCGACTTGACATTTGATTGTGAAGATTGAAGGGCAAGTGTTTGAAAGGGCGGGCTGAAAAAAAGAGACTTCAGGCACACCGTGTTATGTCAGAGAACGGACACGGCCACTGAAGCGCTTTTGGCGACGCTGTTCACACTTGGAATGTTCCGCGCTGAGTTGTGCTGACGCCGATCACAGGCCGCGCAATCTCGTGTAGCATGCGGTTGCAGGGGAAAGGATAATAATTGCACATGGTATCCGAGTCGCGACGGCGCGCCGCTTCGAAGGCAGTGCAGCCGGATGTGAGTTGGAATGAAGGCTCGGATTCCGTGCAGGGCTCCGTTATGGCCGATAATTCAACTGGAAACCAAAGTGCCTATTCGCTCGCGCCGCCCCTCCGGGTGCCGGCTGTGAAGACCTCGACACAAAGTGCCTACGCCGAATCCATAGGCTTGACCGACACCGTTGTGCTGCGTGAGGTCGTGCACGTCATCGATGATTTTGGCCTTGCTGAATTTGCAGCAGTGGCAGCCACTTACGGACACGACCGCTTCGGGTACGTGGTCACCCCGAACGTCGATCACCTGATTCGCTACTACGAGGATGCCACTTTCCGGGCGCGCTATCGCGCGGCCGAGTTCATTCTCATGGACAGCCGCTTCGCGGCCCGCCTGGTGTATCTGTTGAAGGGAGTGCGGCTGCCGGTGTGCACCGGCTCGGATCTCACCGCACACCTGCTTGCCAAGGTGATTCATCCGAACGATCGCATTGTGATGATCGGCGGTGACGAGGCTCAGGCCCGGCAGATTGCCAGCCGTTTCGGGCTCAACAACCTGCGCCACCACAACCCGCCCATGGGCTTTATCAATGATCCGGCCGCCGTGGAGGCGTGCCTGGATTTCATTGAGAAGTCCGGCCCGTTCCGCTTCTGCTTCCTGGCCGTGGGCTCCCCGCAGCAGGAAACCATCGCCCAGGCGCTCAAGGCTCGCGGCATTGCCCGTGGACTGGCCCTGTGCATCGGCGCCTCATTGAACTTCATCACGGGTCACGAGAAGCGCGCCCCCCTGTGGATGCAGAAACTGGCACTCGAATGGCTGTACCGGTTGCTGCAGGATCCCCGGCGCCTCGCCCGCCGTTACCTGCTGCGCGGCCCGCGTATCTTCGGGCTTCTGCGGCGCTCTCGCGTGGTGCTGCGTAAAGCGACCCATCAGGCCTGAGCGTCCCCCTACAATAAGAATTTTTCCCAGGGGGGAGCCGGATGCCGGACGTCTCGATCGTCGTACCTACGTTTCGTGAAGCGCCGAATGTCCGGGAGCTGCACGCACGCCTCGTAGATGTCATGGGCTCCCAGAGCTGGGAGATCATCTATGTCGATGATGATTCCCCTGACGGCACCGCTGACCTCGCACGCGCGCTCGCTGGCGAGGATCCCCGGGTCCGCTGCCTGCAGCGAATCGGCCGCCGTGGGCTCTCCACCGCGGTTGTGGAGGGAGCGCTGAGCTCATCCGCGGGCATTATTGCGGTAATGGATGCCGATCTTCAGCACGATGAAACCGTCCTCCCGGCAATGTTGGATGAGCTGCGTGCCCGCAACCTCGACGTCGTCGTAGGCAGCCGATATGTCGGCGGTGGCGGTACGGGCGACTGGGACGAGAGCCGCAAGCGAATCAGCCGCATCGCAGGCCGACTGGCCCGGGGCCTGGTTCCGGATGGTCTCCACGATCCCATGAGCGGGTTCTTTGTCGTACGCGCCGCGACATTCAGAGAGGCGACCCGCAATCTTTCCGGGTTCGGCTACAAGATCCTGCTCGACCTGTTCGTGTCGGCGGGGCGTCCCCTGCAATTCGCGGAAGTGCCTTACACATTCAAGCCGCGCGCCCATGGTGAGAGCAAGCTCGATACGCTCGTTGCCTGGGAATACCTGATGTTGCTGCTGGATAAGCGGATCGGCCACATCATCTCCCCGCGCCTGCTGTTCTTCGGCCTGGTCGGTGGCTCCGGCGTTGCTCTGCACTATGTGATTCTCAGCATCCTGTTCCTGGGGGCGGGAGTTCCGTTCGCGAGCGCGCAACTGGTCGGCACCGTATGCACAATGACTTCCAACTTCTTCCTCAACAACCTGTTCACTTATCGCGACCAGCGGCTGCGCGGCGCGAGACTGGTGCGCGGCCTGCTGAGCTTCTATCTCGTTTGCGGCCTGGGAGCACTCGCCAACATCGGCGTGGCTGCCTATGCCTTCTCAAAAAACGTGGAATGGGCGTTGTCCGCACTCGCGGGCATCGTCGTGGGAACCTTGTGGAATTACCTGGCCACTGCCCGATACACCTGGGGTGCGAAGAAGTAATCCGCCGGCATGAATGAGGTGCCCGCACGCCGGCCGGTCCTGCGATGGCTGCTCATACTCCCGGGTGTGGTGCTGTTGGCGATTGTTTTGGTGGCGACGGTTCCCGCGTGGCGGCAGGGTTGCCTGCGTTCCCTGGGCTGGTTTCTGGTCGCCCAGGACGAGCTCACGGCAGCGGACCTGATCGTAGTCTCGAGCGATAGTCTCGCCGCGGGCGCTCTGAAAGCCGCGGACCTCGTGGCGGCCGGTTACGCGAAGCGCGTGGCCGTGTTTGATCGGCCGCAGCTTCCCGTGCAACGTGAGCTCATCCGCCGCGGAGCGCCTCCCTACGATCCCCAGGCTTTTTTGCTGCTCGTTCTGCACAACCAGGGCGTGAACGACGTCGTGCGGCTGCCGTTGGTGACCGGGACCAATGACGAAGGACGGGTTCTACAGGCCTGGTGCGCCGCGAATTCCATCCATTCGGTTATATTTGTCAGTGTCAGAGATCATTCGCGCCGCACGCGCCGTGTGTTGGAGCGGACGTTGGGTCGAGACGGTGTGCGTGTGATGGTGCAATACACGCCGTGGTCCGAATTCGATCCGGAGACTTGGTGGCACGGTCGCGATGGTCAAAGGATTGAAATCGAAGAGGCGCAGAAGCTCCTCGTGGACATGCTGCTGCACCCATTCTGAGTATCGCTGGCGGGGACTGAGCCGCGATTGTTACACACGGCGACAAATCAAAAGAACGTTCAACCGGGTCAACTTTTCGCGTTGCCGCGCGTCGAACTCCAGGTGCCGGCCTTTAGCCGGCAGTTGTCCCGGTGTGGCGCTGGCGGTCGGGTTTTTCACCCTCCCTGAGGCTCGGCCGCCGCCGCCAATCCTCCTTAGCGGAGCACCGTCGGAAGCCGCTCTCACGAGAGCGGCTTTTCTTTTTGGGCGCCGTGCGGGCTTTCATTGCGCCGCCGCCATCTGCGCCGCCGCCGCGCTCAGCCGGTCGCCGCGATCTCCCGCAGAACTTCCCGCAGATTCACGCGCCAGTGGCGTACCGGAATACCGAGAGCCTCGATTGCTGAGCGCTTGTCGAGAACGCTGTACGCGGGACGCCGCGCCGGTGTTGGATATTCTTCAGTGACGATCGGATCCACGCGTACCGAAGATGGAAGCAGACCCAGCGCTGCGGCCTCCTCGGCAATGGCGACCGCGAAGTCGTACCAGCTCGCAACGCCGAGATCCGTCCAGTGATAGATCCCTTTGAGATCCGGACGGGACGCGAACGCCCAGAGGGCTTCGACCAACGACGTCGCGGACGTAGGGGTTCCTACCTGGTCCGAAATCACGCGCACGTGTCCCTTGCTGCCCAGCAAGCGCAGCATGGTCCGTACAAAGTTGTTTCCCGCCGCCGCATATACCCAGGCTGTCCTGACTATCACCGACGCATCGGGAAGGACCTGTAGAACGGCCTCCTCGCCGCGGCGCTTCGTGCGGCCATAGACACTTTGTGGATCTGTCGCCGCATCGGGTGGGTAAGGCCTCGAGGCGCTCCCGTCAAACACGAAATCGGTTGAAATATGCAGCAGGCGCGCGCCCGTTTCACGAGCAGCGACAGCCAGGTGCCGCGCACCCATGGCGTTGGCACGCTCTGCGGCCTCGGGCTCGCTCTCTGCTTTATCGACCGCCGTGTATGCTCCGGCGCTGATGATCAGGTCGGGCCGCCGCGCACGCACCGCTGCCATCACGGCCGCCGCATCGCCAATGTCGAGTTCAGCATGAGTCAGGCCGGCGGCCGTCCAGCCGGCTGGAACGGATTTCAGCAGGATCCGTCCCACCTGCCCGCCTGCCCCCGAAATGAGTGCTTTCATCAAGGGTAGCAGGTGGCGGTCTTGAACGGCCCGGCCGCGCTATCGCGCGCCGACAATACGGGCTCGGCACCCGCGGGCAGTCGCCAGTCGATGTTCAGATCAGGATCGTTCCAGGCAATCGCATGCTCATCCTTGGGCGCATAGAAATCGGTG
>Ga0268266_10006513_pt1 | contig 10683 bp, 5 predicted proteins | sample KBSS13metaG_FD_190356 | JGI IMG/M metagenome (GOLD analysis project Ga0268266, IMG submission 190356) | Switchgrass rhizosphere microbial communities from Kellogg Biological Station, Michigan, USA - KBS S1-3 metaG (SPAdes) (version 2) | ecosystem: Host-associated > Plants > Roots > Rhizosphere >... | reverse complement strand
CCTTGCCGCACTTCGTCGCCGGCGCGTACTTCCACTGGCGCGCCGCGGCCATCGCGGCTTCGTCGAGCCCGTAGCCGAGACCGTGGAGCACCTTCACGCTCACGACGACCCCGTTGGCGTCGACCGTGAGCTCGAGCTGCACGTCGCCCTCGACGTTCGCTTGCCTACCTTCTTGCGTGTACGCGGGCGAGACCGCGCGCTCGAGCTTCGGCTTCACGAGCTCCTCGACGCAGTCGCCCGTCGGAACGAGCGCGACGTGCTTCTGCGTCGCGGTCGGCGCGGGCTGCGTCGGTCCGCTGCCGCCGCCTCCGCCACCACCACCACCGCCTCCGCCCGTCGGCGGCAGTTCCACGATGTCGAGGAACGCCGCCGCGGCGTCGAGCGTAAACGACACCGGCGCGCCGCCCTGCTGAATCAGCCGGATGTTGACCGTCTGCAACAGCTTGGTCGAGTCGAGCGTCAATGCCGCGCTGATCGTGCCCTTGTCACCCACCGCTCCGCCGACGGTCGCGCAGTTCAGGGCCGTGCTGTCGGTGGCGTAGTACACCATCGCGCAGAACTGCAGATCCGAGGAGCTGGCAACGTCCGACCGCAGATGGGCGCTGACGCGAAAGCCGCTGGCGCGTCCGCCGGCGAAGTCGTAACTCCACCACACGTTGTTGCCGTAGCCGGCGATGCCGACGTGCAGACTGCTGCCGCCTTCGAGCGGCGCGGTGGTAGTGCGAGCGACGACGCTGCTCTGATCCTGGCCGGCGAAGCCCGACTCGCCGAGATCGAACTGCGGATCCGCTACCAGATTGGGTGAAGCGGGTGGTGGCGTGCCGGTCGTGGTGACGCTGACCGTCCGCTGAGCCGCGTTTCCCGCGCGATCGGTGGCGACCAGCGTAAACGTGTTCACGCCGTCGCTCAGCGTGAGCGGCCCATAGCTGAAGCCACCGCCGGCGCCGAGCGTGATCGCATGGCCGTCAGCTGCGAGGCTGGCCACGCCGGACAGCGCATCGGTCGTCGCGCCTGTGATGGTGAACACCGTGCCGGGCGCCGGGTCTGGCGTGGAAGAGGTGATCGCGATCAGCGGAGGCGTCGCGTCGATGCTGAAGCTCTTCGACACGGTTGCGGAATTGCCCGCGACGTCGATCACCGTACCGGTCGCCGTCTGGTTGACGCCCTCGTCGGTGAACACGCGATCGGGAGGACAGACCGCCACGCCGGACAGCGGATCGGCGCACGTGAAGTGCGCCGTGACGGGAGCGCCTCGATAACCGCCGACCGCCGCAGGCGACAACGTCACGGCGATGGTCGGCTTGCGCGTGTCGACGTTGATCCCGGTGAGTGTGAACGTCGCCACGTTGCCGGCGAGGTCGGTGGCGGTGCCCTTCGCCGATCCGCCCTTACGGTCGCCCAGCACCATCGGCGCGGTGAGGCTGCCAGGCACGATGCCCGACAGGGCATCGGATGCATCGAACGTGACCGTCACCGGCGTCGACGACCATCCGGCGGCATTCGCCGCGGGCGATCGGGATGCGGTGACCACGGGAGCAGTCTTGTCGATGTTGAGCGTAACGCTGGCCGACGTCGTGAGGCCGGCCTTATTGCGAGCGGTGCCCGACACGATCTGATTCGCGCCTTCCGACCGCACGACCACGCTCGGCGGACAGAAGGCGATGCCCGATTCGGCATCGCTGCACGTGAAACGCACCGTTACGTTGGCGCGCTGCCAGCCATTGGCATTGGGCGCAGGCGTGACCGACGCCGTGATCGTCGGCGGCGTGGTGTCCGCGGCCGCTGCGGCGCCTGCGCTCGCCAACCACCCGACTCCCGCCGCCAAGCACACCGCGTGCCGCAATCGACCGACTAGTCTCTGAGCGTTCATGAACCCTCCGGAGCACACGGGGGAGCGATGTGCCTCGAAAGGAAGATCGTCGTCGGCGATCGGGAGCCGTCATGGTCCGGTTTTTTGTCCCGTTCTGAGACTCGACCGGAGGCGAGGGTCGATCTTCAGCGCGGCCGCGGCGGCCTGATGAACTGGCGCAGGCGGGACTGGAACGCGCCGGGCTGCGCCCGGACGGGCCGGCCCTCGAGGCAGCGGCGCACATCTTCGGCTAACGCCGCGACGGAAACGTAACGATCCTGCGGACGCTTCCTCGTCGCCCTCGCGACGATGGCATCGCTCGGATGAGGTCCGCGCAGCAGGCGAGAGAGCAGCATCCCGAGACCGTACACATCGGCCGCCGTCGTGACGGGCCCGCCGCTGACCTGCTCGGGCGCGGCAAACATCGGCGTGAAGCCGGCGGCTGCATCACGGATCATCGCGGACCGGCGGGAGCCGCTGCCGCCGTCGAGCCAGACGGCGGCGCCGAAGTCGAGCAGCTTGACCTCGCCGCCGTTGGTCACCAGCAGGTTCGACGGCTTCAGGTCGGCGTGCACGATGTGGTGCGCGTGCACGTGAGCCACCGCGGACAGGACGTCCACGAACAGCCGCAGGCGCGCGTTGACGCCGAGGCCGCGCTCGTCGCAGTAGCGATCGATCTGCCGGCCTTCGACGTGTTCGAGCACCAGGTACGGCTGGCCGGACGTGGTGGTGCCGGCATCGGCGAGCCGCACGATGTGCGGGTGAGTCAGCCGCGCCAGCATCGACGCTTCCTGCCAGAGACGTTCGCTGCCGGCCGGCCCGACCGGATTGGCGCTCAACAGCTTGACCGCAGCCTGGCCCTCGAAGCGGCCGTCGCTGCGCACCGCGCGCCACACGTTCGCCGTCCCACCCTGTCCGATCGGCTCGACGAGCGTGTAGGCGCCGACCCTGTCTCCGGCGCAGGTCCGCGACGCGGCCGCGGACGGCGCCTCGCGTTCGAGAAACCGCTCGCGATCGAGGACGCCGTGCGCCGTCAACGCTTCGTCGACCTCGGCCGCCAGCGATGCGTTTGCTTTGCGGAGAGCGGCGAGCCAGGCCTCGCGCTCGGCGGGGATCAGATCCAGTGCGCGATCGAGGTGCGGGCTGATGCGATGCCACTGTTCACGGTCGAGAGCCGTCATCGGTCGTTCCTTTCGACCCGCGCGCCGCGCGCCGCGCGGACGGGTCATGCGCTCGGGTCGGCGCCCTCCAGCGCCAGGCGCAGGTAGATGCGCGCCTTCTCCCAATCGCGCTGCACCGTCCGCTCTGAGATGCCCTGCATTCCGGCGATCTCGATCAGGGAGAAGCCGCAGAAGAACTTGAGGTCCACCACCACCGCCAGCCGCGGGTCCACCGTGGTCAGCGCATCCAGCGCGTCGCTGATTCGGGTGAGGTCGGTCCGGTCCGGCAGCGTGTCGACGAGGTCGGCGGTGACCGGCACGAACTCGAACTGCGCGCCCCGCTTCTGCCTCAGCCGGCCTCGCGCGTAGTCGATGATGAGCCCTCTCATCACCCGCGACGCGTAGACCATGAACGACTTGCGATCGGCGAAGACCGCCCGCCGACGGCCGGCGATATCCAGATACGCCTCGTGCACCAGCGTGGTGGCGCTCAGGGTGACGGCGGCGCCGCGTCTTGCCAGCTCACGCTGCGCCATCCGGTGCAGCTCGCTATAGAGCGCGGCAAACAACGCGTCCGCCGCGGCGCGATCTCCCGCCTCGGCGGACGCGCCGGGCCTCGGCAGAGGGGGCTCCACGGAGGAACGTCAGATCGCCGATGGCCATGGGAGATTCATGCGTCGAGCCGTTGCCTCCCAGGTTGAGCCATCGTTGAGTGTGCGCGCAGCCCCAGCGTCTGCCCGGGATCCGGCCGGGCTTCCACACACGGTCGCTAGCTCAATAGGACGCTGCCGACGAATCTATTTCAGCGGGCATCACTTCAGGCCGCGCCAGTCGCCGCTGGCCATCTTGGACCATCGCCACCGCGAACTTCATCATGTCTTTTTTAGGAGCGGTGATCCCTGGTGGCGAGGACAGACCGGATGTCGTACGGGCCGAAATGAGCGTCTGCATGAGGCCATGGGCTCCGCAGATGACCGAGCGGCACTCATTCCAGCGGCCCTTTCGTCCCACGGATAGTCCGAGCGGGAACATCAGGACGCCGCCGTTGATACGATAGCGCCATGCGTTGGCGTGTCGTGCCGGTGGTTGTGGCCGTTTCTCTCGCCGCCGGCTGGCTTGGCTGGCGAAACGGCTGGCTGGTTGGACGGCCAATCGCCGACCGGCCATCGGTCCTGCTCGTGAGCATCGACACCCTGCGGGCCGATCACGTCGGAAGTTACGGCTACCAGGCCGCAGCCACCCCCGTGATCGACGCCCTCGCCGCGCGCGGCCTGCGCTTCGAGCAGGCCGAAACGGTCACGCCGCTGACCCTGCCCGCTCACACCTCTTTGCTCTCCGGCACGTTCCCGTCCTTCCATGGCGTGCGCGACAACGGCAGCTTCTACGTCGGCGATGAAGTCACCACGCTGGCCGAGGTGATGAAGGCGCACGGCTACCGCACGGGAGGATTTGTCGGCGCCTACGTCCTCGACCATCGGTGGGGCATCGCCCAGGGATTCGACCACTACTACGACGACTTCGATCTGTCGCGTTTTGAAATGGCCGCCGGGATCGACGCGGCGCAACGTCCGGGCAGCGAGGTGGTCGACCACGCGCTGGCCTGGCTGGCCGGCGCAGGCGACCAGCCGTTTTTCGCATGGGTGCACCTCTACGATCCGCATAGTCCCTACGTGCCGCCGGAGCCCTATCGTTCGCGCTTTCCAGCGACGCTCGAGGGGGCGTACGACGGGGAGATCGCCGCCACGGACGCACAGGTCGGCAGGCTCATCGACTTTCTCACCAGTAGCCGGCGCCTGGCGAACACCGTGATTGTCGTCGTGGGCGACCACGGCGAATCGCTGGGCGAACACGGCGAACAGCAACACGGCTTCTTCGTCTACGACGCATCGGTGCGCATTCCGCTGATCGTCGCGGGACCCCGCGTGCCGACCCGTGCCGTCCCCGATCAGGTTCGCATCGTCGATGTGATGCCCACGATTCTGGAACTGGCCGGTGTCGAGGCGCCGCCGGCCGTGCAGGGTGTCAGCCTGATGCCGCTCGGTCGCGGCGAACGCCAGGACCTTCTGGGCTTCAGCGAGACCTGGTATCCGCGCTATCACTACGGCTGGAGCGAGTTGACCGCGGTCCGCGACGGCCGCTACAAGTTCATCGCGGCGCCGCGCCGGGAGCTGTACGACACCAAGGCCGATCCCGGCGAGCTGCACGATGTGGCGGCGTCGAACCCGCGCGTGGCCGACGCGCTGGAGCGTGCCCTCGCCGACATGACGGCCAAATTAGCAGTGGCTGCGACGCCGCAAAAGCCGCGGCCGGTTGAACCCGAAGTGGAAGAGCGGCTCCGATCGCTCGGGTACGTGGCGGCGACGGTCAGCCGCGCGACGCTGGCCGACCGCCTTCGGGGCGACCCGAAGGACAAGATTGGCCTGTACAACCTGCTCAAGCGCGCCGCGCAAGACTCCGTCGATGGCCGGCTCGACGAGGGAATCGCGAAGGTCCGGGAGGTCCTCGCGGCCGACCCCGACGTCATTGAAGCCCATACGATGCTCGGGAACATGAACGTCAAGGCACACCGGCTGCCCGAGGCGATCGCGGCGTACAAGAAGGCACTGGCGATCGACCCGGAGCACGAAGGTGCGGCGTGGAGCCTGGCGCTGGCCTATCAGGACGCCGGAAAACTGGATGAGGCGAAGGCCGGCTTCGAGCGGGTCCGGCAGTTGAATGCCCGCGACGCGAGACCGCTGTATCAGCTCGCCGCCCTGTCGGTGCGGCGCGGCGATTTTGCGGGCGCCGCCGCAACGCTCGAAGAGGGCCTGAAGCTCGAGGGCGATCGTTCGGCGTTTCTCGTCAAGCTCGGGGAGGCGCGGCTCGAACTGAAGCAGTTCGATGCGGCGCAGGCCGCCTTGCTCGAGGCGATCAAACTCAAGCCGGCTCAGTCGATGGCCCACTACGATCTCGGGTTGCTCTACGAGGCGCGCGGCCAGGGGCGCGATGCGGTGGCCGCCTACGAAGCCGAGATCGCGCTGAGCCCCAAGCTCTATCAGCCGCACTTCAACCTGGCGAAGCTGCTCTCGCGGGACGGCCGCGCCGCCGAGGCCGTCACGCATTTCCGTGCGGCTGTGGATCGGAATCCGGAATTCGGCACCGGCTACCTGTTTCTCGCGAAAGCCTTGCTCGACGCCAACGATCTCACCGGCGCGGAGCAGGCCGCCAAGCGCGGCCTGGACTCCAAGCCGGACGCCGGCATGGTGCCGCTCGGCCACTATGTGCTCGCCGATGTCTATTCGCGGTTGGGTCGCGAGGCTGAAGCGGCTCGCCAGATCGCGGCAGGCCAGCGCGCCGAACATCCCACCGGTGGTCCCGGGCGGCCGTGACCCTCCAACACTCGCGGGCCTGGGTGTGCGTCATTGCGTGGCTGTCGGTGGGCGCGGCCTGTGCACCGAAGCCACCGCCCGCCCCGCGCGCCGCCAGGAACCTGGTGCTGGTGACGATCGACACGCTCCGTGCCGATCGTCTGGGTGTGTACGGCAACACGACCGTTGCCACACCCAACCTCGATCGGATGGCGCGAGAGGGCGCGATCGCCCTGCACACCTCGGCGCAGGTGCCGCTCACGCGGCCGTCGCACGTCTCGCTGCTCACCGGCCTCTATCCCGCCGACCACGGGATTCGCGACAACGTGTCGCCGCCGCTCCGCCCGGGCGTGCCGCTGCTCGCCGAGATCCTCCAGCAGCGCGGCTTTCGCACCGGCGCCTTCGTGTCCTCGATCGTGCTGTCGAAGCAATCCGGGCTTGGCCGCGGCTTCGACACCTACGCCGACCGGTTCGAGATTGGCGACGATGACGCACGGTTCCTCAATACGATCCAGAAGCGCGGCGACGCGACGGTGGCCGAAGCCGCAGCGTGGCTCCGCGAGCCCGGACCGGAGCGGCGCTTCGCGTGGGTTCACCTGTACGATCCTCACGATCCGTACGAGCCGCCGGAACCATACGCGACGCGCTACGCCGGCCGGCTCTACGATGGCGAGGTGGCCTGGTCCGACGATCTGGTGGGCCGTCTCGATGCGGTGCTTGCCGAGACCGGGCGGCGCGACGACACGCTGCTCGTCGTGACCGCCGACCACGGCGAAGGGCTGGACGAGCACGGCGAGGCGGTGCACGGATTCTTCGTCTACGAAACGACTCTCCATGTGCCGCTCATCGTCCGCGGTCCCCGAGTGACACCAGGTACCAAGGTCAATGGCGTCACCCGTTCGATTGACGTGATGCCCACCGTGCTGGACTTGCTGGGGCTCGCCGACGCCACGCCGGTCGTATCCGGCCGATCGTTGGCGCCGGCGCTGGCCGGCAAGGCCTTGACCGACGAGCCGACGTTCGCCGAATCGCTCACCCCGCTGATCCACTACGGGTGGAGCGATCTCCGGGCCCTGCGCGACGGCCGATGGAAATACATTCTGGCGCCTCGCCCCGAGTTGTACGACCTCGATCAGGATCCCGGCGAACTGAAGAACCTCGTCGACGCGGAGCCGAATCGCGCGCGCGCGTTCCGTTCGGGAATCGAGCAGCAGCTGCGGGTGGAACAGGCCGCGCGGCACGGCGCCGAATCGGCCACCGCCACGCTGCCGCCCGACATGCTCGAGAAACTGGGGGCGCTCGGATACGTCAGCGGCAGCGCCGCGGCGGGGCGAGCCTCAGGCGCGGATCCCAAGGACAAGATCGAGGAATACAAGACGCTCAACACGCTGATGCGCGAGGGCCTCGTGAGTCTTCGCGAGCGGCGATACGCCGACAGCCTGGCGCGCTTCCAGTCGCTGTTCGGCCACGGCGTCGACAGCTTCGAGTCCCACTATTACGCAGGCCGCGCGCTGACCGGCCTGGAGCGATGGCGCGAGGCCGCCGTCCACTACGAAGGGGCGATCGCGAAGCTTCCCGGCTACACGGCTGCGTACCTTGGGCTCGCCGACGCCAAACTCGCGGATGGCCAGGTCGATCAGGCGCTCGACGCAGTGCGGCGAGGCCAGAAGGCCGCTCCTGATGATCCACGACTGATCGAACGTGAAGGGGATATCGAGCGCCGGAAAGGCGGCCGCGACGTGGCCGCGGGCGCCTACGAGCGCGTGGCGAAGATGGCCCCGCGCGACGCGCTCGTTCGCATCAAGCTGGGCGAGGTGTACCGCGACCTGGGCCGGCAGGCGGACGCGGCCCGGGTGATGCGCGAGGCCATCCAGCTGGATCCGGCGACCGCGTCGTACTGGAACGCCCTTGGGATGGTGCTCGGCGGGGCCAACGACTATCCGGGCGCCGAACAGGCGTTTCGAGAGGCCGCGACCCGCGACGCGCGCAACGCGCAGTACGCCTACAACCTCGGGCTGGCCCTGGAGCGGCAGCAGCAACGTGAGGCGGCCGTCGTGCAGTTTCGGCGAGCGCTCGAGCTCGACCCGCGGTTCGCTCCAGCGCGGCAACGACTGACGGAGTTGCGATAGGTGATCGCCCGGCTCTCCGCGCTGACCGCGATGGTCGCCGCGGTGGCGTGGACCTACTTTCCCGCCGCCGGTTTTGCGTTCCTCAACTGGGACGATCAGTCGGTCATTCTTCGAAACCCGTCGCTCGGATTCCCCGGCGTGCTGAGGTGGGCGTGGATCACGACCTACATGGAGCACTACCAACCACTGAGCTGGTTGGCGTGGGCGGCGATCAAGGCGGGGTTCGGTCCCGACGCCGGCGCGTTTCACGTCGCCAACATCGCGGCGCATGTCGTCTGCGTGTTGCTGGTGTACGCCGCGGCGCGCGGCGTCTTGACGCGCGCGGCGCCAGAGGCATCCGCCACCCTCCGCAACGCGTCGGCGGTCGCGGCCGCCCTGCTCTTTGGTCTGCACCCGCTCAGGGTTGAAGTCGTGGCCTGGATCAGCGCGATGCCGTACGCGCTCGCGCTGGCCTTCCTTCTGGCTTCGCTGGTCGCGTATCTGCGAACGGCGGCACGCACGCCGACGCGCCTGCCGGTGGCGGCGCTCGTGCTGTTTGCCGCCTCGCTGGTGGTAAGGCCCGTCGCTCTGGGTTTCCCCGCGGTGTTGGTCGTGCTCGACGTCTGGCTGCTGAAGCGACGCGTGCGGACCAGCCTTTCCGCGGCGTGGCCATTTGCGGTGCTGGCCGTTGCGGCCGCCGGCATCGAGAGCGTGGCGCGCACGTCAGGCATCAACGACGCGCCGTGGCTCTATCGCGTGCAATCGGCAGCGTCAGCGCCGTTTGTCTATCTCTGGCACACGATCGCGCCCGTGTCGCTGACGCCGCTCGATGTATTGCCGATCGATCCGGTGGCCAACCCGGGCGTCGCCGCCGCAGCGCTTCTGGCGCTGGCGGGCGCGTGCCTGTCGGCGTGGACGTGGCGTCATCGGTGGCCGGCGCTCGCCGCGGCGTGGGCCGCGTACCTCGCGCTGCTGGTCCCGGCAGCCGGACTGGTGCCGAGCGGCCTGCAGGCCACTGCCGATCGGTACACCTATCTGCCTGGCGTCGTCGTCGCGATTGCGGTGGCGGTTGCCGCGGCGCGATGGGCGTCGGCGCACAAGGGCCGGATCACCTCCGCCGCCGTCGTCGCGCTGGTGCTGCTGGCGGCCGAGGCCGTGACCGCGCGACGCGTGCTCATGCCGTGGTCCGATTCCGTGTCGTTGTGGTCCCGCGTCGTCGCTCTGGATCCTCGAAACGAGGTCGGGCTCTACAACCTCGGAGCGGCCCTGGCCGCGGAGGAACACAACGAGGAGGCGGCGGCGCGCTATCGAGACGTCCTTGCGCTGCGGCCCGACCATGCGGACGCGAGAGCGAACCTTGATCGACTCGATGCTGCGCGTCTCGAACGCGAGGGGAACGAGCTCGCAGGAAGGGGCGATCTCGTTACGGCGTCGGAGCGCTACCGCCAGGCCATCGCTCTCGATCCGCGGCGCACCCATTCGCAGGCGGGGCTGGGCATGGCGCTCGCCACCCTCGGCCGTTCTGCTGAAGCGATCCCGATCCTGCGAGACGCGATCCGGCTCGGCACCGACGACCCGGCCGTGCCGAACGCCCTCGGTGTCCTGCTGCTCCAGTCGGGGCAGCCGCGCGAAGCGCGATCGGTACTTGAAACGGCGATCGCCGGGCATCCCGACGATGTCAGCCTCGCGCATAACCTGGCGCGCCTGCTGGCGACGGGCGGTGGCGCCGGGCGGAGCGACGCCGCGCTGGCGCTGCGGCTGGCGAACGCCGTCGTCGAGGCCACGGGCGGCCGCGATCCGCGAGCCATGGAGACGCTGGCCGCGGCACTGGCGATCAACGATCGTTCGGCCGAGGCGATTGCGATCAACGCCAAGGCGGCGGCTTTGGCGGCGGCCCAGGGCGATCGCGATCTCGCCGTACAGATCACTGCCCGCGGCCGAGCGTATCGGCAACGCGGGCAGTAGAGATAGGTCCGGCTAAAGCCGGACACTACCGAAACACGGTTGGGGCCGCCGGTAGTGTCCGGCGAAACATGGTGGCGACCGGTAGTGTCCGGCTTTAGCCGGACCTTGAACCAGGTCTCTCCGCGATCTTTGCGAGCTCCGCCTTTTCTTCTTCGTCGTTGAAAACGCGCTTAGAACCCTTGAGAACCCGAAACTTGATTCTTTGAGTCAAGTTTCGGGGCTCGCAAGTGAACTATAGCGGGCCGAGGCCCCGG
>Ga0268266_10006511_pt1 | contig 10687 bp, 9 predicted proteins | sample KBSS13metaG_FD_190356 | JGI IMG/M metagenome (GOLD analysis project Ga0268266, IMG submission 190356) | Switchgrass rhizosphere microbial communities from Kellogg Biological Station, Michigan, USA - KBS S1-3 metaG (SPAdes) (version 2) | ecosystem: Host-associated > Plants > Roots > Rhizosphere >... | reverse complement strand
CAATCCGTCGGCCGCGCGGCCGGGAATCGAGAACAGGGAGGCGAACAGCACCAGGGCGCCCGTGTGGCTCAGGCGGGAAAACGACATCGGCATCTCCGCTCGGGTAACGATGGGCCGAGCCTGCGCGGGATTCGCCGCCAGCGCATGCGCGGAACGTCACGGGCGGATTAGCGGCGCATCAACGCCCGGCGCAAGTCCTTGTGCGACTTCGGAATCGGGTCGCGCGTGTTCACCGCGTGGCGACCGACGTGGCCAGAGCGGGCGGGATCACGCGGTCGCCGGCAAGCGCTTGCGCGCGTGCGAGCGCGCTGCGCCAGAGCGCCTCGTCGCCCATCGCCTGTTGCACGCGCACCTGCAGCAGGGCGCTGCCGAAGTCGCGCGCGGCGAAACCCGCGACGCGCTCGGCGAGCGCGCCGGCGCGGCCGTGCTCGCCGCGACCGATCAGCCAGGTCGCGTAGGCGATCGCGACTTCGCGCAGGTCGAGCGGGATGCGCAGCGCGTCCGCCTCGCCGAGCGCGCGTGCGTACCAGGTGCCGGCGGCATCGGGGTCCTCGCTGGTGCGCGCGCGGGCGAGGTCGGCATACAGGCGCGCCGAAGCGCTGCCGGCCTTGCCGGCGAACGCGGACAATTGCTCGGTGACCTTGGCGGCATCGACGCCCTGTCCGTCGGCGAGCAGCGCTTCGATGCGCAGGAAATAGGTGCGCGCGTACTCGCGCGCATCGTCGACCGCGGCGAAGCGCTCGAGCGCCTTCGTCGCTTCGGCACCGGCCAGCCGCGCATTCGAGTGTTCCAGCGCGAGCCGGCCGAGCAGGGTGTGCGCGCGTGCCTGAGCGGTCGCGTCACCGTCGCGCGTCGCCGTGTCGAGCAGGCTGGCGAGGCGTTCCGCCACGCCGTTCTCGCGCCCGTTCGCGACCAGCACGTACAGGCGCGTCAGTTCGCCGTTGCGCTGGCGCGCGGGATCGGCGACCTGTGCCGACAGGTCGCGCAGGCGCGGTTCGAGCGTGAGCGCGGCGTCGGGTTCGAGCAGGGCGAGCTGCAGTTCGGCGACGCCGGTCAGCGCGTTCAATTCGGCCGCGTGGACGCCGAACGTGGCAAACCGGTCGGCCGCGCGGCGAAACACCGGGACCGCTTCGGCATAGCGCTCGCGGCGCATGTCGAGCGCGGCCAGGTTCGAGTCGATCAGGGCCAGGGCGAGCAGGTTGCCGCTGCTCTCGAACGCGACACGCGCTTCGGCGAACGCCTGCAGCGCGAGTTCGATCTGGTCCGTCGCGCCGGCGATGTTGGCGCGGCCGTTGAGCGCCTTGCCGAGTGCGTCGGGCGCGTCCTGCCCGCGCAGCAGCGCGATCGCTTCGTCGAAGCGGTTCGCCGCGAGCACGTTGTCGTTGCGCATCGCCGCGATCACGCCGAGGTTGGTGATCGCGCGCGCATGCGTCACGCGGTCCCGTTCGGCCGGAACGTCTGCAGCGATTGCCTTGAACGCGGCCTCGGCCGCATCGAAATTGCCGGCCTGGTAGTCGATCTGTGCGAGTCGCAGGCGCAGCGCCGGCGACGTGCGCTGCTCGGCGGGCGCGCGCGCGAGCAGCGCGCGTGCGTCGTCGAGGCGATCGCCGAGGATCGCTGCCTCGGCTTGCTGCAGCAGCGCATCGAGCGTCGAATCGCCGGCGCCTTTCGCCACGCTCAGCGGCGCATAGCCGAGGCTGCGCGCGAGGCCGTCCGCTGCGATCCGCGCGGCTACCAGTGCGTCGCCGGCTTCGCCGTCTGCCTCGACCGTGGGCACGCGCCCGAGTCGCGTGCGAAGGTGCACGCGCCAGAACGCCTGGCGATGCTCGGCACTCGCGTCGATGACGAGGCTCGCGCCCGCGGCTTGCGCGAGCGCGCTCGCGTCGTCGGTGCTCGTCTTGCGTGCCGCGCCGGTCAGGACGACGACGTTGTCGCTCGGGACCACCGCGAGCCCGGACGCGCGCAGGCGCGCCGCGATGTGGTCCATCAGGCCGAGACGCATCCAGTCCGCACCCTCGCCGCCGACGACCTCGACCGGCAGCACGAGCGCCGTCACGGTATTCGCCGTGCCCTGCGTGGACGCGACGGGCGCAGCGGGATGGAAGTGCCAGGCAATCCCGGCTGCTGCCAGCGCGAGCCCGCTGGCAACCAGCGCGAGCAGCGGTGCGCGCTTGCGCTGCGGACGGACGGGCGCGGGTGCGACGTCGGGTGTCGTGGCGATCGCCACGGCGGCGGGTGGATCCGACGGCACGACCGCGGCGATCGGTGCGGCCAAGGCCGGTTCCTCGTCGACGCGGGTCGGCGCAACCCAGTGATAGCCGAAGCGCACGACGGTGCGGACGTAGTTCTGTTCCTTGCCGGTGTCGTCGAATGCGCGCCGCATCGCGAGGATGGTCTGCGCGAGCAGGCCGTCGCTGATGTCGACCTTGCCCCAGACGGCGGCGATCAGTTCGTCGCGCCCGACCGCGCGCTCGCGTTGCTCGACCAGGTAGACGATGCAATCGAACGCGCGCGGCGGCACCGCGACCACGGCGTCGCCGTGCCAGAGTTCGCGACGGGCGGGGATGAGGCGGTACGCGCCGAATCGGTAGCTGCGATTCATCCTGTCGATATGCGTGCGGCGATGCCATGCTGTCAACCCCGAGCGCGGGCTTTTTTGCGTTGGCCGGCGGACATGACGCCGGCGCGACGCGGTGCTAGGCTTCGGCTACGAAGCTTGCCGTAGGAGCGTCGGATGAGGAGCGTCCTGCCCGTATTGCTGCTGGTCGGCGCGACGTGCGCGATGGCGCAGCCGGTGCGGCGCGCCTGGATCGTCGACGGGTCGGCGCCACAGGACGCGATCGACGCGTCGGCGCATGCGCGCATGGTCGAGCATCTGCGGGAGCGTGCCGCGCAAGTCGCGCCGCTGCGCGCGAAGGCGGCCGGCGTCGCGCCGCTCGCCTGGCCGTTGCAAGCCGCCGCCGGCTTCACGCCATTCGGTTATACCGGCACCGCCTACTTCGTCGACCACGATCCGGCATTTCCCGGCCAAGTGCGTGACTACACCTGTGGCGCGCGCTCCTACGACACCGCTGCCGGCTACAACCATGGGGGTACCGACTACTACCTGTGGCCGTTTCCATGGTTGCTGATGGACGAGGGCAGCGTGCGCGTCGTCGCCGCCGCGCCGGGCGTCATCATCGAGAAGCACGACGGCTTCTTCGATCGCGATTGCGCGATCGACTTCGCGACCAGCAATGCGATCAATGCGGTGTACATCCTGCAGGATGACGGCCTGACCGCGTGGTACCTGCACCTGCGCAAGGGGTCGGTGACCAGGATGCCGATCGGATCGCGCGTGGCTGCCGGCGATGTCCTCGGCCAGGTCGGAAGTTCCGGACCTTCGAGCCTGCCGCACCTGCATTTCGAATTGACCGACGATGCGACCGGTCAGGTGATCGATCCGCGCCATGGCAGTTGCAATGCGGCGCCGGAGCGCTGGATCGTCGCGCAGCCGTACGAAGCACCGCGCATCCTCAGCCTCACCACCCATTCGGCCGAACCCGAAACGGTCGACTGCGGGGTCGCGGACGGCGCGGCCGTGCACGACACGGCGCATGCGCGCGACCGCTTCAGCCCCGGCGACACGGTGTGGGCATTTGCCGCCTACGCCGACCATCGCAATGGCGAGGTCACCGCGTTCAGCCTGTTGCGACCCGATGGCAGTCCGTTCGCGCAATGGACCTTCGACCTCGCCAGCGAGCACCTCGAGCGGCCGTTCTATTCCGGCACCGCGTGGGACTGGAGCTACACCCTGCCCGCCGATGCGCCGAGCGGCGAATGGACCTTGCAGGCAGACTTCGCCGGACAGACGTATCGACACGTGTTCAGCGTTGCGCCGGCGATCGGTCCGAACCAGCACGGACTCGCCGGCTCGTGGGCGAATCCGGCGACACCCGGACAGGGCGTGGTGCTCGACGTGCAGGCCGACTACTACGGCGCCGGCACCGGGCTGCTGTTCGGCGGCTGGTTCACCTATGACGCGAGCACCACCGGCGATCGCCGCTGGTACACGATCCAGGCGCAGGTGCAGGCGGCCAGTCCGGCCATCACGACAGCGATCTACCAGACCACCGGCGGTCGCTTCGACACGGCGCTCGCGACGACCACGGACGTGGTCGGCGAGGCGACACTGCGCTTCGACGATTGCACGCACGGCACCTTGCAATACCTGTTCACCGACGGCAGCGCGCGCCGCGGAACGATTCCACTGACGCGCCTCCTCGACAACGTGAGCTGCACGCCCGCCGGCGACGACGGTTCCGCGACCGCAACCGACCTGCACGCGGGCACATGGGCCGATCTCTCGAACGGCGGGCAGGGACTCGTCCTCGACATCAATGCCGCGCAGCGCGTCCTGTTCGGTGCCTGGTACACGTTCGCGCCGACCGCCGATGCCACGAGTGGTGCGCCAGGGCAGCGCTGGTACACGTTGCAGGCCTTGCTGGCGAACGGCACCGCCATCGACGACATCGGCCTGTATGAAACAAGTGGCGGCGTGTTCGATGGTCCGCAGGCGACGACGACCGTGCCGGTCGGCTCCGCTCGCCTCGCGTTCCACGGCTGCAGCGCGGCGACACTCGACTACGCGTTCAATGCCGGCGCGGACGCGCCACGCAGCGGCCGTCTGGACCTCGTGCGCATTACCGCGCCACCGCCGGGCTGCAACCCCTGACGCATGTTCAGGCGAGATCGGCGAGCAGGGCGCTGCGTTGCGCGCCGTCGAGTTCGCTGGTCGCGTGGTAGTGCGGATGGGCGATCGCAAGGTGCACCTGCGCACCCGCGCGAAACGCGGACACCGCCCCCTGATCGAGTTCGAAACGAAGGAAATGCACGGCCGAGGTCTTGCTCTCGTTGCTGCGTTCGAGGTCCTCGTCGGCGATCGCGACGATCGGCGGATGGCCGTCGACGACGAGGCGGATGTCGTGTTCGATCCCGCGCAGGCGTTCGAGTTCGCGCCGGCGCACGTCGACGTCGTCGTACTCGATCAGCAGGGTCGCCTTGAGGTTGCTGCCGTCGGGAATCAGCGGATTGTAGGCCGCGAGCTCGTCGACGATGCCGGCGGCCTCGAAGATGCGCTCGATGCGCAGCATTTCCTGCACCTGGTACTGCACGGTGATCCGGTCCTCGAACACGAGGGTCAGGTGTGCGCCGAGGTGGATCGTGCGCGCCTGCTTGTGCGCGAGCACGCGCGTGCGGAACGCGGGGCGCTCGCGTGCGTAGTCCTCGAGTTTCCACAGGTCGGCGGCGGTGAGCTTGTTCATTGGCGAGGGCCGAGAGGAGAGGGTAGAGGTCGAAAAAAGCAGGATGAAGCGAGCGGAGGCGCGGGATCTTCGCCCTCGGCTCCTAGATGCCATAGGCGAAGCGCAGCAGGCTGAGCGGGCTTTCCGCGCGTGGGGAGTCGCCGAGGCCATGCGCGAGATGCGATGCGGCCATCGGGCAGTCGCTCGCGAAATGGTCCGCCGCCGCCTGCGCGATGCGCGCCTCGACCGGCTTGGCGATCCTGCGCGAGATCGCGTAGGTCGCGCGCTTCACGCCGTAGGTGCCGTCGTGGCCGGAGCAGCGTTCGATCGCGGTGACTTCGGTGCCCGGCACGAGCGCGAGCACGTCGCGCGTCTTCGGTCCGATGTTCTGCACGCGCTGGTGGCAGGGCGCATGCCAGGCGACCTTGCCGAGCGGGTTGCGGAAATCGATCTTCAACAAGCCGGCCTGGTGGCGCTGCCACAGGTATTCGAACGGATCGAACGTGTGGCGCTTGACCAACTGCACGTCGGCGTCGTCGGGGAACATCAGCGGCAATTCCTGCTTGAACATCAGGACGCACGACGGGATCGCCGCGCTGATGTCCCAGCCGTCGCGCGCGGCGGCGGCGAGCAGCGGGATGTTCGTCTCCTTGTACTTCGCCACGCTGTCGAGGTCGCCGAGTTCGAGCTTGGGCATGCCGCAGCACGCTTCGCGCTCGACCAGCCTGACCGCGATGCCGTTGTGCGCGAGCAGCGCAGCGAGATCCTCCACCGCCTGCGGCTGCGACACATTGCAGTAGCAGGTCGCGAACAGCATGACCTTGCCGCGCGTGCGGCCCGCGGGCATCGTCTCGCCGACGGCGCCATCGAGATGTTTCAACCGGCGCCGCGCGGTGTCGGAGTGGTAGGTCGGCAGGCGCGCATCCGGATGCACGCCGAGGGTCTTGTCGAGCAGGTTGCGCGTCACCTTCGCGCGATTGCCCGCATTGACGACGTCGACGACGACCGGAATCGAGGCGAGCTTGCCGATCGCGCTCGTGCTCGACAGCACCTTCGCCGCCAGTGTCGTTCCGCCGGTGCGATGGCGCAGCGCTTTCGCGCGCAGCATCAGGTGCGGGAAATCGACGTTCCATTCGTGCGGTGGCACGTATGGGCATTTGGTCTGGTAGCACATGTCGCACAGGTAGCACTGGTCGACGACCTTGGCATAGTCGCTCTTGGCGACGCCGTCGACTTCCATCGTCGTCGATTCGTCGACGAGGTCGAACAAGGTCGGAAACGCATTGCACAGGCTGACGCAGCGGCGGCAGCCATGGCAGATGTGGAAGACGCGCTCGAGTTCCGCGTCGAGCGCAGCCTGGTCGTAGAACGCGGGATTCTTCCAGTCGAGCGGATGGCGCGTGGGCGCGTCAAGGCTGCCTTCGCGGGGTGTAGCGGACACGCTGCGGTCATCGGCCATGAACAAACAGCTCCCACGGAGCGCTGGATGATTCGTAGGAGCGCACCCTGTGCGCGATCAACACCAAAAATCGCGTCGCGGTTCGGTCGCCCACAGGGTGTGGCTCCTACATCCTCGCCCCAACGGCGCGTTCAGGCGCCGACTTCGCCGAGCGCCTTGGTGAAGCGGTTCGCGTGTGAACGCTCGGCCTTGGCCAGCGTCTCGAACCAGTCGGCGATCTCGGCGAAGCCTTCCTCGCGCGCGGCCTTCGCCATGCCCGGGTACATGTCGGTGTACTCGTGCGTCTCGCCGGCGATCGCGGTCTTGAGGTTGTTCACCGTGCTGCCGAACGGCAGGCCGGTCGCGGGATCGCCGACCGTCTCGAGATATTCCAGGTGGCCGTGCGCATGGCCGGTCTCGCCTTCGGCGGTCGAGCGGAACACGGCCGCGACGTCGTTGTGCCCTTCGACGTCCGCCTTCTGCGCGAAATAGAGGTAGCGGCGATTCGCCTGCGACTCGCCGGCGAATGCGGCCTTGAGGTTCTCTTCGGTGCGGCTGCCTTTCAGGTTGCTCATGGTGCACCTCGTGCTGGTGGAATCTGCGTGGCACCGGGTTCGCGGTGCCGTCCTTCGACCCTAGCACCGCGCTGTTGCGCGGTGAAATCGACCGTTGCGATCGCAGCGATAGGGAGGTCCTATCGGCCTCAGCGATGCAGGTGACCGCTCGCCTCCGGCTGGTAGCGGATCGCCTCGATGCGCAGCGTGCGCTCGCGGCCACCCGGCATCGGCCACTGGATCGCCTGCCCGACGCGCAGCCCGAGGATCGCGCTGCCGACCGGGGCGAACACCGAGACCTTGCGTGGATCGCCATCGGCGTCGCGTGGATAGGCCAGGGTCAGTTCGTGCTCTTCACCGGCGTCGACGTCGACCACGCGTGCAGTCGAGTTCATGGTCACGACATCGGCCGGCATCTGCGCCGGATCGACGATCTCGGCACGCGCGAGCTCCGCGCGCAATTCGTGCGCGCCGACGAAACGCGGCTGCTGGTCGAGCAGGGCCTCGATGCGTGCGAGGTCGAGACTGGAAACGAGAATGGGCGGGGCGGTGGAAACGCTGTTCACGGCAAGCTCCATCGGGACCGGCGCCACGGAACGTGCGCAGGCATCGGTCCACCGTAGTGCAACCGGCGCGGTTTCTCAAATCACGCGCGGACGTCTCGGCGGCGGATCGCCGCGGGCGTGCGCACCTTCCGATTCGCGGGTTGTGCGCCGGCATCGAGCAGATCGCGCGGCACTGCACGCAGCACGCCGGCGAGGGTCTTGAGGAACGCGACGATGGCCGAGCTCTTGCGCCATACCATCGCGATGCGCCGGCTCGGCGGATCGCCACGGAACGGCACCAGGTGGATGTCCCCTGACGACGCGACCGGCGGCTTCACCGCGAGGCTCGGCAGCAACGTGATGCCGACGCCGGCTGCGACCATCTGGCGCAGCGTTTCGAGACTGGTCGCGCGGAAACCGCTGCGCTCGACCGCGCCGGCGAGATGGCAGACCTCGAGCGCCTGGTCGCGCAGGCAGTGGCCGTCCTCGAGCAGCAGCAGGTTCTGCTCGGCGAGGTCGCCGAGTTTCAGCGCGGTACGCGCCGCGAGCGGATGGCCTTCGGGGACCGCGAGCACGAAGTCCTCCTCGAACAGGAATTCCTGGTGCAGCTGATCGTCGTGGATCGGCAGCGCGAGGATGCCGGCATCGAGGCGGCCTTCGCGCAGCAGGCGCAGGATCACCTCGGTCTTCTCCTCGGTCAGCAGCAGTTCGAGGCGCGGGAAGCGCGCGCGGATCGCCGGCACCACGTGCGGCAGCAGGTACGGTCCGAGGGTCGGGAAGATGCCGAGCCGCACGGTGCCCGATTCCGGGTCGCGCGTGCGCTGCGCTGCGGCGCGGATCTGCTCGATCTCGCCGAGTACCTCGCGCGCGCGCTGCGCGATCTCGCGTCCGACTTCGGTCAGCAATACCTTGCGCGGCGTGCGTTCGACCAGGGCGACGCCGAGTTCCTCCTCGAGTTTCCTGATCTGCGTCGACAGCGTCGGCTGGCTGACGAAACTCGCCGCGGCGGCGCGCCCGAAGTGCCTGTGTTCGGCGAGGGCGACGAGGTAGCGGAGATCGCGCAGATTCATGCCGGCGATTGAAGCACTCTATCGAAGTCATTTCAACAATCGAATTGAATGATCGCTGTCGTGCCCCTATCCTTACTCCCGTCGGCGTGATCCAGACGCCCCATCCGTTGCATCCCATCCGATCAACCATCCCACAGGAGTTCCTCCATGCTGACCGTCGGCGACAAGTTCCCCGAATTCAACCTCAAGGCCACCGTTTCGACCGAGAGCGTCGAGAAGGCGTTCGCGCCGATCACGAACACGAGCTACAAGGGCAAGTGGCTGCTGGTGTTCTTCTATCCGAAGGACTTCACCTTCGTCTGCCCCACCGAGATCAAGGGCTTCGGCGACCTGAACCAGCAGTTCGCGGACCGCGACACCCAGGTGCTGGCCGCGAGCACCGACAGCGAGTTCGTGCACCTCGCCTGGCGCAAGGACCACAAGGACCTGCGCGACCTGCCGTTCCCGATGCTCGCCGATACCGCCAAGCGCCTGTCGAGCGCGCTCGGCATCCTCGACGAGGAAGAGGGTGTCGCCAAGCGCGCGACGTTCCTGGTCGATCCCGAAGGCGTGATCCGCTTTGCCTACGTCACCGACGGCAGTGTCGGCCGCAACCCGCAGGAAGTGCTGCGCGTGCTCGATGCGCTGCAGACCGACGAGCTGTGCCCGTGCAACTGGAAGCAGGGCGAAGAGACATTGAAAGTTGCCTGACCAAGCCGGCGGCGCATCCCTCCCTGCGCCCCGCTTGCCGGGCGCCGGCCAGCAATGGCCGGCGCCCACCTCATCGAAGGAGCAAGACATGACACTCGAACAGATCCGCGACCAGTTGCCCGACTACGCGAAGGACCTGCGCCTCAACCTCGACGCCGTGCTGTCCGAATCCGGCTCGCTCGGCCTCGCTCCGAAGCAGATCGCGATCATCGCGATCGCGAGCGCGATTTCCGCGCGGCACGAAGCGCTCACGCGCGCGGTTTCCGAAAAATTCGCCGCGACATTGAGCGAGGCCGAAGCGAACGGCGCACGCGCCGCCGCCTCGATCATGGCGATGAACAACATCTACTACCGTTTCACCCACCTCGTCGGCAACGAGGAGTACGCGAAGCTGCGGGCGGGCCTGCGCATGAACGTGATGGCGAATCCGGGCTGCGAAAAGCTCGACTTCGAGCTCGCCTCGCTCGCCGTGTCCGCCGTGAACGGTTGCGGCATGTGCATGGAGTCGCACGAGAAGACCCTGCAGAAGCACGGCGTCGCCGCGCAGGCGATCCAGAGCGCGGTGCGCATCGCCGCAGTGCTGCATGCAGTCGCGGTGACCGCGGAGCAGGCGCTGGCGGCAGCGCCGGCACTTGCGGCTGCCGCCTGAGACGCGGATCAACGTGGAACAAGCGCATCGCGCAACCGATTGAAACAGCGGCTGCAGGGCGGTACGCGCAACGCGCGTGCCACCGAGAGCAGAAGAATCGCCCGTTCGCGTCTTACCGCGTTGATCCGCATCCAGTGTTTCCGGCGAATCACGCGCGACGCCGTTCTCCGGCGCGAGCGCCGAGCGGAGCGGTCCGCGCCGGCGTGTCGTGGAGCGTCTTGATTCGCGACGGTGTGGAGCGCAGCCGTGCCAGCGCGCCCGCCATGCGCGCGACAGCTTCCTCGAGCTCGCGCTCGTCGAGCAGGCTGAACGCGAGGCGCATGCGCGGCTGCTCGCGCTGCAACAGGTCGTACGCGCCAGCGCCCTGGAACAGCACGCCAGCGCGTGCGCCCTCGCGCGACCATGCGCCGATATCGACGCCTTCGTCCACTTCCGTCCACAGCGCAAGGCCGCCTTCCG
>Ga0268266_10006510_pt1 | contig 10687 bp, 8 predicted proteins | sample KBSS13metaG_FD_190356 | JGI IMG/M metagenome (GOLD analysis project Ga0268266, IMG submission 190356) | Switchgrass rhizosphere microbial communities from Kellogg Biological Station, Michigan, USA - KBS S1-3 metaG (SPAdes) (version 2) | ecosystem: Host-associated > Plants > Roots > Rhizosphere >... | reverse complement strand
CGCGAAGCCCGATCCGGTGTGGGCCTGGTACTTCGCGCGCGAGGTCGCGCTCTATCGCGCGTTTGCCGCCGAGCCGCCGGGCTTGCTGGTGCCGAGGCTGGTCGCGGCCGCCGATGACGTGTTGATCGTCGAGCATCTCGCCGGCGAGCCACTCGCGCGCGAGCGCAGGCCCGCCGCGATGCTCCCGATCCGCACGATCGCGGCGCTGCTCGCAGCCACCGACTCGCTCGCCACGTGGCCGCACAAGCCGGTGCACGTGGCGCCGTCGCCGCGCGTGCGCTCGCAGCTGCGCGAACGTTTGCTCGAGCATCCCGACGAGCCGACGTGGGTGCGTGACGGCATCCGGCTCGCGACCAAACGCGGCCTCGTGCCCGAGTCACTCGGGCGCACCGTCGACGAAGCGCTCGGTCGCTATACGCAGACCGCGTTCGGTCACGGCGATCTCCTGCTCCGCAACGCGATCTCCGACGACGACGACATCGTCGCGCTCGTCGACTGGGAGTGCGCCGGCATGCACCCGCGCGACTGGGACCGCGCGCTGTTGTGGACGCAGCTCGCTCCGCCCGCGCGCGGGCTCGTCGAGGACGCCGTGCGCGACAGCGGCGGTCGCTGGCGCGCGTTCCTCGGGCTCGTCGTGTTCGCGTTCGCGCGCGAGCTGAGGTTTGCGGGAGCGTTCGGGCCTCCCGACAAGACCGCGGCGCAGCGCGACGCCATCACCGCCGAGATGATGGCCGTCGCCGGGCGACTAGCGTGATAGCTTTCGCGCGCCATGGCATTCTCGCGCTCAGGCGGCGCGCGCCTGGTCGGCACTCACGACCTCGCGCTGATCACGCTCGATACGCTGCGCTACGACGTCGCAGCCGAGGAGCTGGCCGCGGGTCGCACGCCGAACCTCGCGCGCTTGATCGGCACCTGGGAGCGCCGGCACTCCCCGGGCACGTTCACGTACGCCGCCCACGCCGCATTCTTCGCAGGATTTCTGCCGACGCCCGAGGCGCCGGGCCGTCATCCGCGCCGGTTCGCGCTCGCGTTCGCCGGATCCGAAACCATCGGGCCCGAGACGGACGTCTTGGAAGGGGCGACGATCGTCGAGGGGCTCGCCGCGCGCGGCTATCACACGCTGTGCATCGGCGGCGTCGGCTTCTTCAACCAGCAGAACCCGCTCGGCCGCGTGTTCCCGAGCCTGTTCGCCGAGGCGCACTGGTCGCCAACGCTCGGCGTGACCGATCCGCATTCGTTCGAGCACCAGCTCGACGTGCTCGAGAGCTCGCTCGCCAACGTCACCGGCCGCGCGTTCACGTTCTTGAACGTCAGCGCGCTGCATCAGCCCAACCATTTCTATCTATCGGGCGGCCCCGAGCAGGACACGCGCGCGTCGCACGCCGCTGCGCTGCGCTACATCGACGCGCACGTGCCGCGGCTGTTCGAGATCCTCGGCCGGCGCGGCCCGCTGTTCGCGATCGCGTGCAGCGATCACGGCACGCTGTACGGCGAGGACGGCTACGTCGGCCATCGCGTCGCGCATCCGATCGTGACGACCGTGCCATACGCCGAGGTGATGCTGTGAGCCTCGACGACGCGTTGGCAAGCTCGCGGTTCCAGTCCTACGTCTACGCGTATCCGCACAAGACGGCGTATCGCGCGATCGAGCCGGCGCTGCCGCTCGGGCCGCTATGGGCCGACGAGCCGCGCCGCGACGCGCTGTTCCTGTACACGCACGTGCCGTTCTGCGAGCACCGCTGCGGGTTCTGCAACCTGTTCACGCGGCCGGTGCCGCCGGCCGAGCTCGTCGATGCGTATCTCGCGACGCTCGAGCGCCAGGCCGCGATCGTTCGCCGCGCACTCGAGTCGGGCGGCTCGTTCGCGTTCGCGCGTGCGGCGATCGGCGGCGGGACGCCTACGCTGCTCGACGCGCACCAGCTCGAGCGCGTGCTGGCGCTCATGCAGTTGCCGGCCGGCATCCCGATGTCGGTCGAGACTTCGCCCGAGACCGCGCTGCCCGATCGGCTGCGCGTGCTCGTCGGCGGTGGCGCCGATCGGATCAGCATCGGCGTGCAGAGCTTCGTCGAATCGGAGTGCCGCGCGATCAATCGGCCGCAGGATCCGGCCGTGGTCCACCGCGCGCTGCGCGCAATCCGCGACGCCGGCCCGGCCACGCTCAACGTCGATCTGATGTACGGGCTGCCGGCGCAAACGCCCCAGACGTGGCGTCGCACGCTCGCGAGCGCGCTCGAGTACACGCCCGAAGAGGTCTACCTGTATCCGCTGTACGTGCGACCGCTGACCACGCTCGGCAAGAAGCGCGTGGAAATGACCGACGCTCGCATCGAGCTTTACGGCCAGGCGCGCGCCGAGCTGCTCGCCGCCGGCTATCGCCAGATCTCGCTGCGCATGTTCCGGCGCGGCGAGACGCCCGCCGCGCCCGTGTACTGCTGCCAGGACGACGGCATGGTCGGCCTCGGCTGCGGCGCGCGGTCGTACACGCGCGGCGTGCACTACTCGAGCGAGTGGGCGGTCGGCGCGCGCGGCGTGCGCGACATCATCGATCGCTGGATCCAGCGCAGCGACGACGCGCTCGGCTGCGCCGACTACGGCTTCGTGCTCGACGCGGGCGAGCAGCGCCGGCGCTGGCTGATCTTGTCGCTGTTGTCCGACGACGGCCTCGATCTCGCGGCGTACGCGGCGCGGTTCGGCGCACCGGCGCTCGCGCACTTTCCCGAGCTCGCCGAGCTCGCCGGGCGCGGTCTCGCGACCCAGCTCGGCGACAGGCTCGCGCTCACGCACGACGGGCTCGCGCGCGCCGACGCGATCGGCCCGTGGCTGTACTCCGATCAGGTGCGCACGCGCATGCAGGAGTTCGAGCTGTCGTGAAGGTCGACATCCTCTATCGCGGCCCGCTCGCGAGCTGCAATTACGGCTGCGAGTACTGCCCGTTCGCGAAGCGCAAGGACGATCGCGCCGCGCTCGATCGCGATCGCGCGGCGTGGGATCGCTTCGAAGCCTGGCTCACCGCGCGGCCGGCCAGCGACGCGCTCGGCGTGCTCGTCACGCCCTGGGGCGAGGCGATGATCCGCCGCTGGTATCAGGACGGCTTCGCGCGACTCTCGCACCTGCCGCAGATCGCGCGCGTCGCCGCCCAGACGAACCTGTCGGGCTCGCTCGCGTGGCTCGCCCAGGCCAACCCCGCGCGCGTCGCGCTGTGGTGCACGTATCACCCCGAGTGGACGAGTCAGGCGCAGTTCCTCGCGAAGTGCCGCGAGCTCGACGAAGCCGGCGTGCGTTACTCGGTCGGCGTGGTCGGCCAGCGCGAGCATCACGCGGCGGCGGTCGCGTTGCGCGCGGCACTGCCGCCGGAGACGTACGTGTGGATCAACGCGGTCAAGGCGCTCGGCTACTCGCCCGACGAGCTCGCCGCGTGGCGCGCGATCGATCCGCTGTTCGAGATCAATACGCAGCGCTATCCGAGCCTCGGCCGCGCGTGCGGCGCTGGCGAGCGCGCGATTTCCGTCGACGGCGACGGCACGATGCGGCGCTGTCACTTCATCGCCGAGCCGATCGGCAACCTGTACGACGCCGACTGGGAGCGCGCGCTAGCGCCGCGCGCGTGCACGCAGCTCGATTGCCATTGCCACATCGGCTACGTGCACCTCGATCACCTCGAGCTCGACAAGGTCTACGCCGGCGGCTTGCTCGAGCGCATCCCGGTGCCGGAAGCGCGCGCGCATGGCGTGCGGCTCCCTATCTATTCACCGTCGGCATAGCGGCGGCCTGATAGCGCTCGCCCGCGGCGACGCCCTTGGGCGCGATCTCGTCGAGCGCTGCGAGATCCTGCTTCGTCAACACGACGCGCTCGGCGCCGAGGTTGTCCTCGAGGTAGGTGCGGCGCTTGGTGCCCGGAATCGGCACGATGTCGTCGCCCTGCGCCATCACCCACGCGAGCGCGAGCTGGCTGGGCGTGCAGCTCTTCTGCGTCGCCATCTGCGTGACGCGCTCGACGAGCTGCAGGTTCTTCGCGAAGTTGTCGCCCTGGAACCGCGGGTTGGTGCGGCGGAAGTCGTCGGCCGCGAGGTCGTCGGGCTTCTTGATCTGGCCGGTCAAGAAGCCGCGGCCGAGCGGGCTGTAGGCGACGAAGCCGATGCCGAGCTCGCGCGTGGTCGCCAGGATCTCGTCCTCCGGATCGCGCGTCCACAGCGAGTACTCGGTCTGGAGCGCGGTGATCGGGTGGACCTTGTGGGCGCGACGGATCGTCGCCGCGGCGGCCTCCGACATGCCGAGGTAGCGGACCTTGCCCGCTTTGACGAGGCCGGCCATCGCGCCGATCGTGTCCTCGATCGGCGTATTCGGATCGACGCGGTGCTGGTAGTAGAGATCGATGTGATCGACGCCGAGCCGCTCGAGGCTCGCGTCGCACGCCTCGCGCACGTACTCGGGCTTGCCGTTGATCGCGCGCTGGCCGTTGACCATCGTGATCGCGAACTTCGTCGCGAGCACGACCTTGTCGCGCTTGCCCTTGATCGCCTTGCCGACGAGCACCTCGTTGGTGTGCGGGCCGTACATGTCCGCGGTGTCGAGCAGCGTGACGCCGAGCTCGAGCGCGCGGTGGATGACCTTCGTCGACTCGTCGTCGTCGCGCGGGCCGTAGAACGCCGACATGCCCATGCAGCCGAGGCCGATCGCGCCGACCTCGAGAGAACCGAGCTTGCGATGCTTCATGCGCGCACCGTACCCACGAGACGGCGGATCTGCCACCCGTACACGTCCGTTCCGTCGCGCTCGAGATTCGGCAGCAAATCGCCGAACGCGTTGCCCTCGAGCACGCGATGGGCGCGCAAGCTCGGCTCGAACATCAGGTCGACGCCGACGTGAAACGCCCCGCTCGCGCGCTGCACGGCGACGGCGCTCGCCATCGCGGCGTCCCACGCATCGGTCGGCACGAGCGCGCGCAGCTCGTCGAAGTTGCCGCGCAGTCCGCCGAGATGGAGGTTCGTGATCGGATGCTGCGACGTCCGCACGACGACGAATGCGGCGACGCCGTCGATCGCGAGCACGCGGAGGTCGAAGTAGCGGCCGTCGAGCTTGGCTTTCGGGATCGCGCGCTCGACGTGCGCGCCTTCGTCGAGGATGAACCCGAGCGTGCGATCGATCGACTCGCGCGTGGTCAGGCGCTGGAGCCTGCGCGTGTTGAACCGCGCGCGGCCGGTATCCTCGATCGTCGTGATGACGTGCTCGCTCTTCGCGCCGTGCGTGAACATCGCCAGGCACGACGCCGACGAGCCCGACGTCAGCTTGACGAACACGGTCGGCCAGCGGAGCTCGCGCATCTTCGCGCGCAGATCGTCCGGCGACCGGACGTCCTCGATCGGCTCGGGCATCGGGATGCCGAGCGCGCGCCACTGCCGCGAGCACTCGGCCTTGTCGAACAACAGGCGGATCGCGCTCGGCGGCTGGACGTGGCGCGCGCCGCGCGTCGCGGCCTCGACCTCGCCGAGCACGGCGAGAAACCCGCGGTGGAGCAGGCGAGGGTGATCGATGCGCCCGAGCTCGTACGGCGGCACCGGCGGTGCGCCGCCGCGCGCGAGCAGGCCGCGCTCGACCTCGTCGTCCTCGCCCGTCGAGTCGAGCCTGACAAGCTCGCGTGCATCGCCGAGCACGCGGGCCGGCGCGCCGGGCTCGATCAGGTCCCGCCACGCGATCACGCGCGCGGGCGGCCGGCCTTCGGCGGCGAGCGCCGCCTGGAACATCGTCACGCGACGATTCGCGGGATTTCCGACGACGATCACGTCACTCGGCGATCGCGACGTAGCGGTCCTCTGGATCGTCGCTGTCCGCCTCCTCTTGGTCGGCGGTGATCACCTTCTTGCAGATGCCCTTGACCGCCTTGATGCCGTCTTCGGTCAGGAAGTTGCGCGTCAGATCGAGGACGTCGAGGTGCGCGAGCGCGCTCTTGCTGGCGGCGAGCGCGTGCGCGCCTTCGTCGCTCATCGTCCCCTTCGAAAGATCGAGCACCTTGAGCTGCTTGACGAGCCGGCTGCCGCCGACGGCGGCGGCGATCGCGTCGGCGAACTTCGAGTTCTTGAGCCCCAGATATTCGAGCTGCGGCAGGTCGGTGCGGCCGAGCAGCGGCAGCACCTGGTCGACGGTGCAATCGCCGCCGTAGTTGTCGTCGCCGTAATAGATCTCGACGTGCTTGATCTTCGGCATCGTCGCGGTCGCGATGTTCTTGCCGCACGCTTGCGACAGCCCGCCGGTGATGAAGATCGCGCGCTCGAGGCTCGGCGCGACCATCTTGCCGACGTCGAACTCGCCGGTCTCCATCTCGAGCACGCGCAGCTTCGGCACGCCGCGCCACATCGACTCGAGATTGCCGGTGTGATGCCAGCTGATCTGATCGACGTTGTCGCCGAACGTGATCTTGCGCGTGGTCGGCGGCGCCTTCTTGCCGAGCAGGTCGATGAGGTCCTGCAGGTTGTCCTCGTTCGGATCGCCGTTCGACATGAACGCGAACTCGACGACGTAGCGGCCCGACGGGTGCGACAGGACCTGCTCGAGCACGTCGACGGACTTGCCGTCCCATTCTTCGTCGGCGTACGAGTCGTGGCTCAGCCGCACGCGGTGGATGAAGCCGCTCCGCCACAGGAACGCCTGCTCGCCGACCTTCTCCCATTCCGTCTGCTGCGCGGACGTGCGCAGGTGCGACATGCCGTTGTTCATGAGCCCGTCGCGCGTCTTCTGGTGATCCGCGAGCGGTCCGAGGAAATAGTCGACGTGCTCCTCGATGAGCGCCTTCGCCGACTTGTCCTTGTTCGCGAGCTGGAGCGCGATCAGCTCGCCGCGCGGGTCGCCTTGTTCCTGCAGCCAGTCGCCGAACACGGCGAACGCCTGCCGATCGCTCGGGTCCGCGGCGATCGCGTTCTCGAGCTCGGGGTTTCGCGCGTCACGCGCCGAGCCCGACCCGCGCGGAACCGCGTGGTGCGGCTCGTCGGGATCCGGCCCGCCGCCGCCGGCGCGCTCTTCGTAGCCCTTCTTGGTCTTCTCGTGGACGAGCTTGTCGAATTCCTTTTGCGCCGCGGCGGCGTCGCCGAATTCTTTGAGCGTCTGCTGGCCGGGCGTGCCGATCTTGCCGTAGCGCGTCTTCACCGCGTTGCCGGCCAGCGCGATCTCCCAGAACTTGTTCGACGTGCCTTCGGAGAACTCGAAGTAGCGGGCGCCGCTCGCCGCGGGTGCGGGCTTCGCGGCAGGCGTCGGCTTCGGCGCGGGCGGTGCAGCAGCAGGTGCGCTCGCGCCGCCGACGAGCTGATAGCCCTTCTTCGTCTTCTCGGCGATGAGCTTGTCGTGCTCGCGCTGCGCCTCGGCCGCATCCTTCCACTGCTTGAGCGTGGTCTGGCCGGCCGTCCCGACCTTGCCGTACGTCGTCGTGAACGACGATCCGTCGAGCTTGATCTCCCAGAACTTGTTCGACGACCCCTCCGAGAATTCGTAGCGCGGCATGGTCCGAAAATTACACGAGCCAGCGCAGCAGATCCTCCGCGGCATCGCACCATTCGCTCCACGCATCGCTGCCGGTGTCGGGCTCGCCGCTCCCGACGCTTGGCGCTCGGCCGGCTAGGCCGATGTGGATCGCGCGCAATCCCTTGGGAAGCGCGGGGCCGGCGCCGAGTGCCATCGACACCACGTCGGCGACCGCCGTCGTGTTCTGTGACGCGACGGTCGCAACGATCGCTTCCGCCGTCGCTTCTTCGACGGTGACGAGCCCGCGCTGGATCTCGCCGGAGAGCAAGAGCGCGAAGATGTCGCGCTCCTCGGCGAGCTGGCCGGGCGGGAACCCGACGCGGATCGCGAGCGCGTGATCGCCGAGCTGCTCGGTCAGCCAGCGGATCGCGGCGACCAGCATGCCGAGCGCCGCGATCAAGCGCTGCCACGGCATGTCGCGATCTTTGACGCGCGCATCGTCGAGGTCGGCGCCGAGCGCGACGCCGATCACGCGCCGGTGCCGTCGAAACACGCTGTCGTCGCGCGTGTAATAGAGCAGCTCGCCCTCGACGTAGCGCACCGTGAAGACGTCGGTCTCGTTGCCATCTTCCATGTACGCCAGCTCGGACGTCACGAGGTTCTCGAGGTTCGCGTTCGAGCCGCCGGGCGTGATCGCGGCGAACCCGCCGGCGGGATACAGCGATTCGTCGGCGAGCTGGGTGTCGCGCACGCCGCGCGCGAGCCGGTTCGCGGGCAGCCGGCGCGGTAGCGTGCGCTCGATCGCCTCGGCGGCTGCGGCGACGTGATCGGCCGTCATGCGGCCGCCGAGGTCGCGCAGCACGCTCAGGTGATCGATCGCGAAGACTTCGCGCTGGTCGACGAGGTTGCGCGCCTGGCGCGACGATCGCGCGAGCCGATCGTAGGCCTCGGCGAGCCGCTCCGCGCTCGCTCCGCCGAGCAATTCGGTGCGCGCGGTGGCCTCGCGCTCGTCGCGCGGCCGGGCAAGTGCGCGGCGCAGCGTGGCCGGGCTGACCGACGCGCCGGTGAACGACGCGCGCTCGCAGATCGCGCCGACGACGAGCGCCACCGCGGCAGGGCGATCGCCGGGCGCCAGGTGCGCGTACGCGGCGAGCACGTCGTCGAACCGCGCGTTGGTGACGAGCCGGGCGAGCACGTCGTCGTCGTACGCGTGGATCGCCGCGCGCAGCGAATCGTCGCCGGTGATCGGCCGCAAGAGCGGCAGGCGCGCGCCGCCGAGCAGCGTGGCGACGTCGGCGATCATGCCGGGCGGCGGCATGTGCGCGAGCTCGTTCGCGCACGTGCTGATCGCCTGGGACACCGCGACGTCGTCGTTCTCGTCGGCATTCACGCGGCGCAGCGCGAGCCCGGCCGCGAGCCACGCGGCGACATCGGCCTGCGTGCGGAGCTCGCTTACAGACCGAGCAGGCGTGGCACCTTCTCCTCGAGCAGATCGATCTCGTCGCGGGTCTCGCCGAGGTACGCGAGCAGCCGCAGGTCCGAGCGCTCGACCGCGCCGCCGTGCGTGATCCACGCGTGCGTGCGCAGCAGGCGATACAGCTTGACCACCTTCCGATCCGAGACGAACACGCCGTCCTCGCGCACCAGCGTCTTCAGCACGCGGCGCAGCTCGCGGAGCAGCTCGTCGGAGAAATATAGATCTCGATCGCGCTGCGAGCTGCCGTCGGCGCCGGTCGTCTTCTTCGCGAGCACGTGCGTGAGGTAGCGGTGCGCCTTGACGAAGTCTTCGAGCGTCGCGTGGCCCTCGACCCACGGCTTCTGGTTCAGCTCTCTGTGGGTGTAGGCCTCGAGGCCGGTATCGATGAGCTCGATGAAGTGCTCGTCCTGGACCGAGCGGCACGCGGCCTTGAGGCAGAACCGATCCTTGAGCGCAGCGAGCTCGACGTTCTCGGGTAGCTCGTTGGTCGCCGCGAGCAGGATGCGCAGCTTGACCGGCACCGGCTGGCCGTCTTGATAGAACTTGCGCTCGTTGATGACGGTCAAGAGCGAGTTCAAGATCGCCGAGTTCGCCTTGAAGATCTCGTCGAGGAACACGAGCCGCGCGGTCGGCAGCTTGCCGCGATCGCGGCGCAGGTAGCGGCCACTGCGCAGCTCCGCGATGTCGATCGGGCCGAACACTTCGGACGGCTCGGTGAATCGCGTGAGCAGATACTCGAAGTACTCGCCGTCGGGAATCTTGAGCGCGTCCTTGAACTTGATGACGAGGTCGCTCTTCGCGGTGCCCGGCGGCCCGACGAGGAGCAACGGCTCCTGCGCGACCGCGGCCACGCACATCAGATCGATCAGCGGCTGCTTGGCGACGAAGAACCGCCCGAGCGAGACCCGGAACTTGTTGATGCGGTCGCGGAGCTGCGACGATTCGCGCGACAGCTCGTCGAACGTGGCACGCGTCGCGCGCTCGATGGGGTCCAGTTGCACGGGGTCAGCGATCACGCGGGTCCTCCAAGGTCGCGATGCAAGCGGCGGCGGATCAGGTGCTCGTCGTCCTCGACGAACCGCCGGCCGGCCTCGCCGAGCGCGAGGTCGTCGGAGGTGATGCCGAGCACGAGCGATTCGACGAAGTCGAGCACGGACAGGCAGTAATGCGAGTTCGTGCTCTGCACGTCGGAGATGTCCTTGAACAGGCCCGACAGCTCGGCGATGCCGGCGAGCGCTTGCTGCAGTGGCGCCTGCGCGTACGCGAGCGCGATCGCGCGCACGAGATCGAGCCGCTCGACCGCGTTGAGCGTGGTGCCGGCCAGCGCGGCGTGCGACTGCTCGAAGATCGGCTTGGCGCGCGCGAACTCGCCGAGATACGACAGGCCGCCCGCGATCGCGAGCCGGCCGCGCAGCACCTGGAGCTGCGTGCCGGTGCGCGCCTCCTCGGCGGCGAACAGCAGCTCGGCGGTCTCGGAGCGCAGGCCGATGCGGCGCAGGGCGCGCAAGCTGTACTGCAAGACCTGCTCGAGCTCGGCGGCCTCGACGATCTTGAGCGTGCCGCGCAGCTTGTCGAGTAGCGGCGGCACGAGCTCGGCGCGGCCGAAGTGGCCGGCGACCACGAGCGCGCGCGCGTAGAGCGGCGCCTGGCGCTTGTCGGCGACGCTGCCGATCGCCTGCCACACGTGATGCAGGATCGGCACGGAGCCCGACTCGGGCAGATCGAGCAACACGTCGAGCACGCCCTCGAGCAGCCGCTCGC
>Ga0268266_10006508_pt1 | contig 10689 bp, 10 predicted proteins | sample KBSS13metaG_FD_190356 | JGI IMG/M metagenome (GOLD analysis project Ga0268266, IMG submission 190356) | Switchgrass rhizosphere microbial communities from Kellogg Biological Station, Michigan, USA - KBS S1-3 metaG (SPAdes) (version 2) | ecosystem: Host-associated > Plants > Roots > Rhizosphere... | reverse complement strand
CGGACGCGCGGAATCCTGATGATCATCGCCGCGTTCGTTGTCGTCACGAACGTGATGATCTGGACGGTATAGCGGGCTTCACCGGATCCGTGGCGAGCCTCATGTCGAGATAATCGTCGACTTCCTCCATCAGCAGGTCGAGTTCGTTCGCGAAGAAGTGGTTTGCGCCCGGGATCAGCTCGTGATGGATGGTGATGTGCCGCTGGGTCCTCAGCTTGTCGACGAGCTTCTGGACCGCGCTCGGGGTCACCACCTCGTCCGCCTCGCCCTGGACGATGATTCCCGATGACGGGCAGGGAGCGAGGAAGCTGAAGTCATACATGTTCGCCGGCGGCGCGATCGAGATGAAGCCGCGGATCTCCGGGCGACGCATTAAGAGCTGCATTCCGATCCAGGCGCCGAAGCTGACTCCGGCGACCCAGGTCGTTTCCGCCTCGGGATGGATCGACTGGACCCAATCGAGCGCAGAGGCGGCGTCGCTTAGCTCGCCGATACCATTGTCGAAGACGCCTTGGCTCTTGCCCACACCGCGGAAGTTGAACCGCAGAGTCGCGAAGCCGCGCTTCACGAAGGTTTGGTAGAGGAGCTGGACGATCTTGTTGTTCATCGTCCCGCCGGCCTGCGGGTGCGAATGGAGGATCAGGGCGACGGGAGCGCGGGGGCGCATTCCAGGATGGAATCGGCCTTCGAGACGTCCCTCGGGGCCGGGAAAAATGACTTCGGGCATCGGCGATGAAAGCTCACGAATAAAATGTCGGATCGCCGACGGGTGCGCCGCGGCGTGCGGTTCTATATAGGGGCGCCCGTTCAACTGGCAATCTACAGGAATCCTTCGCTTTTGAGCCCGGCCGACCGCCTGTATCTCGATCACGCGGCAACCACGCCCGTGCTTCCCGAGGCGCGCGAAGCGATGGCGCGTGCGCTTGAGGTCTGGGCAAACCCAAGCTCGCCCCACGCCGACGGTCGCGGCGCTCGCGGAGCGCTCGAGGAGGCGCGGCGATCGATCGCGGCAGCTCTCGGGTGGCGGCATGACGTCATCTTCAATTCCGGAGCGAGCGAAGCGATCCAAATGGTCGCTGCTCGCGCCAACCCGACGCGGCGGATCGTGGGGCCGACCGAGCACGATGCCGTAATCGCGGCGATGGGCGACGATGCGGAGATGCTTTCGGTCGACGGCAGCGGCCTGCTCGACCTCGATGTGCTGGAATGGATGCTCGCGGGCGAGCCGGCCCTCGTCGCGGTCCAGCTCGTCAACAATGAGACGGGCGTGATTCAACCGGTCGAGCGAATTCAGAAGATGGTCTCTGCCGCCGGCTCGCTGTTCCTGTGCGACTGCGCCCAGGCGGCGGGGAAGATCGCGCTTCCCCAGGCGGACTTCATTGCCATCTCCGGACACAAGTTCGGTGGTCCGCCGGGGGCGGGGGCACTTCTCGTCGAGGATCTCGGCACGATCCGGCCGAGCGGCGGACAGGAGCGGGGTTATCGGCGTGGTACCGAAAACCTACCCGCCGCCGCAGCAATGGCTGCCGCGCTCGACAGTCGTTCCTTCGCCGAGGCAATGCCGCGTCTGACATCCTTACGCGCGCAACTGGAAGAGGAAATCCTCTGCTCCGGCGGACTGGTCATTGGCGCCGAAGCGCCGAGGATCGCGACGATCGGCGCCTATGCGATGCCGGGAGTCGCAAGCGCGAGCCAGCTGGTCCAGCTCGACCTAGCCGGAATCTCCGTTTCAGCAGGGAGCGCCTGCTCTTCGGGGAGCATGAAACCGAGCCGGGTCCTTTCGGCGATGGGCGTGCCTGACGACATTGCTTCGTGCACGATCCGCGTGAGCTTCGGGCCGTCGACGAGCGAGGCGGCAGTCGACCGCTTCCTCGGCGAGTGGCGGAAGATAAAGAACCGTGCGAAGGCGGCAGCCGCATGATCTACCTCGATTATCAGGCAACCACTCCCGTTGCGCCAGAAGCAGCGAACGCGATGGAGCCCTGGATCGAGGAGAGGTTTGCCAACCCGCATTCTCCCTCCCGCTGGGGCAACGAAGCAGAGGCGGCGATCGAGGTCGCCCGAACCCGCATAGAAGAGGCGATGGGGCTGAAAGGCGGAGGAATTGTCTTCACCGGAAGCGCCACCGAGGCGCTGAACTGGGCGCTCAAGGGGACGGTCGAGAAGGCGCGCGATGGTGACAGGGATGGACGCAACCGGATCATCACGGTCGCGACCGAACATGCCGCGGTACTCGACACCTGCGAATGGCTTGCCGGGCAAGGCATAGACCTGACGGTGCTTCCGGTCGGGGCCGATGGGCGGCTCGATCTCGATTTGCTTGCGCGCGAGCTGGACAAGCGCGTGCTGCTTGTCGCGGTCATGCAGGTCAACAATGAGATCGGAGCGACGCAGCCCATCTCCGAGATCGCAAACATGGCGCACGATGCTGGCGCGCTGATGCTGTGCGACGCGGTCCAGGCATTCGGACGCGTCGAGCTGTGCAAGGGGCCGGACATGGTCGCCGTTTCCGCGCACAAGATCCACGGGCCCAAGGGCGTCGGCGCTCTGTGGATGCGAAAGGGCAGCGAGCCGGCGCCGTTCATCCACGGTGGCGGGCAGGAGCGGGGGCTTCGCTCGGGGACCCTGTCGCCGGCGCTTTGTGTGGGTTTCGGGGCTGCTGCAAAGCTCGCGGACGAGCGGACGACGCGCGACTACGACCACGTCCAGAAGCTATGGAAAGCCGCGATCCAGGCGCTCGGCGCGGGTTGGACAATCAATGGAGACATCCGCCACCGCTATCACGGCAATCTCAACATTCGCCGAGAAGGCCTTGATGGAGCACGACTAATTGCCGACCTTCGCGACATCGCCTTCTCGCTCGGTTCGGCTTGCGCGAGCGGTTCGGGGCGGCCGAGCCATGTTCTGAAAGCGCTCGGGCTCGACTATCGCAAGTCGCGTTCCTCGATCCGCCTCGGCTTCGGTCGCTATACGACCCAGAAGGAACTGGTCGACGCGTGCCATCGAATTGCCGCTCATGCCAAGTCCCAGGAGAAGCTCGACGCGTGACCCTCGTGCGTTTTCTGAAGAGCGACGGGACCCTCGACAAGGAAGTGGAAGCGGAACCCGGACAGCGCCTGCTGGACGTCGCCTGGGCGGCGCGCGAGCCGCTCGAGGGCGCTTGCGAGGGCGTAATGGCCTGCTCGACTTGCCATGTCATTGTCGATGCGGATGATTTCACCCAGCTTCCGCCGGCGAGCGAGGAGGAGGAGGACCTGCTGGATCTCGCTGCTTATGCGACCCGGACCTCGCGTCTCGCCTGTCAGATCGTTCTGAGCAGTGAGATGAAGGTACTGACCGTAAAGGTACCACCCGGCGCGCGGAACTGGATGGGTAGGTAAGGGGTGGACAGAATTCGCCCGGCCTACATCCCTGGACCGCCGGTATCCCCGTTCGCGTCCATCGGAGCTTCGTTCTCTTTCGCGTGAGCTCGCCGTGCAGCCGACGACGCCGCCTCGCGGATGCCTTCCAGTTCAGGAAGGGTGAGCCGCCCACTGTGGTTCAGGTCTAACTGCTGGAAGCGGTGAACCGCTGCATTCTGGAATTCAGCAGTCGAAACGCCGCGGTTGAAATCGGAGTCTGCCGACGTGACCGGCTCCGGCGATTCCAGCAATCCGTAGCGCCCTGCTCCGGCTTCGTCGTCACCTCCGCCGCCTCCGCTGAGGCGGCCTCCTGCGTGGCGGCGCTTGCCGCGCTGGCCTTGAGTGTCCCCTTGGCCGCTAAGTCCCGCTTCGACAGGTCGAGGCGCGTAGAACTCAGGATCGAGAACCTGGGGAGCGATGGCTTCCTCGTAGTGAGAGATCTCATCCGGCCCGATCTCTCCGTCGTGGTCGATATCGAGCGTCTCGAAGAAGCGCTGCGCATCCGCGGTCATCTCGTCGATCGTGATCGCACCATCGTGATTTCGGTCGGTTTGTGCGAACCAAGCCGTCAGACCGTCTTCACCAGCCGCCCGGCCGAAGAATGGCTCGCCCATCGGGCTCATGAAGGCACGTCCAAATCGTTCCTCGAGCGTCGCGCGCGGTGCTGTAGGGGCCTGTTGGGGTGTTGCGGGCGCGGCCTGCATCGCCGCAACCGCTGCAATGAAGAGTGGAAGTACCATTCGCCGCCTTTCAGCAAGGGGGATTGGGTCTGACTCTCCGCGTGAACGGCCGGTGAAAACAAGTCCTTCCGGACATTAACTTTTGGTCAGATTGAACCTGCGAACGAGGTTTGCTGCCTAGGGACCCGTCGGGAGCGGATTGCCAATACGAACGTCGGGGGCGTCGTCCTTGTACTTCGGTCGACGGCCATCGGCAGTGGGAACGTGAGGAAGCGCTTCGAGCTGAGCTAGCGTCAGTCGCCCCTGGTGGCTCTTGTCGAGAAGGGCGAAGCGAGCCGTCGCGGCCTGCCTGAATTCCTCCCGAGTGACTCCGCGGTTGAAGTCCGTATCGGCGGAAGCCACCGGTTCGGGAATGTTGAGCAGCGCATAGCGCGCGCCACCCTGGAGAGCGCCGCCCATCCCAAGGCTGGAGAAATCTTCCTGCCGGGGTTTGCGAGGGCGGGTTTGGGGAAGATCGTCGTCGTTGTCGCTCGCCTTCACTTTTGGCGCGGGCGTCCCGGGCGCGCGCCTGGTTCGCGACATCACCTGGATTTCAGGCGCGACTTCATATTCATAATTCGCGAGCTCGTCGGGATCGATTTCCCCATTGTGGTCGGCATCGAGCATCGCGAAGAAACGGTCGGCATCGGCCTGCATCTCATCCGCGGTAAGCACTCCGTCGCGATTGCGGTCGGCTTGGTAAAACCAGTCTGCGAGCGTGTCGTCGGTCGCCGTGTGGGCGCGAAACGGCTCGCCCATCGGGCTGATGAAGGGCGCCCACGCATGGCCGGTCACGTTGATCGGCGCCGCGGAGGCCGGCGCGAGCATCGCAAGGAGGAAAGCGGCAAGGGGCATTCGAAAGCCTCGGTTCTGGTTTTGCCGACCTCTGCTTCGCCGAGTGAACGGTCAATGAAGAAGAACGCGCCGCAACATGAACTTGCATGGCCCGCGCGCTTCCACCATATGCCCGCGCGGAAGTCGGCGGACGGCGCTGTCGCCAACCTGGTCAGGTCCGGAAGGAAGCAGCCACAACGATTTCGTGCCGGGTCGTCGGCTTCCACCTTTTCCGCTTCCGAACTTGCCTGACCCCTGCCACAGCTGTTGCGGGGGGATCAGCCATGACCGACTTCGAATTCCTGTTTTCGGTATTCGGATTGCTCATCGGCCTGACCTTCATTGAAATCGCTATCAAGTTCGCGGACGCGATCGACGCGCATTCACGACGGCCGATCGGTGTGCTCACGCCGCTCCTTGCCTTGTTCGTGATGGTCGATGTCGCGGGCTATTGGCTATTCAGCTGGTCGATCCGAAACCTCCTCCACGTGCGCTGGCGAACAGTGTTCGTCGGGCTGACGGTCGCGTTGATCTATTACCTGTCGGCCTCGATGATCTTTCCGCGAAGCGAAGGGGAATGGAAAACCCTGGATGACCATTATTGGGCGCGAAAGCGGCTCGTGATCGGTGGCGTCCTTGTCGTCGAGACGGCGACAATGGCGTGGCAGTGGACGCGCGCAATTCCGGCGCTGGATGATTATTGGTTCTGGATCTACCAGCTGCCTTACTTCATCCCGATGGCGGCGCTTCTGTTCACCCGCTCGCGTAGGGTCGATATCGCGCTGTTCATCATCATGATCGGGATGATGCTGTTCTCGGATTTCGATCTCGGACCCAGCTCGAAGTGGGGCCAGGAGGTCGGGATAAGCCTCGGCTATGAGGCTTCGACAACGAGCCCCGCGGCACCTAGATAAGATTCGATGTCTGATTCACCTGAGCCGACCGAAGAACCCGGGCTGGGACTTGATCTGCCTGAGGTTGCCCCGTCGTCCGCCGCCTCGCCGTACCGCGTGCTCGCCCGCAAGTATCGCCCGCAGACCTTTGCCGAGTTGATCGGCCAGGACGCGATGGTGAAGACGCTCGGCAATGCGATCGAGCGGGGACGGATTGCACATGCCTTCCTGCTGACCGGCGTTCGCGGCGTCGGCAAGACCTCGACGGCGCGGCTGATCGCCAAGGCGCTCAACTGCGTCGGGCCCGACGGGAAGGGCGGGCCGACGATCACTCCCTGCAATCTCTGCGAGCCTTGCCGGGCCATTGCCGAAGGGCGCCATATCGATGTGATCGAGATGGACGCCGCCAGCCACACGGGCATCGACGACATCCGCGAGATCATCGATGCGGTGCGCTATGCGTCCGTCAGCGCACGGTACAAGATCTACATCATCGATGAAGTGCACATGCTTTCCAAGCAGGCTTTCAATGGCTTGTTGAAGACTCTTGAGGAACCGCCCGAACATGTGAAGTTCTTCCTCGCCACCACCGAAGTCGACAAGGTCCCGGTCACCGTTCTGTCCCGTTGCCAGCGTTTCGACCTGAGGCGGATTCCCGCCGACAAGCTTGCGGCGCATTTCGCCGATGTCGCGAAGGCCGAAGGAGTCGAGGTCGAGCCGGATGCGCTGGCGATGATCGCGGGCGCGGCGGAAGGCTCTGCGCGAGACGGCCTTTCAATCCTCGACCAGGCGATCGCCCACGGCGCAGGCACAGTTAGTGCCGATCAGGTCCGTGACATGCTGGGTCTCGCCGATCGTGGCCGAATCCGCCGATTGCTAGAGCTCGTGCTGTCCGGCGACGCCGGCGGAGCGCTCGCGGCCCTCGATGAGGCGCATGATCTGGGGATCGACCCGACGCAGCTTCTTCGTGGGCTGATGGAAAGCCTTCACTCGGCAACGCGCGCCAAGGCAGGTGCCGACACCGGTGCGCTTCAGTCCGCCGAGCAGCGCGAGAGCGCGCAAATGCTCGCGCGGCAGCTGGGGTGGGGAACGATCCACCGCCTGTGGCAGCTTCTGCTGAAGGGGCTGCAGGACGTCGATGCCGCGCCTGACCCGCGCGAGGCGGCCGAGATGGCGCTGTTGCGCCTCATCCACGCCGCGGACATGCCTGATCCCGCGACGCTTATGCAACGGCTGAGCGGAGAGGGCGCAGCCGTCGGATCGCCCCCGGCGCCCGTTGCCAAAGGGGAGGGCGCAAGAGCGCAACTTCCCGCTGATTTTCGAGGCCTGATCGCGACGCTCGAGCGGGCTGGAAAGCACCAGGTTGCGTTGCAGCTTCACGACCAGGTCGGTCTCATCCGCTATGCCCCGCCCGAGCTGGTGCTGAAGCCGATGCGGCCGCTTGGAGGGGATTGGCCGCGCGAGCTCGCCGCGGTCCTGAAATCCGCCACCGGCGCAAGCTGGGACGTGTCCCTATCGGACGAGTCCGGCGAGCCATCGCTGCTCGATCAGGAGAAAATGGCCGAGGAGCGCGTTCGCGCCGATGTCCTCGCGGATCCCAACGTCCGCGCGGTAATGGACGCGTTCCCGGACGCAGAACTCGAATCCTATACAGTGAGAGGCAGCTGACATGCCCGAGATGCCCGACTTCGACGAAATCATGAAGATGGCCCAGAATGCCCAGGCCGAGCTCCAGAAGGCTCAGGACAATCTCGACAAGATTGAGGTTGAAGGCGCCGCCGGCGGCGGCATGGTGAAGATCCGGGCAACGGCGAAGGGCAGGATCATCAGCGTGGATATCGATGAAACGCTGCTCGCTCCTAGCGAAAAGATGATGGTCGAGGACCTCATCGCCGCCGCGCTCAACGACGCGCGGGGCAAGGCTGACGCGGCAGCGGCCGAGGAGATGCAGAAGATGCAGGGCACACTTCCGCTTCCGCCCGGCTTCAAGCTTCCGTTCTAACTGTCGCCGTTTCACAAGTTGCAGTCGCTCCCTGGCAAATAGGAACGGCTTGCGTCCGCCACTCCCGCGAGTCAGACTATCCATTCTCTGACGGGGAGGGGCGCTGTGCGAACACTCGGCGCAATGCAGGATTGGCCGCTCCGGATCATGCGGCTCATGGACCATGCTGAACGCGAGCATGCGGATCGCGAGATCGTCGCGACGCGGCCCGACGGTGAGACGATCCGAACAAGCTGGAAGAATCTGGCGGACGGGGCGCGGCGAATGGCCAAGGCCCTGGAGCGGCTAGGCGTAAAGCCCGGCGACCGGGTCGCCACGCTCGCCATGAACCATGACCGGCATCTTGCCGCATGGTTCGGCGTGGTCGGGATGGGCGGAGTCCTCCACACCCTCAATCCGCGGCTGTTCGACGACCAGCTTGTCTACATCATCAACCATGCCGAGGATCGCGTCATCCTCTACGACGCAGCGTTCGAGCCACTGATCGAGCGGCTGAAGCCGAGGCTCACTTCGGTCGTGCACTGGGTGCGGTTCGACGACCAGTTCGATGGCTGGCTTGCGGCTGAAGACGGGGACTATCGTTGGTACGAGGGCGATGAGCGTGAGCCGTGCGGGCTCTGCTACACCAGCGGCACCACGGGTAATCCCAAGGGCGTTTTGTACGAACATCGTTCGACGGTCCTCCATGCCATGTCGATCATCGCGCCGGATGTGTTCGACCTATCAGCCTGCTCGGTGCTGCTTCCGATCGTGCCGATGTTCCACGCAAACAGCTGGTGCCTTCCTTATGCCGCGGCGATCACCGGGCTGAAGCTTATCACCTGCGCCGACAACAAGGCGGACCACCTCTGCCGCTTGTTCAATGAGGAAGGAGTGACCCACTCGGCGGGAGTTCCGACCGTCTGGCTCAACATGATCGATCATGTCGAAGACACGAGCGCCTCGCTCGGCAAGCTCCATACGATCATGGTCGGTGGGTCCTCTGCCCCGCCGGCAACGATCCGCTGGTTCAAGAAGCGCGGAATACGCGTGCGCCACCTGTGGGGCATGACCGAAATGACTCCGATCGGCACCGTCGGCGGGCCGCCGCCGAACTGGGAGGCAATGAGCGACGACGAGCAGGTCGACTATCAGTCGCGCCCCGGCCGATCGATGTTCGGCGTCGAGCTTCGCATCGTCGACGACAGTCGAAAGGTCCTGCCCCGCGACGGCGAAAGCTCGGGCCACCTCCAGACGCGCGGTTGCGCGGTCGTCCGGCGCTACTTCAAGAAGGACAAGGACTGCGTCGACGCCGAAAACTGGTTCGACACCGGCGACATCGCCGTCATCCACCCGGACAATACGCTCCGCCTCACCGACCGCGCCAAGGATGTGATCAAGTCGGGCGGCGAGTGGATCAGCTCGATCGAGCTCGAGAATGCCGCCGTCGGCTGTCCGGGAGTTCTCGAAGCTGCCGCCATCGGCATTCCGCATCCGAAATGGGACGAACGGCCGCTACTGCTTATCGTGCGCGATGACGGCGATGTCGTGAGCGAAAAGGAAATTCGCGACCATCTCTCGAAAGAGGTCGCCAAATGGTGGCTGCCCGACGCGATCATCTTCGTCGACCAGCTCCCACACACGGCGACCGGCAAGCTCAGCAAGAAGACGCTGCGCGACCTGTATCACGACTATCGCTTCCCGGACGCTGAGCCGATGGTCGGAAGGGATGAGATCGTCGCACCTCTGAATCAGCCGACCTGAACGAGCGGTCGCATCCTCACGGGGTAGAAAAATCACCCGCGCTCGCCTAACTGGCGCGGAACCCCCTTACTCTGAAGGAAATCCGCGACCCCATGGCCGCTCAATATGCTTTTGTCATGAAGGACATGACCAAGTCCTTCCCCGGCGCCCAGAAGCCGGTGCTGAGCCACATCAATCTGCAATTCTATCACGGCGCCAAGATCGGCATCGTCGGCCCCAACGGCGCCGGCAAGTCGACCCTGATGAAGATCATGGCCGGCATCGACAAGGACTATCAGGGCGAGGCCTGGCCGGGAGAGAACATCACGGTCGGTTACCTTCCGCAGGAGCCGCAGCTCGATCCGAGCAAGACCGTGCTCGAAAACGTCAAGGATGGCGCCCGCGACGTCGCCGACATGGTCGACCGCTTCAATGCCATTTCGGCAGAGATGGGCGATCCTAAGGACGACACCGACTTCGACAAGCTCATGGAAGAGATGGGCGAGCTCCAAGGCAAGATCGATGCGGTCGATGGCTGGACGCTCGACAACCAGCTCGAGGTCGCGATGGAAGCGCTCCGCTGTCCGCCGTCGGACTGGTCGGTGGAAAGCCTCTCGGGCGGCGAGAAGCGCCGCATCGCGCTCACTCGGCTGCTGATCCAGAAGCCGTCGATCCTGCTGTTGGACGAGCCGACCAACCATCTCGACGCTGAGAGCGTTCAGTGGCTGGAGGCTCATCTCAAGGAATATCCGGGCGCGGTGCTGATGATCACCCACGACCGCTATTTCCTCGACAATGTCGTCAGCTGGATCCTCGAGCTCGATCGCGGGAAATACTTCCCGTACGAGGGCAATTATTCGACCTATCTCGAGAAGAAGGCCAAGCGCCTCGAACAGGAGGAGCGCGAGGACAAAGGCCGTGAGACGGCGATCCGCCACGAGCTGGAATGGATCCGGCAGGGGGCAAAGGCGCGGCAGACCAAGTCGAAGGCCCGTATCGCCAAATTCGACCAGCTTGTGGCGGCGCAGGAAAAGCACGTCCCGGGCAAGGCCGAGATCCTCATCCAGGTCCCTGAGCGCCTGGGCGGCAAGGTCATCGAGGTGAACAACGTCTCGAAG
>Ga0268266_10006505_pt1 | contig 10690 bp, 13 predicted proteins | sample KBSS13metaG_FD_190356 | JGI IMG/M metagenome (GOLD analysis project Ga0268266, IMG submission 190356) | Switchgrass rhizosphere microbial communities from Kellogg Biological Station, Michigan, USA - KBS S1-3 metaG (SPAdes) (version 2) | ecosystem: Host-associated > Plants > Roots > Rhizosphere... | reverse complement strand
TGAATAGACACCACACCCGGAGCTCCACTTCCCCGACTCCGCGACAATCTTGTACATCTTTTCGTCAAGACCAACGCGCTTCCAAAGCACGGGGTTCGGCTTGTCCTCGACATGGATTGGGCTATCAACAACAATCGCCAGGTTTACGTCAGCGAAGGTTTGCTGGTGTGTAATCCCTGCGGCCTTCGACAGGTCGGCTATAAGTGTACTTACTTCACTCTTGAGCGTACCTGGAAGACCCATGAGACCAACCTTGACCGGTCCTCGCCTCAAGAACAACCTGGCTTTGCCCGCAGGATCGCGAAAGAAGTACAAATCACGCTCAATCCATGCGTGAAGCCCACGGGGTCCATTGAGAGATGTTTCTTCCTGCGCAACGCGCTCTCCGGCCTGCGCCGCGAATATAACGAGCGACGCGGTGGCAAGAGCTAAGGCCCACCACATCGCCAATCGCTGTTGTGCGATTTTCTTGAAACAGATTGTATTGAGCATTTGAGCATGTCTTGCGCGCAGGGACCGCAACTATAGCGGGCCAATTGTCTGTCTTGCAAGCCGCCAGACCACGGACAAGCGGCAAGCTGCTGACCTTCCACGCCTTCCCGATCACTTCATGTTAAGGCAATGCACAGCCCGCCTGATGGGCCTGATCGGTCGATCAATAGCTCTCGCCTTACCCCCGCAAGCAGAGATCACATCTGCGCGTTCATGAGCACGCCCCCTGACGCAGCCTTATTGTGCGGGTAGCGTGGGGCTCGCCGCCGCTGTACAACGTCGTGGGGCGATTCATTTGGGGGTTCGGGGGGACGATGCGTCTGCCGATGCATCTCAAGACGATTTCGATTGCGCTCGCGGTCCTCATCGTCTCGTTTGTAGCCAGCCTGAAGGTGATGGATTTCGTCGCGCCGCGCGCCACGAACCGGCCGCCCGCGCTCGCCCAGTTGCCGCCACTGCCGCCCGCACCGCGCGCATCCACCGTGATGGCGCCGATTGCGGTTGCGCTGTCGGCGATCCGCGACGCCGCCGATCGCGGCGCGCCCCGCTCCTTCGCCGGCAAGGCCGACAATCCGATCTCGCAGATCCTGCAGAACGCCGATATCGGCTGGACCGCTTCGCGCGGGCCGATCAGCGCGACCGGCGCGCAGGACGTGCTGTCGCTCGCAACGCCGCTCACGGGAACGCTCAATGTCACCGGCTCGCTGTCGGCGAAGGCGACGGGCGCGGTCGGCGAAGCACTCGGCGGCCTGCTCGGCGGCAATGTTGCCAAGCAGATCGGCAGCGTGAACATCAAGAACCTCAACGCCAGCGCCGAGATCAAGGGCAACGTCGTCATATCGGCGCGGCCGAAGATCGCCGCGAACTGGCGCATCGAGCCAAACCTGGCGGCGCAGGTCAATCTCGGCGATAGCAGCCTTGCCGTGGCCGGCGCGCGCGTCAGCGTGCCGGCGCAGGTGAAGCCGTTGATCGACAAGAATGTCGCCGAGCAGATCGCGCTGGTGCAGGAGCGCATGCGCAACGATCCGGCCTTCGAGAAGAACGCGCGCGTGCAATGGGACAAGGCCTGCCGCTCGATCCCGCTGCAGGGCACGAGTTCGGGCTCGACAATGCCGGCGCTGTGGCTGGAACTGCGGCCGACGCGGGCGATTGCCGCGCAACCGCGCGTCGACGCTTCGAACCTTACGCTGACTCTCGGCATCGAGGCCGAAACCCGGGTCACGCCGGCCGAGACCAAGCCGTCCTGCCCGTTCCCCGCAACGATCGAGATCGTGCCGCCGACGCCGGGACGGGTCGCGATCGGCGTGCCCATCGACATGCCCTTCACCGAGATCAACAAAATCGTCGAAGCGCAGTTCGCCGGAAAGACTTTTCCGGAAGACGGCTCCGGTTCGGTCGACGTCACCGTCAAGAGCGCCAGCATCGCGGCGTCAGGCGACCGCCTGCTGATCTCGCTGCTGGTAAACGCCAGGGAAAAAGCGAGTTTCCTCGGCCTCGGCGGCGAAGCCCATGTGCATATCTGGGGAAAGCCGGTGCTCGATCAGGCCGAGCAGACCTTGCGGCTGTCCGATATCGAACTGGCCGTCGAGTCGGAGGCCGCCTTCGGACTGCTGGGTGCCGCGGCCCGCGCAGCCATCCCGCATCTGCAGAAGACGCTGGCGGAGCAGGCTGTCGTCGATCTCAAGCCGTTCGCGGCCAACGCCCAGAAAAAGATTGCGGCCGTGATCGCCGATTTCCAGAAGAACGAGGACGGCCTGCGGGTCGCGGCCGAGATCAGCAAGCTGCGCCTCGCCGGCATCGCCTTCGACTCCAAAACGCTACGTGTGATCGCCGAAGCCGAAGGCACGATCAATGTCTATGTGAGCGTTTTGCCGGCGCTGTGAACGGTAAGCGTGTTTCTCTTTGGTCATTGCGAGCAAAAGCATTCCGAGCGAAAGCGAAGCAATCCATGTGTCGCCGCGGGGCAGAGATGGATCGCTTCGCTTGTAGTGACGGCTCAGGATTGCAGCTAATCCTCGAACTTGAACGAGACATTCACCTTGGCGCGGTAGGCTTCGATCTCGCCCTTGGCGTCCAGTTGCAGATCGAGCTTGACGATCTCGGCGACACGGAGATCGCGCAAGGATTTTCCGGCACGGCCGACTGCCGCGGCGGCAGCCTTCTCCCAGGATTCCTTACTGGTGCCGATCAGTTCGATGACCTTGTAGACACTCTCAGGCATGTCGTCCTCCCGTTGGTACCAGGCAGGAGGCAGGTGCTCCTGCCGGGACACAACCTAACATCGGGACGCATGCCGTGAATAGGATGCGCTGCACCATTGCAGCGAACAGCCGACCGTGAAAAGCAAATGGCCGGACGGCATGACGCCGTCCGGCCACTTGATCAAGCCTGATCGTTTAGACCGCGGCCTTACTCGGTCGAGTACTTGAACTCCGGCATCGCCTTGAGCTGATCCTTTGTCGCGCTGAACACGGCGTGGTCCGGATACCAGGGGTTCTTCTTGGGGGCGGCCGGCGCGGTTGTCGCGGCACCCGTCGTCGTCGTGCTCGCTGGTCGTGCGCCGCCACTCGCGGGCGTGCTCATGCTTGCGGTGGCAACCGGCTCATCGACAAATTTCACCTTGTCCATCGGCACAGCAACCAGATGCTCGCCTACGCCAAGGAAGCCGCCGACGCCGATCACGACGGCTTTGATGTTGCCGCTCTTGTCGGTCAGCAGATCGTTGATGGATCCCACCTTCTCGTTGCTGTCGTTGTACACGTTCAGACCGGCCAGCTTCGAGGTGCGCCAGGTGCCCTGGAACGACGAAGTATCGGACGCTGTCGCAGGCGCGGCGGTGGTGGCGCGATCGGTGTTAGCCGACGACGGGGTTTGCGCCGACGGACTTTGCGCGAACGCAGCACTCGCCAGCATGACGGAAGCGGCTACGCCGGCAACGGCATATTTAGTCAACATATCGGTTCTCCTCAGTTCATACCCTTTGAGGAAACCCGTCATCGCGACAAGTGTTCCGCCTGTTCCGCGTGGAACACGCGCTTTGTCCAGCGTTCAAAAGCCGCCCCAATATGGCGGCATGCCGTAATAGCGATGCAGTTCGGCTTCCTTCGCGCGATCGCCCCAGTCGAAATCCTTATCGGCGCGGAACGACGGCGCGCGGCGCAGCTCTTCGTCGTCGATATCGAGCTCGTAGGCTTCGAACCTGGTGTTGTAGCGAAGCCGTCCCCACGGCAACGGAATCAGATTGGCTCCGATGCCGAGGAATCCGCCAAAACTCAGGATTGCATAGGAAACTTTGCCGGTGACCTTGTCGATCATCAGCCGTTCGATATGGCCGATCATGTCTCCATTCGGCCGGCGCACTGCCGTGCCCTCGACGCGGTCGCTCGCAACCAACTGATGCGGCTTGGTCATGACGTCGCTTGCCATTGCACCCTCCACGCGTGAATGGAAATCAACGCTGCACTGCGTCACAGGTTCCGTCGCCGCAAATAAGACAACCATCCTTTCCTATCCGGAAAGGATGGTTGCAAGTTGTGACGCCACGGAAAATGTCAGCTCTGGTAGTCGATCAACAGCGCCGAGAACGAGGCGCTGCTGCTGCTCGAAGTCGCGCCGGTAGCACCGTAGGAAGTCGGTGACGATGCTGACAGCGAATCCTGCAATGATTGCAGGAACTGCTTCAGAATGTCGTCGATGGAGGACGAAGAAGTCGAGGAAGTGTCGTCGCTGGACGACGCATCGTCCGAAGGCGGCGGACCTCCCGGAGGCGGGCCGCCCGCTCCGCCCGGGCCACCCGGACCGCGCGCGCCGCCGGGGCCACCCGGACCGCGCGCGCCGCCGGGGCCGTTGGCGAACGCCGACTTGAAGATGCCCTGCAGTTCGGTGGCCTGATCGCTGGTCAGCTTGCCGCTCGAAACTTCGCCGGCGATCAGGTCGTCGATCTTCGATTTCATGTCGGCGGGCGACGGCCGCGTTCCGCCGGCCTGGTCGCTGGCACGGCTCGCCTGCATTGCCGAATCGATATCGGTCAGGGCCGCAGACAATGCGTCCTTGTCCGATGAATTGACAGCGCCGGAATTCACTTCGGAGAGCAACTCATCCTGCAACTTCTGCAATGGCGATTGATAGCTGTTGGTGGAGGCCGCCGAGATCGAGGTCATGATAGCTCCAGTGGATCGTCAGGTGTGCGATCGTCAGGTGATTCGTCGAAACACGCGTAGGACACGCGTCGACCGTAGGGCTGCGGGTCTTAACGAGGTATTTTCGTCCGCCCCCGCGGCTGTTGCCCGGTATTGCCCGGAGTCATCCGGAAACATTCGGAAACAAAAATCCTTCGCGCGCACGCCCGAATCACAGACAAAAGGATCGGCATGGCCCAGGCGATACCCAACATCCTCGTCGTCGAAGACGATCGCGAGACGCGGTCGCTGATCGCAAAATACCTGCGCAACAACGCCTGCAACGTCGCCACCGCCGCTGACGGCCGCGAGATGGTCCGCGCCATGACCGACCGCAGGGTCGATCTGTTGATCCTCGACGTCATGCTGCCCGGCGAAGACGGCCTCACCCTCTGCCGCAAGGTGCGCGCGCAATCGCAGACCCCGATCATCATGCTGACCGCGCGCGGCGAGGACGTCGATCGCATCCTCGGCCTGGAGATGGGCGCCGACGACTATCTCGCAAAGCCGTTCAACCCGCGCGAACTGCTGGCCCGGATCAACGCGGTGCTGCGCCGGCAGGCGGCCGCCTGGAACGCCAGCGCCGTCGAAGGCGCGACGACGCTGGGGTTTGCCGGCTGGCGGATCGACATGCGGCTGCGCGAGTTGCGCAATCCCGAGGGCGCGCGCGTCGCGATGACCAGCGCCGAGTTCGACCTGCTGCAAACGTTTTGCGAGCGGCCCGGCCGCGTGCTGTCACGCGACAGCCTGCTCGATCTCACGCAAGGCCGCAACACCGGCTCGTTCGAGCGCTCGATCGACGTGCTGGTCAGCCGCATCCGTCGCAAGATCGAGCCCGATCCGCAGCAAGCCACCATGATCAAGACGGTACGCTCCGGCGGCTACATGTTCACCCCGCGCGTTGAAGCGATCAACGCCGAGGGATCAAGCGCCGCCGGTCACTGACCATGAAGCTATCGGGCCTCCTCAACCTGCGCGGCATCAGCGGCCAGATTGCGGCGCTCGTCGTGGTCTCGATCGCAGCGCTTCATTTGATCATCACTGCGAGTTTCCTGCTGCATCGGCCCGACCAGCCGGATCCGGCGTCCGATCGCGGCCACGGCCATCTCGGCGCAGCCGTGCAGTTGCTCCGCGCAGCACCCGCGTCCGAACGGTCGCGGCTATCCGCTGATATCGCGAGCGCCTTCCCGCAGCTCGGCATCGAGATTTTGCCGCAGGGGTCGCTGCCTTCGGCGAACGAAAGCGACGGGCTCATTCCGCACGGCCTGCAGCGCCGCCTCGGCCACGAGTATCGTATCTTCCCGCTTGCAAGCGGCGGTGGCCGCAAGGTCGGCATCGTCTTGCCGGATGGCATGATGATTTCGGCCAACATGCTGCCGGACCGGCCACGGCCGCCGTTTCTCGGCAGCCCCTGGATGATGACATTGCTGTTTGCCGTCATCAGCGTCACCCTGCTCGGCCTGTGGGCGGCGCGCGCATTGACCGCGCCCCTGTCATCCTTTGCAAGGGCCGCCGAGACTTTCAGCCTCGACGGCGCCGCAGCGCCGCTGCCCGAACGCGGGCCTGAGGAAATCCGCTCGGTCGCACGCGCGCTCAATCGCATGCGCGAGCGCATCACAGGACTTATCGACGATCGTACAAAAATGCTCGCCGCGATCAGTCACGATCTGCGCACGCCGATCACGAGAATGCGGCTGCGCTCCGAATTCATCGAGGACGATAACCAGCGCAGCCGCATGCTCGGCGATCTCGACCAGATGCGCGCGATGCTGGAATCGGTGCTGTCGTTCCTGCGCAACGGCCGCAGGCTGGAGGCCATGACGCTGGTCGACGTCGCCAGCACGCTGCAGCTCATCACCGACCAGTTTTGCGACATCGGACGCAAGGTTGCCTATGACGGCCCCGCGCACGCCATGGCCACGGTGCGGCCGGACGATTTGCACCGCGCCGTTACCAACCTGGTGGAGAACGCTGCAAGGTTCGGCGCCGAGGCCGTGATCCGACTCCGCGTTTCCGAAGGTCATTTCACCATCGATGTCGAGGACGACGGCCCCGGCATTTCAGATGCGCTGAAGCAGAACATGCTGGAGCCGTTCGTGCGCGGCGACGAGGCCCGCAACATGGACGAAACGGCGGGCTTCGGCCTCGGCCTTTCCATCACCAATGCGATCGTGCTCGCGCATGGCGGCGCACTGTCGCTGCACGATCGGCAGCCGCATGGACTAGTGGTACGGATGCGATTGCCGGTTCGCCAGCAGAGCGAACGCCCCGCAGCCTAGACGCGCAACAGCTTAGGCAATGGCCGCAAACCGCTGGCGGTTTCAGGCGGCGAGCGCGTCCGGATGGGCCTCTTCATAGATCGCGATCGCTTCGAAGCGATAATCACAGGCGCGGCAGAACCACAGGAACGATGTGCGGCCGGGACTGCTCTCGACCCAATCGGGTCTCGCGATCGGCTTGCCGCACTGGGCACAGGGATTTCCGCGGGGCAGATAGCCGGAGTCGAGTCGAGCCATGGCGCTTCTCCCTGAACTTCGGACGTCGTAAATGACGTCTCGCTTTTTTGAAAATGTCGATGAATGAGACAGGCTTGCTGTCGAAAAGATTTGAATTGTGTCGCGGCGTCTTCTTTACACCTTGACTGCGTCTTTTGCACGACATTATTGCGCGTCCGCATGACGCAGATTCGCCTCGACAGACGCGATGCATCGCACGCACAATTTAAGCGTAGCGCTCGCCGTGGTTGTTGGCGCGAATTCAGCTGGCTGGTTCCCGCCGCGATATCGCCGACTTTTAGCCACATCTGCGCCCGCTAGTGGAACTACCGAAAATGCCAACCCGTTGAACGCCCGTGTTCGCAGAGATTGTTTTATGAAAAGTTTCCAGAAGTTTGCGCCGAAATTTGCCGCGCTTGCCGCCATGGCCGCGCTGTTCGTTGCATCCGATGCAAACGCGCAGAGTCGCGCGCAATATGAAAGCATGGTCGCAACCCACGCTGCCGCCAACAACGTACCGGAAGCACTGGTGCACCGCGTGATCGTGCGCGAGAGCAAATATCATCCGGATCTCGTCGGGCGCGGCGGTACCATCGGGTTGATGCAGATCAAGCTCGCGACCGCGCGTGGCCTCGGGTACACCGGTGACGCCGCGGGCTTGCGCGATCCCAATACCAATCTCGCCTGGGGCACCAAATATCTCGCCGGCGCCTACCGCGCCGCCAACAGCGATCACAATAGAGCCGTGCGTTATTATGCGAGCGGCTATTACTACGCCGCAAAGCGCCAGCGGATCGAGCCGCCGCTACAGCTAGTTCCCGTGTTGGCGAGCAGCGGGTCACCGAAAATCGTCGCCCGGCGTGCCGGAAGCACGAAAGCGCCCGTCGATGCCAACGCTATGCAGGCAACTCAGTAGTTTACGTCCCGTCTCCCGGCGCGCGGTGGTCCGCAGAGCCGGAACCTCCGCGGCAGCATTTGGCCTCCTCATCGGGCCATGACGGCTCCCATGCCCCGGAGCGTGACAGCGGTGCAGTTCCGGGAAAGCCGCGTTGACACGTCCGCCCAACCGCCTACATTAGACCTGTTCCGAGGGGTGCTCCGATGAGGAGCTGAGATACCGCAAGCTTGGGCAATTCTGCTTCGTCGAAGCAGGTCCGGGACCGCGGTGACCCTTTGAACCTGATCCGGGTCATGCCGGCGAAGGGACAGGGATGTACCAGAAGTCAGAACTGCGCGGGGATTCCCCCGTTTCCATCATCGGCGCGGGCATTGCCGGCGCCTGGCAAGCGTTGCTGTTTGCGGAGGCCGGCCACGCCGTCACTCTGTATGAGCGCAGTGACGCCGAGATGACGCTTTCCACCAGCCACTGGGCCGGCGGCATGCTGGCGCCGTGGTGCGAGGCCGAGGCCTCCGAGCCCGTGATCGGCCGGCTCGGCGTCCGCTCGCTCGACCTGTGGCGCAAGCATTTTCCCAAAACCCCGTTCAACGGTTCGCTGGTCGTGGCGCATGCGCGCGACCGCGCCGATTTCGAGCGCTTTGCGAAGCTGACCACCGGCCATGTCAGGCTCGATGCGCAAGGCTTGAGCGACCTTGAACCGTCGCTGGACGGCCGCTTCCGCGACGGCCTGTTCTATGCCGCCGAGGGTCATGTCGAACCGCGCCGCGTACTGCCCGAACTGCATGCCCGCATCGAGGCCGCCGGTGGCACCGTCAGGTTCGACTGCGACATGAACGCGGAAGACCTCGACGGCATCGTGATCGACTGCCGCGGCTTGTCCGCCCGCGACGAGCAGCCGGAGCTGCGCGGCGTCAAGGGCGAGATGATCATCGTCGAGACCTCGGAGGTCGAGCTGTCGCGCCCGGTGCGGCTGATCCATCCGCGCTGGCCGCTCTATGTCATCCCGCGCGGCGACGGCAAGTTCATGCTCGGCGCGACCTCGATCGAGGCGGAGGACACCGGCGTCAGCGTGCGCTCGGCGCTGGAGCTGCTGGGCGCGGCCTATGCCGTGCATCCGGCCTTTGCCGAAGCGCGCATCGTCGAGTTCGGCTCGGGGCTTCGTCCCGCCTACCCGGATAATCTGCCGCGGATCACGGTCGACAAGAAGATTTCCGTGAATGGGCTCTATCGCCACGGCTTCCTGCTGGCCCCTGCGCTCGCCGAGCTCGCGCTCGGTTATGTGCAGCGCGGCGCGATCGACAATGAGGTGATGCGATGCGTGTGACCATCAACGGCGAACAGCGCGAGATCGCCGCTTCCCGCGTCGATGCCCTGCTCGCGGAACTCGAATACGAAGGCACGCATTTCGCGATTGCACTGAATTACGACGTGCTGCCGAAAAGCCGCTGGGCGGAGACCGCGTTGAAGGCGGGCGACGAGATCGAGATCATCACGCCGCGGCAGGGAGGGTGATGCGAATGACGCTCGCACCACACACTCCGCTGTCATCGCCCGGCAAAAGCGCGAAGCGCGTCTTCGCACAAGAGACCGGGCGACCCAGTACGCCGCGGCCTATCGGTTCGATCGCTGGTTTCCCGGCGTACTGGATCCCCGCCTGCGCGGGGATGACAGGTAGTGGCGGCGGCAATGACACGTTTCCGAATGGGACATTGATCTGATGCTGAACTTCTACGGCAAGACCTTCTCCTCCCGACTGCTGATCGGCACGGCGCTCTACCCCTCGCCCGCGATCATGCAGGACGCGATCCGCGCGTCGGGTGCCAACATCGTCACGGTGTCGCTGCGGCGTGAGGCGGCCGGCGGCAAGACAGGCGACGCGTTCTGGTCGCTGATCCGCGAACTCGACGTCACGGTGCTGCCGAACACCGCCGGCTGCCGCAGCGTGCGCGAGGCGGTGACGACGGCAAAGCTCGCGCGCGAACTGTTTTCCACGCCCTGGATCAAGCTGGAAGTGATCGCCGACAACGACACGTTGCAGCCCGACGTGGTCGGCCTGGTCGAAGCCGCCGGCATTCTGATCAAGGACGGATTTGAGGTGTTCCCCTATTGCACCGAAGACCTTTCGGTCGCCATGCGGCTGGTCGACGCCGGCTGCAAGGTCGTAATGCCCTGGGCGGCGCCGATCGGCAGCGCCAAGGGGATTACCAACCGCGACGCGCTAAAACTGATGCGCGAGCGCCTGCCTGACATCACGCTGGTAGTTGATGCCGGCCTTGGCGCGCCCTCGCATGCAGCCCACGCGCTCGAACTCGGTTACGACGCCGTGCTGCTCAACACGGCGGTGGCAAAAGCCACCGATCCCGTCGCGATGGCCAACGCCTTCCGCCTTGGCGTCGACGCCGGTCGCACCGCCTACGAGGCCGGGCTGATGGAAGCCCGCGACTTCGCCTCGCCCTCAACCCCTGTGATCGGGACCCCGTTCTGGCATGCCGTATCCTGATAGATTCTATCCCGTCGTTGACAGCGTCGCCTGGGTGACGCGGCTCGCGCTGCTCGGCGCCGGCACCATTCAGTTGCGCGCCAAGGACCTCGATGAGTCCCAGGCGCTGCAGATCGTGAGCGACGCG